>Ga0075163_10001428_pt1 | contig 32197 bp, 30 predicted proteins | sample JI1023141ADNA_FD_71478 | JGI IMG/M metagenome (GOLD analysis project Ga0075163, IMG submission 71478) | Wastewater effluent complex algal communities from Wisconsin, to seasonally profile nutrient transformation and Carbon sequestration -... | ecosystem: Engineered > WWTP > Effluent > Algae...
AAGCCCGGCGAGTTGCACAACAACAAGATCATCGACAACGTGTTGAAGCAGGCGCAGCACACGGCGCTGTCCCCCGAAGACCCGATGTCGCCGATGCCGATCATCGTGTCGGGCCCCGGCGACCAGGCGCACAACGTGGTGTTCGCCGCCCCGGACCGTGAAATCTTCGATGTGGAGATGAAGCTGCGGACTGAGCTGATCGACCGCATCCTGTTCGGGTTGGACATCAACCCGCAGGGCGTGAAAGGCACCACCGAAGCCAACCACTGGGGTGCGTGGGCGGCGTCGGACGACGAGCAGCGGATCAACATCAAGCCCGACCTGGAGACGCTGTGCTGGGCGTTGACGGTGCTGGTGATGAACCGCGAACTGTCCGAAGCCGGCGTGGCGTTGGGGCGCATCGCGAAGCGGATGGTGTGGTACGACCTGTCGGCTGCGGTCGCGAAGACCAACCTCGCTGAAGACGGCCGCCAAGCCTTCGACCGCGGCGGTGTCGGGCCCCCTGGGATGCGACGGATGTCGGGCATCGACGAGTCCGACGCCCCGACCGAGGTCGAGGTGATTCGCATGGTCGGCTGGAAGATGGGCCTGCCCGAGTTGGCGTTGCATGGGATCGAAGCGGCGAAGGACATCGACTTCGAGAAGATCAAGGCCACCAAGTCGGGCCCGAACCCAGACTCGAACGCCCCCGACACCCCAGTCGGGCCCGGCAAAGGCGACCCCGGCTCGACGAACCCCGCAGACCGCAAGAACAACAGCCCCAAGCGTGCTCAGCCTGGCTGAACAAGGAGAACATCATGCGTCAGACCTTCGGCACCATGCCCACCAGCCTCCCGCCCGGCTTCTTCAAGGCCGTCCGCATCCCGGTGATGGCCGAACTCGATGTCGTCACCGGCGACGGCCGGCTGCTCGACTCGTCGGGCGGTGGGGTGCGGTTCATGCCGCAGTCGATCCGCTTCCAGCCGTGCGCCACATCCGGGCACGCGGGCGCATTCCCGTCGGGCACCTGTTTCGAGGTGACGATCGACCCGGACACCGGTGAGTTCTCCGGCCGCGGGTTCCTGCTCGACGACGTCAACGGCCGCCTGCACGCGCGCATGATCCACACCCAGGCGCAGGACCGCAACTCGATCGACCTCGGTGACGTGAAGGCCCGGTACGAGGAAGACATGTCGACGGGCGACTACTGGATTCGGTTCTACCAGTGGAAGGTGGGCGCCACCACCGGCGTCGGCACCCCCGCGTTCGCTGCAGCCCACTTCGAGGTTGACGCGCTCACCCCCGAAGAGTTGATGGCCTCGCTGCTCGCCGACGACGACGAGATCATGGCGTCACTGCTGCAAGATCCGATGGAAGAACTGGTCGCCTCCGTCTGCCCTGTCGACGTCCACCTCATCGGCGCCCCCGAGATCCCGCAGACCGCCGACGAACTCACCGCGTCCGGTGCGATCATCGCCCCCCGCGCAGCGTTCTACGAGCCCGAAGCCGACCACCCGCAGAAGATCATCATCACCGCCGACCGCCGCGTGTACGGCCACCTCGGCGTGTGGGAGACCTGCCATGAGGGCATCGCCTCAGAGTGCGTGATCATCCCTCGCCCGTCCGACGGGTACGTGTCGTTCAATCAGCCGGGCCCGCTCACCGAGCGCGGTCAGGTGCAGACCGGCCCGATCTTCGCGTACGGCGGCCACCGTCGCGCCGGCACCGCCCCGACGTTGGAGCAGGCGTACGGCGGGATCGAGAACGCTTGGTGCGATGTTCGCATCATCGAAGGCAAGTTCGGCCCGTGGCTGTCGGGCTTCGTCCGTCCCGACGTGTCGGAGGAGACCGTGTACGCGGCACGCGCTTCGCGCATCTCCGGCCACTGGCTGAATGGCAAGCTGAAGGCGATCGTGTCGGTCAACGTCGAGGCGTACTCCGTCGGCGGCACGATCGAAGACGAGCTGGCGGCATCGTTCTCGTTCTCGCTCAACGACGAAGGCGTGTCCGAGTTGTGGGCGTCGTTCCCGCCGTGCCTCGACGGTTCGGCTGACGGTTCGCAGCAACTCACGCTGGTGCTCAACGTCGACTCGTTGGACCCGGACACGATCGCCACCGCGGTGCGCGACGCCCTCGGCGTCACTGTCACCGAGGCACCTGTCGACTCGTCGGCGGGCGACGGTTTGCTGGCTGCGCTGCTGCTCGAAGAACCCGACCTGTAGACACAGGCGTCTCGGCCCGAGCAAACTCCGCCCCACTACTCGAAGTACGAAAGAGGAGGGCGTCACTATGTGGCCCGAGATCCCCGCAGACATCAGCTCGCTCAGCGTCGATGAACTCGCCGCCCTGGCGAACACCATCCGTGACGCTGCTGTGGCGGTGCTGGCTGATGCCGCATCGACGCCGGAGCAGCGCACCGAGGCCGGTGAGTTCGTCGCGCAGCGCAAGCTGATCGCCGCCGCACACGCCGAGAAGGTCGCCGCTCTCGCTGCCGAAGAGGCCGCAGCCGCAGCCCTCGCGGCCCTGGCCGCCGAAGCCGACCTCGAAGGCGCCCCCGTCGTCGAGGAGCCCAAGGTGCTCGCCACTGTCGGCGCGCCGGCGGCTGTCGTCAACGAGCCCGCCCCGCAGACCTCGCTGTCGGTCCCGACGACCCCTGCGGTCCCCGGCAACCGGCCGCTGGCTGCGATCGACTACCTGCAGGCCACCGACAGCTCCGGCAAGGAACTCGGCACCACGTTCGAGTCGTGGGCCGAACTCGCTGCCGCTGCGGTCGCCAAGTCCGCCGACATCGACCCCGGCACCACCAACAAGTACAAGCTGGCGTCGATCCGCGGCAACTACGGCCCGGAACGGACCCTCGGCGACGACATCATGCTCAACGCCGCCAAGTTCGAGCAGACCGACGAGCTGATGGCAGCCTGGTGTCCCCCGGCCACCCCGTACTACAACGTGGCGTGCGCCAACACGCTGCGCCGGCCGGTGTTCAACTCGCTGCCCGGTTTCGCCGCACCACGCGGCCGGGTGTCGATCATGCCGTCCCCGGACCTGGCTGACATCACCTCCGGCTTCGGCCAGTGGACGATCGAAGACGACGCCGATGCGAACGCCCGCAAGAACTGCATCACCGTCACCTGCGGTTCGCCCACCACGTACGAGATGTACGGCGTGTGGCGCTGCATGACGGTGAAGAACCTGCTCGCGATGACCTACCCCGAGTTGGTCGAAGCATGGTTGAACCGTCTCGGCGCCGCCCAGGCCCGCCTCGGCGAGACCTTGCTGCTCGACGCGATGGGTTCCGAGTGCGTGTCGCTCGACGCCCCCGCCCTCGGCTACGGCGCTGCGGTGACGATCACCTCGACGATCCTCAACTACCTGGCTCTGTACCAGGAGACGCAGCGTTGGGACATCACCGGCAACATGGAGGCATGGGCCCCGCGTTGGGTGCTGTGGGGCATGAAGATGGACATCATGCGTCGTCGTCGCACCGACGGCAACGTGGTCGTCCCGTCCGACAGCGAGATCGAGACGATGTTCCGCAACGTGGGCCTCAACGTCCACTGGTTCATCGACACCCCGACGTGGGCGGTCGCGATCCCCGGTGTCGGCGCAGCGACGCTGAACCTGATCCCGCAGTCGGTGCAGATCCTCATCGCCCCTCCCGGCAAGTTCGCCCTCATCGACCGGGGCAACCTGAACATCGGTGTCACCGGCGACAACATGTACCGGGACAACGACAGCAACAGCAAGAACCAGTTCACCTGGTTCTTCGAGTCGTTCGAGGGTGTCGTCAACACGACCACCTGCCCGGCTCACATCTTGGACATCCCGGTCTGCTGGAATGGGGCCATGACGGCAGATATCAACGTCAACTGCCAGGGTGGCGACGAAGTTGGATATCAGAGCTGATCTCAGCCTGTCGAGACGGGTGCGCAGAAGGACCGAGGAGCCGGGGGGTCTCTCGGTCCTTCTTCGCGCCTGCCGTAGACTCGCCTCGTCGCCCGCTGCCATGATGGGCGACATGGCGAGTTACTACATTCGTGGCGGGCGTGGACGGTTTGCTGGCAGCCGGGGCGGGGGCCGCGGTAGTCGTGGTGGGAAGAAGGCGTTGACCGTTCGCCAGGTCGGGCCAGCGAAGACGAAGTACGTCTCGCTCAACAGCAAGGGACGCCAGACCAGTGTCTCCACGAACGTCAAGCCGAAGGGTTGGGGTCGAGCGACGCCGGCTGGCGGAGCCAAGGTCTACAAGTCCACGATCCCATTCGTTCGCACCGGCTACGTGTCGCAGGTGAACGGCTACAAGCAGGGGTACTCGGTCACCACTGTCCCCGTCCGATTCGGCAAGACGAAGGTGCGTGCCGGGGGTTGACTTGAAGCCCACCCCGAACAGTAGGGTCATCCACCATGACGACTGGTCGCGAGTTGCACCTCCTCCTCCCCATTGGTGGGACGCAGCCCCTCCGGCTGCTTGACGTCATCCCGCCGCTGGAGGTCCCTCCCGGCCCCGAACGATGGCTGCAGGGTGTGACGTGGGAGCCGTGGCAGTATCGCGGCCTCACCATCGACAACGAAGAGACCTGCGTGCTGTCCACCTTCGATGTTGTCCCCACCACCTGTGAAGCGTGGCTCTCGCAAGCCCCGTTCCGTCTCTCGGATGCCATCGAAGGGGCGAACCTCACGTACGCGCTCGAAGAGGCCCAGGGGACACTGACAGCCCGGTACAACATGACGATCTCGGCGGCTTTCGCTTCCGAGCTGCTGTCTGGCGCCGGTTCGGCGGATCGCTCGCTCTCGTCGGAGGCAACAGCCCCAGTGCGTGCAGCATTCGGCTCGGCCGCCACCCCGGTGTGGGACGCGTTGGCGATCCTCGAATCGGAGATCGCCGGCCGACTGTTCGGCGGTGTCGGCCTGATCCACATCCCTCCGGGGCTTCTCGCTCAGGCCATCCTGACCTACGGCATTGGCCGGGGGCCATCGGGCGCCTGGGAGACCCCGGCAGGCAACATCGTCATCTCCGACGCTGGCTACGTCGACCCTCCCGCCCCCACCGGCCAGGCGGCATCCACGGCCACCCAGGACTGGATCTACTGCTCGGGCCCGATCTGGTTCGGGTCGTCGGTCCCGCACTTCATCGGCGCTGACAGTGAGACCATGTCGCTGCCGACGAACACGTACACGACCTTCGTGGCCGGTTACGGCATCCTGGTCTTCGACACGGACCCAGTGTCGGCGGTCCTCGCCTCCTACGACGTGAACGCCTGATCCCGATGACCACCTTCACCGAGGAGCTGATCAAGGCGTCGGTCACCAAGTTCGTCGCCCAGCGCGGCGAGAAGTTCGTGCACGCCGGTGGCAAAGGGATGCGAGTCCACACGCCGGGCCAGCGCGTCCTGCATCTGCCGAACGGGGCGAAGGTGCTGATCACCGTCGACGACTCGGGTGTGGCGACACAGGTCATCGAAGACGAAGCCCAGCACGCGATCGTGCGCCCGAAGCCGATCTCGATGCGCAACCACCCGCTCGTACCAGGAGGCCACCGATGAGTGCCCGTGAAGACCTGCTGCTGATCCAGCAGACCCTCGAACTGTCCGACGCCCACATCGCCCACAAGGCGTTGCTGGGCACCCCCGAGTACGACCCGGAGGCCGCCGCCGCTGCGTCGGCTGCTCTCAACGAGCACCGCGTGTACTGGCGGTCGATCCGCGAGTTCATCACCGCACAGCGCGAGCAGGAGTGGGCGGCCGCCCAGGAACAGGAGTCGGGCGAATGAGCATCACCGCTTCAGGCGCATACAGCAAGACGTACGAGAAGATGATGATCGACACCGCGGCAGCGTCGTTGGAGTCGGAGACCGTCGTCAAGGGCCTGCTGGTCCTCGACGCGTACACCCCGGACTTCGACGTCCACGACTTCCGTGACGACGTCACCAACGAGGCGTCCGGCACCGGCTACTCGACAGGTGGGGTGGTGTTGACCACCACCGACATCACGCTCGCTGCCCCGGCGGCAGGGTCGATGAAGTACGACCACGACGACCCGTCCTGGTCGGGTTCGACGATCCCGAACGCGATGGCGCTCGTCGAATACTTCCTCGTCGGCTCGGCCGGCACCGACATGCTGTTGCATCTTCTCGACTTCGTCACCGCCGTCTCCACGACCAGCGGCCTGCTGCTCGTGCAACTGGCTGCAGACGGCGTGTGGAATCTCGATCACGTGGCGTAGGTTCGCCTGATGCTGCTGCTCGCCTCCACCTCCGACATCATCCGCGTTGTCACCGACGCTGCCGTCACCGTTGACGTCCACGCCTCGTTCGTGGACAACGACACGGCCATCAACCCGCTACGCACCAACACTGCGATCTCCACGGCGACGACGACCACCGTCGTTGCGTCACCGGGGTCGGGCGTGGAGCGCAACGTCAAGCTGCTGTCGATCCGCAACGAGCACGCTTCGTCACAGGTCGAGGTGACCGTCGAACACTACGACGGCACCACGGCGATCACGCTGTTCAAGTGCACGTTGGCGGCCGGTGAGATGGTCATCCACGCTGACGGATCGTCGGTGCCATGGGCGCGCTTCAACGCGGCCGGGGTGCCGATGCAGGGAGCGAACACTGGGCATGGTGACGTGCAGGTGTTCACCTCGTCAGGCACGTGGACGAAGCCGACCGCATTCACGCCGAACACGGTGATCGCCGAAGTGATCGGCGGTGGTGGCGGTGGTGGTGCTGGTGCGTCACTGGCCACTGCAACCGTTGCCAAGGGCGGCGGTGGCGGCGGCGGTGGTTCGTGGGCGCGCGGCGTGTTCAGGGCATCCGAGTTGGGCGCAACCGAAACGGTGACGATCGGCGCTGGCGGCAACGCCGGTACTCCTGGTGCAGCGGGTGCGGCTGGCGGCGATGGTGGCGTCGGCGGTGTGACCACGTTCGGTGCCTCACTGTCTGGCTACGGTGGCGGTGGTGGTCGCGGCGGTGCGATCAGCGCAGCGGCAACCGGTGGCGGAGGCGGAGCGAGCCCAGTCGCGAACGGCACGACCGGCACGACCTCGGGTGGTGCTGGTGGTATCCCGACCGCGGCCACGAACGCGGCAGCCGGGCAAGGCGTCACCGGCAGCGCGTTGGTGTCAACCACGGCGAACGCGATCGACGGCGGTGCGGGCGGTGCAGGCATCGCGGCAACCCCGGTGGCCAGCTCTCGCGGCGGTGGGTCGTTGCGCGGCGGCGGCGGCGGTGGCGCGGGTGGTTCACACTCGTCAACCCCGGCGATCGTCGCGGGTGGCGACGGTGGAAAGTCCGGCGGCTACTCCGCGTCCGGTGGCGGCGCGGTCGGAACTGATGGTGCCGCACCCACCGCAGGCGCGGCGGGCGCGGCGTGCGATTCGACCAAGGGCGGGGCGGGGGGTGGCGGTGGTGGTACCACGGTCACCGCGTCGACGGCCGGTGGCGCGGGTGGTGCTGGTGGTGTCGGCGGCGGCGGCGGCGGCGGTGGCGGCGTGGGCAGCAACCCCGGTCTCGGTGGTGCCGGCGGCAAGGGCGGCGCCGGCTATGCCATAGTCTACACTTTCTGAGCCCGCCGTGCTGTCGCAGGCTCAGATCGAGGAGCTGACCGCAACGGTTCGACGGTGCGTGTTCCGCGCCTGCGGGCACTGGGACGAAGACCTCGCCCAGGAGGCATGGGTGGGCATCATGCCGATCCTCGAATCGTACGACCCTGAGCGCAACGACTCGATCGGCGGGTTCGTCGCCAAACGCTGTTTCGGGGCGATCGTTGACCGGCAACGACTCCAGTCGGGATCGCGCAACAAGTGCCAGATGCGCCTGGTGCCCCTGTTCGACTCGTCGGACACGGCAACATGTGACGGTGACGAGATCGACGACCGTGACGAACTGGTGCGGATCATGAGCGCCCTCCCGCAGCGTCAGCGCGAGGCGCTATGGGCGGCGTTCGTCAACGGGGAAGAACAGGCGGCGATCGCCCGGCGTTGGGGTGTCACTCAGTCGGCGGTGTCGTTGCAGCTCACCAATGCGAAGGCTCGGCTGCGCCGGATCGGGAGGCGCTGATGGCTGTCATCCTCTCCGACAACTTCACCGGCACTGACGGCGACGCATGGAACGCGTCGAACTGGACGACCCGCCTTGTTGGCGGTACCGGGTCGGCCACGATCCAATCTGCCACCGGTGAGCTGGCGGTAGCGACGGGCGCCTACGCGGTGGCCGTCGCGCTCGGCGCGCCAGCGTCGGGCACGTGTGACGACCTGGATCTGCTGTTTCCGTGGGTCGACGCATCCGGCGGCGAGCAGTACATCGACATCGACTACCGCATCGGCACCAACGCAACGAGCGGCATCCCGGCGTCGTGCTTCCGTGTCGAGATCTCGCACAACAGCGACATGGTTGGGATCTACTCGATCGACTCGGGCGGCACGTTCTCCACCGGCATCGAAGTCACCACGGCCGGTGTGAACGATTTGGCGACGCACTGGATGCGCATCCTTGTGGTTGGGGACCGCCACCGCGTGAAGTGGTGGGATGACGGTAGCGGCGAGCCGGGCACGTGGCAGATCGACGAAACCGACCCTGATGGCGGCGGGTGGACTACTGGCCGCTTCGCCATGTCGAAAGTCAACGGCGTCGACGGGCTCGCCGAGTCGGTTCGATTCAACAGCGTCGTGCTCGACGACCTCACAGTCAGCGCCACGGCGACCCCTGCGACACTCGCGATGACGCTCGCCCCTCAAGCGCCGTCGCCCTCCGCGGGCGGGTCCATGACCCCGACACCGCTCGCTCTCGCTCTCGCCGTGCAACCGCCTGTCTTCGCTGGCACACCATCGGACATCGTCGACGGATGGAAGTTCGATCTCGACCTCCGCCAATGGCTCGATCCGACGATGTCGCGTCCCGGCTGGTTCGACCCCGCCTGGCACGACACCGTCACCAGTGGCTCCAGCGCGACCGCGAGCCCGGCGACGTTGGCGATGCCGATGACGTTCCCTGCTCCGACACCATCGGCTGATGCCACCGCCACCCCAGCCCTTCTTGACCTCACCCTCGCCTTGCTCAGCGCTGTTGCCCAGGCAGGCTCCACCCCCACCCCAGCCACGCTCGCTTTCCTGCTGGCGCTCCAGAACCCGACGCCCGCGGCGGGGGCAACCCCAACGCCTGCGACCCTGCCGATGGTGCTCGCACCGCAGGCACCTTCGCCTGCCGCCGATTCCACCGCCACCCCTGCCACGTTCGCGTTGACGTTGGCCATCCAGAACCCGCAAGCCGGTGCCGGTGCCATCGCGCCGCCGGCTGAACTCGCGCTCGCGCTCACGTTCCCCGCATCAGCACCAGCCGCGGGGGCCACCCCAACCCCAGCAACGGCCCTGTTCGTTCTCGCCCCCCAAGCCCCGGCCCCATCAGCGGGCTCAACCCCGGCACCTGCGACGCTGCCGTTGACGCTGACGCCGCAGACCCCGACGACGCAGGCTGGGGCCACCGCCACGCCCGCGACCCTGCCGCTGGTGCTGACCTGGCCGTCGCCTTCACTGTCGGTCGGCTCCTCCCCTGCGCCTGCGACCGCTCAGTTCTCATTGGTCCCGCAGGCCCCCGATCCGTCAGCCGGGTCCACGGTTGCTCCTGCAACGCTGACGATGTCGCTGGTGGTGCTCGATCCGTCCGCTGGTGCTGGGGCGATCGGGTCGCCCGCGACGATCAACCTGACACTCGTCGTTGAGAACCCCACCCCCGCTGCCGGGGCCCAGGTGTCACCGTCGACGTTGCCGCTCGGGCTGGTCGTACTCGACCCTGCACCGTCCGCTGGTTCGACACCGACACCTGCGACGTTGCCGATGACACTGTCACCGTTGACGCCCGTGGCGGGGGCGGGCGCGATTGCCACCCCGGCCGTGTTGGCGTTGTCGCTCACTCCGCTCGCGCCTGTCGTCGAGGCGGGTGGCACTGCGAGCCCGGTGACGTTGGCTGCAGCGTTCTCGTTCCCGTCGGTCGCCACCTCAGCGTCAGCTTCACCGTCCCCGGTGACGATCCCGATCTCGCTCACCGTCGTCGCCCCTTCGGCAACTGGTGGTTCGTCGTCGACGGCCGCCCCGGCGACCCTCGCGATGACGCTCGCCCCGCTGAACCCGACATTGTCGGCCGGGGCTACCGCAACTCCGGCGACGCTGCTCGCCTCGGTGTCGTTCCCGCCTGTCGTCCCATCAGCCGGGGCGACGGTGTCGCCTGCCGTCCTCGCGATGTCGATCAACCTCATCGACCCTGCTGCCGGTGGCGGGGCCACGGCAGCGCCGGCTTCACTATCGATGGCGATCGTCCTCAACGACCCGACGACGAGCGCGGGTGGTTCGGCTTCTCCGGCGACGCTGCTGTTGGATGTGACGTACCCGGCAGCGTTCCTGTCGGCCGGGTCGACGGTTGATGTCGACGCGCTGTTGATGTCGGTGGTGTTCCCGCTGGTGTCGATCTTCACCGGCACCGTCCCAACCCCGTCGGACATGCTGTTCACCAGTGGCTACACCGGATGGCGTTACACCGAAGGCTACGCGGACGACCAGCACACCGATGGCTATCCGGGCCGCCGCATCACTGACGGCTACGCTGACGAGCAACACACCGACGGCTATGACGGCCATCGTGACACAGGGGGCCTTCACCCATGAGTTCAGCCATGAACCCGTCCACCACCCACGAGTTCGAGATCAAGCGCGGCGACACCGGCCCGGTGTTGGAGACGGTGCTGATCGACGGCGACGGGCTGCCGGTGGATCTGACCTCGGCGATCAGTGTCGGGCTGACGATGACGTTGGCGACCAACCCGCGCACCCCAGTGCTGGTGAACGCGGCGTGCGGTTTCGCCCCTGACACTTCGGGTGCGGTGTCGTACGCCTGGTCGGCGGCGAACACGGCGGTGGTCGGCTTGTACGACATCGAGTGGACGGTGATCTGGCCGGCGAATCTGGTGATGACGTTCCCGTCGCGTGGCTTCGACAAGGTGAGGGTCAACGCTCGGGCCTGAGCAAAGACTTGCTTCTCGACGGCCACGACCATAATATGTGGCCCATGTCCACCCCCCTGAAGGTCGCTTACCTGGGTAACTATGGTGAGCACAACACAGAATCCCATATCGCCCGAGCGTTGGAGTACAACGGCCACGAGGTGATCCGGGTGCAGGAGAACACCCCGACCTCGTTCGATTCGATCACGCAAGAGTGCGGCGACGTCGACTTCGTCTTGTGGACCCGGACCGGCTGGGACTGGAACCACGTCTTCGGCTCCAAGGACGGCGACGCCATCGCTCATGCCCGCCAGTACCGGATGCTCGACTGGCTACGTCGACGCCACATTCCCTCCGTCGCCTTTCACCTCGACCGCTGGGTCGATCTCGATCGCGAGTACCAGCTCGCCACCGAGCCGTTCTTCTCCTGCGACCTCGTCATCACTGCTGACGGCGGCAACGACGATCGCTTCAAGGCGCTCGGCATCAACCACTACTGGATGCCGCCCGGCGTGTCACGCGCCGAATGTGAGCCCGGCATGTTCCGCGACGAGTTCCACTCGAAGCTGGCGTTCGTCGGCTCCTGGCAAGGCCACTACCACAAGGAACACCAGCACCGCTTCGAGCTGGTCGAGTGGCTGCGGAAGAACTTCCGACGCGACTGTGCGTTCTGGCCGAAGGAAGGTCAGCCCGCGGTGCGTGGTGCGGCCCTGCGCGACCTGTACGCCTCGGTTGATGTCGTGATCGGCGACTCGTGCTTCGCTGGCTCGCCGAAGGGGAACCGGTACGTCTCGGATAGACTGCCGGAAAGCACTGGACGTGGGGCGTACCTACTCCATCCGAACGTCGAGGGGATCACAGATGGCTCAGAATGGAACGGCGCACCCATGTGGACCAGTGGAGAGCACCTCGGCACGTGGGACGCCCGAGACTGGGACGAACTCGGGAGGCAGATCGAGTGGGCACTCGCCTATCCCGACGAGCGCCGAGAGATCGCTAGGGCTGGCCGAGGACTCGTCATCGAGCACCACACTTACGAGCGCAGGGTCCAGCAACTCGTCGACCTCCTCAACGATCGCGACCTGCTCCGTGCCTGACTGCGAACGACCCGCGAGGGGTAGGGGGTGGTGCAACGCCCACTACCAACGCTGGTGGAAGACGGGCGATCCGCTTGGGCTTCGTCCGGCGAAGTGGGACGGCTATGTGGTGCCGACGTGCTCGGTTGAGGGCTGCAGCAAACCTGCTCACGCTCACGGGATGTGCACCTCGCACCACAAGCGCAAAGTCCGCCACGGCGACCCACTGGCCGGTCGCCGGTCCCTCGCCGTCGGGACGGTTGAGGAGAAGTTCTGGTCCTTCGTCGACGTTGGCGAGCCCGGCGAGTGTTGGCGCTGGAACGGGGCGCCGTCCGGTAACGGGTACGCGTTCTTCTACGTCGACAACCGCCACATCTACGCCCACCGATTCTCATGGGAGTTGGCGAACGGGCCCATCCCGAAAGGGCTCGTCGTCGATCACCGCTGCCACAACGATGACCAGGCGTGTCCGAGCGGCAAGGGCTGCCCCCATCGCACCTGCGTCAATCCGGCGCACCTGGAGCCCGTCACCCACCGCCTCAACATCCAGCGCGACAAAGCACGAGCCAACCTTCTCACCGAAAGGGAACTACTGAAATGAACGCCACCACCACCCCGAAGGGCAAGCCCACCCCGAAGCGGGTGAACCGCAACCTGGCGCCGACGATGATGCGCCGCACCCACGGTCAGGATCACTTCATGCCGGTCACCGGCATGTGGTTGCCGAACGCCGACGCTGTTGACCGCCGGCTGTGGCACGGCCACTCGCGTCAGTCGCACCCGTTGCGTCGCAAGGCGAACAAGGCGAGTTGGGCGAAGATCCTGCGCGCCAACCGCCGGGCGTACCTCGCATCGAAGGTTGCGGCATGAAGCCCCGAGAGATCAACGAGAACCCCGCCTGGACGTACATTGTCCCTGACACGATTGCCGACTGGGATGGACCGAGCGCGTGGGAACGCGTGCGCCTGGCGTCCATGCAGGCCCACCTGAAGCCCGGCATGGTCCTGTACGACGTCGGAACCGAGCACGGCTGGCTCAGCGCTGTTTACGGGGCGTTCACAGGTCATGGCAACATGGTTCTGATCGAACCGTCGCCGGAGATGTGGATCAACATCCGCAAGACATGGGAAGCCAACGGGTTCGACGACCCGATCGCCTCGTTCCAGGCGTTCTGCGGCGAGCGTCCGCAATCACGAATGGCCCCCGCCTCCACGCCGTGGCCACTCTGCTCGGTCGGCTACGTCGAAGCCGACGAATGCCCGGCGATGGCGTACCGCTACATCGGCGACGACGAGATCCCGGTCACCACCATCGACCAGATCGTCACCTCCACCAAGCGCCCGCCGGATGCGATCACCGTCGATGTCGAAGGCTTCGAGATCGCCGTCATGCGCGGGGCCGAGATGACGCTGCTCAAGCACCGCCCGCTCGTGTGGATTTCGGTGCACGAAGACCTGATGGAGCGCGCTGGTTGGCCCGACGTACAGGAACTCTTCGACTTCATGACCGAGATGGGCTACGGCCGTGAGTTCCTGGGCAGGGATCACGAGGCCCACAATTTCTTTGCCCCCCTCGAATGGTCTCCGTCGTCATGAGTGGGTTCGCTGGCTCGCGAGAGGGGCAACTCTGGAGTCGGGTCGCTGTTGGGGCGCCGGACGAGTGCTGGGAGTGGAGGCGTTGAAGTGACCGAGCCGGTCCCCGTCATCTGGTTGTCCCTCCATGAAGGCATCGACGCCCGCGGCCCGTGGGACACCGCCATCCTTGAACGACTGTTCAACGGCGACGAATGGGGGCACGGCATCGAGTTCGAGCACTTCGACGTCGTGTACTACATGCCGAAGGCGACCAACGAACGCTGTGTCGTCGTGCTCCCGGCCCGCCATCACTGCTCGGCTGACGACATCGCCGAGATCAATCAGATCCTCGGCGTCATGGACTCGGTGCTGCTGATCTTGTGCGGCGACGAGGAAGGCAAGTTCCCGTGGAAGGACATCCGGCATCCAAACATCCGCTTTTGGGTGCAGATGCCCGACCCCGACCACTACGCCGACATGCACGACTTCGGGTTCTTCTTCGGCAACGGCGCACCGCTGATCGACGACACGATGGGCGAGAAGACCAGCAGCTACTTCTTCTCCGGGCAGGCGACCAACCCTCGGCGCAAAGCGGCCTTCGACGGGCTTCGCCGGATGCGTCGCGCCAGCGGCAACCTGCAGATGACCGACGGGTTCGCCCGCGGGTTCGAGCGCGCCGAGTACCTCGGCAAGATGGACCGGGCGTGGATGGCCCCCGCCCCATCGGGCCCGCGGTCGGTAGACACGTTCCGGGCGTACGAGGCGCTCGAACAGGGCTGCGTCCCGCTCGTCGACCGGGCCACCCCGGCCGGCGAGAACCACTACTGGGAGTTCGTCTACGACGAGGTGCCGTTCCCGATCATCGAAGACTGGGAGATCGTCGGCGGGATCATCGAAGACATGCTCCCCTACCGGCACCTGATGTCGGCGCGCTGCTCAGCATGGTGGCAGCAACGCAAACGGGAGATGACCTGGCGCCTGCGTCACGACCTGGCGAAGTTGGGCGTGGACGTGCCCGAGCAGAAGGTGACAGCGATCATCACCACCTCCCCGTCGCCGCATCATCCGACCCTGCGCATCATCCAAGAGACCATCGCCTCGGTCCGCCACCACTTCGGCGACATCGAGATCATCATCGCCTGCGACGGCGTCAGGCCCGAACAGGAGCATCTGCGCGAACGCTACGAGACGTACCTGTACGACCTGTGCCGGTGGGTGGAGCACCGCACGTCGAACATCGTTGTCTACGTCGCCGAGAAATGGCGGCATCAGGCGATGCTCACCTTCGAGGCGCTCACCCAGCTCGGGTGCAACGAGGTGCTGCTGTTTCTGGAGCACGACACGCCGCTGATCGTCGACGAGACGATCGACGTGGAGAAAGCGATCGAGACGATCGACATGGGGATGCTGGACGTGCTGCGCTTCCATCACGAGGCGTACGTCCTGCAACCTCACGAGTACCTGATGGTCGATCACCAGACGATTGATCTCGCTGGCCTCCCCGTGCGTCGCACCCGGCAATTTAGCCAGCGACCCCATCTCGCCGGCCGCGACTACTACCTGACGGTCCTCGGCACCCACTTCACCCGCGAGTCGCGCACGATGATCGAAGACAAGATGCACAGCGTGTGCCAGTCGAACCCGTGGTCGAAGAACCGCATCGCGATCTACCACCCCGACACCGGCAACATCAAGCGGTCCGCTCACCTCGACGGGCGTGGCGACGAAAGCAAGTTCGAGATGGTCTACTAGGTCATGGCGATCCGTCTAGGGTTGATCGCCCGATCTGAGGTGGCGCGTGGGATCGCCCTGCAGTCCCGCAACTTCTACGACCACATGCCCGTCGACGACGTGCTACTGGTGCGGATGCCGCGACCTGACTGCAAGGAAGCCCCCGAGTGGTATCCGGGCGCGACGCACGCCGCCTACGACCCGATCCGTCATCAGCTCGACGAGGAACTCGTCACCGACTGGCTCGAAGGGCTCGACGTGGTGTTCACGGTGGAAACCCCGAACGACTGGCGGATGCCGCTGTGGTGCCGGGAGATGGGTGTGAAGCTGGTGATCCAAGGCAACCCCGAGTTCGTGCGTCACGGCCGGGAAGGGTTCGAGCATCTCGCCCACCCGGACCAGTGGTGGTGGCCGACGAAATGGCGCACCGACATCCTGCCCGCAGGGGTCCACATGCCGGTCCCGATGCCCGACACGGTGCCGGTCGAACGCAACGACTCGGACGTCCCGCTGCGGGTGCTGCATGTCGTCGGCAAGCGGGCGTACGCGGATCGCAACGGGACCGAGATCCTCGTCAGCGCCCTTCGTCGTGTCCGGCGCAAGATGCACGTCACGATCATCGGTCTCGACGGCGAACTACCCAAGGTGCAGGCCGGGCCATCGAACCGGAACCTCACCGTCGAGTACCACCCCGACGGGTTCGACAACCACTGGGACATGTACCGCAACCAGGACGTGCTGGTGATCCCCCGGCGCTACGGCGGGCTGTGTCTCGAACGATCCACGCCGGTTCAACGGAACTGGGGACCGCCCATTCCGATCGACGAAGTGAGCATCGGGGACTGGCTGCGCGACGGCGACGGATTCACGCAGGTCACCGCCCGCAGGGATCGAACGGTTGAGGAGTCGGTCTCCATCTCAGCTAGGGGAAAGACGCTGACGTCGTCAGTCGACCATCTTCACATGGTGGCCGATACGCCGGACCGAGCCCACCTGAGCGAAACGCGAGCGGAAGATGTCCGGCCGGGTCAGTGGGCGTTCGTTGCTCGTCCGGAGTCGGAGGGCTGGATGTCGGTGCATCTCGGCCCAAAGCCGGCGCGTAAAGGGTTGAAGAACTGGAAGGAGAGCATCCATCTCGACGCTGGCTGGGCCAGGATCATCGGCACCTGGCTGGCTGAGGGGCACGGTGGGTGGTATGACCGTAAGGGCCGAGACCGGCCGATGTGTGAGTTGACGTGGTCGTTCGGGGCGCGAGACGCGCACCTTGCCCATGAGGTCGTCCGGCTGTTGGCCGAACGGGGCGTGCGGGCGACCACCTTCGAGGCGTCGTCGTCTGGTTCGTACGGGCCGTCAACGATCCAGAAGGTCCGCTGTCGCTCTGAACTCCTCGGTCAACTGTTCGACGTCCTTGGCCTCGGCCTGCGGGCCGGAGCGGCAGGCAAGCGAGCGCCAGACCTGCACGCTTCTCTCGTTCCCGCCCTCATCGGCGGCTGGCTCGACGGTGATGGAAGCGAATCCAACGGGTCCATCACCGGATGGTCGCGCAGTATTGGGATGATCGACGACCTTTGGCGCCTGGCGGCGAAGGTGGGAGTGTGTGGCTCGATCACTCACGGCGGGGAGCGCCTGGACTTCAACGCTGATGCTGACGTGGCGGTGGTTGCCGGATGGTGTCACCGCGTGACGACCCAACGGGTCAGGACGCGCGCCACCAAGGGGGACGCTCGTCCGGTTGAGGGCGGCTGGATGGTTCGCATCAAGAAGGTCACCCGCCGGGCGGAGCCGTGCGATGTCGTAGCGATTGAGACGACGTCGGGAACGTACGTAGCAAACGACATCCTCACACACAACTGCCTTCCGGCGTTGGAGGCGGCGGCGTGCGGGCTGGCGGTGATGATGCCGGACTGCTCACCGAACGCCGAACTGGCGTCGGTGCTCGTCCCGGTGCGCCGCGCTGCCACGCTCAGCTTGGCCGCTGGCACGATCCGCACCGCCGAAGTCGCGCCGCTCGACCTGTCGGAACATCTGGACCGACTCGCATGGGATCGCAACTCGCTCATCCAGGCGAAGGACACCAGCCAGGCGTTGGTCCCCCGCTGGTCGATGTGGCGGCAGCGGTACCTGGACCGTCTGCAGGAGGTGGTGTCGCGGTGAAGGTCGATGTCATCGCCAGCGAGCAGCACTACCTCGATCACATGCTGCCGATCTTCGAGTGCCTCCCCACCCGCCTGCAGGGCCACGTCTTCCCTCTCGCCCCAACTCCTCGCAAGCCACTGTTCGATCATGTGGCGATGGTGGCCGGATGGCAGGACGTGGTGACGTTGAAGGGCCGGGCGAAGATGATCTACGTCGAGCACGGCTGCGGTCAGGCGTACCTCGGCGATGAGAAGATGGCGACCCTGCCCGGCTACTCGGGTGGTGCGGAACGGCATCCGCGTGACGTGATCGGCTACATCTGCCCATCCGAGACGGTGGCCGCACGGTGGGGCGCGCCAGCGGTTGCTGTCGGGTGCCCGAAGATGAGCGCCTACAGCGGCGAGCAGAACGGCAAGCTGCACATCGGTCCGCTCGCGGCGTGTCTGGCGTTCCACTGGCATTGCCGGCTCGGGCCGGAGATGCGCTCGGCGTTCGACCACTACCGCCCCCGGCTGGCGGAGATCGCCGACTCGATGCGAGGCCAAGGGTTCATCCCGTACGCCCATTCCCACCCGCGCTGGAACGGCTTCCTCGACCCGCTGTTCGCTCAGTGCGGGTTCGAGGTGCTCGCCACCGACCGCGACGTGTTCGACAGGGCCGACATGCTGATCATGGACAACAGCTCGCTGATGTACGAGTTCGCCTCCCTGCGCCGCCCGGTCATCGCGTTGAACGCCCCCTGGTACCGCCGCAACGTCGAGCACGGGCTGCGGTTCTGGTCGCACGTCCCCGGCATCCAAGTCGACTCCCCCGAAGAACTACTCGAACTCGACCTGCTGTCGCATCTCACCAAAGACCCTGCACGGGCGCTCCGCATCGCCGCCGTCGCCGAGGCGTACGCGTTCACTGACGGTGGTGCGGCTCAGCGTGCGGCGGCATGGATTACTCAGCTCCTCGACTCGCGGTAGCATCCCGCCATGACCTTCCTCGCCTGTGAGCCGTTCGCTGACGTCGATGCTGTGCTCGCCCGCGAAGAGTGCAAGGTGTCGGTCGACGACACCGACCTGATCCTCGATGCGCTCGACGCCGCGTCGGACATGGTCTACATCATGTCGGGCGGCAAGGTGACCGGCCGGTGCGTGAAGACGATGCGCCCGCTGCGCCGTGCCGGCTGCTCCGAAGGTCGCGACGCCTGGTTCGACCAGTACGGGGTGGACTGCATCCCGCTCGTCGACAACCTGATCTCCGTCGACCTCGTCAAGATCAACGGCGTCGGCCTCAACCTGGCCGACTACGGCCTGATCGACAACACGGTGCTGTTCCGCAAGGACAAGACGTTCTGGCCCACCACCAACGACCTGAAGCTGGCCGACACCGAAGACGGCACGTTCTCGATCACCTTCGCCTTCGGCTGGATGCCCGACTGGCTGGCCGTCTCCTCCACCGTCGAGGTGGCGCTCGCCCTGATCGACGACTACGGCCGTGGGCGCGGGTACTTGCGTGGTGTCACCTCCGGCAACGTGCAAGGCGCCTCGGTGCAGCTCGCCGCTGCAGCGGGCGATGTCGCGTCGCGTGGGCTGCCGATGCTCACCAAGTTCCTCGGGGTGTACGCCCCGCTCGGCGGGATGGCTGTCGGGGTGTGGGCGCCCGAGTTGGAGAACGGGTGGGTGCTCGTCGAGGTCGAAGGGCCCAGCGGTAGCTGATGGAGCGCCGCACCCCACTGAAGCGGACCCCGTTCGTCCGCCGCCGACCGAAGCAGTCGAAGACCGCCGCCCGGTCATCGGGTTCCGACTTCCATCCTTCAGTGCGAGGCATCATCGAGCGCAGATCGCTGGGACAATGCGAGGCGGGGGTCGCTGGCTGCACGGGCAGAGCGCATCACATCCATCACATCTTGCGCCGCAGCCAAGGCGGCACCGGCGAGGCCGACAACGGGCTCCATGTGTGTTCGTCATGCCACCATTTCATTCACAGCAACCCTCAGTACGCCTACGAGAACGGCTGGCTGCGACGGTCGGGCGGGCCGAACACGTAGACAGGGGGATGGCCCGGCTGGAATGCTGTGCGCGATCTTCCTGTACGAAAGGATCGGACCATGTCCACCAACATTGCTGGCGCCGCGAACATCGGCGAACTGGGGGCCTGCGTCGTGCGGGCGGCCCGACTCAACTCGAACTGTGCACCCACCGGTGGCGTGAACGGCGGCATCGTGACCGCCGGCCTCGTCACCATGACGGTCGATCCGCAGATCGAAGAGGGCACGAAGTACGAGCCGAAGAACGCTTGCGGCTCGACGCTCTACACCGCCGAGCGCGACGACAAGATCTTGCGCCAGAACATCTCCGGCGAGTTCGGCTTCTCCGACTTCGAGCTGATGGCGCTCCTGTTCGGCGGCTCCGTCATTCTCGGCAAGGTCGGCGGCGACTTCGCAGGCGAGGTCATCGGCTACTACGACCCGCTCTACAACGCCGCCCCCCGCAACGGTGCCTACCTGGAGGTCATCACGACCGCCATCGAAGAGGGCGCCGGTTCGTGTGTCGCTTCCGACGGTGGCACCCCGGTGGCGATCGGTCACATCTTCGGCAAGACGAAGCTGCGTGCCGGTTCGGCCACCTACGCCGACCAGGTGATCAACGTCGCGTTCTCGGGCACCGGCACCAACAACCCGAACCTGTTCAACGGCCCGTGGAACGACTACCCCGGCGCTGGCTACACCCCGAACAGCTCGCACGTCCGGGTCGGCTACACGCAGGCCGAGTACAACGCCATCCTCGCAGCGGTCACCGTCGGCTACGTCGATTTGCCAACTGGCTCCTGACGGTAGGTCACACTGTACCGGAAGTGGCACGAGCGGCCAAGGTTCGACCTGCCCACCGGCTCCTGATTCAAGCCCCCGACAGGGATCAAAGACCTCACCTTCGGGTGGGGTCTTTGACGTTCTCCCCCCACACCTTCTGCGAGGTGAGGTGCCAGCCTTCGCACGCGTCGCACTCGTACACGCGTTGCGGGACGGTGTCGCGGGTCGAGCGGGCCTGCAGCCGACGCAACGCCTTGATCGCCTCGAAGTGGTCGCGGAACCGACGCTTGCGGGTGACGTTGCACCGATCGCTCGCGTGGCTCATCGGTGCAGTCTGACACGGGTGGTACGTTGGCGACATGGTTCTTCCCGCACCCGACTGCACCTCCCCGTCCGAGGCGTGCTGCAACAGCATCTTCGACGTCGGCCACCACATCCTGACGCAGATGCTCGACGCGTTGACGGCGTGCATGGTGGACGGCTGCCAGCCGCTCGTTGCCTACGTCACCGTCGGTGAAGGTGACGCTGTGGTCGACGCGGTGACAGTGACCGCGACTTCGGTGGGGCCGATGTCGGGCACCCGTTCAGGGATGACCGTCGCAACACGAGCGGTGTACCTGGTGAGGCTGATCGAGTCGGGCTGGCCGATCGCACGCGCCGAAGGCGGGGCGTTCATCCCACCCGACCCATTCGAGCAACAGCGTGCGGTGGTGCACGTGTTCGCCCGTGCCGAGGCGATGTACCGGCGCCTGTTGTTCATGGCCGCCAAGAACACGATGGGCCCTCCAGGTGTGCGGATCGCGCAGGCGTCAGTGGCGGGGATCGTGTTCATCCCCCCGTCGGCCGGCACTGTCGGTTCGAGCATCTCTGTCACCGTGGACATGAACTGACATGACTGCCGCGCTGGAACGTGTGCGGGTGTCGCAAACCCTCGCCGGTTCCTCAGCGTTCGCCGCCGCAGTCAGCCGTCAGGTGGCACGCAAGCTGGCCGCTCGGCTCGACCAGGTCGGGCTCGACGCCGTCCGCCGCTGTGATGCGATCGTGTCGGCCGAACTGGTCAACGACCGCCCCGCCAATCGCCGGCGCGGGGGTCGACATCTCCTCGGGTCGTTCCGCCATGAGGTGATCTGGAACGGGTCGACGTTCCCGGTGTCGATCCGGTTGTTCTCGTTGGCGAGCCCGGTGAAGGTGAACGCGATGGAATCCGGCGCCGACCCGCACCCGATCAGCGCGATCAACGGCCCGACCCTGGTGTTCCCAGGGTTCAACGCCAAGAGCGGGAAAGGGGCTGGCGCGTCGACGTTCGTCGGCCAGTTGGGGGACACCAAGTTCTCCAGCGCTCGTGGCACATCACAGATCCGTCAGGCGTACGGCAACGCTGGCGTGTTGGCGCGACCGAAGAAGGTGGACCACCCTGGCAACCTGCCGCACTCGATGATGGAACGAGCGTTGAAGGCCGCGGTCGAGGCAGCGTTGAGTGGTGCCCGACTGTGATCCTTGCGTTGGGTGTCCGCCCGACCTAACATGTCCGTCATGGCCAACCCAAAGCGCACCAACCTCGACGACCTGCTCGGCGAAGACGAACCAGTCCTGACGAAGCCGATCACCTTGTTCGGGCGCGAATGGGATGTGATCTGCGGTCTCAACTTCTTCACCCTGTCAGCCATCGGCGCCGGTGAACCTGGTGCTGTCGCCCAGTTCTTGCGCAATACCGTCGTCCCCGACCAGCGCGACGCGTTCGCCACCGCCATGTCCGCCGCAGCGAACCTGGATGCCGAGAAGCTGGGCAGGATCGTCAACGCGCTGGTGGAGGTCGCGTCGGAGCGCCCTACGACACAGCCGTCCGTCTCATCGCGGCCGGCGAGCAAGCGGACCTCCGCGCCGAGATCAGTGGCACGCTCCTCCTAGGGTCTGGGTTGCGGCTGCGCGACCTGTCGCTGTCGGAGTACCTGGATTGCGTGTGGGCACTGAAGGTCCGCATCAGCGGTGGGATGATGAACCCGTTCGAGTACCGGGATCTGATGAACGTCGCGTTCGGCTACTCGACCGAGACGGTGGATCAGGTGAAGAAGCGGTACGAGTCGAAGGGCGACACGAAGCGCAGGCCGGGCAAGGCTCCTGGGCCCCCGTCGGCGAAGGTGTCGGCGACGGAGATGGCGAAGTTCCAGGCGATGGTCGCCAACGCTAAGCCGCGTCAGCGTCCCACCACCGAGTAGCATCCCCGCTCGTGGACAATGCCGACGGCTTTGACGTCAACTTCAAGCTGAGTGACGCCGCGCTGACGGCCATGAAGGCGGCCATCACTGAGGCCATCGGCGACGCGATCAAGAACGGCTTCAAGGGCTTCAAGACTCAGGCGTTCCAAGAGTCCATGCGCGCCGCCGCCAAGGCGGTAGGGAAGACCACGAGGGCTTCCCGCGAGGCCACCAACACCAACAGGGACTTCTTCGCCGGGATGACCAAGGGGGAGCGTCAGGCGGCGTCGTTCGCGAAGTCGATCACCGACCTCGGCCTCGCTGTCGGGCTGCTGTCCAAGACGCAGGACCGGGCGCGGTCCTCTGAACGTCAGGGTCAGATCAAAGACCGCGAACGGTTCTCCCGCGCAGCGCAAGAGCGCCTGGCGATCATGAACCGCGAGACCAAGCTGACCGCCCAGTCAGCTCGTACCCAAGGCGAACTGCAGGTCAACGCGGCGAAGGTCGCCGGCAAGCAACGGGTCCAGATCATGCGCTCCGTGCTGGAGACGATCGGCCGGCTGGAGAAGGCGCTCGGGGCGACGATCTCTGGCTTCGCGAAGACGACCACCAGTGCAGTTTCCCGTTCCTTCACGGCGCTCGGTTCGATCCTCCACCGGCACAACCAGGACTTCAACAAGGGGCTCTCCGGTTCCTTGCGTGGCCGAGAACAGGACATGCGGTCGTCGTTCTCCCGCCAGGAGAAGATTCTTTCCGCCTCAGCCGCACGCCAGCAGGCCACGATCGCCGGGCTGCACACGCAGACCCGCACCGGCGTGCTGGGGGCAGCCAACCGCAGCTTCAACATCGGCGCATTCCTCGGCGCTGCCGCGATCGCCACGGCGGCGCGATCGACGTTCACCGTCGGTGCTGAGTTCACCCGCGGTCTTGCCGTCCTCCAGGCGCAACTCGATCTCACCGGCGAGTCGATGGCGGATGTGCGCCGCAAGTCGATTCAGCTCGGCAACGACATCACTCTCCCCGGCGTTTCGGCCCTCGACGCGGCGCAGGCGATCGGCCTGCTGTCGAAGCAGTTCGCGGCTCTCGGTGCCGGCGCGGTCATCGCCGCCCAGGACGCCTCGAAGGGTACACTGCAGCTCGCTCGTGCTGCCGGGGTCGGGGCGGAGGAAGCCGCACAGATCGTCGGGTCGGCCGTCAATGTGTTCGGCATCGCCGCCAACCAGGCCACCGCAGTCGCCGATCAGGTCACCGCCGCCCTGAAGAACGCAGCCGGCGTCAGCTTCGGTGACTTCGCTGACGCCTTCAAGCAGGCCGGTGCCGTCTTCGCCCAGTTCCAGGTGCCCGCGGTAGGGGCGACCGAGGCGCTGCTCCAGTTCGACACCGCCCTAGCGGTGATTGCCCGCTCCGGCGTTGTTGGCTCCGATGCTGGTACGTCACTCAAGCAGTTCTTCCTCCAGGCGAACCGCAACGTCGACGCCACCTCGAACGCCCTGCTTGCGCTGACTGAGCGCGCCGGGGAAACCGGGACCGCCTTCTACGACGCGGCGGGGAACGCCCGACCATTGGAGAAGACCCTCGACATTCTCCGCAAGGGGCTCGTCGGATACACCGATCAGCAGCGGAACACGACGCTGCAAACGATCTTCGGCTCCGACGCCATCCGCGTCGCCAACGCCCTCCTCGGCATCTCGACGGAGGAATACTCAAAGGTGACGACGGCGCTGCGCGAGCAGGGGCTCGCCACGAAGATCGCCGCCGCGCAGAACACCGGCTTCAAAGGGGCGCTCGACGCGTTGGGGTCGGTGCTGCAGACGCTCCAGATCGTCTTCTACGAGCAGATCAACCCGGCCCTCGCGACGTTCACCATCGCCATCGCCAGCGCGGCGAACGCCGTGTTCTTCGGTGAAGGGGCCTTCGCCGTGCTGCGCACAGGGCTGCTCGGTGCTGCTGCCGGGCTAGCGGCAATCGTCGCGGCTAAGGGCGCCGTCGAGGTGATCAAGCTGCTCGGGACGTCGTTGACCCTGCTGACGTCGCCACTCGGTGCCGTCCTGGCCGTTGCGGCCCTGCTGGGTGCTGGGATAGCGTTGCTGTCCAAGTATTCCAGCGACTTCCATGAGGCCCTCACTGGCCTCGGCCGCTACATCAGCACCCAAGGTCAGCGGATCTGGACCGCTTTCACCGACGCGATCAACACGGTCAGGGGCGCGTTCTCGACCACTCGGGAAGCCATCACGGGCACCGCCGACCGGCTGGAACGTGAGGCGCGGCCAGCGAGCCACACCTTCCGCAACCTGGCCGACACGATCAAGCGGGCGCTGTTCACCGCGACGACGTTCATCACCGAGAAGCTGATCCCCGCTCTCGCCACCGTCGCGATCTTCATCGGCAAGAACGTCGTCCCCGCCGTCTCGGCCGGGATCGAGATCATCGGCCGGGCCGCCAGCGCGGCGATCAGTTTCGTCGACCGCCTGGCGACAACCATCCGCCCGTTCATCCAGCCCGCGATCGACGGCTTCAAGGAACTGGGCAAGGCGATCGGCGGTGCGTTCGGTGGTGACTTCGCCGGGCTCAAGGGCGGGGCGGTCTCTGCTCTGTCGGGTATCGGCACCACGATCGCCGGGATCGCGTACGCGGTCGGTCAGGCGTTGTATCCGGTCGGCCAGAAGATCCTCACGTTCTTCAAGGATCTGTTCTCCGGCCCGAACCTGAAGAAGTACGCCTCCGCGTTCCTCGGGCTGGTCGAGGAGATCGGCCGGATCATCGGCACCATCGTGTCGTCCCCAGCGTTCTTGAAGGCTGTTGCCGCGATCGCTGCAGCCGCGGTGATCATCGGCTTCCGCTTCGTCGAAGGTCTCGCCCGTGGCATCGCGAGCAACCTGCCCGAGCTGGTGGGGATGCTGCGCGATGGGCTGGTCGCCGGACTGAAGGCGCTGTGGTCGAACCCGCTGATCCTTGTCGGTGCTCTCGCGCTCGCCCCGCTCGCGGCACGACTGTTCAGCCTGTTCAGGAACATGGGCACCGGCGCCGGGACTGGGTTCCTGACCGGCATGAAGGCGTCGGTCCGTTCAGCGCCAGGGTTCCTGTCGGGCCTCTTCGGCGGAACGGGCACGGCCAAGGCGCAACTCACCTCTTCGCTCAGCCGAGAATTGGCTGGCATCAACGCACAGATCCGGGCCCTCGGCGGCAAGCGGCTGGCGCTCGGGTTCAACATCAATGAAGACTCGCTCTACAAGGCGCGCCAGGCGCTCCGCCAGTTCCAGTCCGGCTTCACCGAGGCCGAGATTGCCGGGCGTATGTTCCGCCAGAAGATGCAGGATGCCTTCACGGCTGTGCGGACGGGGGCGAAGGGCATCGTCACCGCAATGAAGGGGTTGGCGCAAGTCGTCGGTGCCCCGCAGTTCGCGGCACAGGGCTCCAAGGGGTTCATGAAGGGCCTCACTGACGGGCTGGCGATCGGTGGCCGGAACCTGAAGGACGGCCTCGTGGCACCGTTCGCGGCGTTGAAGCAGTACGCCAAGGACCAGGGAATCACCATCGGTGCGGCATTGGGTTCCGGGCTGAAGGCGGGCGCCACGGCCGCCCTTGCGGCGATAGGTGGATTCGCGGCCGGCAAGGCTGAAGGCGCTTCGGGCGGGTCCGGCCTCACGAGTGCGGTCACCGCTGGGTTGACGGCTGGCGTCGTCACCGGGAACCCGGTCATCGGGGCCCTGGCTGCCGGGGCGGCGTTGCTCGGTGCTCAGATCGGGAAGGCATCTCAGGCCGCCCAGGTGTTCAAGGAGCGGATGCAGGGCATCGCCGATGCTGTTCGAGGTGGCCTGGAGAGTGCGCTCCGCTCAGGGAAGGACGCCGTTCTCGACTTCATGAACGCCTTCACGTCCGGTACCAGTTCTGACGATCTGAAGAAGTCGATCACCGATCAGATCACCCCCGAAACGTTGGCAACCTTCGAGGCGCTCGGGATCAAAGTGAGCGACGTGTTCGCAGCATTCCGCAAGGGTCAGCCCGGAGTGACGGCGTTCATCAACTCCATCGGCGGGAACATCGTCGACGACAACTTCTTCGACGGCCTCACCGCGGCGCAGGCGGCCGGGATTGATCTGCAGAACGTGTTCACGGCGGTCAATGGGGAGATCGTGCGGATCAACCTCCGTGAAACCTTCAACCCCTCAGCCATCGACAAGGCGGCGACAGCAGCCTCGAACTTCTGGACGAAGATGACCGGCGGGGCCCGCGACTTCGCCTCCACCGTCGACGCTGCGGCAGTTGTGCAGAAGGCTGCCGACAAGGTGGCCCTGTATGAGTTGGCGCTCGACGACGCGAAGGGGGCTTGGGACCGGCTGTTCGCCATCCCCGGCGACACCTCACTGCAGGCGACCATTGACAAGGCCGTCATCTCTGTCGAGGGGATGGGCGAGCAGATCGCTCAGGCGATGGAGCAGGGCGGCACGGTTGGGGAAGCGAAGATCAGCGAATCCTTCCGCACGTTCAGCACCACCCTCGGCGGCGTCCTCCAGGCCGCCTCCGCCGACGCTCTCGCCAAGGGGACAGTGCTGACCCCGGCCACCGCAGCAGAGCTGACCAAGGGCCTCTTCGAGACCTACATCGCGGGCATCCCTGTCGGCTCGGAAGCGTACGTGGCCGCCGCCGAGGCGTACATGGCAGCCATCTCCGGGGTGACGCCGACGCTGTCGAACATCAACGTCGCCGACGCAGCGCTGCAGGTTCGCAAGGACATCCAGCAGCACCTCACCGACCACCCGCCGGCCACCAAGATCGAAGCCACGCTCTCGATGAAGGGCAACAAGTTCAGCGACAACCTCGTCGGCAGCAAGGCGTGGGCGTTCGGGAAGGTCAGCGTCCCTGTGGAGCTGACAGCCCCAACGGACAAGGATGCGAAGGCCAAGTTCGGGTTGATGGGCAAGGCCGCCGACGAGGGGTTGGCGGACGGCATCGAGCGCTACGCCTACAAGCCGATCGCTGCCGCGAGGGCGATGGCCCTGAAGGTCCAGAAGGCCGCCAAGCTGGGCTTCAAGATCAGTTCCCCGTCCAAGGTCTTCGCTCAGATGGGCCGGTTCATCGGCGAAGGTCTCGCCGAGGGCATCACCGACTCCACCACCCTTGCCACCGACGCGGTCACCCGGCTCATCAACCGTGTCGTCGAGGCGGGCCGTGCTGCAGGCTCAGGAGCGGCTGACGCTCTGCGCGGGGTTGGCTCCACCATCTTCGACGGGATGGTCGGTTCCGGCGCCGAGCTGAACACCGGGGCGTCGCTGCTGGACGCTCGTGGTGCGATCACCACCGCACTCGACGGACTTCGCGAATCGCTGTCCAGCGGGGGGTCGACGTCGCTGAACATCAACGACGCCCTCGGGGTGCAGAACATCCAGCAGTTGACCAGCGCGTTCGACACGATCGCCGACTTCGGCCGGGTGATGCTCGCTCAAGGTGTCGATGCGGCCACCGTGTCCACCGAGCTGCAGAAGCAGGTGGCGGTCCTCGTTCAGCTCGCAACGTCGCTGGGGTTCGATCAGCAGGGCGTGGAGGACATGGCGGCCTCGCTCGGCCTGTCTGGTGAGGCGCTCGGCGCGTTCGTTGAAGCTGCAGCGAAGGCCGCCGCTGACCTGGCAACGATCGCAGCACAGGTGGCACAGATCGACCTGTTCAATCAGAGTTTCGGTTCGGGGGCTGTCGGCCCGGGGTTGGGCGGTGCGCTGAACACGGCAATCTCCGGGGTGACGAACGCCGGTCAGCAGTTCTTGACGGACTGGGAGACGCAGATCAACACGGTGTTCCAGATCGGCGCGATGGACCCGACGAAGCTGACCGCGTCGCAGAAGGTGATTTGGGACGAAATCGTCGCCGGTCAGGTGTTCGGTTTCGATCCGACCACCGTGCTCGGGGCAGGGAACCTGCAGTCGATCACTGGAGGGTTCGATGCGATCGCCAAGATGGGCGAGGCTATGCTCGCCGGTGGAGCTGACGCTGCGTCGGTGGCCGCAGCTATCCAGAAAGCCACCGATGACCTCGCAGCGAAGGCTGCCGGACTTGGGTTCGACTCGGCAGCGGTCGCCGGGGTGGCAGCCTCACTGGGTCTGTCTCCTGGGGCGATCGGCGACTTCGTCCAGAACGCCGCCGCCGCCGCTGCTGCTGCGACCGCACCCAACCCGAACGCTGCTGCTGCCGCTGCTGCCGTCGCGGCTCTGCCTCCGGCGGCGATCCCCGTCTACCATCCGCCGGCCCCGAGCACGGGCGGGGCTGGTGGGGCGTTCACCCCGTCGGCTGACGCCGAGGCTGCGGCTGCTGCTGCTGCTGCTGCGGCGTTCCAGCCACCGTCGGGCGGTGTCTCCAACTTCGGGGCCGGTCTGTCCCCTCAGGAGTTCATCAACGCTGTTGCCCCGCCGTTGGCTAAGGTCATGCTGCAGGCGCTACGAGCGGGCGGTAGGTGACGATGGCTGAAACCGATTTCACCAGGGTGTGGTTCCATCTGGCGTCCGACCTGACCGACAGCCTGGAACTGGGCCTTGCTGCCAACGGGTGGACGTCGCCGCGCTCGGGTGTTGGTGAGACCCGCCAACTGGCCGCAGGTCGGACCGTGGCCGTGTCGCGTCCTGGCACCACTCGGGCGGCGAGCGTCTCGGTGATCATCACCAGCCGTGATCAGGTGTCGTGGTTGGAGGAGAAGATCAACCGGCAGGTGTTGGTCCGGTCCCCTCGCGGTCACCGCCTGTGGGGCGTGTATCGGGTGGTGGAGGTGCCGGAGCCGACGGGGCGGAACTACAACGTGATCTGCACGCTGTCGGTGTCCGAGGTGACGGTGAGCGAGATCGTATGACGACCGTCAGCCTGATCTCTGCGCCGGTCACCGAGGTTTCGGCCGGGGTCGACTTGTTGACGTCGACGAACGTGTTCGTGGAAGACATCTCCGCCGACCTGAAACCCGACTCGTCGACGATCGTGCGGAACATGGCGAACAAGGTCCACGGCACCTGCGACCTGTCGTTGCAGCGCGAGCTGAACTGGGGGAAAGACCGGGTGCGGCCGTGGGTGGAGATCTCCGCCGACGGGGAGACGACCACCCGCTGGAACATGGGCGTGTACGCGATGGTCACCCCGACACGCGAGGCCGGCGAGACTCCTGCCTTGTGGCGGGTGCAGGGGTATGACCTGTTGACGGTGCTCGACTCGCCGTACGGCTCCACCTACTCGGCTGCCGCGGGCTCGGTGCCGTTGACGTTGATCGCCGCCTTGTTGACCGCTGCCGGGGAGACGAACGCGATCAGTCAGGCCGGGATCGCGTTGACGTTGCCGGCGGCCAAGACGTGGCCGATCGACCAGGAGAACACGACGCTGCTGATCATCAACGAGCTGTTGGCTGCGATCGGCTACGCGCCGTTGTGGTGCGACCGTGAGGGTAGGTTCCGGTCGGACCCGATCGAGGTGCTGGCCTCGAAGTCGGCGATGTGGGCGTACGACGCGGATGACGAGTACACGACCACTGTCGGGATGGACCGCTCCGTGGAGGCCGACTTCTTCAACACCCCGAACCGGTGGGTGTTCATCCGTGATGATGCGGGCGAGTCGGTGGGCGCGGAAGGGTCCGGCATCTACACGGTGTCGAACACCTCGACCGGCCCAACCTCTCAGGCTGGGCGTGGTCGCACGATCAACAAGATCGAACGCCTCCAAGCCACCTCACAGGCGGCGCTGATCGCGCAAGGCAACGCGATCGTCGCCGCCGACATCCGCGGCGCGGCGTCGATTGCCATATCCGTGCAGACCAACCCCGAGCACTGGCATGATGACGTGGTGACATACGTCGACGCGCAACTCGGGGTGAGCGGCAAGTGGGCCGTGGCTGAGTGGCGCCTCGACCTGGGTGGCGCGTTGATGTCGATGAAGCTGGAGTCGATCTGATGTCCGACAGCGCATGGGGCCTGGTGTCGCAGGTGTCCCCTCTCCTGGTCCGCCTCAACGGCGACGTATCCACCGACACCCCTGTCGCGTTGAAGGACTCGGGGATGACGTTCTCGGTCAACGACAAGGTCGGCCTGCACCGCTTCGGCTCGCAGTGGGCTGTCGTGGCGAAGCTGGTGGCGACATGACCGAGGCCGAGAAGATCGCCGCGGCCATCGAGCGGCACGAGGCCGGGGTCGCGGCCGCTGGCAGTGACCTCGCATACGTGATCGCCCAGGCGGCGCTGACGGTGGAGCGAATCGTGGACGATGACACGGGTGAGACGTTCGACACGGAGGTGTCGGCCGACGAACTGTCGCTGCTGGGTGGGATCATCGTGGACGCTTACCCCGTGGCACTGATCGAAGGCCGGTACGTGTGCCCGGTGATGAAGCTGGTCGGGTCGACGATCGGTATGGGTGACTTTGTGCTCGCGGCGAAGTTGGGTGCCGCTGTTGTGGTGTTCCCGGTGGAGGTGCTCTAGATGGCCGTCGACATCGTTGCAGCAGCGAGTAGCCGTGTCGCCCAGCGGTCGATGGCGGCTACCTCGACTGGCCGCATGTGGGTCGCTGTCGGCAACGATGGCTCGAACAAGATCGAGATGTGGTATTCCGACGACTCGGGTGCCACATGGACGGAGAACACGGCGGCCGAGATCACATGGACGGGCGCGGCTGGGGCGAACTTCGCACTTTTTATCGACGCCGACGATCACGCCCACATCGTCTATGACACCTCCAGCCCGTCGATCGAGTACCGGCGCAACAAGTCGATCTCCACCACCTCCGCGTGGTCGGCGGCCACCAGTGTCGACACCGTCGACCTCGGGTACTCGCTCCCCGACCTAGTCGCCCATCGTGAGGGCACCGGCTGGAAAGCGCACCTGCTCTACAAGGCCAACACCGCCGGCCCTGGCGAGTCGATGAAGTACACGCCGATCACGATCACGTCAGCCGACGCGATCACGGTGGGCACGAAGACCACGTTCGCCAGTGGTAACGCCACCGCCACCGGCGGAATCGACTTCCATCACACCTCCACCGACGAGAAAGCAATCCAGAGTTCCACCCCGCACCTCTACATGGTGTGGACCGAGACCTCGAACCTGGTGAAGTTCGCCAAGTACACCTACTCGGGTGGGACGTGGACGGCGGGCACCGTCCGCACCATTTACACCGGCGCTGCCGCACCGGGCGCTCAGATGGTGTTCGACGGCACGCGTGTGGTCATCACGCTGACGGACGGCGCGAACATCGGCCTGTATGAGCGTGACGCCGCCGACACCACCACCACCACCCGCGCCGGTGGTGGCACGATACCGACCCTGTTGGCCACCACCTACGACGCCGATCAGAACGTGTGGGTGATCGGCGCTGCCTCGACGGACCTTAAAGGGCTGCAGTGGATTCGGGCCACGAACACATGGGCCACGATCCAAACCCTCGACACCGACGACCCCAACATGGGTGTCGCTCTTCGACGGTATGCGGGCAACACGATCCCGATCGCGTACGGCACCGCCCCGTCGAACAAGGTCCGCTACGACACGTCGGTCAACAACGTCGCCCCCTCGTCACCGACATGGGTGAACGTCGACAACGTCGGCGCCGACGTCGGCGCCGCGCTGGTCCTCGACTGGAACTTCGTCGACGCCAACCCCGGCGACGCGCAAACGGCGTATACGTTGCGCCGCCAGATCGGCGCCGGCAGCTACGCGTACTGGAAAGCCAGCGACTCCACCTGGAACGCTTCGGTCCAGAAGATCACC
>Ga0075163_10001429_pt1 | contig 32178 bp, 31 predicted proteins | sample JI1023141ADNA_FD_71478 | JGI IMG/M metagenome (GOLD analysis project Ga0075163, IMG submission 71478) | Wastewater effluent complex algal communities from Wisconsin, to seasonally profile nutrient transformation and Carbon sequestration -... | ecosystem: Engineered > WWTP > Effluent > Algae...
TGCTGTGGATCTGGAGGGGTGGCCGAGCGGTTGAAGGCGCACGCCTGGAAAGTGTGTAGGGGTTAATAGCCCCTCGTGGGTTCGAATCCCATCCCCTCCTCCATAAACAAGCCGGCGTCTGGCAGGTTTTTGTTTATGGAGATGGTTTTTGGGGAGAATCCGCCGGTTCGACAAAAAGCAGAGCTGCATTGTGACGTGCCAGATGGTATTGCGTCACCGCGCCAGATGGTTTTGCACCAATCTACTGCAGCACAATTATGTCATTCATTAAGCTTTGGAAGTAGAGGTGCTCTATATACTGTATGAGTAGCGGCCCACCTCTACAAAAAAATCTCCGGTGGAATTTGCAAATCAGAATAGCCCCTCAATCTAGATAGATGCCGACGGCCTCTCTTATCAATTTATTGGTAATTAATTTAATATCGAGCGTCATATCGTTGCAGACCCTTTTTAAGGACTGCTGGTTTACGATCAAATTCATTTCTAGATTATTAACAAAATCATGATTGCAACGTGTTTATTCTGACTCGCGATTTTAACGCTCCTTGGATGCTACTCATCATCACTGTGATGACACGACGTATATCTGGCGTCGTTAGTAAGAGTTAGGAGCCATAACCTTTAATATAATTTCACACAGTATTAACGCAGTAAATAACACACTGATGGTTCATATTATCGACGCTAACAAGTAGTGCTGCTTCACCTTAAAGTCTTATTGGCTTAAAACTTCATTAGTTAAAACCGCAATGGACGTAGAAATGCTCTCTGGGAAGTGCGTTTTTCAATTACCAGTGCGTAATTCATTGTAGGTGGTATCTATTATTAGAGCGCTCCTTGACAGACCATTATACACCTTATAGCTTCAATTTATAAAAAACAGACCATGAATAATTGTAAATTGGAACGCGTTAAAAATATGAAAGAGTCAGTGAGAAAGCCTTCCAGAGTTTTAGGTGTAAATAGAACGACTGATGCTTCAATAGCTGTCATAGATGAAGCACAGATATCATTTCTAGCCCGAAAAGAGAGAGTATTTCGAAACAAACATGCAAGAGGTGAGCTACATGATTTAAAAAGGTATCTCCCATTAGTTGGGACAATGCCATTTGATGTGATAGTTGAATGTTATTCTTCCGATTTAGAACGTGAAAAACGTAGTTTATATCGTGAAGAAATTGTCTCAGAGCTCCCGCTTACTTCAAGTGCATCCATTATAGAAATCTCCCATCATTTTTCACATGCGCTGCTCGCTAACTTATCTGGGTTCCAGCAAGCTGCAGTCTTAGTTGCCGACCATCACGGCAGCCCCTTGAGCCTTATCGGCCCAAGCCCTATTGTTGAGGAGAGGTCAAATGATTCTAGAGTTGAAGTAATTTCTACTTACTCTTTTGCAGATGGTATCCTAACCCCACTTTCGAAACAAACTTGGGATATGAAAAGAAATCCGATTTGTGGTCTTGGTGCATTTTACAGTTTCGCTACAAAAACACTTTTCGGCCAAGCATTTCGCGAGGGTGTATTAACAGGTCTAGCCGCTTATGGGGACCCTTCATGCCTTAAGATGTCACCATTAATCGTTAGAGACTTAGAAGTGCATATCCCTGAGGATTGGATGAACTTACTTTATGACTCAAATATGCATCGTCGTTTCTTTTATAACAGCGGTAATTTCGTGAATGCAGCAAACTTTGCTGCCTCTGTGCAACTAGCATTTGAAGAAGCGCTTCTTACAATCTCTCATAATCTACGTAAATGTATTGATGTGGATTTCCTCGTTTATGTTGGGGGCTGCGCAATGAATTGCTCGGCAAATGCCCGCCTCGAGAAAGAGGGGGGGTTCTCTTCTATTTTTATCCCTCCAGCATGTGATGATGGTGGGTCTGCCATAGGTTGCGCAATATTCGGAAATCAGGCCATAAATAAGAGCTTCTCAAATATACCGTGGGAAATTGATTATCTAGGTCCGCCGTGCGATTATAATGTTTCTGTGATGTCGTCTAAAGCGGTAGTCGCTGGGCATACAGTAGTGGAGCTCGATCTAATTGAAGACAGAGTTGCCAACTACCTTGCAACCGGCCAGGTTATTGCGTTATGGCAAGGACGCAGTGAGATTGGTGCTAGAGCACTCGGTAATAGAAGTATTATAGCAGATCCACGATTTGATGTGATGAGGTGGTATATCAACTCTCATGTAAAAGGACGTGAATGGTTTCGCCCCTTAGCGCCGGCGGTCATCGAGTCTGCAGCCTCTAAATATTTTATTGATGCTGAAAATTCGCCTTTTATGCTAAAGAGAAAACGTGTTCGACCAGAGTTTTGGGGCGCACTGCAAGCTGTTACACATTATGATCATACTGCTCGCATTCAAACTGTTAACAATGCTCAGAATCCCTTCTTATGCAGAATTCTTGAGGCCTGTGCGCGGAATTGGGGTTTCCCCATTGTGCTAAATACTTCATTCAACGGCAGGAATGAACCTATAGTTGAAAGCTTTGATGACGCACTCAAAACATTTTCAACATTACCTATTCATCATCTTTTAGCTCCCCCCTTATTAATTTCAAAGGCTCCACAATTGCCTAGTGTTTATGTGTCATAATTAATGATCGCCGAGACATTCAGCAATAACCCATATGATCTTTTTAAGTTAAATACAGATTCTGAGATCTTGGATCTAAGTATATTAATTCCCTTATACCATTTAATTTGGGATGAGCGACTTCCTCACATCTCTCATTTATATTCGTATCCATCTACAAAAACTTTTGAGTCTCATTTAAAGTTTTTACTCAAACGATATACGCCAATCTCTTTGGAAGATTTACTAAGATATTGCACACAAGGTTATGCATTACCCAAGCGCGTCATGCATTTAACATTTGATGATGGTTTAAATTCAAATTGTGAAACTATAGCCCCAGTTTTATTACGATATGGGGTGCCAGCAACTTTTTTTCTTACAACTGAATTTATTGATAATAGAGCTCTGTTTTTTCGGCATAAAGTCAGCTTGCTGATCAACGATCTTGCAACGTCCTGGCCTACACCCAACTGTATTCAAGGCATAAGTGAGATATTAGATTGCCAGTTAAATTCTTTTGATGATGCCAAGAGAACACTGCTTTCTGTGTCTTACACTCACTCAAATATTTTAGATAAAATAGCAGTTCTAATAAACGTAGACTTTGATGCATATTTGAAAACAGTTAAGCCGTACGTTACTTTTCGAGATGTTCAATATTTAATTAAGCAGGGTTTTTCTATTGGAGCGCACAGTGTAGATCATCCACGATTTTGTGAGTTAACCAAAGAAGAGCAACTTAGTCAGGCGATGTCTAGTGTAAAATATATTTCTGACAAGTTTGCTGTATCACAACCAAGTTTTGCATTTCCATTCACCGATCAAGGCGTGGAAGCATCAATCATTCAACAAATGCATGACTACGGAATTATACCGACATTTGGTACGCGCGGTTTGCAGCCTCGCAAACCATCTCTACATCTACAGCGGCTAGGTTTAGACGGGGTTCCATTCATTGAGTAAGCTCATCTATTAGATTCTTTCTGAGATTCCCACAGTCTGGCGTACCCGCCCCCTTTACTCAAAAGGCTTTGATGTTCTCCACATTCCAGCACAGTGCCATTCTCTATTAGGTAAATTCGACTAACATCAACAATCGAGGATAGCCTGTGAGCAGTCATAATTAACGTTTTTCCTGAAAGGAAAGTTCTGATGTTAGCCAAAACCATCGATTCGGTTGAATAATCAAGTGCTGACGTTGCCTCGTCTAATAAGAAAATTTGTGCATTTTTCAAAAATGCTCTAGCTAATGCGATGCGCTGCCTTTCTCCGCCCGATAATTTTGCCCCTCTTTCACCTAAGATTGTGGAATATCCATTGGGTAAGCGACTCAAAAGTTCATCCAGATGCATCAATGAGGCTACGCGGCTTACTTGCTCCTCAGAAATATCGCCTTTACCTAACGTCAAATTAAAATGGAGGCTTTCATTAAAAACTTGAGCATCTTGTCCCACATATGCCACCGATTGGGAAAGTTTCTGCATGGGGATGTGGCGCGCTTCTTGGCCGAAAATTTCCACAGAACCATTATAATCGCGATATAACCCAGATAAAATTCGAAGAATTGATGTTTTACCGCTACCACTAGAGCCTACCAACGCAATCACTTCTCCTTTTATTACTCGGAGAGAGACTTCCTGGAGAGCCATTCTCTCATTAGATACTTCCGATGGAGTAGACTTTTGAGTTCTACTTAAACTCAATGAGAGATTTTTTACTAGAACTACATTATTGTGCTTTGCATCAATCTCAGTAGTTTCATTTTTAAGATCGACCCGACGGCTTAAAAGTATGTTCAGCAAACCATCGATGGCCAGACGGCTTCTTTGGATTTGGCGAACAGCAAAGCCAATGCTGTCGAATGGTCTAACGATGTTAAGTAAATACATATCAAGCATGACAATATCACCTACCGTATATTGACCACTCCAAAACATATAAACGGAAGAAATTAATGCTACAAATATTCCTGAAACCATTAATGCATACTGAGCAATAGACCATTGGATGCGTTTATAGTGAAATCTATTCCATGCATTAACCGATGTTTCCAAATCCTTATCGTATAGCTGCGTAAAAGTTTTTTGCAGGTTATAAACTTTCACTGTTTCATAGTTAATCATCAAATCTGATAGGTATCCTTGAGCCTTTGTATATGAGGCCATGGCTTCACGTTGCATTGGATTCAATTGACGCAGGACCAAAGGTATGAGTCCGAGTGAAAATACAAACATCATAAGAGCGAGAAAAATGTACCAGTGTTGGAAATGATAAATTAGAATTATTGCAGATAGGATAAGCTGAAGTGCATAAATAAAAATAACGTTGATAAACTCAAAGGCCAGTCCACGCGCCGCTCCCAAGCCTCGCTCTATGGTTGACATCACACTGCCAACTTTTTCCCGGGCATTTTTTTCGAGTGTTTGTGAGGATATGGAAGTCATTGCAGCGATAGCTAGCGATCGCTGTAAGTTTTGCTCAAAAAATCCAAATGCTGCTGTTCGGAAATCTCCCGATATTCTTAGCAACAATAACGTACCAATATATAATGCTAGAGAACCAATAATTGCTGTAGATTGATCCTGATTAGAGTGACTAACATTATCTATAAATAATTTAAAAAAAAAGGTGAAGATGAAGCTATACCCGCAGTAGCAATGGCTAGAAACGCACTTACTGCGCACCATGATTTTGCTGTTTTGTCAGCAAATCCTAAAAGTTTAAGCATCTACAATCTCCTTATTCAAATCTCATTCTACAGCGGTGACGTCTACGGTTGTGATATGCGATACGACCATTGGGCCGCCTCATCTGGATTTTTGGGTGGCGGAAGTAATTGAACGGAGAATTTACCGAGCCGCTCACGGGTGAGTCGCTGTAATCCCTCACATTTTTCGACCATACGCGCCTCAATAAGTCTTTGTAATATCGCGCTCTGGCGCCAAAAGAAGTTTGGTGAGTAACGCAACCTTATAAACAAATTTATCTCATTGCTGTTTTTATCAAAAACTAGTCGAGCTAAAGGATAGCCAACATCATAGCGGCTTGATAATTCTTGATATTGATGACCTGTAGTAACATGAGCAACATCAGGGAACTCATCTAGTACCTCTAGCACATCGGCGCTTGGAATTATAATTAAACTATTATTTATAGTTTGAATAATTGATTGAGGCACTCTCCCCATAGGTGTAAATCCAAGAGAATCAACTTCACATGTACCACGAGAAACCTTTACCAGGTCGCCAGTAAGATATTTGATCAATGGCATTTTCTGAGTAAATGGATACAAAGAAGTTAAAGTAAGAAAACCGATGCCATGATTGATTGATTGGCCTGTCTCGATATCAATAACGTCGGGAAGAACAATAGGTTCATAATGGTAATTAGAACAATAAGTACATTTGGCGGCATACCCAGAAACTTCACAAATACTGAAATCACTGCGTATTTTAACACCCCATGTGTTCTCCAACCACGCGTATTTAGTTTCCGTAAGATACTCGCCGCTGCATGAGATTGATTTGACTAAGGATGTAGAAAAATCAAATCCATCATCAATTAGGATAGTGGTTAAAAACAAGATTTGGTGTGCAGGACCAATGAGATTGCACTCATTTCCCAAATAAGCAAACAACGACTGATTGGAGCCCAGGATATTTTTTAAATGAGGGCGCCATGCGGCATTTGATAAATCAATAGTCAAATGCTTATTTTTGTAAGGTCGTAATATAGGATCTCCATGAGTGTTCCGCCCTAGCGTTACAATAAAACTTGTATTTGATTTATCGCTGTCTCTATGTACATTACTAACTTCAGAAAAAAATTGATAAACATATTTTAATTCCTCAGGAGATCTCTGAAGAATAAAACTGTTTTGCGTTGTCCCACTAGTGTGCTGAACAGCTGCAGTCTGTAATGAATGATTTATAAATTCTTCATAATGAGAGATTACAGTTTCTTTTTTTAACAGCGGTATCTTATCTAATTCACCAATATTAATTTCGCTCGGCAAATTTGCGTAGCTGCGGCTATACCAAGGTACATATTTTTGAACATATTGAAGCGTTTCACTGAAAAGTACCGAACGAAGATGATGGCGATGCTTCCATGAAGCTTCAAAATTGCCTTCGGAACTTGCGTCCATTTTCTTGCTACTAGAAATTAAATTTAAGTATAAGCTATCCTGATAAGACGTTTATGAAGAAAATCTGCTCGCCGCCACCCGACTGCTGAAGAGCAGCAGGGGCGAGCAGATTGCAACCTTAGGCCCAGGGACCGCCGCCGCCGCCGCCACCTTCATATGAAGCGACACCGCTTTGTGGCTTACATTTCAGGTATAAAGTTGCAAGATCTTTTATGGACATAATGCACTCCTTTCTGTTAAAAACATCTAATTTTCCCTCAATCCGAGTATCAAGTCAAGTCGATTAGCGGCTTAGCTACAATGGATTATTATTAGGATAAACCCTAATGCAGTTACCGGCTCATGGTCAGTTCAATCCAACATCTGCCTATTCGGTTAACAATCCTGAACTATTTCTGATCGAATTAATAAATCATTGCAATATTCAATGCCTAACCTGTGCTCGGAATGACAGTTGGGGTGATGACATGGCAAAGGGCGCTATGCCAATTAATCACTTCAAAAAAATATTCGATGAAATAAAGCCATTTGTTAAGGGCATTGTCTTAATCGGTTTGGGTGAATTATTGCTTTATAAACCTCTGGTGGAGGTTGTCAGCTATATTGCTTCTAAGCGTGAAGATATTCAGCTGTTTCTTGCTACAAATGGTACCGTTCCTACTACAGAGAAAGTTTTAAAAGAAGTTTGTCGTCTACTCCCCACTTCTATTATGTTTTCTGTAGACGGGGTTGGAACAACATTCGATTTAGTTCGAAAAAAAGCAAGTTACCGAGAATTTGTAGCGATCATAAAATCGGTTATTGAGAATGTGCAGGCTATTAAATTTAGTTTTAATATGGTTGTCTTTGATAAAAATTATCATGATATGCTAAACGTTTTGAATCTTGCTAAAGAACTGAGGATAACCGAAGTTCATTTTAACTCCTTAAATCTTGCTGCGCTACCTTCTACCTCACTTTCAGTTTATGATTTTTACAAAACTGACAAGTTCCAGCAGCAGCTATATGAAGCAAAGAGACTGGCTAGCAATCTAAATATCTCACTTACCACGTTTGATTTTTCGGAGTCTCGAGGATTCAAAAAATGCATGTATCCATGGGAAGACTTTTACATCACATGGGATGGATTCATGGCCCAGTGTTGTGCGCAACCATTTCCTAAACTCCAGAATTTTGGGAATGTTTTGGACAATGGAGTTATGGCAGCTGTTAACAGCCCTGCCTTTTTCGAGATACGCGAAATGTGGCAGGCCAATAAAACTCCATGGATGTGCCAACGGTGTCACAAAGTTAAACTACCCGTGATAGAAACGGAGTAAAGCTGAGCCAGATTCGCATAAGATTTTGTAAAATATACTATTTATGAGTGCTATTGAGATGTGATTGCTACTTATATAAAGTAGGATTGTTAGGAGTCATCTAACATGACAATTTTCTCTTTAGACACTGATCATCTTGTTCATTTCGGGCGGTATGGGTATGTGATTATTCCAAATGTCGTTTCGCGCGGCATAGTCCGTACCATCTTGGAATACGCAATAGCTAATGAAAATCTATCCAAGACCCCCAGCTTAGGACCTCAATCAATTTGGTTAAACGATATAGATGTTTCACACCCACTTCTGTCTCCTTTTCTAAAAACATCAGCGTTAAATTTAGCTCTATCTCTCATTAACCCTCATGAATTCGAATTCCCTCTTTCTGTTCAATTATCTAGCAATGTTCCGCCATGGTCTCCTCCAAACCTGGCGCCTCATATTGATGGATTAACGTCACGCCCCGAAAACATACGACCAGGTACTTTTACTATTTTGGCGGCTATACTCTTATCAAACCAAGAACTATGCGACTCTGGAAATCTATGGGTTTGGCCCGGTAGTCATAAAGCTAATGCGTCATTTATTAATATTCACGGAAGTGAAAAATTAATTTCCACTGCACCACATCCTCCTGTTCAGTTGTCTGAGCCCGTACAAATTATTGGACAGCCAGGAGACTTATTGCTCGCACACTACCTATTAGGTCATCAATCAGGTAGAAATCTGTCGGATAATATTCGATATGCTCTATATTTACGCTTGAGAACAAAAAGTCATAAAGCACACTGGCAGAAATGTATTAGTAATGCCTTTTTTGAATTCCCCCGAGTGCGCGAAGCTATAAAGTCGATTAATGCGGTAACCTTCTCGGCACAATGTTTCAATTCAACGGCTTTCCCTGACGGCACTCGTGGAGAGCCATCATGAATCAACACAACAATATTGAGACTAATCGCATACCACTACGAGCGTTGGAGTTTCATGTTTCATTTGGCTGTAATTTAACTTGTGAGAGTTGCTCACATTTCTCAAACCACTCTCACGCTCTCAACATAGATCCTGACCAATTAAAAAAACAAATTTCTTTGTGGAATAAAAAAATTGATCCAAAAAAATTCTGCTTATTGGGTGGTGAACCAACCTTGAACAAGTATTTACTAGATTTAATCATTGTTGCCCGCGATGGCTGGAAACTGCCAAACTTCAATGGCAGCGGCTCGACTGGTTCGCAGCTGGAACTTATTACCAACGGATTACTTCTATCTAGATTTCCTGAACTCCCAAAAGTCCTGGAAGAAACAGGCTGCAAGCTTATCATTTCTATTCATCATAACTCCCCTGAATATCTCGAAAAGCTTCAACCAGTCGTTGATTTGATCAAGCAATGGCAAGACATTTACGATTTTGAAGTTACATGGCGCCCTAGTTTTGATAAGTGGTCACGGCGCTACTATGGGTATGGCTCAGAGATGAAGCCATATAGTGATCAAAATCAACGACAAAGCTGGGTAAACTGTACAGCTAAATATTGCGTGCAACTATTTGATGGAAAGCTTTGGAAGTGCCCCCCAGTAGCTTATCTACCGATGCAACATGATAAATATAAAATCAGTGATGAGTGGCACCCATACTTAAAGTATATCCCCTTAGGGGCAGAAGTAAGTCTTTCAGAAATTTCTGAGTTTTTGAGTAGAGAAGATGAGTCGATGTGTTTGATGTGTCCAGCCAATCCAACTGTTTTTACCAAACCTAATCCACTTAGAAAGGCCTCCGTGTGAACAATAAATATCTGGAGACCCGAACAAAATTTCTAAGAGGAAATCTTAAGCAGTATAAGACACTAATGTTATCTAGAATTTTAAAAGCAGCGCAGTATTTTGCAGTATATCGACCTATTATTGTTAAAAATAAATTATCAGCTCCTCGCCCACCGTTATTTAATGGAGTTTTTTTTGAAGTCCGGACGAGATGTAATGGAACTTGCCCCTTCTGTGCGGCTTCTGTTGGCAATGAGAAACGAGAAGATTCTTCGATGCCTTTCTCTTTGTATGAAAAAGTAATTAATGAACTAGCTGAATTAAATTTTTCAGGACGAATCGCCTATCATATTAATAACGACCCTTTAATCTTTCGTCCCTTACCAGATTTTATTGCATATGCGCGACAAGCTTTACCGGGGGCGTGGATACAGGTTTTAACTAATGGCAAAGCACTTACATTAAAAATTGCCGATAATATTTTGAAGTCGGGCCTTAATGAACTAAGCATCAACGTATATAATGATGATTTGTCTGCACCGTTACCAAAGATTATCAGCGACATCTCAGAGGAGGTTGTACCTAAGTACTACGTATCGTCACTTGTAAAAAAGGGATTTGGCCCCGATACTGCGCAATCGGGAATCTTTCGTTTTAATGTTTTTAGACGTCGGTTAACCGAAGAACTTGAAACTCGCGGCGGTAGCTCACCCAACAAATTAATCAAAGCCCAAGGCCCTCGGGGATTTTGTGAATACCCTTTTACTCAACTAAACATATCAACTAAGGGGATCGTGTCAAAATGTTGTTCTGATTTCTATTTCTCAGACCCGATGGGGAACGTATATAGCCAATCTTTATTAGATATATGGTACGGGAATAAATTCACCAGCGTCAGGCAGCACCTATTGTCTGGGAATAGATCTCGCCTCAGTCAGTGCCGTGACTGTGACTTCTATGGTTGTTTTGGTGGAGATAGATATCTACAAACGCCCTTAGAGCGATTTGTTTATCAAATAACCAAATAGAAGATCTTACCATTCTCCAATGTCACTCATCGATGCCCAAGGCTGTAGAGGTAAAGCAGGTTCACCTGACTGCAACAACTCAATGGTTATATCATCAGGAGATTTTATATATGCTAAATAACCATCTCTTGGTGGTCGATGTATAGTATATCCCTGGTTAACTAACCTCTGACAAACACCGTATATATCTTGTACTCGGTATGCTATGTGACCAAAGCTCTCAGCATTACGATGACTCGCTGCATTCCAGTAATGCGTAAGCTCCAACAATGGCGCCTTTCTTTCCTTAGCTTGGCTAACGTCGTCAGGTGCAGCTAACAGAATTCTAGTATTTTTCATTGAGTTATTAGTAGAGCGTCTTATTTCAACGAAACCAAGTGTATTCACATAGAAATCAATCGACGCTGCAAGGTCAGTAACTCTGACCATAGTGTGAAGATATTCCATCGCCATCCTCTTATTAAAACCACCCAAGATAATATATCATAAGGAACAATTGCAGATATCAATAAGATATTTTATCATTACTTAAACATGTATATAATTTTGAATGAATTATGAAAACGATTCTTCATGTAAGTAACCTAAATGTAATTAATGGCACATTGATCGATAGCCTTGAGTACTGGCTGTATTTGCAGGACCGAGGTGAGTTTGTTTGGTATATGACTAATATGTCGCCCAAATTTTTAAAGGCGGTAATAGATAGCCGTTACCATTCTATAAAGGAGGAGATTTTCGATTATATTGTGCCCATTAACTTGAAGGTGCCATCAAAAATTTTAATGTTCGGGTCGACATATATGAAAGTGGGTCATCAAGTTTCAAATATCCCAATACGCTGTATTCCTACCTACTCATCGCAACACATAAGCCACCCTGTTTTTCTCGCAAACTATCATAAAAAAATATACCTTGATAAATTAAGATGCCGCTCTCCAATACGAGCAAAATATCTGCATCGCTCTTCATTTGATCTAAAAGAAGAATGTCCAACCTTAAAATATCTCGATGACGAACGAGATCCAATTATTGTTTATGTTTCCCCTCAATTTAAGGATTTGGCAGAAAAAAAATATTCGAATCACAACAATATTAAATTTATATACGGAGGTGTTATTCCTCAATTTTTTGACCAATTCGATGAATTGGTTTATTTGTACGAGCGCTCCGATTTTTCTCCCCGGCTATTTATTGAATGCGCCTACTTAAAGAAGAAAATAACATATGTTGGCCCTATTATTGAAGGGGATGGAAGCGCAAATCGCTTCTTAGACGCTAAATCCGGTCACGTTAACAAATATAAGTTGACCTTAGACGACCGGGCTGTAAGTTGGTTATTGTCATAAAAATTGAAGTAAGAATAAAATGTCAACTCACGAGATAATAACAAAAAGTTTGTCATGCCCTCATTGTGGTGCATACCTTGAATGCACAAAGAAGGGAGAGTTTATAATTTCTCCCACAGTTTGCCCTTCCTGTGATTTAGATGTATCAAACATAGACTGGGAATCATTTTTTGATGAGCAGGGCACTGAAGTTTCTTAGATAAATTACGTACTAAATCATGAAACAGCGGATAATAATGCCCGGAATTTTACACCAGAAACACCCGAAATTTGCTCCAAAGATAACAAATCGTTAAAACTCAAATTTGTGCGACCAGGAAGATCCAAGGTAACGGCGCATTCAGGAATTTTCAACCGCATCTTGACTTTAATTCCAGAGTCCTGAGATAGCATTAGGCGCTTTTTCAAAATTGTAGCCATTTCGGGCGAGAATTGTTCATTTGTTAAAATTTCAGCAAACATACCATGTTTAATGAGCCATTGATTTATAGATACTGCGGAATCTAATTGAAAGCGAACCTCACCATCAGAATTTTTCTGACCACCGAGCTCGCAGATAATCAAAGTCTGGGGTTGTAAAATATCTTGGTACTGCACCAATTGTTCAGAAAAGACCATTATCTCAATTGAGTCCGTTGGATCTGATATAGTGACAAAAGCATAGGGCTTCTGTGTTTTAACACTCCTACGTCTCTGTATAGCATGAACAAGAACTGCAACTTTCATGCTACTAACTTTTTTATTCTCAAACGCTTCTTTTGCCTTTGCTAGGGAACCAATACCAAATTGGTGCAGGTTATTTTTAATGGCATCAAGAGGGTGACCAGACCAAAAAAATCCAATAGTATCCAGTTCATCTTTTAGAAGATCAATCGAAGAACGACGCTCTACTTGCGTCAGACGAAGGCCACTAGCCATATCTACGGCAGCTGTATCAAATAAGTTTGCAGCCCGAGATTGCTCACCTGCAAGCGACATAAGTTGACCTAAGTTACCTATCAGCTTATCCCTATCGCCATCCAGAGAGTCTAACGCACCTCCACTGATTAATCGCTCAATCATGGATTTTGCAACTAAACCTTTCGGCAATCGACTAAAAAAGTTTTCTACTGAAGTAAATTCGCCACGCGCAAGACGTTCGCTTTCAATAAGAGATACAGGTTTAACGCCGATGTCTTTAAGAGCTCCTAATGCATAACGGATGGCATACTGTCCGTTTACGCGTTCTACCTTAAAATCTGCTCCGCTATAATTTACATCAGGAGGAAGTACCGAAATACCTTTTTGCAGAAGTTCTTGCCGGTAACGGCTTAAACGCTCGACATCATGAATATCTGCAGACATGCAGGCAGCATAGAAATGCGGTGTATAATGGTATTTAAGGTAGGCGGTTTGATAAGAAATTTGAGCGTAGGCAGCTGCGTGCCCCTTATTAAATCCGTAACCAACAAACTTCTCACACTTCTCCCATATTGTTGTTGCAATTTTTTGGGGAATGCCACGCTCATCCGCACCTTTTATAATTTTATCGTAGTGTTCATCCATTTCAGATTTTACTTTTTTCCCCATAGCTCGGCGCAAGAGATCCGCTTCCCCCATGCTATAGCCTGCAATTAACCGAGCAATCAGCATGACATCTTCCTGATATGTAATAATGCCATAAGTTTCTGACAACGCGGCTTCGAGTAGAGGATGATCATAAGTAATCGGCTCACGCCCTTTTGCCCGCGCAATGTAAGAAGGAATGCTATCCATGGGGCCGGGACGATAAAGTGATATCAACGCGATAAGCTGTTCAAACTGCGTCGGTTGCAGATTATATAGAAGGCTCCGCATGCCGGCGCTTTCAAGCTGAAAAACTCCCATTGTGTCGGCTTGGCTTAGCATTTTGAAAACATCTTTATCCTGAAAGTCTAATTGAATGACATCTATATCAAGACCTTCAGTATTCAGAATATATTTTCGGGCTCGATCAATGATCGTTAAGGTTCGTAAACCCAAAAAGTCAAATTTTACTAGGCCGATTTTCTCGCAATCTTTGTAACTAAACTGAGTCACTGGCATATCAGAGCTGGGATCACGATAAAGGGGCACTAACTCTGCTAACGCACGATCTCCAATGATTACACCAGCTGCATGCATAGATGCATGTCTATAAAGCCCCTCTACTTGTTGTGCGATATGCATGACTCTTGCAGCATCAGAATCGCGACTAATCAAATTCTGTAATTCCGGTTCGCCCTTTAACGCATCTGCTAATGCGTCTGTCTTGCCAATTAAGCGGGCCATCTTATCTGTAAGACCGTAGGGTAATCCAAGAGCGCGACCAACATCTCTCACCGCCGCTCGCGCTTGCAATTTTCCAAAAGAAATGATTTGCGCAACGCGATCTGCTCCATATTTATCAATTACATACTTAATCACATCGCCGCGCTGCTCTTGGCAAAAATCAATATCAAAATCAGGTAGAGAGATACGCTCTGGATTCAAAAATCTTTCAAAAATTAGTTTAAATCGAACTGGATCAATATGAGTAATGTCGAGACACCAAGCTACAATTGAGGTGGCTCCTGATCCGCGGACGCCAACTGGAATCGACTGACGTAAAGTCCACTGCATAAAATCTGCAACAATCAGGTAATAATCAGCAAATCCCATTTTAATAATAACATCAAGTTCATACTGAAGCCGCTCATCGTATTGTCGCCAGAGCGCTTCGCATTCATTTTTTTCGACACGAGACTCAACAGATTGCACAAAACGTTTGTGTAATCCTTCTTTTGCCTTTTGGCGCAATATGTCATCTGGAGAAATATCATCACCGGCCACTAGCTTAGGTAAAATTGGAGGGCGCTTTGTCACCATAAAGGCGCATCGTCGAGCAATATGTAGTGTATTTTCGATAGCTTCCGGTATGTCTGAGAAAAGTGCTTTCATTTCTGCAGAAGTTTTTAGATATTGCTGCTTTGTTACTCGATTTCTCTGATCTTCATGGATAGTACGTCCTTCGCCAATGCACAGCAAAACATCATGCGCTTCGTGTTGCTCCTCAGATAAAAAACAGACATCATTAGTAGCAACAAGTGGAATATTAAAATCGTAGGCTGCTTGCACAAGTATTTCTTCAGCAGAGTCCTCGCTAGAATGGCCACATCTTTGTAACTCTATGTACAGTCGATTACCAAAAATGGATTGTAAGTAGCGCAGCCTATCTCGAGCGGCCTCTGGCCGCCCTTGTGCAGCAAGCTGTGTTGATAATGCCTCCGGTCCTCCAGACAGGCATAATAATCCGCCCCCCGCCGCCGCTTGCTCTAAAGCTAACGCTGATAGCGCCGGCCCATGTTTATCCTTGCTCTCTAGATAAGCACGGCTAAGAATTTTACAAAGAGATTCCCATCCTTGTTCTGACTGACACAAAAGACACAGGTGATCTAACAGCGGACGACCCACTGCGCTGCGTGATTCTATATAACTATCTCTATTTCCGAGCACCTCAACAGAGAGGTTTACGCCAATGATAGGTTGCACACCTGAGCTAGAAGCAATTTCAGAAAATTCTAGGGCTCCAAAAAGAGCGTTACGATCAGTAATAGCAATTGCAGGCATACATAATTTAGCAGCCTGTGCCGCTAATTGCTTTGGATGCAACATGCTTTCTAAGAATGAATATGAGCTACGCACTCTAAGATGAACAAAATCTGATAAAGTTATAGTACGTACTCCAGAGTTTAGTTGTCGAAGTTTGTGGACGCTTATTTTTATCAAGTAATCCAGCATGCGCAAGGGACTGGAGGCACACTAAGCAAAACAGTTTCCAGCAACAATGTCAGGTATTAATTTCAAGTTTTGATATCCAAGAGTTCAACAGCGCAACGCGCTCTTATTGGTATCCCTGGGGATAAGTATGGTATTTTGTGATTCGTTATAGCGTCATTGGTCACCGAGTCGCTGAAGCAGCCATATCTTCTATGGCTGCTTCTTCTCTTCTAAGCAGCTTCTTGAGCGTAATATCAATGGAATCATCAAGGGGAATAAACCGCCAAGGGGGCCGCCACCTCCCTATACCGTAGCAACCGCTTCACGGCACTCCGGGCCGGCAACGGGCTTTCCGGTCGCTGGTCAGTCACTCATACAATATAGCCCGCAAGCTTGTTCGGCAATAAGATATAATAAGTTTGGTAAGTCTTTTGGTCCGATGAGATAAAGAACGCGTTGCTGAATATGGGGGGCTATGGGCCACAGCCTGATGGGGCTTCTGGCCTGAATAGTCGTATCCGGAGTCGGACGGTAATTTACTAAGGGGTAATAGTATAACCCTGTAATCTGGGTTAGCATAACTTAGACAGTCCCTAGTGTTGCCATGAAATGAGATTTTGTGATTATGCTGTATCTGAAAAGTACTGTTGTTTGATCGTTCCCGAAAATTTGCATAATTAATCTATGCCCAAAGGCCCCCAAGGACAAAAACGCCCAGGAGATGTTATCGGAGCCGCAGTTATGGTGGCAAAGATTGCAACAGGCGAGATTGAGGATAGCAATCTCAAGGGCAAGGAATATGCCAGTAAAGGCGGTAAAAAGGGCGGCAAAGCCCGTGCTAAAGCTTTAACCCAAAATAAACGGAGCGAAATTGCTCGTGCTGCAGCACTAGCTCGGTGGAAGAAAGGTTAAGCGGCCTTATCGTCATCGTTTGCTGTGGCACGACGAATTTCGATGTCCATTGTTAAATCCCACGGTAGATGAACATGATCTGCTTCGGGTCGTTGACTATTCCAACGGTCTAAATCGAACGATAATTGTAAACCATCATCAACCATTTGCTCTCGACGCATCACAGCTGATTTACGAAAACTTGTTGCAGTCGTGATTGGATCATCAATGTCGATCCAATGAAATACTTGTTGACCCGAGCTCGTATAAGCCAGGACAGCATGATTTGCCCTATATGGGTTCCCCGTTTTATCATCATGCCTAATTTCTTGCCGAGCAGCATCAGCAAACTGTTTTGCTAGCATATCCATTGGATCTGCTGGTTTTGGAAGAGACCAGCCCATTTTTCGAGCAAACTCAGCCACTTTGCGCATATCAATCTCTGTTTCACCGGTTTCATCCTTGTAATACCGGATAAACCGCTGGCGTTCTGCTGTCTTAGACATTTAATATCTCCTACATTTCAAGAGGATAGACATCACCCCATCCGTCCACTACGGCCGTAGGTCGGATGCAGGAGCGTATTGGCGCTAAATGTTGTCGAAAACGGTCGTATTTATTCAGTCGGTGCTGCAACTGGCCGGCGACGATGCCGGGATGTACTCCTAGAATTTTGGAAAAGCCGATTAAATCTCTCTCTGAGAAAAAAGGTGCCTTGCGCGCAACAAATGCATCCATTTGAACACGCGGAACACAAAATTCAGCGGCGGCTATATTAGCAATACGCTCTTCCTCTGGAACATTTGGTCCGTTGCCTGCTCGCTCGCCTTTGAGGTCTGTATCTAACATCATGCTTTCTCTGCCATGCTCTTGCAAAACATGTTCGAGTTCATGGCGCAAAACAAACCAGAAGTTATCAATCCGATCATGTCGCATAGAAATGCCGACCACTGGAGAGCGTGAATCAAGCCAGAAACAAACGCCATCAATTTTTGAGCCGGAGAGACTTTCGGAAATAACAAAACGTACCCCACATTCAATTAGGATGCGTGGTACTTTTCGGGCCTCTTCCGGTGCCGTCATTAAGAGTTTTAATTTACCCAAAGCACTTCGTAATGCACCGGGGGAATATCGAGCAACCAGCATCTCACTTGCTATAGATCGAACGCGATAGAGCCATGCTAACTGTGTAGGAGTTGCTTCTTCATTGACAGCTGTTTTCTTCGCCGCATGTGGCAATATTTCGATATCTTCGAGTCGATTGACTACAAAGAATCTCATAAGCTCTTCTGCTACTTTTGGATCCCGGATGTCCTTAGCATTTATCCAACCTCGCTTAATCATTTCAGTGATGGGAAGATCGCCGTATAAATGCGCGCGTGTTGCTCGCGCTGGATCAGGGACCGAGACAATCCGGGCATGAGCAAGATCAAGAGATTTTTGCAGATCTAGAAAAGTATTAGCAGATGTACCGAATATTTCTTCCAATGCCAAAGCCAACTTTGCATCAACTGGACGCTTATCAGCACAAATCCTATTCACACTGGTTTCATCCATAGCTAGAACAATAGCGAGTGCCCTTTGGCTCCACCCCCTTAAAGACAATAGCGATTGGATAAGCTGGCCTGGGGTCTTAAAATCTTGATTAATATAATTCATATTAACATTATATATAAACTGCGCAAAAATGCAAATTGATATTTTATGCTTGACACTAAAGCAATAATTTCATATTGAATTTACATGAACAGACTGCCCATAGAAACCCGCGTAAAAATCCTCGAGATGCTTTGTGACGGTATATCCATGCGTTCAGTGTCGTGTCTGGTAGGTGTTTCTATCAACACCGTAACGAAGCTACTGTTAGATACAGGAACAGCATGCGCTAAGTATCATGAAAAACATGTTTGTAATGTCCAAGTAAGGCGCGTTCAGTCTGATGTGATTTGGTCTTTTGGTAGACGCAAGAAAAATGCTCTGTCAGATGTGAAATTGGAAGGTAATGAAGATGTCTGGACTTGGATTGGAATGGATGCTGATAGCCAGTTGATGATAAGTTACCTTGTTGAGAATCGTAGTGCGGAATCAGCGATAAAATTTATCAAAGATCTTCGCTCTCGTTTAAGCACACACATACAGCTAACAATGAATAATCACCGGCTTTGTTTTGAGGCTGCTCAAAGCACGTCTCATCAGGACGTCGATTATGCGCAGATTGTAGAGATTTATGGTTCTCTCCCTGAAGAACATGAGGGTTGTGGTCTGACGAAATATGTCGGCAAGAAATTTGATACCCATTTCGGTATGCTAGCCATCTATTTTATGTTTCATAACTTTGTGCGCCTTCATAAGGTGCAAAAAATGTCTCCAGCAATGATTGCAGGAATTGAGGATCAACTGTGGGAAATGAAGGATCTTGCTCAGCTTGTTGAGGGTAAATAATTGACAAGCATCGTACAAAATAAGGCGGCAATAATTTTCAAACTAAGGCATGACTTGCGTTTAAAGAAACATTCTCGACAAATCTCTTTTATATTTTCAAAAGCTAGGCGTCCGAAGGCGGGCCTAGCCTACGTACGGGGTGGGGAATGACTTGCGTAGAGGAAGTTTGGCTTACAGCCGCACAGATTGCGGATATTATACTTCCCAGTTTACCGGGCACGAAGCGAGGCGTTGCCCTGTTCGCTAACCGAGCAAATTGGTGCTACCGCAATCGCAAGGGGCGCGGTGGTGGACGTGAATATCCGCTTTCTGCTTTGCCAGAATCTGCTCAAGCTGCTTATCTAGATCGTGTATCCTCAAAGAAAAAAGCTCACAGTGCAGCCCTTAATCGGGTCTTACTTATTAAGTCCATCGATGAATCTGCGGCATTTGTTGGTCGTCAAAATGGTCTAGCTAAATATGTTCATATGAAGAGTAAGGCTAAGGTGCGTGCCGACGTCCGTATGGATGCTATCATAGCCTTTAAGAACTTTTATCAAGAACGTGGCTTATCACAGCGCCAGGCCTTTCCTCTTTTCGTGAGGGCTTGGAATTCTGGCGCCATTAAAGAAGATGCTTGCAAAGCATTGCCACGGATTACTGCCCGCAGCTTGCAGAATTGGCAACTTATGCAACGCATAGGCGGTATAGGCGCTCTCGCAGGATTTTATGGCAATCGCAAAAATAATGGGAAGATTAATTTAGATCAAGAGGTGCAGGATCTAATTTTAGCAACGATACACGATCACCCTACTGCCAGCGCTACATTAGTTATGAAAATTTTGCGTGAACGTTTGTCGGATGATCGAGTTCCAAGTTATCGAACGACACTACGGTTTATTCAAAACTGGAAAGGTAAAAATAAACAACTCTATATGGCTTTAGTTAACCCAGACGCGTGGCGTTCTAAATATTGTGCGGCTAGTGGTGATGCTGCAGCTGGGATCATTCGGCTTAATCAACGTTGGGAGATTGATAGCACCCCAGGTGATGTCTTGCTATCCGATGGCCGTCGCCATGCCGTGATAGGAGTAATCGATGTTTATAGCCGCCGACTGAAACTTCATGTTGCCAGAACTTCGTCTGCTCATGGTATCACCGCGCTACTAAGGCGAGCAATAGTGGCGTGGGGTGTCCCCGAAGTCTTATACACAGATAATGGTCAGGATTACGTTTCGAAACAGGTTACTCGGGTTCTGCGTGACCTAGGCATTGATCACCATATTACCAGACCTTTTTGCCCTGAGGAAAAGCCGTTTATCGAGCGCTCATTCCGGACGTTTAGTCATGGCATCTTGGAGCTATCTCGAGGCTTCGTAGGTCACAATGTTGTTGAGCGTAAAGGTATAGAAGCGCGCCAATCTTTCGCCTCACGGTTAATGAAACCCGGTGAAACAGTCAGACTTGAGCGTCTCAGCCCGGATAAATTCCAGTCGTTTTGCGATAGATGGTGCGACGATATCTACGCACATACTGCCCATGCAGGTCTCAATAACCGAACTCCATTTGCAGTAACAATCGCGTATCCAGGAATCGTAAGACACATTCAAAATGAGCGGTCACTTGATGTCTTGCTGGCACCAACAGTAGATGGCGAAGGTTTCCGATATGTGACGAGAAAAGGCTTGCGTATCGAGGGGACGAACTTCCAAGCACCTGAACTTGGTGGCCTTGAAGGGCAGCGCGTCCGCGTTCTTGTCGATGAAAGCAACATCGGTATCGTTTATATTTTCTCAGAAGAAGGAAAGTTCGTATGTAAAGCTATCTGCCCTGAGCGGACAGGTATCGATCTTGCAACCGTTGCTGCCGCGCGGAAAGAATATCAGCGGAAAGTTTTGGCCGAGGCGAAGGAGAACATTCGCGCTAAGTCGCGCAAGGCTAAACTCGGTACCATCGTTACAGAGATCCTTGACACTGCCAGAAGTGAGGCTGCTCGGATCGTGGCTTTTCCGCATAGTAGCGAATCTTATAAAACTCCAGCAATAGAAGCCGCTGAAGAAGCAGCAGGAACTGTTGTTGAATTGCCGCAAAATCTTTCTCACTCTACTGGTGTATTGCTATCCAGACGCATTAAAGAGAAAGACCCATTCATCGAGGCTGACGAGCGCTACGAGCGAGCACTCAAAATCGAAGCTATGAATACCGCGGCAAGTGAAAGCGATCGCCGCTGGCTGGCACACTACAAGGAAACCTCTGAGTTCCGCGCAATTAAGCGACATAGAGAAGATACTGAGAAATTTATTGCTATCTTAAACACCTAAAACCTGCCTGTGCAGCAAAGTTCCGGAGATCAAATGGTCAAAGCTCTCCCTGAAAATGATCAGACATTAGCGCCAATTGCTAACGTGCATCTGTTTAGCGAGTTAATGGATCGAGTGGTAAACCGCGATCAACGTTTCCCAGGTCTTGTAACCTTTCATGGATTTTCCGGCTTAGGTAAATCCTGGTCCGCGACTAAAGGTGCTAATATTCATCAAGCCTATTACCTTGAGGCGGGTGAAAGCTGGACTAAGGCCAAGTTTTGTAAATCACTATCGATGGAGCTTGGGCTTGTCCCACGAGGCACCATAGCGGATATGGTCGATCCGATTATCGATGTTTTAGGACAGAGTCAGCGTCCACTTATTATTGACGAAGCTGATTATATATTTACGCGACGGTATCATGAATTACTTCGCGAGATTCACGATAAAAGCTGGACACCTATTATCCTCATTGGCGAAGAACTACTGCCCTCAAAAATCGCGATAATATCTGAACGTTTTCATAACCGGGTTCTTGATTGGGTTGAGGCGCGACCCGCGGATCAAAAAGACGCTGAGCTGCTAGCAGTATTATATTGTAGAAATATCGAAGTTAGACCAGATCTCCTTGATCGCATTTTAAAGCTCAGCGAAGGTCGGATACGGCGAATCAGCATTAACCTTGCACGAGTTAATGAGTACGCAAAAGTTTCTGGTTATAATTCTATTGGCCTTAAGGAATGGGGAACTCGTGAACTATTTTCTGGTCGTCAACCTCCAAGAAGGGCGGCTTAATGGCACGTCATACAATGGATGATTTGGTGACGCTGACGGTCCGCGTGCCACGTGGTTATGTTGGCTTCTGGAAAATTATCAGAACAATATCCAAGGAAAAGGGCGATTTTACTTTAACTGATATTGATGGTCGTAGCATGGTTGACCGGTCAACTGTATCAGATTACCTGCATCGCTTAGAAAAAGCTGGTTATATAAAATGTTTAAATACCATTTCAGATATACCTAATAGAACTAAAGTTTATCGACTTATTCGATCACCTTTAGAGGCACCGCGACTGCGCCCTGATGGAGCCAAGGTTACCCAAGGTGATGGACAGGATCGTATGTGGCGCTCAATGAAAATGCTTAAGAATTTTACTGCTCGTGATCTTGCTATAAATGCATCACTGCCAAATGCCATTGTCCCAACGGTTACTGCTGTAAGCTATATCAAGCACCTAGTTAGAGCAGGTTATATTCGCACATTAGAGACACGTTACGGATCTAAGGGTGCTGTCTATCAGCTAATTCTTAAAACTGGCCCTAAGGCACCTATGATACAAAAAACAGTTACGGTCTGGGATCAAAATTTAAAAACTAGTAAGTAACTCAATATTCGTGCAGCATATGCGATAATTATACCTTCACCATATAACAGGTGTCTAAATTTCAATAGAAAGAAATTACAATGGATCGCTGCGTTAAAGTTTGCTTCGTCGTTCCAAATCACTGGTCATATGTCATAGGCGGAGCTCAATATCAGGTGAAGCTTTTAATTGAACGATTACAAAATATCAAAAAAGTAGAGATTTATTTAATTGTCGAAAATGTTAGTACAAAATATCAAGCTGCAGGTTACACATTATTCGCTTTAAATAACACTTCTTCAAATAGCAGTAGGTTTTATAATAGCATTAAATTGTTTTTCCAATTATATAAAATCCATCCTGATGTAATATATCAACGAGTAGGATGTTCATTCACAGGTATATCTGCTTTGTACGCTCGAATTTCTGGGTGTCGCTTCATCTGGAATATCGCGCATGATAATGATTTAGATCTTTTGAAAAATGGTGACCAATCACATAATCGAAAGTACTGGTGGGATCGAGTAATGCTGGCTATGGGAATTCATTTGGCCCGTATAATTATTCCGCAATCCAAAGAGCAAGCAGAAATTTTAACTCGAAATTATCATAAGCCTAAGATGGAGCCAGTACGAAACTTTCATCCTGATTATCCTGATAAGAAGCAGTTTTTGTATGATTTTAAATCGTTGAAAATTCTATGGATAGCTAACATTCGTCCAGAAAAAAACCCTGACGCCTTTATTAAACTGGCTGAAACTTTTGTTGGGTTTCCGCAAAATATCGAATTCTTAATGATTGGTCATCCATCTTCCGATATCACTTGGCAAAAAGATCTTGAAGCGAGAATTAAAACCATTAATAACCTTAAATATCTGGGTCCCAAAGATATCGAAGAAGTCAATCGATATATCAAGGATGCGTATGCGCTGGTTAATACTAGTTTATCGGAGGGCTTTCCAAACACATTTGTGCAAGCTTGGATGCGCTCTGTTCCAGTAATCAGTCTTAATGTAAATCCTGATGGCGCTCTTGACGGGCAAGGAATAGGTTTTCACGCGCACAACAACATGACTTTGGTTCAAGTATTAAAATACTTAGTTCAAAATCCCATAGAGAGAATTAAGATGGGGGCTCGCGCGTATCAATACGCTCAAAAATATCACTCCATCCATAATGCAGATCTTATTATAAAGAAAATATTACTGCCCTGATGATGCTATCAGAGCTGCGGGCCCAAATGACTTAATGGAAAATCCAAGTGATTTTAAGTCAGTTTGTGCATATTTCTTTTTGAAAGTTACATAATCTTCTCGTGCTCGATCGGTCATTCCCGCGCCATCCTTTATAATTTCTGGAGACAGTCTAATAGTCTGATTCCCAAGGTGCCTAGAGATCACGTTTTGAACGCATCCGTATCTTATTTTGGCCTGGGCAAGGCGAATCTCAAAATCCTTTTCTCCATACCAAATAGAAAAATGCTCATCAAACCATCCTAGCCGATCGAATAATTCTCGTTTAGCACAAAAACAGGAGGCTTTAATATCACCATAACCATCTGTAATACTTAAATCCTTCAATGAATCCGCATAGGCAATATCCTCGTATATATTGGAATCGAATAAGTGAGTCTCATAATTTACTGGATATACAAACTGGAAATCAGTTTTAATTAGCGCACTATAAAGCCAATTCCACCAGTCCCGTTGTTGAAATAACAAGTCATTGTTCAGAACTGTAACGTAAGGCGTTTGGGCTGCTTGTATTCCGATATTCCAAGAACGATAGAGACCACCTATGTTGTTGTTGATAAACTGAAATCTCTGCTTAAGTTCTAGTGTTCTATCCGATGATCTATCATCAACAATTATTACTTCATGCTCTTGTAGGTTTAGCGTCAAATACAGTGTTTCAAGTAGAGCCTGAGTTAACATGTAGTTATTATGGGTGGTGATCACGAACGTATTAATCTTCATTTGAATCCTTTATTTCAATGGTATTCCTAATTCCCAATAATGCAATTTTGCCAAGGTTGGCTCACTAATAAACCATTCGTCCTGACTTAAGTGATCATATTGCTTATGCCAATTTCGCGCTCGGCCTGCTGATGAATATCTTTGGCGGCGTATTACAAGCTTCTTTCTTCCTTGCTCAAACGAGCGAAAGGGATAGTGCCTCAATACGCCGATTTTAGAAAACCATATTACAGCATTGTCAGGATAAACAATTGAATGGCCACCGTCAGAATGAACATCCACCCCTGGAATAGCCCTGAATAAACGAGGTTGGTTCAACCCACTAATATGTCGAGTGTAAAACCTTTGCCTTTTTTGGGTGGAAGGTTCTTTTTCTGGATCAGGATCTAAGGCTGTGTGATGAAAGCAATATTCCGTAAAATTTACCGTATTTGCTCCTTCAAGCTCTGCTGCCGTCGCCAAGCCAATCAAAGAATCTATACCTTCAGGCGGATCATAGAAATGGTCAGCGTCAATATGAAGGACCCATCCGTCAGTTCTTCCAACGGCCATTCTGACTGTCATCTCAAGAAGTGCTTTTAAATCATAATCTGTCGTGGGGTAATTAATAAGCTCGATAGCTCCGTTAGAGGCCCATTTTTTTAAAGCCAACTCAGTTCCATCTGTACTTCCATTATCTATAACAAGAAGTGGGCGTTTTAGAACCTGATAATACTCAAGCACTTCGTTAATGATGTCGACTTCATCACGAACAATAAGGTACCCTTGTATTTCCGTCATTCAGCCAAAACCATTGCTTCTGTGACATGCAGGAGCTCTCTCCTAATTATCTTGCCATTAAGGAAAAAATATATTTGATGCCCGTCAACATTGGCAGATCTTATATCGGCATGATCACCTACACTTTCTTTATAATAAAACCGAAAATCGGAATCTGGAAAGTGGTCACTAATAAATATGTGATCTGGATTAAGAGTATGCATGGCTTCTTTGGGATTACTCTGTGGACGACCATGGGAAGCCGGAGCTAGAAGTGACGGAGTTCCGCAGCATCTATCAAGAACTCGATTATAATCTCCCGCATTAATATCGCTTGCTAATACTGCAAGAGTGTTGCCTTCGTAAATAATTTCTACTGGAGTGGTGGCACGATTTAAGTCTACCTTACTAGGGTCAATACGAATTTTATCAGCAACACTAAAGGGCATTTCCGGAAATAAGTTCCTTACACGAATTCCTCCAGTTGACCACTCGCTCCATCTCTCACCCATACAGCCTGACAGGCCTACCGCATCGTGATAACCCAGCCAGAGAGCCTCAATATCATTTAAGTAATAGTTGCAAGTTGATAAAGAGTAAGGCGGCAAGTAGCCTGGTGGTAATGCTATACCGCTGTGTAAGATATTTGTACTGTTTAAACCTATGCGATCTTGAAGCACTTTAAGTGAACCAAAGTGATCGACATGCTGGTGCGTAATTATTATCTTCTCGATCTTACCTGGAAGGCTAGAAATCTCAGATAATAAATTCTCGTCGCGATGGTAGCCGGCATCAATAACGATATGTGAGCCTGAAGGAGACACTAGAACGAACATATCTCCAGCCAAAATCGAGCAAGCAATGATTGCACAATCAGCTTCTCCTCCACGAACATAATCCCAGATTTTACGTGCTCTCACGCCAAAGCCCCCATTCTTCTAGAGGCAAAACTGATTGGTGCCAGCTCTTCTTCTAACCAGTGTTTGTGGATGCGAAATAAATTATTTTTTTTCCAGTAATCGACTACAGAAGAGATAACGAAATTCGCATCATGCTGAGGATGCCAATTTAATCGAGATAATGCCTTAGAAGCGTTAGGGATCTTATCATTTGCCTCATGAAATCCCGCGCCATGAATGGTTTGGGGGTCCAAATGTATGATTGACCCTTTGCCTACGGTGGTAATGATTTTTTTAGCAAGATCAATAATGGGTATAGTATTTAAAGAATTTCCTATGTTCCAAACCTCGTTATGAGCCTTACTATGTGCTATTTCAATTAATCCATCGCATATATCAGAAATGTGTGAAAATGCACGTATTTGGTCACCGCTTCCGTATATTGTTAATGGAAGATCGTTTAGCGCTTGTAAAACGAAACGAGGGGCAACAAAACCTTTTTTAGGGTCTTGAAAAGGACCAGTTACATTGAACGGGCGGACTATTTGATAGGAAAATGGTTTGTTGGAATAAGTTAAAGAATTTTGAATTATTGTTTCTGCTAACCTCTTTGCAAGAGCATATTCTTGACGAGCTGAAAATGGGGAAAAGAAAACACATTTATTTTCCTCGGCGTGCACTCCTGATGTGCCATAAACTTCAGATGTTGAGACATAAACTAATCTAGCGGCGTATCGCTTGGCAATTTCTATAGTGCTCAATGTTGTCGCAAGGGTATCTGCACCAATTTTAGCTGCATGTGACATCACACCGACAGGGCCCACTGCCGATGCGAGATGAAAAATTACATTCAAATTCCCTGTATGTTCATAAGTAGCTAGATTTTCTTGAATGATACGCGCTGTGGGTAAAAGCGCGACAAGGTCTGAAAGAGAAAGAGCGGCAGCAGAAAAATCATCAACAATTGTCACCGAAGCACCCTGCTCAATGAGAGATTTAGAAAGATGAATGCCAATAAAGCCGGCTCCCCCACCTATTAAATAACTCCTTCCGCCTAATTTCATCGTTAAAATCCCACACAAGCAAGCTTCCATATACAAAGGCAATCAAAAGACAGATGGTCACAAGATTGAGGGCTTTGAGTTTTAAAATCCTTTACATCATCAACAATAGATCCCTCGTCCATCATGACGTTATAAGCCGGACAACGAAAAATTTTACCGTCCGAATCAATGTAAATAAGCTGATTTCCAGCAAAACAAGGGCGCGCTTTTGCCGGGTTTGGTTGAAGTTTCATCAAACCAAACCATGCGTCCCAAAACCAGTCTGGATTTGCATGTTGTAGCAACGCGTTAGCCTGCAGAATATGGCGAAGATCGCTTAATTGAGAGAGATGATCCTCTGTAAGGGTCAGTGCTGCATATTCAGGATGATTAGAGGGTAAGTGAATAGGTTGCAGAGAAATGGGATGGGCCCCTTTTTGCACTGCCCAATAAGCTAGGTCAGCTACCTCCTGAATATTACTTCGGGAAACGACACAATAAATTCCTACTTTTGTTTGCAGCCGTCCCGCCACGCGCTCGTTGAGTAGCCACTCGAGGTTTTTAACTACGGTTTCATGCCTCTCTCGGACTTTATTCCCGTATGAAGAATCAAGCGTATCCAACGATATCATTAAATGATTTATGTGATTCTGCGATAATCGGAGACGATCCTGTTGAGAGAGAATTGTAGCATTTGTTGTAACCGTACAGCGGATACCATAGCTATGAATAACACTTATTAAATCCCAGAACCGATAGTGGAGCAGCGGTTCTCCCCCACTGATATGAATTGCATCAAAGCCTTCTCGCACTAAGCCTTTAATGATATTGCGTGCTTGTTCTAGGGGGATACCCTTGTAGCCAAGCATGTCTTTATAGGCTTGCCCTGAAAAACTGCCGTAGCAATAAGTGCAGCTAAGGTTGCATGCCTTTTGAATTGACCAAAGTGCAGTACGATGCTGCGGCCGAAGAACTTGAATAACTTGGCCATCAATAAGCATCTCAGGATCGTCTTTAAAATATGATTTTCCCTGTAAAGTTGTGTTCATTGAGAACGTTGCCCTTATAGAAATACGCGCTCAGCATTAAGGCGCTTACCTTTTGATTATAATTTGCTCATATTTAGCATAAAATATCTAGCATAAATTGAAAATGGTCTATGGATAATACCTTTAGTATATGTGTTTTTTGTTGGTTATATAAGAAAATTAACATGTTTTGTTTGAATCCGGGTTGCTTAGCTGAGCTACTCTCTGAGTTCATCAAATCTCCTTAGCCTGCACTAGGTGCACTCTGCTAAACACATCATCTTAAGGGGGTGTAAATACAATTACTATACTGTAGGCAATCAACTCAGTTGCCGCGATATCGGTATAGAACGCCACAAGAGCCATTGTGTGAGGTGAGACCTTGGTAGCCATGGCCTCTGGCGCTATTAATCCAGAATGCAGATAAATGTGCTTGTAGGCTTAGTAGAATCTCAAAGCTTACAGTGAGAACTGAGAAATAATTTCAATTTTCCCGGTTCCCTTCCTAGTTCGGATAACTTTAATTCCCAGTTCACTAGATGCCTAAAATAATTAAGTATTTGTTTTTAAATATAAATTATGATTATCTTGAAGAAGTGCGTACGAAGCCATGTGTCATGCCGATGCCTTTTTCTGGAATGGAGTTATCCTAGCACTTTAGCCTAATAGATCATAACGACTGCTTTATGATGCGCACGGTTGTCCCATTAAATCCCGCCTTATCCCGGTAAATCCCGTCTAACGCAATACCATGTGGCACGTTACATGCATCGTCGCTTAGCGTTTGCACCAAAGCCCTCTGGCCGAGATAATCTCATCGCTTTCGTCATTTTCTAGATATGTAAGAGGGTGAAGTTGCGGCGCGCAGAGTACCATCTATTACGGTATATAATTTTCGCTCTCATGATCGCCGCTGTCCCTTTTCTTGTCGGGTGCATGGACCGCGACAATGCGGAAGAAATTCGCCTTGCACGTGAGTGGGCGAACCTAGCGCCACTGCCTGAGGCTTCCGATTTAAAAATCGAAACAAAAGGTAGTTCGGTTACGCGAGAGTTTAGTGTCACTTTTACGGCCAATAAAGATGACATCAAAAAATGGATCGCAGAATCTCCAGGAACGATGAATGTTTCACCGACCAAAAATGACCAGGGAGAATGGGTCTATTCCATAAAGCCAGCTTCAGGCGCGCAATTTGCCGAGGTGACAATTTCTGCCGATGGCTCACAGGTGAGAATCCACACCTACTGGAGCTAGAAGCTTATTCAAGGATAGAAATGCTCAGATAAGAGTGGAGAGGCTATGGCGACCCAACAAAAGACGGTGGATTTCATTCTCGAGCAGATGGCGGATGTCGGTGACGTCTCGGCGCGCAAGATGTTCGGCGAATACGCGATCTACGCCGACAGAAAGGTGGTCGCCTTGGTGTGCGATGATCAGCTTTACGTTAAAACGACGGCGGCGGGAAAAGCCTATATCGGCAAGGTGAAAGAAGCGCCGGCATATAAAGGTGCAAAACCAAGCTTTCTTATTTCCGGCGATTACTGGGAAGATGCGGAATGGCTGGCCGGCTTGATTAAAGTCACGGCCAAGGAATTGCCTGTGCCGAAACCGAAAGCGAAACCCAAGAAAAAAACATCCTAAGACCGAAGTTCATTTCGGCATTAGGGTCAGACCTTTCCGTCAAACAGAAATTTACTTCGCAAATAAATTATCGCGATTGGCGAAGGCCTTCATCTCAATGGCATTCCCGCTGGGATCCAAGAAGAACATTGTGGCCTGCTCGCCGACTTCGCCCTTAAACCGAATGTAAGGCGCAATCACGAAGGAAACGCCTTCCTGCTTAAAGCGCTCGGCGGCTGCCGTCCAATCCGCCATCGTCAGCACGACACCGAAATGGGGCACAGGGACGCCGTGCCCGTCGACGGGATTGGTCGCCGACGAAGCTTTGGCGGTGGGGACAAGGTGGGTCACGATCTGATGGCCGAAGAAATTAAAGTCGATCCATTTGTCGGATGAGCGACCCTCGGGACAGCCCAACATGCCGCCGTAAAAACGCCGCGCTTCGTCAAGATCATGAACCGGAAAGGCCAAATGAAACGGCGACAAAGATTGTTGAGCGGACATAGTGGTTCTCCTATTGGGTAGTTTTTACTCTAACGCCGGCTTGTGCGGTTGGATAGGACCAAAGAGATAGGCGACAAAATACGGCGAAATGCCCTAATGACATAGATTCGCTCAACTCCGCAATTTTGGTCAGGTAGACACTATCGCTTGCTGGTAGTCTCCCGGTCATGAAAGACACCATAACCACAGCGACAGAGACTTATCACGCGCGGATGCGGCGGGTGTTGCCGCATATCGAGGCGCATTTGGATGAGGATCTGACGGTGGAGGGGCTAAGCGATATTGCCGCCTTTTCCAAGTTTCATTTTCATCGTCAGTTCACCGCTCTGTTCGGCATCGGTGTCGCCAAGTTCATTCAGCTGCTGCGGTTAAAGCGCGCCGCCTATCAACTGGCGTTTCATAATCCCTCCATCATGGATATTGCCCTTGCCAGTGGATACGACGGGCCCGAAGCCTTTACCCGCGCCTTTAAAAAGTTGATCGGACAAACCCCGTCGGAGTTTCGAAAGAAACCGGCGCCCGGATGGGAAGCTGCCTTCGCCATTCTTGCCAACATTAGGAGTTCGCATATGAAACAGGATAACACGCGCCAGCAGGTGACGGTGGTTGATGTCAAGCCAATCCGCGTTGCCGTGATGGAGCATCGCGGCGATCCTGCCGTGCTGGGGGAGTCGATCCGGAAATTTATTGCCTGGCGCAAAGAAATGAATTTACCGCCCGCGACTCACGCAACCTTCAATATTCTTTATGTGGATCCTCTGACGGCACCGCCCGAGGAATATCGGATCGACATCTGCGTCGCCACCGATAAAAAGATTACCCCGAATGATGCAGGCATTATTGCCAAGACCATCCCGGGCGGTCCTTGTGCAAAAATGCGTCATGTGGGGTCCAGCGACTGCCTTCGCGACTCTATTTCCTTCCTCTATCGCGACTGGTTGCCGGAAAGCGGACGAGAGCCGCGGGACTTTCCGTTATACTGCCAACGGGTCAGCTTCTTTCCGGCGGTGGCCGAGCATGAAGCAATCACGGATATTTTCTTACCGCTCAAATAAACCGTCTTGTTGGATGAACCGGGAGAATTAAGGGGCGGTCGGATGCTTTCGGTCTTTGACTTGGGGCGATCCGATCGTGTAAAGAATGGCCCCCTTACGGTCTTTTCCCTTATCTCCCTTTCAACGAGGCCTGTTTATGACCGCGACCCCATCCGCCACCGCGAAGGAATTTACGTTGCTGATGGCGTTGTTAATATCGATTGTCGCCATTTCAATCGATGCTTTGCTGCCAGCTTTGGGTGTTTTGGGTAAAGACTTGGGAGTCGCTCACCCTAATCAGGTTCAGCTGGTGATCGGCTGCATTTTTGCGGGCATGGCGGTTGGTGAGCTGGTCGCCGGCCCGTTGTCTGATGCTATGGGACGCAAACCCATCCT
>Ga0075163_10001430_pt1 | contig 32169 bp, 24 predicted proteins | sample JI1023141ADNA_FD_71478 | JGI IMG/M metagenome (GOLD analysis project Ga0075163, IMG submission 71478) | Wastewater effluent complex algal communities from Wisconsin, to seasonally profile nutrient transformation and Carbon sequestration -... | ecosystem: Engineered > WWTP > Effluent > Algae...
GGCGGCTTTGAGAATGTTGCGGCGCTGGGCGGCGGCTTGTGCCAAGCCTTTTTCGATGGCGGCTTCTTGCTCCTTGACGGCGGCGAGAGCGGCGGTGAGTTGCTCGACGATTTCGGTTTGTTCTTCCAAAGGTGGAAATGGGATTGAGGTAGCGCGAACATCTTGTTGATTGATGCTCGCTTGGTTGACGGCCCATTTCGCATCCGCCGTCAGGCGTGCACGCCCAATATCCGAGCCGAGGTATAGGACGACGAACGCCACGCGCACATGCTCGAACAACCGGAATCGCATCATGTTCGACTCGAACAATGCGTCTTCGAGTTCTTTTCCTATGAGGAGAGACTTTCCAAGATGCGTCATGCTGTTGACGCGATTGATGACGACGTCATCGACGTGCAACGAATAAGTCATGCACTCATCTGCGCTGGCGCTGGCGCGATTCAGTTCGCTTCGTGCGCGGTGCCAGCCGATTTGATAGTCGTCGATTCGCAGCATCGGCGTCCCGCTGCCGTATCGCTCACGAGGCAGGTACAGACCATTTTGCGGGCCTTCGTCGATAAGCGCGTCCAAGTTCGCCCACACCCACCCTTGTGGCAGCGCCGGCAAATCACTGAGATCCGACGCAGCAGGCTCCGGATACTTGGCTTGCCAGCCCCTGGGCGGTGTCTTGCCGGCTTGCGCGAACTTGGCGAGTTGCCTCGCTTCCCAGTGGGCGCGGCGTTCAGCGAGGATGCGTTGCAGGAGTTGCGCGCCACTTTCCGTCGGCGCATGGGCCGCGCGCCATGGCGCCGTGAGCGCGCCTTCCACCGCCGCCTTCAGCAGCGATTGGCGCAGCGAGGCCAGCTTGCGCTGCGCGGCCTTCAACTCGGCCACGGCGGCGTCCAGGCCGCCCAGCAGTTCTTCGAGTTTTTCGACGATGCGGGTTTGCTCGGCGCGGGGCGGCAGCCGAAATCGAAACTTCGCAATGTCCGCGGGGCGTACCGCCGGATACAGCGCGCCCTGTACCACTCCGCTCATGGCGTCGATGAATTCCGCACTTTGCACCAGATAGCGAAGAAAGCCAGGCTCCATCCATTGCGTGCGCAAGACTTGGAAGCCTGTGGAGCCGATAGCACCGTCCAACGATGCTGGAACCTGCGCAACTGCATTGAGGTTGGGCCGCGTCATCGAAACCAGCACATCGCCCGCATGCAGCACCTGCCGCGCGCGGCTCGGCGCGTCGGAGTGTGCAAGTTGCTTCGCGTCGCTGATGACTTTGTTTTCCCGATCCACGCTACCGATGTCAACGTAGCTGAAATCGCTGCCTTCAGTCGGACCGGCCTGGGAAACAGGCTCATAAGCGACTTCACCAAGGGTGGCAAAAACCTCAATCTCCCTCACGCCACCAACTCCTCATTCATCCCCGCCATCAACCCATCCAGTTCCCCGCCAAACACATGCCACGCCTTCTGCAGGCCGCCGCGCGCGGCCAGTTGGGCGTAGTCGAAGTCGTCGCGCTCGATGCAGCAGCTGGCGGCGATGTGGTCCTTCATCAGGCGCAGCCAGTCCATTTGCTCGGGCGTGAAGGCGGTGGCGCGCTGGGCGTTGTGGCGGAACACCCAGTCGGCGAACTTCCGGTCCACGCTGTCGGCGAAGGGGCGCAGTTCCTCGTCCAGGCCCAGCGCGAAGCGCACCAGCGTCACCAGGTCGGTCAACTGGCGGCGCGTGTCCGTGCCACGCACCTGGCCTTCCCGCACGCGGGCGTAGGCGCTCCAGAGTTTTTCGGTGGTGAGCAACAGCGGCGGGCGGCTCAGGCGCTCGTGCAGGTCTTCGATCATGTCGAGCGTGAGGGCGCGGCGCTGGTAGGGCTGCGCATGGAAGAAGCTGAGGGCGGCCAGCTCGTCGCGGTGGGTTTGCAGAAAGTCGCTGAACTGCTGGATGACGGCCTGGGCATTGGCTTGCGCCTGGGCGGCGAATTCGCTGCGCGTCACGCTGTCGGGGTTGAGGGTGTCGATGAGCTGCTCACGGTCGCGCCGGGCGGATTCGATGGCGTCGCGCAGTGGCGGCACGTCGAAGGGCGCGCAGGCGGCGGCAAGGCGTTGTTGCCTGGCGGCTTGCAGTTCGGCGTCGGTCAAGGTGGCTTCGTTGCGGGTGATGCCCGCCGCCTGGGCTGCGGCCAGCGCATCGGCGGTGATGCGGTCGGCGTCCAGCGCCTGCACCAGGCCGCGCGCCAGATCATGCAGGCCGATGCCGCCGCTGGCTTGCGCGATGCGCCGCAGTGCCTTGTCGTCCAGCTGCCGGGCCAGCCGCACCAGGCGGTTGCCCAGGCTGAGCACGGTGTCCGCGTCGGGCTCGCCAAAGGCCACGCCCTTGAGCAGCGCGTCCAGGCTGACGCCGGGCTTGCGCTCCAGCGGGCGGCTGTCGGTCTTGAGCGATTGCTCGACGCCCACGGCGTCGATGAGCACGAAGCGGTCTTTGGCGCCGCTGGCGGAGTTGCTGACTTTCTTGAGCGATTCGGCGTCCAGGCTGCGCACGCCGCGGCCCTTCATCTGTTCGTAGTAGCCACGGCTGCGCACGTCGCGCATGAACAGCAGCACCTCCAGCGGCTTGACGTCGGTGCCGGTGGCGATCATGTCCACGGTGACGGCGATGCGCGGGTGGAATTCGTTGCGGAAGTTGGCCAGCACGGCGTCGGCGTCTTTTTCGGCGTAGGTGACTTTGCGGCAGAAGTCGTTGCCCCGGCCGTACACCTCGCGCACGGTGCGGATGATGTCGTCGGCGTGGCTGTCGGTCTTGGCGAAGATCAGGGTCTTGGGGGTTTCGGCGCGGCTGGGAAAGATGCGCGTTTCGACCGCCGTTTTCATGGCCTGGATGACGGCGCGGATCTGATCCGGGTTGACCACGGATTTGTCGAGCTGGGTTTTGCCGTAGTCGGTGTCTTCCTCGGTCTGTGCCCAGCGTTTGGCGCGGGTCAGGCGGTCGCGGTGGTCCACCCATTCGCGCGCCTCGATCTTGCCGCCCCTGGCGGTGACTTCGGTCTCGATCTCGTACACGTCATAGCCGACGTTGACGCCGTCGAGCACCGACTGCTCGTAGTGGTATTCGGCCACCACGTTGCTGTTGAAGAAGCCGAAGGTGCGCTTGTCGGGCGTGGCGGTGAGGCCGATGAGGCAGGCGTCGAAATAGTCCAGCACCTGCTTCCACAGGTTGTAGATGCTGCGGTGGCATTCGTCGATGACGATGAAGTCGAAGCTTTCCACCGGCACGGCGGGGTTGTAGCGCACCAGCCGCTCGCCCTTGAGCGCGGGCGCGGCGTCAAAGGGCGAAATGTCTTCGCTGTCCTCGGACAACTCGGTGCCCGAGAGAATGGAATACATGCGCTGGATGGTGCTGATGCAGACCTGCGCGTGTGGGTCGATGCGGCTGGAGGCCAGGCGCTGCACGTTGTACAGCTCGGTGAAGGTGCGGGCGTCGTCGGGCGGCGTGTAGGCCATGAATTCCTGGTGCGCCTGCTTGCCCAGGTTGCGCGTATCGACCAGAAACAGCACGCGCCGGGCGCCCGCGAACTTCAGCAGGCGGTACACGGCGGTGATGGCGGTGAAGGTCTTGCCGGCGCCGGTGGCCATGTGGATCAGGGCGCGCGGTTTGTTCCGGGCCAGGGAGTGCTCCAGCCCGGTGACGGCGCTGATCTGGCAGTCACGCAGCTTGCGTTCGGGCAGCGGCGGCATGTGGCGCAAGCGGCCGCGCAAGGTGTCCGGTTGCGCGGCCCATTCGGCCAGGGTTTCGGGGCGCAAAAAGTGGAACAGCTCGCGGGCGCGCGGCACCGGGTCGGCGCCATCGGTGAACCAGAGGATTTGACCCGTGGCCTCGTACAGGAAGCGCAGCGGCGCCTGGTTCTTGCGCCACTTCAGCGCGGCGTTGGCGTAACCGGCGGTCTGTGATTCGTGCACGCTGAGCCGATGGCCTTCCTCGTCGCGCTTGGCCTCGATCACGCCGACGGGCTGGCGGTCGACGAACAGCAGGTAGTCGGCGGGGCCGGTGTCGGTGGGGTATTCGCGCGCGGCGATGCCCCGGCCCGCACCCAGGCTCAGGTCTTTCACGTCCTGCACCCGCCAGCCCGCGGCTTCAAGCTTCTGGTCGATCAGCAGGCGGGCCTTTTGTTCTGGCGTCATGCAAGAAAGGGAGAGTGACGGCGGCTGTAGCGGTGGCGGCGTCAGATGTTACTGGCGAGGCGGGTTGCCCCCGGTCACCACCATGGCGCGGGCCTGTTCGGAAAATGCGCGCGCCTGTTCGTCGCCGTCGCGCGTCAGATCGATCCTGGAGGGCGGGCGCTCGATGCCGCGCTGCACCGCCGGCCGGTCGCGGATGGCGTCGCGCCAGCGGCGCAGGTGGTCGAGCCCGTCGATCGGCACGCCCGACCAGCGGTGCGTGCGCACCCAGGCCCAGTTGGCGATGTCGGCGATGGAGTAGTCGCCGGCCAGCCATTCGTGCCGCGCCAGGTGGCCGTCGAGCACCTCGAACAGGCGGCGGCACTCGGCCTGGTAGCGGTCGATGGCGGGCTGGATCTTCTCGGGAAAGTAGCGCAGGAACACGTTGGCCTGGCCCATCATGGGGCCGATGCCGCCCATCTGGAACATCAGCCACTGGATGACGCGCGAGCGGCCCTGCGCGTCCCGCGGCATCAGGCGGCCGGTCTTCTCGGCCAGGTAGATCAGGATGGCGCCGGACTCGAACACGGCGAAATCATCCGCGCCGTGGTCCACGATGGCGGGGATGCGGCCGTTGGGGTTGAGGGCCAGGAACTCGGGGCGCTTCTGCTCGCCAGCGGCCAGGTCGAGCACGCGCAGTTCATAGGGCAGGCCCAGCTCCTCCAGCGCGATGGAGACCTTGTGGCCGTTGGGCGTGGCGGCGGTGTGGAGGGTGATCATGCGGCGCATCGTAGCGCCCGCGCATCAGCTTCCAACGCCTGGGTATTTGGGCGTGGCGCCTTGGCACGCGACAATATGCGGCTTCGCTTATCTTTCCAACCTTCGTCCTTCGCCATGCGTTCCGCGCTCCGATTCCTGCTGCTCTGCCTGGCCCTGGCGTCGGGCGCCGCCCAGGCGGCCGGGCCGCTGCTCACCCCGGCGGAGCTGCAGCCGCTGGCCGCGGCCGGCGCGGTGCGCCTGATCGACGTGCGCGAAGGGCCGGCCTACGCGCTGCAGCACCTGCCCGGCGCGGTGTCGGCGCCCTACGGCCGCTGGCGCGGGCCGGACACCAGCCCCGGCCAGGTGCCGCCCCTGGCCGAGCTGACCGCGCTGGTGCAGGAGCTGGGCCTGACGCCCGACACGCACGCGGTCGTCGTCTACACCGGCATCGACGCCACCGACTTCGGCAACGCGGCGCGCACCTACTGGACGCTGAAGTCGCTGGGCATGGCGCGGCTGTCGATCCTCAACGGCGGCCTGGCGGCCTGGCGGGACGCCGGCCTGCCCGTCAGCAGCGCGCCGGCCGCGGCGCCGCGCAGCGCGTGGCAGCCCCGCTTCGACCCGCGCTGGATGGCCACGCGCGATGAGGTGAAGGCCGCCATCGGCCAGCCCGGCACGCTGCTGATCGACGCACGCCCGCCGCCCTACTTCCAGGGCCGCATCGCGCACGACGCGGCGCGCGCGCGCGGCACGCTGCCCGGCGCCGTCAGCGTGGACAGCGAGCTGTTCTTCGAGCTGGGCAGCGCGGCGCTGCTGGACAAGGCCTCGCTCGCCGCCGAGGCCGACGCGCTGGACGCGCCGCCGGGCGCGCCCGTGGTGGCGTTCTGCAACACCGGCCACTGGTCGGCCACCGACTGGTTCGTGCTGTCGGAGGTGCTGGGCCGCCCCGGCGTGCGCATGTACCCCGGCTCGATGGTCGAATGGACCCAGTCGCCCGCGCCATTGCCCATGGCCAACGAACCCGGCCGCTGGCGGCAACTGCGCTACATGGCCCTGGGCTGGGCGCACCGCAACCTGGGAACCAAGGCCCCATGAACACGCTCGCCTCCCCCATTCAACACACGGCCACGCGGCCGCCCGGCCTGTGGGCGCGGCGCCTGCCGCTGGCCGCCTGCGTGCTGGCGCTGTTCGGCTGGCTGGTGTGGTCGGTGTCGGCGCGCCAGGGGCTGCTGCTGCTGGTCGGCGTGGGGCTGGGCTGGGGCCTGGCGGCGGCGCGCTTCGGCTTCACCACCGGCTGGCGGCACCTGGTGGAGAACCGCGACCCGGCGGGCGTGTACGGCCAGATCATCCTGCTGGCGGTGCTGGCGGCGCTGTCGATGCCGATGCTGGCGCATTTCCCCGAGACGCACGCGGCGCTGGGCCCGCCCTCGGTCAGCCTGCTGGTGGGCGCCTTCGTGTTCGGGCTGTGCATGCAGATCGCCGACGGCTGCGGCTCGGGCACGCTGTACAAGGCGGGGCTGGGCGTGCCGCTGAACATGGGCATCCTGCCGCTGTTCGCGCTGGGCAGCTTCGCCGGCTCGGCGCACCTCAACGGCTGGCTGGCGCTGGGCGCGGCCGAGCCGGTGGGGCTGGTGCCGCTGCTGGGCGCCGGCGGCGCGCTGGCGGCCACGCTGGCGGGCCTGGCCGTGGTCACCGTGGGCGTGGGGCTGTGGAGCGGCCAGCACTTCAGCCCGCGGCGCATCCCCTCCCGCTGGGTGTGGGGGGCGCTGGTGCTGGCGGTGTTCGCCGCGCTCAACCTGTTCATCGCCGGCCAGCCCTGGGGCGTGGTGTACGGCTTCGGCCTGTGGGCGGCCAAGGCGGTGACGGCGCTGGGCCTGTTCGACCCGGCGCACAACGCCTTCTGGAGCGACCCCGGCCACGCCCAGCGCCTGCGCGAGACGCTGCTGCTGGACATCACCAGCATCACCAACATCGGCATCCTGGCCGGCGCGCTGTGGGTGGCGCCCCGCAGGCCGCAGGACGCGCGCCCCTTGACCGGCACGCAGTGGGTGGTGGGGCTGATCGCCGGCTTCGTGCTCGGCTACAGCTCGCGCCTGGCTTTCGGCTGCAACGTGGGCGCCATGGTCAGCGGCATCAGCACGGGCAGCCTGCACGGGTGGATCTGGGTGCCGATGGCCTTCCTGGGCACGCTGGTGGGGCTGCGGGTGCGGCGCCATTTCAAGTTCTGAAGGGCCGTCCGTCATGAGCATGAGCACCGTCACCGCGCGCCGCTGGGTCTTCTGGGCCGCGCTCGCCGGCTTCGTCGCCTGGGACTTCGCCGCGTCGGCGCCGGTCAACCTGCGGCTGGAGCCGCCCTTCATCGCCGCCGGCTCGGGCACGCCCGGCAGCGGCGGGCATTGCGCGATGCCCAAGTGAGGGCGGTGGCGACATTAAGTCGCTACATTTAGCATAGCATATAACGTAGTATTGGTAAGGGCTATCGGCACTTTTTTCTCATAATCAGCATTGACGGCGCCATCCGACGCCGAGGCGAGGCCGCGCTCTGCACAATGATCAGTTCAACCGTCAGGAGGATTCACCCATGAAGCACTGGACACCCATCGCCGCCCTCGCCGCCGCCGCGCTGGCCGCCGGCTGCGCCAGCACCACCGGCGGCAGCGTGGCCACCGGGGGCAAGGGGCGCGCGCAACTGCTGCTGGCATCGCAGGAGCAGGTGATGCAGCAGTCGCTGCAGTACTACGACCAGCAGAACCGCGAGGCGCGCTCCGGCGGCAAGCTGGTCACCAGCGGCTCGGAGTTCGAGCGCGTGAACGCCGTCATGCGCCGCATCGTGCCGCAGGTGGCCGCCTTCCGCCCCGACGCGGCGAAGTGGCCGTGGCAACTGGTGCTGATCAACGAGGACACGGTCAACGCCCACGTCATGGCCGGCGGCAAGATCACCTTCTACACCGGCATCCTCCGCAAGCTCCAGCTCACCGACGACGAGATCGCCGCCATCATGGGCCACGAGATGGCCCACGCGCTGCGCGAGCACACGCGCGAGAAGATTTCGCAGTCGCAGGCGGGCGACCTGGCGCTGGCCGTGGGCGGCGCGCTGCTGGGCGCCGGCCAGGGCGCCGTGCAGGTGGCCGGCCTGGGCAAGCAGCTGGCGCTGGACCTGCCCTTCTCGCGCCACATGGAGAGCGAGGCCGACCTGTACGGCCTGGAACTGGCCGCGCGCGCCGGCTACGACCCGCGCGCCGCCGTCACGCTGTGGCAGAAGATGGCGCGGCAGGGCGGGGGCGGCGGGCCGCAGTTCCTGTCCACCCACCCCGCCTCCAGCGAGCGCATGGCGGCGCTGCAGGCGGCCATGCCGAAGGTGATGCCGCTGTACGAGGCGGCGCGGGGCGGACGGCGGTAGGCCCCCGCCGCCTCACGCCGCCCAGTACAGGGCGTCGGGGTTGCCGGTCAGGATCCGCGTGGCGGCGGGCTCGTCCACCCAGTCGAACAGCGCGCGGTGCAGGGCGCCGTAGCGGGCTTCGTGCTCGTGGTTGGTGAAGGGCCAGTCGCTGCCCCACAGCAGGGCGCCGTCGCCGAGTTCGCCTTGCCACAGCCGCGCCAGCGCGGCGGGGTCGCGCCCCTGCAGCCGGTAGGGGCCGCTCAGCTTGATCCACACCGGCCGCGTCGCCGCGCGCCGCGCCACGGCGGCGACGGTGGGGTCGTGCAGCCGCGCCTGGTCGGGCTTGCCCATGTGGTCGATCACCAGCGGCAAATGCGCGGGCAACTGCGCCATCACCGGCGGCAGCGCGCCGACGTCGGTGTGCAGCTCCACGTGCCAGCCCAGCGCGCCCAGCGTGTCCCACAGGCCCGACGCGGCCGCCCATTCGGGGATGCCGGTGGGCCGCCCCGCCAGGTTGAGGCGGATGCCGCGCACCCCGTGGCGGTGCAGGTCCTGGAGCAGCGCGGCGCCCGCGCCCGGCGCCACCACGGCGACGCCGCGCAGCAGGTCGGGATGGGCGTCCAGCTCGCGCAACAGGCGGGCGTTGTCGGTGCCCAGGAAGCTCGTCTGCACCAGCACGCCCCGGCCAATGCCCGCGGCGCCGGCGGCCTCGCGCCATTGCGCCAGCGGCGCGTCGTAGCCGGGGACGTAGCGCGCGCCCGCGACGGCGACGCCGGCATCGAACACGTGGAAGTGGGTGTCCACCGCGCGGGACAGGGCCGGTTTTGACAAGGTGTGCGCCATGGCCTATATTCTAGTCCTATAGATGACCAATGCAATCGCTTCGCCCGACGAGGTGACGGCGCGCACCCACCCGCTGCCACCCGCCGCCATGCCCGGCCTGAGCCGCTACGGCCGGCTGGCGCACGCGCTGCGCGCGCGCATCCTGGAGGGCGAATGGGCGCCGGGTGACGGCCTGCCGGCCGAAGCCGCGCTGGCGCGCGCCTATGGCGTGGCCCTCGGCACCCTGCGGCAGGCGTTGGCGGTGCTGGTGGACGAAGGTCTGCTGGTGCGCGAGCAGGGGCGCGGCACGTTCGTGCGGCGAGGGCTGGAGGGCGCGTCGCTGTTGCGCTTCTTCCGCTTCCGGCAGGACGGGGGCGACGCGCTCGCCGTGCCTCGGTCGCGCATCCTGTCGCGCGCGGTGCGCCGCGCCAAGCCGCAGGAGCGCGGGCTGTTCGGGCTGGACGCCGAGGGCCGGGTGCTGACGCTGCGGCGCCTGCGCAGCCTGGAGCAGCAGCCCTGCCTGCTGGAACAGGTGGTGGTGCCCCTGCCGCTGTTCGCGCCGCTGGTGGATTCCGACCCGTCGGGCTGGGGGCCACTGCTGTACCCGCTGTACCAGCGCCTGTGCGGCGTGGTGGTGGCGCGCGCGCAGGACCACCTGGCGATCACGCGCCTGGACGCGACGCAGGCCGACTGGCTGCGGTTGCCGGCGCAAGCGCCGGGCCTGCGGGTGCAGCGCCAGGCGTTCAGCCTGGCCGGCCCGTGCATCGAATCGCGCACCACCTGGGGCGATGCCTTCGCTTTCGAATACACCGCCGAGGTGCGGTGATCCTGTTTTCAACCTCCTGGAGATTCCCATGATGTCGCTTCGTTCGTGGTCCCGCGTCACGGCCGCCGCCGTGACGGCCGTCGGCGCCCTCGGTGCCGCCGCCCCCGCCCTCGCCCAGGCCGAGGCCTACCCCACCAAGTCCATCACCTGGGTGGTGACCTACCCGCCCGGCGGCGGCGCCGACGTGATGGCGCGGCTGATCGGGCCCAAGATGGGCGAGGCGCTGGGCCAGCCCATCGTGATCGAGAACCGCCCCGGCGCGGGCGGCCAGATCGGCGCGGGCTACGTGGCCAAGGCCCGCGCCGACGGCTACACGCTGATGTTCGACGCCTCGTCCTTCGCGGCCAACCCGGCGCTCTACCCCAAGCTGCCCTACGACAGCCTGAAGGCGTTCCAGCCGATCGGCGTGACCGCCCTGTTCCCCAACGTGGTGCTGGTGAACGCCAAGTTCGCACCCCAGAGCATCGCGGAGCTGGTGGCGCTGGCCAAGGCCAAGCCGGGCGCCGTGTCTTTCGCGTCCTCGGGCAACGGGTCGGCACAGCACCTGGCGGGCGCCCTGTTCGAGTCGGCCGCCGGCGTGGACATGGTGCACGTGCCCTACAAGGGTGGCGGGCCGGCGCTGAACGACGTGGTGGGCGGCCAGGTGCCGCTGTTCTTCGGCAACCTGGCGTCCACGCTGCCGCACATCCAGTCGGGCAAGCTGCGTCCCCTGGCCGTGACGGGCGCCAAGCCCTCGCCCCTGCTGCCCAAGGTGCCCGCGCTGGCCGATGCCGGCGTGAAGGGCGCGGAGATGTACGAGTGGAACGCCCTGTTCGCCCCCGCCGGCACGCCCGCGCCGGTGGTGGCCAAGCTGTCGGCCGCGCTGCGGAAGGTGCTGGCCGCCCCCGAGGTGCGCCAGCGCATCGAGCAGCTCGGCGGCGACATCCAGACCACCTCGCCCGAACAGGCGCAGGCCTTCATCCGCGCGCAAATGGACAAGGCCAGCCAGTTGATCAAGGCGCGCAACATCACGGTGGAGTGACGCCGCGCGGGCGCCGTCGGCATGGAGCTTGCATGCACCGCCAGCCATCCCTGGCCGACACCCGATGAAATCCGCCCTCAACTTCCTGATCGCCGCGCGCCGCTGCGAGATCGACGAGCTGGAGCAGCTCGCCCGCACCGGCGAGCTGGTGGGTGCCATCGCCCGGCTGGTGCATGCGCTGCAGAAGGAGCGCGGGCTGTCGAACCTGTTCCTGGCCTCGCAAGGCGCGCGCGGCGGCGAGGCGCGCCTGCGCCAGGCCGAGGACTGCGATCGCCTGGCCCGGGCGGTGCAGGACGATTTCGAGCCCCTGGCGCAGGGCGTGCCGCGCCATCCCGGCAGCGGCGCGCGGCTGTTCAGCCGCATCGCGTGCGTGCTGCCGGGGCTGGCCGCGCTGCCGGCCCTGCGCGCGCGCATCGGGGCCCTGGCGCTGGCGCCGCACGACGCCGCCGCGGCTTTTGGCCGGCTCATCGCCGGGCTGCTGGCGGTGGTGTTCGAGGCCGCCGACGGCGCCACCGATCCGGAGGTGTCGCGCCTGCTGGCGGCGCTGTTCAACCTGATGCAGGGCAAGGAACTCAGCGGCCAGGAGCGCGCCTGCGGCACGGCCGCCTTCGCCAGCGGGCGCATCGACGAGCCGCACCGGCAGCAATGGCTGGACCTGATCGCCGCGCAGGAGCGCTGTCTGGCGCTGTGCGCCGCGTTCCGCGACGCCGACATCGACGCGCTGGTGCAGCCCGGCCCGGATGCGCAGGCCCCGGCCGAGCTGGAGCGGCTGCGTCGCGTCGGCTGCGCATCGCCCGCCGGCACCCCGCTCGACACCGAGCTGAGCGGCCCCTGGTTCCGCTGCTGCTCCACGCGCATCGACGCGCTGAAGGCGCTGGAGGACGAGATGGCCGCCCTGCTGCAGGCGCGCTGCGCGGCCAAGATCGCGCAAGCGCGGCAGGAATGCACCCAACTGCAGGCGCTGACGCGGCAGTTCGATCCCGCCCGGGACGGTCCGGCCGGCCTGCCGGCCGAAGCCGCGGGCTTTCTCGAACGCGCGGCGGCGGGGCTGCCGCTCGACTGGCCGGCCAGCCTCGGCCACGCGGCGGGCGGCGCCATGGACCCATTGCAGTCCCTGCCCTACGGCCATCAGTTGGCGCGCTCGCTGCTGGACACGCTGCAGGCGCAGTCGCGCCGCCTGCAGGCCATGCAGGACGAGCTGGCCGCGGTGCGCGCCGCGCTGCACGAACGCAAGCTGGTGGAGCGTGCCAAGGGCCTGCTGATGGCGCACCGCCACCTGGGCGAAGCCGACGCGCACCGGCTGCTGCGCGAGACGGCGATGCACCAGAGCCGCCGCTTGGTGGAAGTCGCCGAATCGGTGCTGGCCCTGGCCGAGCTGCTGCCGGCGGCGGCGCCCGGCGACGGGCGCGACCCGCCTTGAAATGGTGCGCCGCACAAAACAAGTGCCGTGATCTCGCCGGGGCTCCGCCCGTCCCCGCCCATGCCCTTTTCGCGGCGGGAAAAGGGAGGATTTGGGCATCATTTTGCTATTATTTAAGTAGCTATTACCGCAATATTGGCGCTGGCCAGAGCCAGATTTGACTTGAAAAACCCATGCGCCACCGCCGCCTGGCGGATCGGCCGGCACGACGGGCGCGCCGCGGCACCTGGCACGAGAACTGCATGACGTTGCGCAAGAGGCCAACGGCGGCCTCCAGGCAGCGGCTTCCAACGGCGGAGGCCGCCCGCCGCATCGGACAAAGGCGTCCCCACCCTTGACCGGGCCCCGCTTCGCAGCGCGCGAGCGGCCCGGTACGCGGTGAGGACGCCTTTTTTGTTGGCCCATCGACCGCCTTCTTGCCATGTCTCACTTCAAGACTTTCCTCCGCTCCGGCCACTGGCCGACGCTGGCCGCGTCCTTTCTCTACTTCGACTTCACCTTCGCCATCTGGGTGCTCAACGGCGCCATGGGGCCCTTCATCGCCGAGGCCTACGGGCTCAACGCGGCGCAGACGGGCTTCATGGTGTCGGTGCCGATCCTGGCCGGCGCGCTGATGCGCTTCCCGCTCGGCGTGCTGTCCCAGTACATCGGCCGCAAGAACGCGGCCATGGTCGAGATGGGGCTGATCGTGCTGGCCCTGCTGTACGGCTACTCCTTCGTCGACAGCTACGACAGCGTGCTCGCCATGGGCGTGCTGCTGGGCATCGCGGGCGGCAGCTTCGGCGTGGCGCTGTCGCTGGGCTCGGGCTGGTTCCCGGCCAAGTACAAGGGGCTGGCCATGGGCATCGCCGGCGCGGGCAATTCGGGCACCGTGATGGCGGTGCTGTTCGCGCCGCCGCTGGCGATGCACTACGGCTGGACCACGGTGTACGGCCTGGCGGCGCTGTCGATGCTGGTGCCGATGGTGGTGATGTGGGTCTGCGCCAAGGAGCCGCCCGACCGCGAGCCGCACCAGCGCCTGCGCACGCACGTGGCCTGCCTGTTCGAGAAGGACGGCTGGGTGTTCAGCCTGATCTACGTGGTCACCTTCGGCGGCTTCATCGGCCTGGCCAGCTTCCTGCCCAGCTACTTCTACGACCAGTTCAAGGTCACCAAGGTGGAGGCCGGCCAGTTGACCATGCTGGCCACGCTGGTGGGCTCGGCGGTGCGGGTGCTGGGCGGCCACCTGGCCGACCGGCTGGGCGGCGTGACCGCGCTGACCGGCGTGCTGCTGCTGGTGGCGGCGTCACTCATGGCCTGCGGCTTCGCCGGTGGCTCGGTGGCGCTGACCACGGCGCTGTTCATGCTGTGCTTCGCCGGGCTGGGCGCGGGCAACGGCGCGCTGTTCCAGCTGGTGCCGCTGCGCTGGCCGCTGGCCACGGCGGTGGCCGGCTCGATGATCGGCGAGATCGGCGCGCTGGGCGGCGGGCTGGTGCCCAACGCGATGGGGCTGTCGCGCCAGTTCACCGGCAGCTACCTGTGGGGCTTCGCCGCCTTCACCGTGCTCGCGCTGGCCATGCTGGTGCTGCTGCGCGTGGCGCAGAAGCGCTGGACCCGCACCTGGGTCGGCGCCGGCGGCCGCGCGCGCCGGCCCGAGGCCCAGCCCGGCGGCGCCACGGATAGCCTGGTCCCGCAAGCCTGAGCCGAACCCTGCCCCACGACAAGGAACCCGAGTCATGAAGAAACTCAAACTGGTGATGGTCGGCAACGGCATGGCCGGGGTGCGCACCCTGGAAGAGCTGTTCAAGCTGGAGCCCGACCTGTACGACGTGACGGTGTTCGGCGCCGAGCCGCACCCCAACTACAACCGCATCCTGCTGTCGCCCGTGCTGGCGGGCGACCAGACGGTGGACGAGATCGTGCTCAATTCGTGGGACTGGTACCGCGACCACGGCGTGACGCTGCACGCCGGCAAGAAGGTGGTGTCGGTGGACCGCGCGCGCCGCGTCGTGCACGCCGAGGACGGCACCAGCGCCGAATACGACCGCCTGCTGCTGGCCACCGGCTCCAACCCCTTCATGCTGCCGGTACCGGGCAAGGACCTGAAAGGCGTCATCGCCTACCGCGACATCGCCGACACCGAGTACATGATCGAAGCCGCGCGCGTGCACCAGCACGCCGTGGTCATCGGCGGCGGCCTGCTGGGCCTGGAGGCCGCCAACGGCCTGATGCTGCGCGGCATGCAGGTGACCGTGGTGCACGTCGCGCCGTGGCTGATGGAGCGCCAGCTGGACGAGACCGCCGGCCGAATGCTGCAGAAGTCGCTGGAGGAGCGCGGCCTGAAATTCCTGATCGGCGCGCAGACGCAGGAACTGGTGGGCAACGACGCCGGCCGCGTGACCACGGTGCGCTTCAAGGACGGCACCGAGGTGCCGGCCGACCTGGTGGTGATGGCCGTGGGCATCCGCCCCAACACGCAGCTCGCCGAATCGATGCGGCTGCACTGCGAGCGCGGCATCGTCGTCAACGACACGCTGCAAACCGTGACCGACGCGCGCATCTACGCCGTGGGCGAATGCGCCGCGCACCGGGGCATCGCCTACGGGCTGGTGGCGCCGCTGTTCGAGCAGGCCAAGGTGGTGGCCAACCACCTGGCGCAGTTCGGCATCGGGCGCTACAGCGGCTCGCTCACCTCGACCAAGCTCAAGGTGACCGGCATCGACCTGTTCTCGGCCGGCAACTTCACCGGCGGCGAGGGCACCGAGGAGATCGTGATGAGCGACCCCTTCGGCGGCGTCTACAAGAAGCTGGTGCTGCGGGACGACAAGCTGGTGGGCGCCTGCCTGTACGGCGACACCACCGAGGGCACCTGGTACTTCCAGCTGCTGCGCGAAGGGCGCAGCGTGCAGGACATCCGCGACAGGTTGATGTTCGGCGAGTCCAACATCGGCGACACCGGCCACCAGGGCCAGAGCAAGGCCGCCGCCATGGCCGACGACGCCGAGGTGTGCGGCTGCAATGGGGTCAGCAAAGGCACCATCTGCAAGGCCATCCGCGACAAGGGCCTGTTCACGCTGGAGGACGTGCGCAAGCACACCAAGGCCAGCGCGAGCTGCGGCTCGTGCACCGGGCTGGTCGAGCAGATCCTGATGGCCACGGCAGGCGGCGATTTCTCCGCCACGCCCAAGAAGAAGGCGCTGTGCGGCTGCACCGACCTGAGCCACCAGGACGTGCGCAAGGCCATCCGCGAGCACCATCTGCTGACGCGCCGGCAGGCGACCGACTTCATGGAATGGCGCACGCCCGACGGCTGCGCCAGCTGCCGCCCGGCGCTGAACTACTACCTCATCAGCACCTGGCCCAAGGAGGCCGTGGACGACCCGCAAAGCCGCTTCATCAACGAGCGCAGCCACGCCAACATCCAGAAGGACGGCACCTATTCGGTGGTGCCGCGCATGTGGGGCGGCGTGACGAGCAGCCAGCAACTGCGCCGCATCGCCGACGTGGTGGACAAGTACCAGATTCCCACCGTCAAGGTCACCGGCGGCCAGCGCGTCGATCTGCTGGGCGTGAAGAAGGAACAGTTGCAGGCCGTGTGGCGCGACCTGGACATGCCCAGCGGCTTTGCCTACGGCAAGTCCACCCGCACGGTGAAGACCTGCGTGGGCAGCGAATGGTGCCGCTTCGGCACGCAGGACAGCACCAGCCTTGGCATCGCGCTGGAAAAGGCGCTGTGGGCCATGTACTCGCCGCACAAGGTCAAGCTGGCCGTCAGCGGCTGCCCGCGCAACTGCGCCGAGTCCGGCATCAAGGACGTGGGCGTGATCGGCGTCGATTCGGGCTGGGAAATCTATGTCGGCGGCAACGGCGGCATCAAGACCGAAGTGGCGCAGTTTTTGGTGAAGGTGAAGACCGCCGACGAGGTGCTGGAATACGCCGGCGCCTTCCTGGAGCTGTACCGCGGCGAAGCCTGGTACCTGGAGCGCACGGTGCACTACATCGCCCGCGTGGGGCTGGACCACGTGAAGCAGCGCGTGGTGGACGACGAAGCCAGCCGGCGCGCGCTGTGGGCGCGGCTGCGGGCGGCGCTGGACGGCGCGGCCGACCCCTGGCTGGCCTCCCGCAAAGCGGATGTCGATCTGCGCCAGTTCATCCCCATCGTGGCCGTGACTTCCGAGGGAGTGCTGGCATGAGCGATTGGCAAGTGATCTGCCGGGTGGACGATATCCCGGTGCTGGGCGCGCGCCGCGTGGCGCGGGCCGAGGGGCTGGACGTGGCCGTGTTCCGCAACGCCGACGACCAGGTGTTCGCCCTGCTCGACCGCTGCCCGCACAAGGGCGGCCCGCTGTCGCAAGGCATCGTGTTCGGCACCCGCGTGGCCTGCCCGCTGCACAACTGGACCATCGGCCTGGCCGACGGCTGCGCGCAGGCGCCCGACGAGGGCTGCACGCCGCGCTTCGCGGTGAAGGTGGCCGGGGGCGTGGTGCACCTGGACAGCGGCGAACTCGCCACCCACGCCACCGACCTGCCGCGCCCGGTCGCCGGGCCGTGCGCGGAAAGCGCGGCCCGATGACGGAAACCCGATCCACCTGCCCCTACTGCGGCGTGGGCTGCGGCGTGGTCATCCAGTCGCAGGGCGGCCGGATCACCGGCGTGCGCGGCGACCCCGACCACCCGGCCAACTTCGGACGGCTGTGCACCAAGGGCTCGACGCTGCACCTCACGGCCACGGCCGAGATCGCGCGCCAGACGCGGTTGCTGCAGCCCCTGCGCCGCGCCGCGCGCGGCGACACGCCGCGGCCGCTGGCGTGGGACGCGGCGCTGGACCTGGCCGCCGACAAGTTCACCCAGGTCGTCCGCGACCACGGCCCCGACGCGGTGGGCTTCTACCTCTCGGGCCAGTTGCTCACCGAGGACTACTACGTCTTCAACAAGCTGGCCAAGGGCCTCATCGGCACCAACAACCTCGACACCAACTCGCGCCTGTGCATGAGCAGCGCGGTGGCCGGCTACAAGCAGACGCTGGGCGCCGACGCACCGCCCGCCTGCTACGACGACGTGAACCACACCGACTGCCTGTTCATCATCGGCAGCAACACCGCCTGGGCGCACCCCATCCTGTTCCGCCGCATCGAGGACGCCAAGCGCGCCCGGCCCGGCATGAAGATCATCGTCGTCGATCCGCGCCGCACCGACACCTGCGAGATCGCCGACCTGCACCTGCCGCTGCAGCCCGGCACCGACGTGATGCTGCTCAACGGCATGCTGCACGTGATGCTGCGGGACGGCTGGACACGGCCCGACTACATCGCCGCCCACACCACGGGCTTCGACGCGCTCGCCGCCCGCGTGCGCGACTGCACGCCCGAGCGCGTGGCGCAGGTGTGCGGGCTGCGGGCGTCCGACGTGGTCGAGGCCGCGCGGCTGTTCGCGCGCTCGCCGGCCACGCTCAGCCTGTACTGCATGGGCATGAACCAGTCCTCGCACGGCACGGCCAAGAACGCCGCGCTGATCAACCTGCACCTGGCCACGGCGCAGATCGGCCGCCCGGGCGCCGGGCCGTTCTCGCTCACCGGCCAGCCCAACGCCATGGGCGGGCGCGAGGTGGGCGGCCTGTCGAACCTGCTGCCCGCGCACCGTGACCTGGCCAACCCCGCGCACCGTGCCGAGGTGGCTGCGTTCTGGGGCGTGCCGCAGGTGCCCGCCACGCCCGGCAAAAGCGCCATCGAGATGTTCCGCGCCGCCGCCGACGGCGAGATCAAGGCGCTGTGGATCGCCTGCACCAACCCGGCCCAGTCCATGCCCGACCAGGCCACCGTGCGCCGCGCGCTGCAGCGCGCCGAGCTGGTGGTGGTGCAGGAAGCCTTCGCCACCACCGCCACTTGCGCCTTCGCCGACCTGCTGCTGCCCGCCACCACCTGGGGCGAGAAGGAAGGCACCGTGACCAACAGCGAGCGCCGCATCTCGCGCGTGCGCCCGGCCGTGCCGGCGCCGGGCGAGGCGCGCAACGACTGGGCCATCGGCGTGGCTTTCGCGCGCCGCATGGAAGCTCGGCTCGCCCCCGGCGCGGCCACGCTGTTCTCCTACGCCCAGCCCGAACAGGTGTGGAACGAGCACCGCGCCACCACGCGCGGGCGCGACCTGGACATCACCGGCATGAGCTACGCGATGCTTGAATCCGCCCCCCGGCAATGGCCGCTGCCCGCAGGCGAGGCCACCGGCCGCGCGCGCCTGTACGAAGACGGCGTGTTCCCCACCGCCGACGGCCGCGCCCGCTTCATCGACACGCCGTACGCGCCCGTGGCGGAGCCGCTCGAGCCGCGCTACCCCTTCTCGCTGAACACCGGCCGCCTGCGCGACCAGTGGCACGGCATGAGCCGCACCGGCACGCTGGGCCGCTTGTTCGGCCACGTGCCCGAGCCGGCGGTGCAGATGCACCCGCGGGACATGGCCAGCCGCCAACTGCGCGAGGGCGACCTGGTGCACGTCACCTCGCGCCACGGCAGCCTGATCATCCCCGTCGCGCCGGGCGCGGACCTGGGCCCGTCGCAAGCCTTCATCGCGATGCACTGGGGCCCGGAATTCCTGGGCGGACGCACCAGCACCGGCACGCCCGTGGCGGGCGTGAACGCGCTCACCACGCCCGCGCACTGCCCCGTCTCCAAGCAGCCGGAACTCAAGCATGTGCCCATCAAGATCCTCAAGGCCGAGCTGCCCTGGTCGCTGCTGGCCATGGCCTGGCTGCCCGCAGGCACCGCGCTGGCGCTGCGCGCCGCGCTGCGCCAGCGCGTGGAGGGCCTGCCCTTCGTGAGCTGCGTGCCCTTCGGCGGCGGCGCCGACCCCGTGGGCGTGCTGCTGCGCGCCGCCGCCTACGACCGCCCCGACGACGCGCTGCTGATCGACCTGGAGCGCATGCTGGGCCTGGCCGGCGCCGACACCCTGCGCTACGCCGACGCCCGGCGCGGCCAGCGGCGCACGGTGCGGCTGGAGCGCGACGGCGGCAACGCCACCATCGCGGGCATCCTGATGGCCGGCGACACCCGCGCCGAAAGCTGGATCAAGACCCTGCTGCAGGACCGGCTGCCGGCGCAGAGCTACGGCCGCCGGCTGCTGTCCCCGCAGGCCGCGGCGCCGGCGGGCGTGGCGGCGCGCGGCAAGGTGGTGTGCAGCTGCTTCGGGGTCGGCGAAGCCGCCATCGCCGGCCAGTTGGCCCGCTGCACCGGCGACGGCGGCGAGCGCCTGGCGCAATTGCAGGCGTCCCTGAAATGCGGCACCAACTGCGGCTCGTGCGTGCCCGAACTCAAGCGGCTGGTGCGGACGACCCTGGCCGGGCAGCCGGCCTGATTCCGAGTGTTTTTGGCCTCCAGCCCGCGTCGATAAAAGACTTTTAGCTACATTTTATGTAGCTAAAAGTCCGACGGCCTTCAGCCCAGCACCCGCCGCCGCGCGAAGCGCACCACCGTCACGCCCTCGCGCGCCTGGCGCGTGGAGGGCATCACCAGCACGCAGTCGTCGTAGGGCGTGACCACGGGGTCGCCCTGGCCGGGACCGTCGTGGTGGCCGATGACGGTGCCGGCCTTGTCGATCACTTCCAGCCCGGTGAAGGGCTCGGTGAAGGCCAGCCGCGCGCTGCGCGCGACGGCGGCGCCTTCCACCGTCAGCGCCCACTGGCGCGGCGCGTCGGGCAGGCGCCAGCCGGGCAGCGTGGCGGCCAGCGCGGCGGCGTCCAGGGAGCCGGCCTGCTCCAGGAAGCGCAGGCACATGTCCTGCGCCACGGCGCGGCTGGCCGGGTCGCCGTGGAAGCCGCATTCGAGCAGCAGCGAGCGCACGTCGCCCGCCGCATCGTCGGGCAGGCCGAAGCGGCCGAAGTCGCGCATGCGCACGCCGTCCTGGTGGCCGGCGTCGATGACGACGTGCTCGGGCGTGCGCAGCGCGCGCGCCAGTTCGAGGTTGCGCGGCTGCACGCCGGTCAGCAGCAGCGGGGCCGAGGGCTCGTGCATGGAGTGCAGGTCGAGCAGCCAGTCGGCCTGCTCGACGAAGGGCCGCAGCGCGGCGGCGCGGCGGCGCTCCAGCGAGTCGCCGCTGTCCATGCGCTCCACGCTCCACTGGCGGTTCAGGTCTTGCTCGACGAAGCGCGCGGCGTCGTGGCTGGCGGCGTCGAAGCGGTCGAACGCGGCCAGGTTGCAGAAGGCCAGCGTCAGGCCGCCGGCGGCCGGGCGCAGGCCGGCGTCCAGCAGGCCCTTGAGCGCCCAGGCGCCGCACAGCTCGTTGCCGTGGATCAGCGCGCTGATCATCACGTGGCGGCCGGGCCGGCCCGAGTCGAAGCGCCACACGCCCTCGGTCCCGGTGTTGCCGCCGCGCCAGGCGGCGATGTCGGGCAAGGGCAATTCGAAGGTCAGGGTGTTGTTCATTGCTCGATCTTCGCGAATTGCACGATCTTCTGGTATTTGGCGACCTCGGACTGCAGGAAGCGGGCCAGATCCACGCCCCCGCCGGCCTGCGCCACGACGGAGCCGGAGTCCTCCATCTTCTTGCGGAACTCGGGCGACTTCAGCACCTCGGCCAGCGCGGTCTTGAGCCGGGCGGCGACGGGTTCGGGCAGCTTGGCCGGGCCCAGCAGCGCGAACCAGATGCCGATGTCCATGCCCTTGAGGCGCGGGTCCTCGCCCAGCGCGGGGATGTCGGGCGTCATCGGCGAGCGCTTGGCCTCGGTGGTGCCCAGGGCCACCACCTTGCCGCTCTTGATGTGCGGCAGGCCGCTGGAGAGCACGAAGAGGCCGTACTCCAGGTTGTTGCCCACCAGGTCGGTGGTGAGCGGCGCCACGCCGCGGTAGGGGATGTGGGTCATGAACAGGCCGGCGCGCTCCTTGATCGTCTCGCCGGCCAGGTGCAGCGCGGTGCCGATGCCGGAGCTGCCGTAGCTGTACTTGCCGGGCGCGGCCTTGGCCTTGGCGATGAACTGGTCGACGTTCTTCACGCCCGACGCGGCGGAGGTCACCAGCACCATGGGCTGCGTGGCGATCAGGCCGATGGGGGTGAAGTCCTGGACGTTGTACTTCACGGTCTTGTTGATCAGCCGGGCGATGGCGACCTCGTTGCTGGCGCCGACGAACAGCGTGTAGCCGTCCGGCGCGGCGCTGACGGCCTTCTGCGCGCCGATGGCGCCGCCGGCGCCGCCCACGTTCTCGATCACCACCGGCACGCCGAGCTGCCTGGCCAGCGCCTCGCCCAGCGTGCGGCCGGTGAGGTCGGTGCTGCCGCCGGCCGGGTAGCCGACGATGAGGGAGATGGGCCGGTTGGGGTACGGCGCCTGGGCGTGGGCGGGGGCGGCGCAAAAGGCCAGGGCCATGCCGGCGGCGGCACAGGCCGTGCGGAAGGTGGACGAAGTCATGTCGGTTGGGCTCCTAAAAAAAGACAGTGCGAATGGCGGTGGCAGCGTGATGCAAAGGCCGTGCCACGTCAGCCGCGCGCCGCCTGCAGCGCCGCCCGCGTGGCTTCGGCCGCCGCCCGCGCGGCCTGGGCGAAGTCCGCGCCGCTGCTGGCGTACAGGATGGCGCGCGAGCTGTTGACGATGATGGGACCGCTGTCCGCGCCGGGCAGGCCGGCCTTCACGGTGGCCGCCGCGTCGCCGCCCTGCGCGCCCACGCCGGGGATCAGCAGCGGCAGCGTGGGCGCCAGTTGGCGCACGCGCTCGATCTCCTGCGGGTAGGTGGCGCCCACCACCAGGCCGAGCTGGCCGTTCAGGTTCCACGGCCCCTGCGCCAGGCGGGCGACGTGCTCGTACAGCAGCGGCTGGCCGGGCACGCTGGCCAGGCGCTGGTTCTGCAGGTCGTCGCCGCCGGGGTTGGAGGTGCGGCACAGCAAAAAGGCGCCCTTGCCCTCGTACTGCAGGTAGGGCGCGACCGAATCGAAGCCCATGAAGGGCGACAGCGTGACGGCATCGGCGCCGTAGCGCTCGAAGGCCTCCTTGGCGTATTGCTCGGCAGTCGACCCGATGTCGCCGCGCTTGGCATCCAGGATGATGGGCACGCCGGGCGCCACGGCGCGCATGTGGGCCATCAGCTTTTCCAGCTCGGCCTCGGCGCGGTGGGCGGCGAAGTAGGCGATCTGCGGCTTGAAGGCGATCACCAGGTCGGCCGTGGCCTCGACGATGCGGGCGCAGAAGTCGTGGATGCCAGCGGCATCGCGCGCGATGCCGGCGGGAAAGCGCGCCGGCTCCGGGTCCAGCCCCACGCACAGCATGGAGGCGTTGGCCGCCTCGGCGGCGCGCAGTCGTTCGATGAAAGTCATGGCGGCGATTTTAGGGCGGGCGCCAGCGGCTTTAAGCGTTTTTGGCCCTTTGCCAGCATGGATCAAGCGCAGACAGCTATCAATATAGTAGCGATCCACAACCCTCGGTTGACCGACGCCGCCGTGCGCCCCACCAGCGCCCGGCCGAACCGGGCCTGTGGCGACTCCATCTAGGACGCCGTGGCCGCCTCGGCCTCGCGCGCGGCCGGGTCAGCCGCCAGCTCGGCCGGCAGCCCGGCGAAGGCGCGCAGGGCCTGCGCCATGCGCGAGCGCGCCTCGTTGGCCGTCACGATCATGTCCACCATGGTGTAGGAGGCGTGCATCTGGCCGCGCCCCTGCCACAGCTCCACCGGCACCCCCGCGGCCTCCAGCGCCTGGGCGTAGGCCTGGCCCTCGTCGCGCAGCGGGTCGAACTCGGCGGTGGCGATGAAGGCCGGCGGCAGGCCCTGCAGCTGGCCGCGCAAGGGCGACGCGCGCGGGTCGCCGCGCTGCTCAGGCGGGCAGTAGCTGTCCCAGAACCAGTGCATGAGGGGGCTGGTGAGGAAGTAGCCGTCGGCGTTCTGCGCGTAGGACGGGCGGCTGAAGTCGCCGTCGGTCACCGGGCACGCCAGCAGCTGCCCGGCGATGGCGGGACCGCCGCGGTCGCGCGCCAGCTGGCAGGTGACGGCGGCGACGTTGCCGCCCGCGCTCCAGCCGGCCACCAGCAGCGGGCCGGGGCGCCCGCCCAGCTCGGCCAGGTGCCCGGCGATCCAGCGCGTGGCGGCATGGCCGTCCTCGGCGGCGGCGGGGAACGGGTACTCCGGCGCGTGGCGGTAGCCCACGCTGACGACCACCATGTCGGCGCGGCGGCACAGGTCGTGGCAGAACGGGTCGTCCGACGCCTCGTCGCCCAGCACCCAGCCGCCGCCGTGGAAGTACACCACCACCGGGTGCGGCCCCGGGGTGGCGGGCCGGTAGAGCCGGTAGCGCAGCGGGCCGTCGGCGCCGGCCAGGCTGCCATCGACCACTTCGCCGATGGGCCGCCCGGCGGGGCGGCCCTGGTTGAGCTGGGCCAGCACGGCGCGCGCGCCGGCGGCGCCCAGGGTCTCCAGCGGCGGCAGGCCGGCTTGCGCCAGCAGGCTCAGCACCATCTGCGCGTCGGGCTGCAGGCGCGCGATCTCGCCGTCGTGGCACTGCTCGGGCCGGCCGGGGCCGGTGAGGCGAAAGCCCAGCAGGCCGTGCTCGACCACCGCGTTGCACAGGCCCCGGTACAGCCCGACGCCGCCGGTGTAGGGCATCACGCCCTGGACCTTGCCGGCCACGTTGGCGCCGGTGTACCAGGTGCCGGCCAGGTGGTGCAGGGTGAGGCCGGTGCATTCGTGCAGGTGGCGCGCCCAGCCGGCCTGCGCGGTGCCGGTGGCCTCGATGGTGGTGAAGCCGGCCTCGCGCAGGGCGATGAGCCGGTCCACCACCCAGTCCACGTGCTGCTCGATGGACACCATCATGTTCGACAGCACCGACGGGCTGCCGGGCCCGGTGATCATGAACAGGTTGGGAAAGCCCGCCACGGTCAGGCCCAGGTAGCTGCGCGGGCCCTCGGCCCACTCGCCGGCCAGCGTCCGGCCGCCGCGCCCGGTGATGGGGTGCACCGCCAGCATGGCGCCGGTCATGGCGTCGAAGCCGGTGGCGAACACGATGGCGTCCACCTCGACGTGGCGCGCGGCGGTCTGGATGCCGGTGGCGGTGATGCGCTGGATGGGCTCCTGGCTCAGGCTGACCAGCGTGACGTGGGGAAGGTTATAGGTGGCGTAGTAGTGGGTGTCCAGGCACGGGCGCTTGGCGCCGAAGGGCAGGTTCTTGGGCGTCAGGGCGGCGGCGGTGGCCGGGTCTTGCACCGTGGCGCGAATTTTTTCAGCCACCAGTTCGCCCACCAGCGCATTGCCCTCGACATCAAAAACCTGGTCGGCCCACAGCTGGGTGACGTAGCCGACCAGGTCGCCCGCTTCCCACGCCTGCTCGAAGCGCGCGCGGCGCTCGGCGTCGCTCAGCTGCCAGCTGGCGACCGTGAGCGGCGGGTACGGCACGCCGGCCAGCGACCAGCGCGCCTGCTCGCAGTAGGCGTCGCGGCTCTGCTGGCGCGCGGCCAGGCGGCCGGGGTCGGGCGCGCCGTTGCGCGCCGGCAGCGCGTAGCTGGCCGTGCGCTGGAACACCGTCAGCTGCGCGGCCTGCTCGGCGATCAGCGGGATGGCCTGGATGCCCGACGAGCCGGTGCCGATGACGGCCACGCGCTGGCCGCTGAAGTCCACGCCCTCGTGCGGCCAGCGCCCGGTGACGTAGGTAGCGCCCTGGAAGTCGGCCGCGCCGTCGATCTCGGGCGGCTTGGGCGAGGACAGGCAGCCCGTGGCCATGATGTAGTAGCGGCACGAGAGCGGTCCGGCGCTGGTGGCCAGCTGCCAGCGCTCCGCGCCCTCGTCCCAGTGCGCGGCGGTCACGCTGGTGTTGAAGCGGATGCCGGAGCGCAGGTCGTAGCGGTCGGCGACGAAGTTCAGGTAGCGCAGGATCTCGGGCTGCGCGGCGTACTTTTCGGACCATTGCCAGGCGCGGTCCAGCTCGGGGTCGAAGGTGTAGCTGTAGTCCATGGTCTGGATGTCGCAGCGCGCGCCGGGGTAGCGGTTCCAGTACCAGGTGCCGCCCACGCCGTCCGCCGTGTCCACCACCAGGGTGGAGAAGCCCGCCTGCCGCAGCCGGTGCAGCAGGTACAGACCGGAAAAACCGGCACCGACGACGACGACGTCGAACGACGCGCCCGTTTCATTCGCTTCAGCCATGTGTTGTCTCCTGTGTTTTTTGCGCGCCATGGCGCGCTGTGTGGAACGCCCGAGGGGCCCCGCCAAGCTATCAGAAGCGCGGCCTCCGCACAACTGCGGCGCGGCCCCGCGCCAGCGCCGGGCCGGCCGCGGGCGACCGAGCGCGGGATAACGGCCCGACAGGCTCCTAAAATGGCCGGCTCCCTTCTCACGCCACCGCCATGCAGCGCCCTACCCTCAAACCCCAGGTTCCCAATTTCTCTTCCGGCCCCTGCGCCAAGCGGCCGGGCTACGACGTCGCCGGGCTCGACTTGTCCGCCCTCGGCCGCTCGCACCGCTCGGCGCTGGGCAAGAAGCTGCTGGGCGCCTGCTGCACCGAGACGGCGCGCCTGCTCGGCCTGCCCGCCGGCTACCGCGTGGCGGTGGTGCCGGCGTCGGACACCGGCGCGGTGGAGATGGCGATGTGGTCGCTGCTGGGCGCGCGCGGCGTGGACATGCTGGCGTGGGAATCGTTCGGCGCCGGCTGGGTGACCGACGTGATGAAGCAGCTCAAGCTGCCGAACGCGCGCAAGCTGGAGGCCAGCTATGGCGAGATCGTCGATTTCAGCCAGGTCAACTTCGACCACGACGTGGTCTTCACCTGGAACGGCACCACCAGCGGCGTGCGCGTGCCCGATGGCGACTGGATCCCCGACGACCGCGCCGGCCTCACCATCTGCGACGCCACCAGCGCCGTCTTCGCCATGGAACTGCCGTGGCACAAGCTGGACGTCATCACCTTCTCGTGGCAGAAGGTGCTGGGCGGCGAAGGCGGCCAGGGCATGCTGATCCTGGGCCCCCGCGCGGTCGAGCGGCTGGAAAGCTACAGCCCGCCCTGGCCGCTGCCCAAGATCTTCCGCATGACCTCGGGCGGCAAGCTGAGCGAGAGCCTGTTCAAGGGCGACACCATCAACACCCCCAGCATGCTGTGCGTGGCCGACTACCTGGACGCGCTGGCCTGGTGCGACGGCCTGGGCGGCGTGCCGGCGCTGATCGCGCGCAGCACGGCCAACCTGAAGGTGATCGAGGACTTCGTCGCCGCCCACCCGTGGATCCACTTCCTGGCCAAGACCGAGGCCACGCGCTCCAACACCAGCGTGTGCCTGACGCTCGACCTGCCCGAGGACAAGGTCAAGGCCCTGGCCAAGCTGCTGGAGAGCGAGGGCGTGGCCCTTGACATCGGCGCCTACAAGGACGCGCCGCCCGGCCTGCGCATCTGGTGCGGCGCCACGGTCGAGCAGAGCGACCTGCAGGCGCTGATGCCCTGGCTGGCCTGGGCTTACGAACAAATCAGGGCCTAGCCAGCGCCAACATTGCGCGAGCAGCTATGAAAACAGGAGAGACAAGCGCATGTTCAGGATCAAGACCTACAACCAGATCTCCGTCAAGGGGCTGGAGCGCTTCGCCCGCGACCGCTACGAGGTGGGCAGCGACATCGGCCACCCCGACGCCGTGCTGCTGCGCAGCCACAAGCTGCAGGGCGCGCCGGTGCCGCAGTCGCTGCTGGCCGTGGCGCGCGCCGGTGCCGGCGTCAACAACATCCCGGTGGACGACTACGGCAAGCAGGGCATCGTGGTCTTCAACACGCCCGGCGCCAACGCCAACGCGGTGAAGGAGTTGGTGCTGGCCGGCATGCTGCTGGCCACGCGCGGCATCCTGCCCGGCATCGCCTACGCGCAATCGCTGGCCGGCATGAGCGACTCGGCCGCCATGCACGCGCTGCTCGAAAAAGAAAAAGCGCGCTTCGCCGGCGGCGAACTGCGTGGCAAGACGCTGGGCATCGTCGGCCTGGGCGCCATCGGCTCGATGGTGGCCGACATGGCGCTGGCCATGGGCATGAAGGTGCTGGGCTTCGACCCGGCGCTGTCCATCGACGCCGCCTGGCGCCTGTCCAACGCCGTGCAGCGCATGGAGAACCTGCCCGCGCTGCTGGCACGCTCCGACTACGTGAGCCTGCACGTGCCCGCGCTGGACGCCACGCGCCACCTCGTCAACGCCGCCGCCCTGGCCGGCATCAAGCCCGGCGCGGTGCTGCTCAACTTCGCGCGCGAGACCATCGTGGACCCCGCCGCCATCGCCCAGGCGCTGGACGGCGGGCGGCTGGGACGCTACGTGTGCGACTTCCCCGAGCCCGGGCTGGCCGCGCACCCCAAGGTCATCGCCACGCCGCACATCGGCGCCAGCACCGAGGAGTCGGAGGAGAACTGCGCCGTGATGGCGGCCGAGCAGCTGATCGACTTCCTGGAGCACGGCCACATCGCCAACAGCGTGAACTACCCCGCCATCCGCATGGACCGCACCCCCGGCGCCGCGCGCATCACCATCGCCAACGACAACGTGGCCGGCGTGCTGGGCCATGTGCTGTCGGTGCTGGCCGAGGCCCAGCTCAACGTCATCGACATGACCAACCGCAGCCGCGGCGAGCTGGCCTTCAACATCATCGACGTGGCCAGCGCGCCGGCGCCCGAGGCGATCGCGGCCATCGCGGGGGTGGCGCATGTGATTCGGGTGCGGGTGGTGTGAGGTGCCTTCTAAAGCCCGTGTCACAAAGAATTGTGATCTGACCCCAATTTTCCTTAACCGGCTTTAGCCGCGAACAGCGCCAGCCTATCATGCAGCCTTTTCTCGCCCATTTCCTTGTAGGAGCCCCCGTGACACCACACCGCGCTGCGCTGCGTCGCCACCTGAGCACCCTGGCCCTGGCCGCCGCGGCCGTGGTGGCTCCCGGCGCGGCCCACGCCGCCACCTTCAGCTACAGCAGCAGCGACCCAGTCGTCCCCATTCCCGATGGAGGAGCAGGATCGAACACACCCGGCACCCAGGTCAGCGCGCCCATCACGGTATCGGGCTTGCCCGGCAACGTGAGTGCCTTGACCGTGAGCATTGACGGCAGCGCTTGCACGGCCAACGAAAACGCCACCACGGTGGGCATTGACCACTCCTGGATGGGCGATCTGGTGATCCAACTGCGTTCGCCAGACGGAACCGTGGTTCCGCTGATCAGCCGGCTTGGCCGCACCGGTGAAGACTTCGGCTACGACGCCAACAACTTCTGCGGGCTGACCCTGGACGATGCCGCCGCCACATCCATTCAATCGGCCCCCGAGGTGGAGCCCATCACAGGCCCCTGGCGGCCCAACTCACCCCTGAGCGCCTTTATGGGCGAAACCGCCAACGGCCAGTGGGAATTGCTGGCACAAGATTTCTCGCGCGGAGACACAGGCAACATCCGTGCCTGGTCCATCCACCTGGATGCAGCCGCACCCGAAGCCGACCTGTCCATCCTCCAATCGCCCACGACCGCCACGGCCACGGTCGGCGGCACGGTGACGTACACGCTGATGGCCCACAACGCTGGCCCGTCCGCCGCCACCGGCGCCACCGTGGCCGACACGCTGCCGGCCGGCTTGACGAACGCCACTTGGACCTGCGCGGGCTCGGGCGGCGGCACCTGCACCGCGTCGGGCAGCGGCGCCGTGGCCGATACGGTGAACCTGCCGGCTGGCGCATCGGTCGTCTACACCGTGACGGCCACCGTGAACGCCACCGGCGCCCTGAGCAACACCGCCACCGTGGCCGCCCCCGCTGGCGTGGTCGATCCGACCCCCGCCAACAACAGCACCGGCGGCACGGTGACGGCCTCGGCCGCCGCGCCACGGCCCGTTCCCTCTCTGTCGGCAGGCGCGCTGGGCCTGCTCGCGGGCCTGCTGATGCTGGGCGCACGGCGCCGCCGCGTGCATTGATGCGTCCAGATCAACGGAAATTTTGATCTGACCCCATTTCTGTCACCATTTCTGTCATCTCGTGGCCAATCCGCGCCTCACGAGACTGCGGTGGGCGCGGTTGAAATCAAGTGATGTTTTTAAAGTTACTCAACATTAGTAATTTAACAAACAACGCTATAATTTTCGCATGAACCCCATTCGCAACCCGTTCGCCCCCGGCGCTGGCACGCCGCCACCGGAACTCGCGGGCCGCGATGCCTTGCGCGAATCGCTGCATGTCGCGCTGGAGCGCGCCCGCCTGGGCCGCCCCGCCAAGAGCGCCATGCTGGTCGGCCTGCGCGGCGTCGGCAAGACCGTGCTGCTGGACCGGGTTCGGGATGATGCGGAAGCCGCCGGCATCCACAGCGTTCGCATTGAAGCGCCCGAAGGCCGCTCACTGCCGGCCCTGCTCGCACCGCAACTCAGGCAGGCGCTGCTGCGGCTGAGCCAAATGGAAGCCGCCAAGGCCTATGCCATCCGCGGGCTGCGCGCGCTGGCGGGCTTCGTGGGCAAACTGAAGCTCACCTACAACGACATCGAGGTGGGTCTGGACTACGACGCCGAACCTGGCCTGGCAGACAACGGCGATCTGGAGCACGACCTGCAAGCACTGATGGAGCAGGTCGGGCTGGCGGCCAAGGCGGCCGGCACGGCGCTGGCCTTGTTCATCGACGAACTCCAGTACGTCGAGGAGGATCAGCTCGCGGCGCTGATCACTTCGCTGCACAGAACCGAACAGCGGCAGTTGCCCGTGGTCTTGGTCGGTGCCGGGCTACCGCAGCTTCGCGGGCGCATGGGCAATGCCAAGTCCTATGCCGAGCGCTTGTTCGACTTCCCGGAGGTCGGCCCTCTCACCGCCGACGCAGCGCGCCTGGCCATCAGTAAGCCGCTGAACGATGAAGGCGTGCGGATCACGGACGAGGCCTTGGCCGAAATCCTGCGGGTGACCCAAGGCTATGCCTATTTCCTGCAAGCCTGGGGCAGCCATACCTGGCTGGCGGCGGCAGGCTCGCCCATCGGGCTCGCGGACGTGCAGTCGGCCTCCACGACCGCCGTTGCCGCACTGGATGAAAGCTTCTTTCGCGTCCGCTTCGACCGCTGCACGCCCAAGGAGAAGAAGTACCTGCGCGCCATGGCGGAACTGGGAGAAGGCCCCCACCGCTCCGGCGACATCGCCGCATGCATGAACGCCAAAGTCTCTTCGCTGGCGCCGACGCGCAGCTCGCTGATCGCCAAAGGCATGGTGTGGAGCCCCAACCATGGCGACACCGCTTTCACGGTACCCATGTTCGATGCATTCATGAAGCGCATCATGCCCGGCGATGACTGGCGATGACGGGCTGGGCCAGTAGGCGCTTGTCACGCGGGCCTTGGAGAAATTTTTATCCGATCCCGTTTCCACTGCCAACCCAAGAAATGTTCTCCGACCTCAATTGCCCCACCAATTTCCCCAGTTCAGGACGAAGCCATGCAGGCAAGGCGCGGGCTGTGGAGCGAAGGGCGTGCGGTGGCACCCTGGGCCTGGCGCAGGGTGCCCGCTGATGATTCCAACCCTGCGCATAAAGAAGATCGACCAGGGCGAGCACCACGGCCAGATCATGGATGACCGCGAGTTGCTGGGTGAAGTTTCAAACAAATAGACAAAAGGAGAGCCCGTGCAAATCTTCGTCAAAACCCTCACAGGCAAGACCATCACCCTAGAGGTTGAGTCAGGCGACACAATCGAGCAGGTCAAGCAGAAGATCCAGGACAAGGAAGGCATCCCGCCAGATCAGCAACATCTCATCTTTGCAGGAAAGCAGCTGGAAGACGGCAGGTCATTATCCGACTACAACATCCAGAAAGAGAGCACCCTGCACTTGGTGCTGCGACTGCCGCCTCCAGAGGCCGCGCCAGAAGCAACGCTAGCACCCGTGCCAGCCATATCACCTATGGGATTGGCCTCGACTGCCCTACTGATTGGGGTTGTGGCCGTGCTGAGGCGTAGGCGGTCTCGCGGGGGCTAGGTTGGTCAGGACGAGAAATGGGGTCAGATGAAATTTCCTCCATGACAGCCAACCTTCACGCCTCTGCAGCCGACTACCGCCAGTGTGGAAATGGTGGAAATGGTGGTGAAAATGGGGTCAGATGAAAATTTTCACCCCTTTGCTTGCTTTACTCATCACGCTGGCGGCAGCGCTTGAGAAGCGGCGCGTCACGCCTTGCACTCGGCCACCCATTGCGCGGGCGTGCGGATCGGCCCTGGCGCGTCGTTGGCGGCGAGCAGGAGGGCATCGCCGGTGACCAGGGTCGATCCGGGGCAGGCGGCCAGGAGATCCCACAGCATTTGATCCTTGGGGTCGGGGGCCTGCCGCGCGCCCGGGGCAGCTTCGACGACGATGGCGTGCTGGGCCAGGTCGGTCAGGATGAGGTCGATATCGGCCTCGGCCAGGCGGTGCCGTGCGCTGATGCGCGGACGCAGCAGCACCGCACGGTATTCGGCCAGCAGCGGTTCGGACAGGGCGAAGGGAAACCGGGCCAGCAGCATGCCATCGAGTACGCGCGCCACGGGCGACTGGTGTGCCTGCGTCAGCAGGGCGGCCACGACGACGTTGGTGTCAACGATGGCGCAGCGCGCGCTCACTGCGCGCGTCGGCGCGCGCGCACCGCATGCTGCTCGTGCAGCGCCAGTTCGACGGCCGGCGCATCGTCCAGCGCGCTGGCGGCGCGCGCGCGCTGCACCAGGGCGATGGCCTGTTCGCGCGGCTTGATGCCGTAGTGATCGAGTGCCGCGTCGATCAGCCGCCCGATGCTGCTGCCGCGTTGGGCCGCGGCTTGCTTGAGCGCGCAGTAGCGCTCCTCGGAGAGGGTGATGGTCAGGCGGCTCATGCGGATGCGGGGTGGAATGATGAATGATGCGATCTTGCACCAAAGCACCATGTCACACAAGCGCCGTGCCGTTGAGGGGGACATGGGGG
>Ga0075163_10001431_pt1 | contig 32169 bp, 29 predicted proteins | sample JI1023141ADNA_FD_71478 | JGI IMG/M metagenome (GOLD analysis project Ga0075163, IMG submission 71478) | Wastewater effluent complex algal communities from Wisconsin, to seasonally profile nutrient transformation and Carbon sequestration -... | ecosystem: Engineered > WWTP > Effluent > Algae...
TGGAGTAGTTGCTCGACTCAATCAGATCAACCATCTCACCAAAACCGAGTCCTAAGCGAGAAGCAATAATGTATACACAAATGCCAACAGCCGAAACAAGAAAAAGTGTTTGAAAGGTATCCGTCCAAACAATTGTCTTGATGCCTCCTTTAAATGTGTAAATCCAAATCAGCACAATGGTAGTCACAACGGTAAACGCAAAGGGCACCCCCCAGGCATCAAACAAAAAAAGCTGGAGTACAGTAGCGGCCAGGTAGAGGCGAAGAGAAGAGCCAATGGTGCGTGAGATCAGAAAGAAGAAAGCACCTGTTTTATAGGCGTATGTATCGAAACGCTGCTCCAAATAAGAGTAGATGGAAACCAAGTTAAGGCGGTAATACAATGGCATGAGTACCAGAATAATCACCCAATACCCCACTAAATAGCCCAGCACAATTTGAAAATAGCCAAACCCAATTTTGCCCACATTGCCGGGCACAGAAATGAAGGTGACACCCGATAAACTTGCCCCGATCATACCAAAGGCCACCAAATACCAAGGCGATTGCCGATTGGCTGTGAAAAAGGTTGTTGTGTCCGCTCCTCGAGAGGTAATGATGGAAATGCTAATCAATACCGTGAAGTATAAAAACATGATAACGGCAACAAGGGTAGGCGTCATGACCGGGGATTTATTGTAAAAGATCGAAAAATAAGGGAAATCCAAATGCCATTTTACTTGTTATAGAGTTTGTTACTATTTTTGTACTATGAGGCCTGATGTTTTAATAGAAGAAGAGATCGCTGAGCTGGAGGTAATTGAAACCACTGAGCTAATGGAGCTGGTGGTTTTCAACGATGACTTCAATACTTTTGAACACGTTATTCGTACCCTCATTAAAGTCTGCAAGCACACCCCTGAGCAGGCGGAACAATGCACTTGGCTTATTCATCATAAAGGTCGCTGCACGGTAAAATCTGGTACCTTCGATTTTTTAAAGCCCTACCGGGATGCCATCTGCGAAGAAGGAATCGATGCAAAAATCCTATAGTACTTAGTTCTAATTTTTGAGTGTTTGTCAGTTGTAATTTTCCTTCATGGATTTCCCTTCCAAACTTATTGAAGAAGCCGTAAACCAGGTCTCGAAATTGCCGGGTATAGGGAAAAAGACAGCGTTGCGCCTGGTGCTCCACCTTATAAAGGAAAAAAAAGAAACAACCTTTGCGCTTACCGAAGCCTTGTCTACGTTGCGCGAAAACATTCGCTTTTGTAAAAAGTGCCATAATATTTCAGATGCAGAGGTTTGCAGTATCTGCACCAGCCACAGACGTGACCCTGCCTTGTTGTGTGTGGTGGAAGATACCAAAGATGTGATGGCCATTGAAAACACAGCTCAATACAATGGTCTGTACCATGTTTTAGGAGGCATCATTTCTCCCATGAATGGCATTGGCCCCTCCGAATTAAAAATCGATTCTTTAGTAACACGCCTCAGCGATCCTGCAGGTGAAATTAAGGAAGTGATTTTAGCACTTAGTCCAACCATGGAGGGCGACACCACTTCTTTCTACATTCACAAGCGCATTAAAGAATACCCTGTAAAAGTTTCGGTTATCTCAAGGGGTATAGCCATTGGAGGTGATCTCGAATACGCAGATGAGATCACGCTGGGAAGAAGTATTTCCGCACGCACACTTTTTAACTAAGGAATATTTTTTCTTACAATATCTATCGGCTAACTTCCAGCCTCAAATTTTTTCTATGAACAAACTTTCCAATCGCATTGAAGCTATTCAGGAGTCTGCAACACTGGCCATGGCCGCCAAAGCGCGCGAGTTTAAAGCCCGCGGCATTGATGTTGTCAACCTAAGTTTAGGAGAACCTGATTTTAAAACACCTCAGCACATTTGTGACGCGGCTAAGAAGGCGATTGATGATGGAAAGTATTTTGCCTATCCCCCGGTAGCAGGCTATCAGGATTTGCGCGAAGCCCTTGCTGCCAAGTATCAGAAAGAAAACAACGTACCGTATAAGGCTGAAAACATAGTAGTGTCCAATGGTGCAAAGCAATCCATTGCCAATGCCATGATCGCCTTGTTGAATCCAGGCGATGAAGTGATTGTGTTCTCTCCTTATTGGGTTAGTTATGATGCACTCGTTCGGTTGGCAGAAGGAACTCCGGTGCTCGTGAAGGGTGGAATTGAAAACGACTTTAAGGTAACTGCCGCTCAATTAGAAAAGGCAATTACAAAAAAGACCAAAGCCATTATTTTTTCTTCACCTTGTAATCCAACAGGTTCGGTGTTCACCAAAAAGGAATTACAGGATATTGCCAGCGTAGTATTGAAGCATGAAGGCTTATTGGTGATTGCCGATGAGATCTACGAACACATTGATTTCAGTGGAGAGCAAACGAGCATTGCCTCCTTTCCGGGCATGTTCGAAAGAACTATTACCGTAAATGGTTTTGCCAAAGGCTTTGCCATGACGGGCTGGCGCGTAGGCTACATCGCTGCTCCCAAGTGGGTGGCAGATGGTTGCAATAAAGTGCAGGGGCAGATTACGTCTGCTAACTGTTCGATTGCCCAACGTGCAGCCTTAGCTGCTATTGCTGGTGATATAGGTCCGACTAAAAACATGGTGTTGGAATATCACAAGCGGAGAGATATTGTCTACAACTTATTAAAAGATATTCCGGGTGTAAAATCTAACTACCCTCAAGGAGCCTTTTATTTCTTCCCTGACGTAAGCTCATTCTTCGGCAAATCAGATGGCGTCACAACGGTAAAAAATGCAGATGATCTTTGCATTTATTTATTGGAGAAAGCACACGTTTCACTGGTATCCGGTGGGGCTTTTGGGGATGAGAATTGCGTGCGGCTTTCCTATGCTGCTTCGGAAGAAGACCTGAGAAAGGCATTGGAAAGAATGAAGAAAGCGCTAGGCGAATTAAAATAAGACTAAGCTAATTGTCCTGAAACTGCTTTTCTAACGGACCTGCTTTCTCAAGATCTGCCACAATCTGGGAGTCGAGCGGAGTACGTTTGATCACGTTATAGTTTTCCCAGAATTTTTTATTGTAGTTCAGGTTCTGGTATTGTAAGCCATACTTTTTCATACTCTCGGTTGTACCGATCCGGTCTTCGGGATTTGGATTGATTTTGTTGATGAGTAGTTGCTGGAATAATTCTGTTTCGAACTTGAGCTCCTGGGTTGTCTCATCGTACCAGTTTATCTGTGAAGTCATTCTCATAAAACTCAAGTACATTTTGTTTTCATAACGCCTGAACTCAACTACTTTGTCCGTACCGATAAAACGACCCTCCAATCCTTTCTTCCTGCCTACAATATCGTTGGCGGCATTCATCTTCTTAAACTCAAAGCGGACAATGGAGTAATCTTGTTTATCAATAAATAGACGCAAAGAATATTCTCCTTCGTACCCCACTACGAAAATTTCATGACCGTTGTAATAAGAATCCTCTTCCCGTTTCATCACTGCAAACAATTCATCACGCGCATCAATTTGGCGATAGCGTATGTTATTGTTCAGTAGCAAATCTTCCAACAAATTATCTTGATCAAAGTAGGTGGTGAACTTGCTTTCATAGCCGAGACTTTGGCGAAGTTCAACGAGTTTAACACGTTCTTTTAATCGATGCTTATTCCTGGGTTCGCGGGAGTCTTCGTCATAAATCTGAACCGCTGACTCTAGCAGGGAGATATAGGTCCCACCTACTCTTTTAATATCCCGGTAAAAGCCATCGAGTATGAATGGTTGTTGGGGTAAATTTTCATCGATACGACTAAGAGCAATGCGCAGAATGTCGCCTCCGGACAGAGAATCGCGCACAACAAGTTCCTTCAAATAGGTACTGGAACGCTCTAATTCTATGATGAGTGCAGAGGTATTCTCAAACGACCAAACAGGAGCTTCATAATTTTTGTAACCCAACATGCTTACCACAAGTATCTCGTTTCGATATTCGTTCGAGAAGTGAAAATCGAACTCTCCCTGTAGATTACTAATGGTGCCAATCGGTTTACCGCTAATGCTGATAGAGGCAAATTGCAAGGCTTCTTTTGTGGCAAGGTCTCTCACCTTTCCGGAGAGTGTAATGTTTTGTGCAAACAGTTGTCCCGAAACAATCGTTAAAAGGAAGAAAAGAAAACCTCTCATGTGCATATATACGCGCTAAAGATGTGAAAGGAACAAGGCTTTTCAAACCTAACGTAAGATTAACCCGAAAATTGGTCATTTATCGCCAAAATGAAATCTTTAACCGGGTTTGCTTTCGGATGACTAACTTTAGTTACAATTTGTACGCTGGTGGATTTTATTGACAATATACCGCGCATTTGGAGGAGGGCTTATCTGTTATTATGCCTTTGGTATGCTTTAAATTTTGGCGTAAGCACGGTTCTTCAGTACAAGTTTGAGACGCCTCACACCTTTGTTTTTTGGAATGCCCTCTACCTTTTTGAGGCCTTGTGTGTGTTAATTGTGCTCATCTTTTTATATGCACGAAGTTTATTCAAGTATAAGATCTATGTGCAGGTGATTGGACATATAGCTGGTGCTACCGTGTACTTTTTTGTAATGGGTTCACTCTCTTACTACCTGCAGGATTACCTGGAGGGATATGTTTATTTCGAACATTGGAAAGAACATCTATTAAGCTTGCTAAAGTGGGAGGGAGTTGACTTTCATAACCAATATGTAATTACACTCTCCGTTTTTTACATTATTCAATACTTCCATAATGTTCAGAAGAAAGATCAGGAAAAGAGTGAGTTGACCTTGAAAAACAGAGAGATGCAACTATCGCTGTTGAAGTCTCAAATCAATCCCCATTTTTTATTTAATACTCTTAACTCTATTAATACACTTGTAGGCTCTAGCAAAGAACAGGCGCGAAAGGTGATCACGCAACTTTCAGATATTTTTCGATACGCATTGGATTCGCATGGCGATCAAATGGTAAAGTTGATACATGAAATAGATTTTATTGATAATTACATGCGCATCCAGCAAGTTCGGTTTGGCGATCGCTTGTTGTTTGTGAAACAAGTAGACTTCACCTGCCTGGGGGTGAGCATTCCTCCTATGATATTACAACCCTTGGTTGAAAACTCTGTGAAATACGGAATTGCACCGAAAGATGAGGGGGGTACTATTGTATTAACAGTGAAGCGAGTGAACAACATGATTTTTTTTGAAGTGAAAGATGATGGACTTGGATCCAAAGCAAAAAAAGTGATGGATAGTTATTCAGGCTCTGGTGTTGGACTTGCCAATACCGATCAGCGCTTAAAGAGTATTTTTGGGGCGGGTTCGGGGTTGCGCATTCATTCCAGCGAGTATGGCTACTCAGTAAGTTTCTTTATCCCTGGCGAAGAGAAGGTTCCTCAACCGCTTAATTTAATGAACGAGGAGTTGGATAAAGCTGTTTAAGGGAATAAGACAAAATGCTAAAGGAGATCAGTAGAGTTTAAAATGTAACTACAGAACACATGAAAATAAATTGCTTGATAATTGATGATGAACCGCTGGCGCGCGAACTGCTTCGGGAGTTTCTGCAACAACACGAAGATCTTACCTTGATTGGCGAGTGCAGCAAGGGGACTGAAGCAGTGAATAAAATTGATGAGCTTAAGCCAGATCTTATTTTTCTAGATGTGCAGATGCCCGGCATGAACGGCTTTGATGTGTTGGATGAAATCACACACGATCCGTTTGTAATTTTTACCACGGCTTACGATCAGTATGCCATTAAGGCTTTTGAAAGGAATGCTGTTGATTATTTGTTGAAGCCTATTGATCAGGAACGTTTTAAACTGGCGGTAGATCGTGCCATCGGCCGCATGAATACCGAGCAAAACAATGTTGGAGAGTTGCTTCGCAATATGAAGACGGAGAATAAAACTTCTTACGACTCCCATATTTTTGTTCAGAAATCAGAGAAACTGATTAACCTACCGGTAGATGAAATTGAACACCTGGAAGCTTCTGGTGACTATACGATTTTAACAACGAAGAATGATCAGTTCGTTAGTTCTTCGGGTATTGGAAAGTTGGAGGAGATTCTAAATCCAGAAACGTTTATTCGTGTCCACCGAAGTACGATTATCAACATTAATTCCCTCAAAGAAATTGAAAAGCACTTTAACGGAGGCATGATCGTGAAAATGAATAACGGAAAAACTTTTCCGGTAAGTCGTACCTATGCTAAACTCATTCGAAAGAAGGTGGTGTAGAATCTTTCATAAATAATAGTCATCAAGTTTGAATGATGACTATTATTTTAATCCTTTGGCAAATCAAATTTTAAGCGCACTCTTGCCTTATCACGGATGGCCACCTCGTCTTTTTTCGTTGGAGTCCAAGTGGGACCGAATTTTATCAGCCTGATTAGCTCTTCCTCGCAACCACTGCCAATTCCTTTAATGATTGTGAAATCGCGGAGGCTTCCATCAGGCTCAACGAAAAATTCAACCGTAACACGTCCTTCTATTTTGTTATCAAGGGCAAGCTGTGGGTAAAGAAGATTTTCTTCAAGATATTTTTTGTAGGCTCTGGTACCAATGGTAGGGTGAGCCAGATCAACGGTGGGAACCGTTTCGCTTTTTTCGCTATAGCCATAACCGGTTACCACTACCTCGCTAAGTTGAGTCACATCCAAATTCATTTCGACATCCACACTTTTGCGTTCACCAACTTGAACTTCTGTGCTTTGTAATCCTATAAAAGAGTATACGAGTGTTGAGGTGGGACTTGCATTTTCAAGCGTATAGTTTCCTGTTATATCTGTCACCGTTCCAATGGTTGTTCCCTTAATAACAACATTTACGCCCGGGAGCGGAGAACCATCTTCTGCAGAAACAACCTTACCTTTAATAGTGGTGGAGCTTTGGGAGTCACGTGCAGTCACCGATTGTTTTGCATCCGTTTTTTTTGAGGAGCGTTCGGCAGTTTTGTCTTTTCTTGTTACATCATCTAGAATAGCTACTTCTTTTTTTGCTTCAGTTGCAATAGTGGGCTCAGCCGCTGCCTCTGTGCTAACACCACCAGCTACACTTTTAGATTCATTAAGGGGAGCTGGTTTACTTACTTCTTCAGCATCTTCGGCCGTACTTGTCTCACCCTGCATTGCCAATTCCTCCGTAAGCACAACAGGTTCTTCGGCCATTGATTTTGGTGACTTTTCCGGTTCGCTTACTCGGGGTTTTTCAGCGAGCGCCAATTGATCTTTTGTAGTGTTAATCACGGCACTATCCATTGTGGATGCGCTAGTGGGTTCAGTTTCTTTTATTTCAGCATTGCTTAGCTGCGGTGTTTCAGTCTTGTCGCCCACAAAATTCCAAGCAATATACGTGGAAATAGAAATGAGGAGCAGTCCGGCTGCCAAGCGAAGCCCCCAAGTCCAAACGGAGATGCTCCCCGTGTTTTGGTTTATGCGTTGATCAATAAGGGAGTTTAATGTGTTAATGTTAATAGAAAAATCATCCTTGCTTAAAAGTTCGGACCCCTCCAGAGCCTCTGCCAAAAAGGGATCAGACAAAGCCTTCTTCTCAAGCGCATGGCGCTCGGCAGGAGTCATTTCTCCACCTAGGTAGCGTTTAATATCGTTTGAGAAGTCAGTCATTACTTTCCATGCATATTTTAAGATTGCGTTTCCCGTTTTGGATGTAGCTCTTCACTTTACCCAAGTCGTACCCCGTATGCTCCGATACTTCTTGATAACACCTTTCTTGCAGGTAAAACAGCGTAACACATTTCTTTTGTTCCGTATTGAGCGTCTCTATGCACTTTTCTAATTTACTAAGATTGGTCTCAAGTTCTACGCCTTCATGCGGATGCTCTTCCTCCTGATTTTCCATAAGAAAGGGTGATATTTCTGTGTGTATTTTTCCTTTCACACTTCTCAACTGCATCAAGCAATGATTTCTGGCCGAAACGTAGAGCCAGCTTTTAAAGTGGGCCACTTCGTGTGTTAAGAGGGTAGACAAAAGTTTTTCAAACAATTGCATCACAGCATCTTTAGCCAGCTCCCTGTCTTTGAGATACTTAAGACAGACCCCGAATACTAAGCTTGTGTAACGCTTGTAAAGCTCCCCCACCATTTCTTTTTGCTGAGAGTTCTTGTACGCAAGAATCAACTCAGCATCAGTCAGTTCCGATATGGGTTTGCTAAAAAGCATTAGGTAAGCTACAAATTTTTGAAAGTCTTATGGAATTGCCAGGAGGTCTGCATCTCATAGCAAAACAACAAAATAATGCATATGAAAGTAATAATAATCACACTCGCAATGGCTTTGTTTTGCCTGTCGGCTTCTCGGGCCCAAACGAATCGGACGATCACAGGCATGGTTACTGCTGCGGAGGATGGCTCGGCCCTGCCTGGAATAAATGTGGTGCTAAAGGGCACCTCCATAGGTACCGTTACAAATGTCTCCGGGTATTACTCTCTCACGGTCCCTTCCCATGGGGGCACGCTCGTCTTTTCCTTTATTGGTTTGCAGACCAAGGAAGTGAGCATTGGCAAAGTAAATGTTTTAAATGTGTCTATGAACGTTGACGTTACACAACTGAGTGAAATAGTTGTAACCGGATATAGCAGGGAGGGTAAACGAGGAAGAAAGCAGGATGCAGAAGCACCAGCATCTGTTCAGTATAATGGACAGAGGCCCTATCAGGATAATGGTCAGCCGGTTATTGATACAGAAGACTACGAAGGTGTAGAGGAGAATGTATTTAAAAATGCTGTAAAGGATCCACTTTCCACCTTCTCAATTGATGTTGATGAAGCTTCGTATACCAATGTGAGAAGATTTATCAATAATGGTCAACAGCCTCCAAAAGATGCGGTACGTATTGAAGAGATGATCAACTACTTTGAATACGACTATGAACAACCATCGACAGAGCATCCTTTCAATATTATAACGGAGATTTCAACTGCGCCCTGGAATGAAAAACATAAGCTTGTGCACATTGGATTACAAGGTAAATCGATTGCTACTGAAAACTTGCCACCTTCTAATTTGGTGTTCTTAATTGATGTATCAGGATCCATGAGTGATGCGAATAAACTTCCCTTGTTAAAATCGTCTTTTAAAATACTGGTAAATGAATTGCGCCAACAAGATTATGTCTCTATTGTGGTGTATGCAGGGGCGGCAGGTTTGGTGCTAGAGCCTACTTCGGGGAAGGACAAACAAAAGATTTTTGCCGCGCTCGATAACCTGCAAGCAGGAGGCTCTACTGCGGGTGGTGCGGGTATTCAATTGGCGTATACTGTGGCTGCACAGCATTTCAAAAAGGAGGGAAATAACCGGGTGATCCTGGCAACTGATGGTGATTTCAATGTGGGGGCATCGAGTAATGAGAGTATGGAGCAGTTGATTGAGCAGAAAAGAAAGAGCGGTGTTTTTTTAACCGTGCTTGGCTTTGGTATGGGTAATTATAAAGACTCTAAAATGGAAATCTTGGCTGACAAGGGAAATGGCAATTATGCCTATATCGACAATATCACAGAAGCGAAGAAGGTCTTAGTGAATGAGTTTGGCGGAACACTTTTTACCATAGCAAAAGATGTAAAGTTGCAGATTGAGTTTAACCCCGCTAAAGTCAGTGCCTACCGATTGATTGGCTATGAGAACAGGATGCTGAAGAGTGAAGATTTTAACAACGATAAAAAAGATGCGGGGGAGTTGGGATCAGGGCATACGGTAACTGCTTTATACGAAATTATTCCGGTTGGGGTGAAGAGCAGATTCTATAGCGTAGATGAGTTGAAGTACCAGAAAACAGATATTTCAAAAGACGCAATTCAGTCGGACGAGTTAATGACAGTTAAGTTTAGGTATAAGCACCCTGATGGAGAAAACAGTAAACTAATCATTCATCCGATGAAGGATAAGCACCTTGCCCTAGACGACACTTCAGATAACTTCAGATGGGCTGCGGCCGTTGCAGCTTTTGGAATGCTACTCAGAGAATCAGACTATGTGAATCAATATTCCTATGATGAAGTAGTGCATTTGGCGAAAACAGCCAGAGGTAAGGATGAAGAAGGGTATAGGAGTGAGTTCATTAAAATGGTAAAGTCCATGGGCTTAATGGTGAGTAAGTAGAGTTCCCGTATAGATTACGTTATTGATCGATGACGTAATCTATACTTTTCATTCAAATAAATTATGTGAAGGACTGGTCATTTAACCAGAACTTGTGTTTCATGCCTACTTGCTTGTAAAGGTGTAATGAACAATACTAGTTGAAGACAATTTCTTCGTACGCAGAAAGCGTTTTCGTAGCCGTTTGTTCTTTAGAAAAAGTTAGCACTTTTTTATAGGCTTTATCCACCAATGATTTTCGGAGCTCGGGAGAGTTTGCTATTTGTTCGACATAACTCGCCAGGCTTTTGGAATCTTTAGGTTTGGCCAGCATGCCGGTCTCCAGATGCACTACCATTTCAGGAATACCACCGGCCTCTGTTGCCACCACAGGTACCCGTGCTGCGAAAGCATCCAAAATACTGGTGCCTAAACCTTCTTCTGTTGAAGTAATAAGGAAAATATCCAGCGAGGGTAAGAGTTCAATGATGTTCTTTCTAAAGCCTGTAAAAATCACATGGCCTGTTAATTTCTTTTTAGCAACGTAGGCTTCTAATTCATTTTCTAGTGGGCCTTTCCCGATGATGAAGGCTTTTAAATTTGGAAGTGTGTGTGTAAGGATTTCAATCGTATCAATGAAAGTAAAGTAATCCTTGTGACCAGCAAGCGCAGAGGTGTTTCCAATCAACAGTGTTTCTTCGCTCAAGGAGTATTCTTTTCTTAACAGACTTTGCGCAGGAGGATTGGAGAATTTACCGATATCGATACCACTGTGTACGGTGATGCATTTCTCGGGCTCTTTCAGGTGTGGCTTAACTATTTTAGCAATAGCATCTGAAACACACAATATTTTTTTAATGCTGGGGTGATTGTATTTCCATTTTGAAAACAAGGTATCGCTCAACTCGAAATCAACGCGTCTGCTTAAGACAAGCGGTGCTTTGAGTCCTAGCAAAGTGGAGAATACGGCAATGCTGTGCGACTTTGAACTGTGGATGTGTACTAAACTGGCGCGTTCTTTTTTGGCAATGGTACGAAGTCGCCAAGCAGTATAAAGGTCGATGGAGTTTTGAAAGGGTAAACTGTAATAGGGAATTCCGTTGTCTTTGCAATAGGTCTCAAAACTTGATTTGGACTTTACGATGGCGATGGATTCTATTCCGTTGTGTTTTAATTCCCCGATCAAGTAGGCGATCTGTTGTTCTCCCCCTCTCCAGCTTGCTTCCGAACTCAACTGAATGATGCGAAGAGGTTTTTCTTTATATCTGTTTTTGTAAAGCTCTTTCAACTTTACATACCGCAAAAAGCGTTCAAAGGATGCCATCTGGGCAATCACAAATCCTTTATAGCCATCCAAAAAACCACGCTGAAGAATGAAGTTTTTGAAAAAATGGAAGGTGGGCTTTAGAATGCCATGAAAGATTAACGAAGGTTTTACACCATTTTGGTAATCCTTTTGCGCGGTTAGTTTACTGTAAAGAAATATTTTTTGGACATGATGTTCTACACTTGTAATAGAATAGTGTAGTAAATCACCCATGACAATTAGAAACTCAGGCTTGGTTGTAAACTCCAATTGTTCATGAATTTCTCCAACCCAATGAGCGTCCCCTTTCTTAAAGAGTCTCGTTTTATACTCAGGGTACCAACCGCTATGCTTTATCCAGGTGCCGCAGTAATTATTGATTCGGGTAAAGACGTATGCTTCGTTTTTGAGGCTCGGTTTTATTTTGAGAAGGTTCTGCTTGAGCGTAGGCGATAGTTCTTCATCAGCATCAATAGACAGGATATAATCTCCGGTGGTTACATCATTGGCTTTGTTTTTGGAAGTGGAGTACCCTTCCCAGGCATACTGAAACACCTTTGCCCCAAGCGATTCACTGATTTCTTTTGTTCGATCTGTTGAGAATGCATCCCAGATTATGATTTCATCGGCAATCGGCAATAAGGATTGAATGCACCGTGCAATGTTTTTTTCTTCATTTAAAGTGATGATAACAGCTGAAATTTTTACCGGACGCATGGATGCTAAGAATCAATAATCGCACAAAGGTAAGTTCTCGCAGCATATAACACGCGAGCAAAGAAGTGTTATTTTGAGCACGAGCGAAACAATTTTTCAATTTAGTGTATCTTTAAGCCTGTCAATGGTGAAGATGAAACACATTCCTGAAAACACATCAAAAAATACCCATAACGTAGTAGCTGAATTACTGCTAACCAACCCAAGTCATAAACGAGTATTGGATATACCCAGTGGGGCAGGGTCTTTTACCCAACGGTTACTCTCAAAGAAGATTGAAGTTCACTCCGGAGACATTGATAACTTCATGGAGGTAGAGAATCCAAACTTCCGACAAGGCAACATGAACGAGCGTCTTCCTTATGAAGATGGATTTTTTGATGCCGTGGTGTGTATTGATGGAATTGAGCACTTGGAAAGACCGTTCGATTTTATCCAAGAATGCAGCCGCATAACGCGAAAAGAGGGGGCCATCATTATCTCCACACCTAATATCAATTCCCTCCGCTCTCGATGGCGTTGGCTATGGACGAGCCACCACAATAAATGCAAGGTGCCTCTCAATGAAAATCACCCAACGCCCTTGCACCACATTAACATGATGGCTTACCAGCGGCTACGCTATATCCTGCACACCAGAAATTTTGAAATAACGGAGGTAACAACAAATCGGGTAAAAGCAATCAGTTGGTTGTATTTTCTCTTTGTACCCTTTGCATATGTTGCTACCTCTTTTGTTTACAATAAGGAGGAGAAAGATCCAGTTCAGCGCAAGGTGAACCAACAAATCAAAAGACACCTATTCTCTAAAGCACTATTGTTTGGTGAGACCATGATCATCAAAGCAGTAAGAAAGTAATTATCGGTTTTGATGAAGTTGATACAGCTTGGCGTATTTTAAGTAACGGTAATACGCACCACTAATAGCCACTTGAAACCCGGCCACTCCGTCCAGAAACCCAGCCTTTAAAAAGTAGGTTTTGGTAAAGGTGAAGAATGGATTGAGTACCAGGTGAAGCAGGATATTGACTTTTTTGTTCTTTTTAAAAGCTTCAATGGCTGCGATATCTGAGAACTTATTCATTTGTAATAAATGATCACCAAGTGTTCTGTAAGTATAATGTTTTAGATCTCCTGGTAGTTTTTCAATAGATGAACCAGAAGTCATGATCACTTGATCATGCGGATTTTCTCCACCCCATTTTCCCTTATTTTTATTCCATAAGCGAATCTTTGTATCCGGATACCAACCTCCATGATGAATAAATGTACCGCAATAGTTATTGAGTCGGTTAAATTTGTAAGCATCGCGTTTACCTGCTGCTTTAATGGTCAGGATGGACTTGGTTAGCTCAGCACTCAACTCCTCATCGGCATCCAGCGAAAGCACATAATCATGACTTGTCAATTCCATGGCATAATTCTTTTGCTGGATATGACCGCGAAATTTTTCACTGACAAAACGAACGTTGTATTTTTTACAAATAGCCTCTGTGTCATCGGTGGAAAGCGAATCGACTACTACGATTTCATCGGCAACGGGTAGAATGGACTGAAGGCAGCGTTCAATGTTTTTTTCTTCGTTAAAGGTGATGATGGCAACAGAAAGCTTCATGATTGTACAAGTAGTAAGTTCAGCAGCGATGGTTCATGCATGATATAGACTCAAAAATATGAATTTTGTAGCGGTTCGGGTAGCTGAGAATTTTGCCCAGACGAATCAGCCAGACATCATCATTGGAATCCAAAGTAATGCGGTAATGTGCTGCAGTTGTCTTTTTCAAAAAGAGTGCTTGAGATGTACCATGAAAAGTGTAGGTTAGATCCGCATTGGGGATCGTATGAATATACTATTTACAGGAAAGACAGACTTTAAATACAACCGGGTAAGAGTCCTGATTGAAGGCCTCGAAAAAATCCCCGGGGTAAAAGTGACTGTTTACCGAATTCTTTCTCACAGTAAATTTGACAAAAAAACATTTCAGGAGCTGGCAGCGCAAGCCGATTTCGTATACATCCCACCTTTTCGTCACCGCGATGTCGGTTTCATAAAAAGACAAACAGACAAGCCCATTGTATTTGACCCGCTAATCTCCAAGTTTTTAACCAAGGATGACTTTGGACATTTTTGGAAACTACCCTTTAAGTATTTTTTGGATAAAATTCCTTTTACCAAATGTGATGTGTTGATTTCAGATACTACTTGTCATAAAAAGTACTTTGCTGAAAAGTTTAACATCGCCCCCGAAAAAATTCATGTGCTGCCCATAGGGGTAAGCACAAAATCATTCTATAGGTCAGAAAAGAGAGTATCCGCTGATGGAGTGTTCCGGGTTGGATTTTACGGTACTTTTGTCCCGCTGCAGGGTACCGATAAGATCATAGAAACGGCTTATGTGCTGAGGGATCATACGGATATCCGCTTTGAGATCATAGGCGGTGGTTACCGCTTTCAGCAGGCAAAACGCTTGGTGGAGAAGTGGAAGCTTACAAATGTAGTGTTCCATGGGGTATTAAAATATGACGACCTCAACGCACGTCTCAATCAGTTCGATGTGTGCCTTGGGATATTTGGGGATTCCAAAAAAGCAGACTACGTTATTCCTAATAAAATCTACCACTATGCTTCTGTAGGAAAATGTACCCTTACTAAAAATACAGAAGGAATTAAGGAGTTGTTCACAAACGATAAGGACATTGTCTTGACAAGCACTAGCCCGACAGAAATAGCTCAAACCATTCTCGCTCTCAAGTCAGATCCTGCGAGAATTGAACGCATCGGTGAAAACGCCTACCAACTTATTCACAATGAATATAACGAAGTGGCAATTGCCGAACGATTTTTGGCAATCCTTCAGGCGTATAAACCTCTTCGCTAGACTAATTTACAAGATTTAAAAAGCGAGAGCAATCGCCTGTGCATAGTATGCGGTAAATCAACTATTTTGCACTCCATTCGAGCCATTGTATGCCCATCAAAGTCTTAGTTATCGCCATCTATCGATCTGCTGTTACGGTTCGTCCGGAGGCGGAGATTTTTATAGGCCTGAAAAAACAATTTGGGTACGATGTCACCGTAATGACGTATGGGGATGGCGAGTATGTGCCTAAATTTATTGAAGCCGGCATTCGAGTTATTGATTTTTTCCCTGAGAAGAAATTCAGTCTTGCACAGATCATGCGCATCCGCCAGGAGTTGAAAGAGGGCGGCTATCAGATCATACACCTGTTTAACAACAAGGCCATGGTCAATGGCATTTTCGCCTCCTTCTTTCTTCCTGTTAAGGTCGTTATCTACAGAGGGTATACCGGCAATATTCATTGGTGGGATCCTTTTATGTACATCAAGTACTTAAGCCCCCGTGTGGATAAAATTGTTTGTCTGGTGGAGGCTATCCGCCAGTTGATGCGGAGGAATTTATTTTTCAATAAAGACAAAGCGATTACCATCAATAAGGGACACGATATCAATTGGTATAAAGATGTTACCCCGATCGATTTGAAAGAGTTGGGCGTTCCTGAAGATGCCTTTGTTATCGTCTGTGTGGCGAATGTGCGCCCGATGAAAGGGATGAAATATTTACTGGGGGCCACACATTATTTACCGGCAACTTCAAAAATTCATATTCTCTTGCTGGGGAATGGCATGGATCAGCCCAAGTTCAAACGGATTATTGAGGCAAGCCCGATTAAGAATCAAATTATCAATTTAGGCTTTCGAAAAGATGCTTTGCGTGTAGTGAAAGCGGCTCACGTATTTGCCCTGGCCTCTATTTATGGGGAAGCTATTACAAAATCGGTGATTGAAGCAATGAGTCTGGGGGTAGCCCCGCTGATCACTGACATTGAAGGAAACATAGGACTGGCCATTGATGGTGTCAGTGGACTTGTAGTACCAGCACACGATGCAAAAGCCTTGGCAGACGGCATGATAAAACTGAGCAATGACCGAGAACTGACGAAGCGATTGGGGGTCGCGGCTCGGGAACACATCGATAAAAACCTCAACACCAAAGACACCGTAAAGGCATTTGATGCCATGTACAGAGATTTGGCAAGCACCAAATAGTATTTGCCACTATATTCGCCCTTATAATGGAAGAAGAAGTAGTCCGGAATCAATACACTGACGTTCAAAAGCAGGAGATTTTTGACAAGGAGTTTATGCCCCACATAAACGCCATGTACAATTTCGCCTATCGCTTAACGCTGGAGCGGGATGATGCCAAGGATTTGTTGCAGGACACCTATTTAAAGGCCTATCGTTTTATCGACTCCTTCCAACAAGGAACTAATGCGAAAGCATGGCTGTTTCGCATTTTGAAGAACAGCTTCATTAACGATTACCGCAAGAAGAGTAAAGAGCCTTCCAAGGTAGATTATCAGGAAGTTGAAGCTTATTATAATTCTGAGGACGTAGATCGCCAGATTACGCCCGATTTGCGTGTGGAGTCTCTTACCAATATGATTGGCGATGAGATTTCGAATGCACTTAATTCGTTAGACGTAGATTTTAAGACTGTAATCATATTGTGCGATTTGGAGGGCTTTAAGTACGAGGAGATGGCCAAGATTCTGGACATCCCCATTGGTACAGTACGAAGCCGCTTACACAGAGCGCGTAATTTGTTGAAAGAGAAGTTAAGTGAATACGCAAAATCAATGGGGTATAAAACTGCCTAAGTCCGGAGCCTATGAACATGCCTGATATGAACAAGATGAAACAAGACTGCCCCAATAAGCAGGAATGTTTGCAATTACTTCAGTCTATTTTAGATGGTGAAGCAACCGCAGCGCAGAAAGAAACCTTTATGAAGCAACACCTGCAAGAGTGTATGCCTTGCTATCAAAACTACCACCTGGAAGTAGCCATTCGCGGTTTGCTAAAGCAGAAATGCTCCAACGAAGCCCCCGAGGAATTAGTCAATAGCATCAAAGAAAAGGTCATCAAAAATTTGGGGTGTTAATGGCGGGTTTACCAACAGAAGCTTTAGCGCAGGGTGGTAAAGCACTTATTTTTTCTGCTCCTTCCGGTTCCGGCAAAACAACACTTGTCAAGTACCTGTTGGAAAATAATGCTGACTTGGGTTTTTCTATTTCTGCCTCTACTCGTGATAAACGAGGTCGCACGGAACAAGACGGTAAAGATTATTACTTTTTAAGCCCAGAAGAATTTAAGAAGAAGATTGACAATGATGAATTCATTGAGTGGGAAGAGGTATACGAGGGAAATTTTTATGGTACCCTTAAATCAGAAATAGAACGTTTGTGGAAAGAAGGCAAGAATGTAATTTTTGACGTAGACGTAAAAGGGGGATTAAGTTTGAAGAAATACTTTGGGGACAAGGCCTTGGCGGTATTCGTGAAAGTTCCTTCTTTAGAAATATTAAAGGAGCGCCTGAAAGACAGAGGCACAGAATCAGAGGAGAGTTTATCGAGACGCCTGTTCAAAGCCAAGTTTGAAATGAGCTTTGAAAACAAATTTGATGTCGTGCTCGTGAACGAAGTAAAAGAAAAATCCATGGCTGAAGCGCAACGCCTGTACGATGCCTTTAAGAATCAATAATCAGTAAAGTAATTCTGCCAGAACCTTACCGAATAAAGAAAATGAAAGTCGGTCTCTTCTTCGGTTCGTTTAACCCCATCCACACAGGGCATTTAATTATTGCCAATGTGCTTGTAGAGACTACCGATTTGGATAAGATCTGGTTTGTGGTCTCTCCGCAAAATCCCTTTAAACCCAGCAAAAGTTTATTGCACGAATTTGATCGTTACGACATGGTGCGGGCGGCCATTCACGATAATTATAATTTTGAAGTCTCCGACATTGAGTTTAGGTTGCCCAAACCCAGCTATACTATACACACCTTGGTGCATCTGTCAGAGAAACATCCTGATAAGGAGTTTAAAGTGATTGTGGGAGAGGACAACCTGGATAAGTTTACCCACTGGAAAAACTACGAGCAAATTCTTGAAAACTATGGGTTGTACGTATATCCTCGTCCACACGCGCAACCTTCCGAGCTAAAAACACATCCTAGGGTCCGTATGGTCGATGCCCCTTTGATTGATATTTCTGCTACGTTTATACGTAACAATATCCGAAAAGGACAGTCTATACGTTATCTCGTACCAGATGCAGTAAACGAGAGAATACAAGCCAAAAAATTTTACCTCTAGGTGAAATTTGGAGGTGATATGCTGCACTAATACAGGCATTGAATTACCGTCTTCATGAAACTTTTGATATCGCTTTTTCTGAACATTTGCTTTTTTACGTCTCTGGCCGGTGGGCTGCGCGGAACCGTAAAAGGCGATGATGGTGCCCCGTTAGCCTACGCCACACTTTACGTAAAACAACTGGGAACAGGCACTACTACCAACGAGAGCGGTTTGTATGAAATTTCTTTGGCTCCAGGCCAATACGATATTGTTTTTCAATTTGTGGGTTTTGAAACACAAGTGCGAACAATCACGATCGATGAGACTTTCCAGCAGTTGGATGTTGTCATGAAATCTCAAACCATGGTTCTTCAAAACGTGACCATTCGTGCAGGAAAAGAAGACCCCGCCTATACCATCATGCGGAAGGCCATTGCCAAAGCAAAGTACCACACCCAGCAATTGGATTTCTATTCAGCACGAGTATATATAAAAGGAACGGGCCAATTGAAGGATTATCCCTGGATGTTTAAAAAAGAAATGGAGAAAGAGGGTATCGATAAAGATCGCGTGTTTATCAGCGAATCGGTGAGTGAGATTGAGTACCGAAGACCCAATACCTTTAAAGAAAAAGTAATCTCTGTTCATAGTGATGGTAAAGACAACAACACCTCTCCCAACGGGTATATTTTTGGAAGCTTCTATTCACCAGAGATTGTAGAAACTATTTCACCCCTTTCACCAAAATCATTTTCCTATTATCGTTTTGAATACCTCGGGACGTTTAAAGACCGAACCTACGAAATCAGCCGAATCAAAGTAACCCCCCGATCGAAAGGTGATAATGTGGTAGAGGGCATGTTGTACATTGTTGAAGATGCCTGGAGTATTCACAGCCTGGATTTTATCACAACCAAACTGGGTATACGTTTTAATATGAAGCAAGTGTATGCTCCCATTGAAGACAAGGCCTGGTTGCCTGTGTCTCACCGCTTTAATGTGGCAGCAAAAGTTTTCGGTTTCGATTTTGAGGCTAACTACTTAGCCACAGCCAGCAATTATAAAATTGAACTAAATAAAGAACTCTATGTGGAGAACATGGAGGTAATTGATGAAAAACTCGAAAAGGAGAAAGCCAAGGAGGTCGAGAGTAAGTTTGGGAAAGAGACACAGGATTTACAAAAGCGTTTGGAAGAAGGCAAGACGATTACTCGGAAGGAATTAAGAACGATTGTAAAAGAATACGAGAAACAAGAAGCAAAGGAACAGAAAGAGCCAGAAGTAGTTTCAAACTACACCTATGAGAAAGACAGTATCAACTTCCAGAAGGATACAGCGTATTGGAATATGATTCGTCCGGTTCCACTCACCAAACAAGAGATTAAGGGTTATGTAAAAATTGACAGCATGGCCATCGTAGAAAAGAAGAAGGAGGAGGGCGATACAGTAAAAAGGAAAAAGAACAACAAGAAAGGATTTCAACCATGGGATATCTTGTTGGGTGATACGTACAAAGTATCGAAGCATTCTAATTTTAGTATTGAAACACCTAGCGGTGGTTTTAACACTGTAGAAGGTATTAACCTTATTTACAAAGTACGGTTTGGCACCATTCTGCAAGACACCAACAAAACAAGACTTACGATTACCCCCACCTATCGCTATGCCTTTGCCAGAGAGCGTGCCAATGGCAGGTTGAATTTCATCATGCGAAACAAAAACTATCGTTTTGAATTGGAAGGTGGTCGCTATATCAAGCAATTTAATGCCGATGAACCTATACTGCCCCTTGTGAATGATTTCACAACGCTTTTTCTGGAGAAAAACTTAATGAAAATCTACCAGCGCGATTATGTAGAAGCACTTTATCGCAAGCGAATAACACTCAAGCTTTCGTTACAAGCCAATGCAGAGTGGGCCAATCGAACGGCTATGCAAAATAACACCACCTATAAATTGATTGATAATAAGAATGTAGAGGATTATACTTCAAATGACCCCTATAATGAAGAAGTTGGAGCCAATGTAGTAACCCCCGGTCACTCTGCTTTTGTTACCTCTCTTAGCCTTTCGGCACGACCATGGTTGAAATACCGTATTCGGAATGGTCGCAAGAGTGAAGTAGAGAACTCATCGCCTACGTTGCGCTTAAAGTATGTGAAGGGCATTAATGGACTTGGCAGTGACGTGGACTACGATATGCTGGAAACTGGCATTAAACATTCTTTCCGATTAGGGGTGAGGGGTAAGCTGGATATTGATGCGAATGCAGGCATGTTTTTGAATGATCGGAGTCTTTACTTTATGGATTACAAACATTTTTTGGGCAACCAAACACCTTTCACCACTACCGATCCGGTTGGTAGTTTCCGCTTGTTAGACTACTACCAACACAGCACCAGCGATCGATACTTTACAGGCAATGTGCATTACCAATTCAGAAAATTTTTAGTAAGCTCAATCCCGTATGTTCAGATGTTGGGTATTCGTGAAGATATTTTCGTGAATTATCTGGCAACCCCCACTTCGAAAAACTATACAGAAGTGGGCTATACCATTGATGGTATCTTGCGCATCTTCCGCTTAGAAGCGGCTGCTTCCTTCCAAGATGGCAAATATGTGGGTTATGGCTTTAGAATCGGTGTGGCAACGAACATTAGCGTTCAATTCTCGGATAACTAAAACTAAACTAGTGATTTCTGTTTCTTAAAAAGAATAAAGAGGATAGCGCTGAGTCCTAGTAGATAGGGGTAATATAAATTACTCAGGATATCAAAAGGCGAGATAGTCATACTGGTAACGGCCATGGCGGCTAGTATCTGTGCGCCATACGGAAGAAATCCCTGCACAAAACAAGAAATGGTGTCGAGGATACTCGCACTTCTTTTGAGATCTACGTTATTTTTAATCGAAATATCTTTAGCCAAAGGACCAACAATCAGGATTGTGATGGTGTTGTTGGCGATGGCCGCATTCACAAAAGCTGTAAGCGTGGCAATGCCAAACTCGGCACCTCTTGGTGATTTAATCCAGCGTGATACATGGTAGAGTATGTAATCAATGCCACCATAATATTTTATCAGACCAACGATGCCACCAATAGTCATACAGACTATACTTAATTCGAACATGGAAGTCATACCAGCATTCAGGGAGTTGAGGGAGCTCCAGAAATCAAGACTATCAGTCACTATGCCAATACTAATGGTCATGACAATGCCCAGTACTAAAACCCAGATTACATGAAGCCCAAGAAGAGCCGCCACCAAAATAAAAATGTAAGGCAAAATTTTTATAAGAGAATATTCATGCGATCCTTGAAGGGAGCTGATATCTCCAATAGGATTTAAAAATGTATACAGTAAAAACGTGATCAGTGCGGCAGGCACAGCAATCCAGAAGTTTACTTTAAACTTATCGCGCATGTCTACGCCTTGTGTGCGAGTGGCCGCAATGGTGGTGTCCGAAATCATGGAAAGGTTATCACCAAACATACTGCCGCCCACCACGGCTCCTAGGCTAACCGCGAGAGTTCCAGGAATGCTTTCATTAATGCCTACCGCAATGGGAGCAAGGGCCACTACTGTACCTACTGACGTTCCTAATGATATGGAAATGAAACAGGCAGTAAGAAATAAACCAGCAATGAGTAAACTTGGAGAAAGATAGGAGAGTGCAAAGTTGACGGTTGATTGAACAGCGCCCATGCTTTTGCCCACTTCAGCAAAAGCTCCTGCTAATAAGAATATAAGAATCATCAGCATGATCCCCGAATCTCCAGCGCCTTTCGAAAACTCTTCGATTTTATGATGAAAAGAGAATCTGGGGAAGAGAAGAAATCCAACCAGCGCGGAAAAAATAAAAGCCACCAGAATAGGCATTTTATAAAAGTCATTCAACACCAGTGAGGTGATGAGGTACACCAGTATAAAAACCAACAAAGGTGTTAAAGCCCAAAAGTTGCCGCGTCTCAATTCCATTGGAAATAGATAAGTCAGCAAGATACTATTTGGATGAATTCAATTTGCTGCTGAACAATTTCTTTTAATGAAATTCAAAAGGAAGGGGCCGAAGCCCCTCCTAAGTTCTGTTTTTCTTAGTTTTCTTTCATGGCGGGGATCATCGTTTTGGCAAGCTCAGCACCTATCAAGGATTCCAACAGTCCCATGTTACTCTTGCCACCAGTACTATTGCCATCAATGTATACCTGAGGCAATTTCATGTTAGCAAGATTTTGTGACACACCAATGGCAATGTCTTTTTGGATTTGCGCTTTTTCCTGAGGCGTCAAACCTGCGGCAACTTTCAACCGGTTTGCTTCTGCTTGGGCACGCTCACGCACCAGCATTTGATCTGACTCCAAACGAGCTGTTTGCAAGGAGATCTCAGCCAATTGCTTTTTGGTTGCTTCTTGTTTCAACTGCGTTTCGATGGCAATCAACTGACCAACCTGTTCCTTTTCTTTATCCACGCGTTCTTTTGCTTTATCGCGCTCACCTTCGGCAATAATACGTTGCTGTTCAGCTTTCGCGGTTTCAATCTTCTCCATTTCAATTCGCTTTTGAGCAGAGATGTCACGCTGCGCTTCTAGTCTTTGCTTAAAGGCAGGCTCAGGGTACACTTCGTCCACAATTACCTGAGTTACTAAAATGTTGTTCTTCGTAATTTCATGGGGGATACGAATCAATTTTCCGTTAGCATCTGTCTTGCGAATAATTTTATAACGTGTATTTATTTCTTTAATGACACGCGGACCTGGTATTTGAATAGCCGCATAAATAGTATCGTTAAATTCCTTTCTTTCTGTTGAATAACCTCCATACTTTAACTGATCATCCACGGCTTGACGGAAATCGGTAGCGGCACCTGAAATATAATCCTGTGCTGCATACATGTAACCCGTGTTACTAATCTGTTCTTTGATGGTTGGTATCAAGGTATTGTAAATCAAGTTTTGCGGAATTCTAAAGGACTCCGCCACCAAACGAAAACGCTCAGGATCTTCTGGCATTTTCATACGAACCGAAACACGCACGGCTGCACCCACGCGGTCGATGAAGGTAATACCAATACCAGGAACTACTTCGGTTTTTTCTTTAGGACCACGCAATTCAAAGGTTACTTTGTCGGCAATCACGCCCTCAATTCCTTCCGTAGGTTCTCCATCACCCACTACTTTAATGTCAATTTCTTTTTGCCACTCTTGAATGGTGGCGAACCAACGCAGTTTAATACCAGATGTAAAGACTGTGCTCCATCCACCGGTAGGATAAACTAAATAGTATTGATGGCCGAAGCGAGAGTAAAAGAATAATTGATTACTCAAGGTCATGAAACTACCAATCGCTATAAGGTAGACAACTACTTTTTTATTTTGAAAAAGGGAGAGAAGAGGAAATTGAATAAGTCGATTTCGTAAGAGATAGCCGAGTAGGGCCACCGACAACAATACAATTCCAAGAAAACTGATTAAAGCTAACATATATAACTGGGTTAAATTTGGTTACACGAATAGCACCTCACTTCTGTTGAAGCGAGTAGGGCATTGCTAGTAAGAGTGAATGAATTACAAGTAGAAAATGGAAGCGCGGAAGGCTACATGAGAGTGTTGAAATTTTTCAATTCATCGGAGAAGAATGAAAAAGGTAACCAACGGTTAGGCTACGGGTAATTTTTTTACTGCCGAAGAAAGAATGCGTATAACTAAGTGGCTCAAGATCAGGCCTGTCGCCAGCCCCACTGCATCTGCCAGCATATCGAAAAAATCAAAACTTCTGTCTTCTGTGAAAAGTTGAAGTACTTCCGTAAGGCAACTAAACACGATACCGATAACAAAGACAAGAATTTTGTTTAGAGATGCGAAATCAAATCGAAGGGCAACAGCCCAAGCAAAGAAAAGAAGGAAGTGAACTATTTTGTCGAGCCCAAAATTTCCGACATCCGGAACTGCGGAGCCGGGCAAGAGTACCGCAATCAGGATGAGCAGTGTTATACTTATCGTGAACCAGTATTTCAATGTGTAATCTTTATAGTTTTCTCGGCTTTCGTTTTCAGTACACCAAAAGCTTGTAGGTTCAGCCCTTTTGCTTGACAAAATTTTTCAAAGATCTCACGAGCAAGTGGATCTACACAAACCAATAAGCCACCACTTGTCTGTGGGTCACTTAGGGTAAGAAAAGATTCAGCACCAATCCCATCAATTTTATCCTGGTAACTATTCCAGTTCCGCGTAGTGATATCTGGATAGATCATTTGGGAAGCATAGTGTGAAATATTCTTTAGTAAAGGAATCTTTTGATACTCTATTTCTGCTGAGAGGCCACTGCCTTCACAGACTTCTACTAAATGCCCGAGCAAACCAAAACCCGTGATATCCGTCATGGCATGGATGTAAGCAAGTTGACCAAACTCAGCGCCAATAGAATTGAGTTGCAACATTACTTCAACGGCTTCCTCAAAATCTTCTGCTTTAGCAAGCCCTCGCTTATGCGCGGCACTGATCATTCCCACCCCAATGGGTTTGGTCAGGTAGAGTAAGTCTCCTTCTTTGGCCTTATTGTTTTGTTTCAGATTTTGCTTTTCGACAAGACCCGTCACTGCCAAACCAAAGATAGGTTCTGGACTATCAATGCTGTGACCACCTGCCAAAGGAATTCCAGCCTTCGCACAGATCGCACGACTGCCGTCTAAAACTTGTTGTGCCAATTCAGGAGACAACTTTTCAACAGGCCATCCAAGAATAGCCAACGCCATTAAAGGTTTGCCGCCCATTGCGTATACATCACTAATCGCATTTACTGAAGCAATAGACCCAAATGTGTAGGCATCATCTACAATGGGCATAAAAAAATCGGTGGTACTAACCAGACATGTGCCATTCCCTAGCTCCAATACCGCAGCATCATCTTTTGATTCGTTACCTACTAAAAGATTCGGAAATAAAGTTTTGGGCACATTTGAGTGTAAAATTTTATCCAACACTGCAGGGGCAATCTTACAACCACAACCAGAGCCGTGCGAGTAGTGGGTGAGTTTTATTTCTTTTTCTGAACTCATGTCGTTTTACTGAATAATCAACTGCTTCACAAAATTTGTTGGATCTTCCCAGGTGAAAGAAAGAGTTTTGCTGATTTGTTTTCCCCTTGCATCAATCGCTTTATCGTACGCTTTATCGTAATACGTTAACAGTATATCGGCAGTAGTGGCAAGATCACCCGCCAATAGTTTTTCTTTGGCTGCATTAAAATGTTGCCCTCCTAACTTTTTGGTGATATTCTTCATGGCATCCAAGAGCAAGTCCTTATCCACCTTGCCGTAATCTTCAACCAATCGTTGCACCCGTACTTCTCTGGGTACATCAATTTTTATTATCGGACTGCTGCGAAGATTCTTCCACAGCGGTTCCGGTACAAATATTTTCCCCACAGCAATGGATTCATCTTCAATCCAGATGCGCTTGGTCAGGTCAAGCCGAAGTATTTCTTCAAACAAGTTGTTTTGAAATTGCTCGGTAGAAGGTTGCTCCCCTAAGCCCAGTCCTCCAAAAGCAGAGCCTTTATGATTGGCTAAGGTTTCCAAGCAAATAATTTGTTCTCCTTGTTTTTTAAGTTCTTGTAAGATTTCTGTTTTACCACTACCCGTGCTTCCCGATAAAACAATTAGTTGAAAGGATTGTGTAAAGGATTCTAACACTTTCGTGCGATAGGCCTTGTATCCTCCCTCAAGGGCCTGTGATTTAATGCCGAGTCGCTCAATCAACCAACAAAAATTGTTGGAACGCATGCCGCCACGCCAGCAATGTACCAATACCTCTTTGCCCTTAGCGATTTGTTCAGCTTGTTCTAAAATTTCTGATAAGCGCGGCCCGACTAAACGCACCCCTTCCTTAATGGCTTGCTTTGGACCTTGCTGTTTGTAAAGGGTTCCAACTATTTTTCTTTCTTCATTATTGAGGATGGGAAGATTAATGGCGTGCGGTACATGCCCCTGCTCAAACTCAGATTCAGAGCGCACATCAATTACCGGTAGGCGTTGGCGCAGTTGTAGAAATTCAGTGAGGGAAAGCATGTGCGCGAAGATACAATTTGCTTTTTTAAAAATTCCGTGCATACCTTTGTCTTGTCGAAAGACAAGGGGTGCCACATAAAAACGGGCTGAGATTATACCCAATGAACCTGATGCCGGTAATGCGGACGAAGGGAGAGGCAATGTTAAACGTACGCAAGAGTGCATTCCCCGATGCATTTGCAGGTTTAACCCATTTAAAAAACATGTTACAATTTATGAAAGTGGCAGCATGCATCATGCTAACCACCAGCGCTTTGGCGCAAGGCATTCGTGGCAACGTTCGCGATGCAGCAAGTAAGCAGGCACTCACCGGAGCAACGGTGCAGGTAGAAAACACACGTATCGTAGCCGTCACAAACGAGCAGGGTTTTTTCGATTTACCCACACTGGAGAAAGGGAAGCAAACCTTAGTCGTTAAATTTTTAGGTTATGAAACGCAGCGATTAACTGTTGAGGGGGATCAAACTACTGAACTCAACATCGAACTGAAAGAGGGTTTTATGCTTACCGATGAAGTGGTGATACGCTCCACACGGGCCGATGAAAAATCTCCAACCACCTATTTCAATCTCGATAAGAAAACGCTGGAGAAGCAAAACTATGGACAAGATTTGCCTTTTGTACTAAACTGGACTCCCTCACTCGTCACCACTTCAGATGCTGGCGCAGGCATTGGATACACGGGAGTGCGCATTCGCGGAAGCGATGCTACACGAGTAAATGTTACCATCAACGGCATTCCCTATAATGACAGCGAATCGCAAGGAACCTTTTGGGTGAACATGCCAGACATTACTTCTTCCGTACAAAGCATACAAATTCAACGTGGGGTAGGAACGTCTACCAATGGTGGCAGTTCCTTTGGTGGATCTATCAATCTACAAACCAATACTAAAAATGAGCAAGCACATGCTGAACTGGTTAATTCTTTTGGATCGTTTGGAACACGAAGACATACACTCGGTTTTGGTACAGGGTTGTTAAAAAACAAATTTACCCTTGATGGGCGCTTGTCTCAAATTGCCTCCGATGGATTCATCGATCGCGCTTCATCCGATCTTCGTTCCTATTTTGCTTCTGCAGCTTATTATGGCAAAAGTACGATTGTGAAAGCGCTTGCCTTTGGAGGAAAGGAACGCACCTATCAAAGTTGGTATGGCGTTCCGGAATCACGTTTGAATAATGATGTAGAGGCAATGGAACAGACCGTAAGCAATGAGGGATGGAATGAAGAACAACGTCAAAATCTTCTCAATTCCAACAGCAGAACGTTTAACCCTTATACGTATGAGAATCAGGTTGATGATTACGGCCAATACCATTATCAACTCCATGTTTCGCAACAGCTTTCTTCGAACCTCACGGCCAACGCGGCCTTGCATTACACAAAAGGAAAAGGCTTTTACGAGGAATATCGCTACGATGATGATTTTGAAAACTATGGATTGAATAATCCTGTTGTGGATGGAATGCCTGTTGAATCCTCAGACATCATTCGCAGACGTTGGTTGGATAATGATTTTTACGGAACTACCTATTCACTTTCCTATGACAAGAATGAGTTGAACCTAGTGGTAGGTGGGGCGTGGAACCGATACGTAGGCGATCATTTTGGGCAGGTGTTATGGTCAGCTGTGCCAAATGCTCCAGCAGGATACCAATATTATTTTAATGTGGGTGATAAGCATGACTTCAATTCCTATGTAAAAGTAAACTATCAAGCAAGCACGCGACTCAATGCCTACCTGGATTTGCAGTATAGAGGGATTAGCTACAAAGCAAGCGGTAAGGAAAACAAGCAATTTGATTTTTTAGTGGATCAAACATTTAACTTCTTCAATCCGAAAGCCGGTTTTACCTATGATCTAGTTGAGGGAAATCAACTCTATGCTTCCGTGGCCTTCGCGAATCGGGAACCGGTACGTGATGATTTTGTGGACAATCCAAGAGCTACACCCAAGCATGAATCCATGACGAACCTTGAAATGGGCTATCGCAAGACTACAGATAAGATCTTATTGAATGTGAATTTCTACTACATGGATTATTTCAATCAGCTCGTATTGACGGGTGCCTTGAATGATGTAGGGGCGAACATTCGAACCAACGTTGATAGAAGTTATCGGTCAGGCATTGAACTAGAAGGAACCTTTAAACTTTCCAACAAATTTAATTGGAGCGCAAACCTGACGTTGAGTCAAAATAAGATTCGAAATTTTACGGAGGTGATTTATGATTATGGAGTGAACTGGGATGAATACAATGAGGTAAAAAACGTTTATAAAGACTCGGACATTTCTTTTTCTCCCAACGTAATTGCCGGATCAGTTTTCTCGTACAGACCATTCACCAAGACTGAATTTTCTTTGCTAACTAAATATGTAGGCAAGCAATACCTGGACAATACTTCCAACGAGCAAAGAAGCATGGAGGACTACCTGATCAACGATATCCGGATGAGTTATGTGTGGACACCTTCTTTTGTGAAGGAGATTACCTTTAGTCTTTTGGTTAATAACATCTTTAATATAGAATATGAATCGAATGGCTATACCTGGGGTTATCAGGGGGGTGGAGCTGCTTTCCGCGAAAACTACTTTTATCCACAGGCGGGGACTAACTTTTTGGGCATGTTAGCTATCAAGATTTAAGGTCATCAACCGAATCAGGTGCCTAGGAATGCATGTTAATTTCTTTGCACCTGATCTGGTTGGTTCTACTATCTTTGAAGAATGGTTTCTTTTCTTGAATCCCTTCTTCGACTCACCCGCTTTGGCAACTTGCTGATTATTGGCTTAGCTCAATACTTTACGGCTTACTTTTTAGCGGATGCTCATGTGCTGAGTGATCTTCGATTGTTATTACTTACTACTTCTACGGTATTCATTGCGGCTGGTGGTTATATCATCAATGACTATTACGACATTAAGATAGACTACATCAATAAGCCCGATCGCGTTGTTATTGGTAAGGCCATACCCCGCAGGTTCGCGATTCTTTTTCATACGGTGCTTTCGCTAAGCGGTACAGCCATTGGCTTTTACCTGGGCTGGCGCATTGGTGTCATTAATTTTCTATCTGCTTTTTTGCTTTGGTGGTATTCCAATAATTTGAAGCGCTTGCCTTTTGTTGGAAATTTCTCCATCGGTTTTTTAACCAGTCTTTCTATTTTTATTGTAGCGCTTCTTTACAGCTCCGATGCATCGCTTATTATTGTCTATTCACTTTTTGCATTTTTCATGACGCTTGTTCGCGAAGTGATAAAAGACATGGAGGATTTGAAGGGAGACATTACGTTTGGGTGCAAAACACTTCCCATTATTTGGGGCTTTCGCAAGACAAAGCAATTTTTGTATGTGATCATACTACTTTTTGCCGGTACGGTGATATTGGCAGATCTCATCTATAAGGTCCTGCCCGGTGTGTATTTGAGTATTTTTTTATTTGCGCCACTGCTCTGGTTGGTCGTGCGCTTGTACAGCGCAGACACAGTAAAGGATTTCAATCGACTCAGCTCTTTTTGTAAGGTGATAATGTTACTGGGTATTTTGAGCATGGCACTTTTGTAGCGTTCTTTGCTAGCACATGAAGCCCTTTCGTCTCGCCATTTTCGCCTCGGGTAGCGGCAGCAATGCAGTAGCCATTTGCAAGTATTTTTCTACGCACGCCCAAATTGAAGTAGCTCTCATCTTAAGCAATAATGAACAGGCCGGTGTGCTGCAAAGGGCGCAAGAGTTAGGAATTGAATCCATCACGTTTAGTAAGAAGGAGTTTGTTGAGGGAGGCAGCGTGGACGCGTTGCTTCAGGAGAAAAAGATTACGCACCTTGTTTTGGCTGGTTTTCTATGGCTGGTGCCAGCCTTTCTCATCGCCCATTATCCGAAAAAGATTATAAACATTCATCCCGCACTGCTTCCGAAATTTGGGGGTAAAGGCATGTATGGTGCGCGTGTGCACGAAACCGTTCGAAATTCTGGAGAGGTAGAGACGGGCATTACCATTCATTTAGTAAACGAACACTTTGACGAGGGCAAAGCCTTGCTGCAGGTAAGGTGCCCGATTTCTCCAACCGATACGGTGCTGGATATTACCGCGAAAGTCCAGGTGTTGGAGCATCAATATTACCCTAAAACAATCGAAAGCTGGGTGCTTTCCTGAGTAGATATTGGAGTGTGTCTGACTTTTCTCAGCCATAAATTCAAAACACTTTTTCCTATCTTGCACCTATGTGGAAGGAATCAATTTTAAAACTGTTAAAACTTGATGGTCTTGTGGGCAACCTGACCGGATACATTGAGACGCGGGTTGAGTTGGTGAAGCTTGAAATTAAGGAAGACATTGCGAAAGCAGTAGCGAGACTTACCGTGCTTGTAGCGGTCTTGGCGGTGGTGTCATTATTCATTTTGTTTTTTAGTGTTTCCATTGCCTTATTAATTGGCGAGTATCTCGGTTTTTTTGAAGGCTTTGCTATTGTGGCGGGATTTTACCTACTGCTGACAATCATTTTTGTGACGTTGCGTAGGAGCGTGAGTGAAGCACTTGAAAAAAAGTTATTGGAAAAAATTGGAGAGAAATAATATGGAATTGTTAGAGTCGGACGACCCCAAAGCACAATTGCTTCGCAAGGCGAACCAACAGAAGGAAGCACTAAACAATGAAGTGAAAGTTCTTTCTGATAAAACTGAAAAGGTAATTAAGACGGCCTTAATTGTAGGTGGAGCATTGGCAGCCACCTATGTGCTTTATCGACTCTTGTCGGATGGCGGTTTCAAAAAGAAAAGAAAGAAAGTGAAGGTGATCAATGCTGCACAAGCAGAGGATCTGGAAGAAGAGGACAGCAAGGATTCTGTGATGGCTGGGGTCCTTTCAAAAATTGGAACTGTGTTGGCAAGTCAGGCTTCTGTATTTTTATTGTCGATGGCTAAAGAAAAAATTGGAGAGTATTTAGAAAACAGAGCTGAGAAGAAAGATGCCGACAATCTTTGATTCTTTTGTAGAGAAACAGCGCTCTGGAAAAAAGTCCATAGCGGTATTAATTGATCCTGATAAGGTCGATGACGGAGCCAAGCTGCAACATCTTATCAATCTGGCTACCGAAAATTTAGTGGACTACTTCTTTGTGGGAGGGAGTCTGGTTACGACCAGCAATCTTTCGGATGTTATCAAACAAATAAAAGAAAGTGTCACCATTCCGGTGGTCCTATTTCCGGGAAACAACATTCAACTATCTGGTGATGCTGATGCATTGCTTTTTCTATCACTCATTTCAGGCCGCAACCCGGAGCTACTGATAGGACAACATGTAATCGCTGCTCCCATTATTCGCAACACTAAATTAGAAGTACTACCTACTGGTTACATTCTCATTAACTCAGGGCGAATTACATCGGTTGCCTACATGAGCAACACCACACCCATTCCCGAAGATAAATATTCTTTGGCTGCGTGTACAGCTATGGCAGGGGAAATGCTTGGCTTAAAACTTATGTATTTGGATGCAGGAAGTGGTGCTGAAAATCCTATTTCTCCGCGCATGATTACAGCAGTACGCAAAGCCGTGAATGCTCCTTTGCTTGTGGGAGGCGGCATCAACACTGCTCACAAAGCCTTTGCCGCCCTGGAGGCAGGTGCCGATACCATTGTGATTGGCAATGCACTCGAAAAAGATCCAGCCTTGCTTACGGCTATTGCCGATAAGGTGTACGAATGGAATCGGGAAGTAGAGCGTAAATAAGACTACTCTTTCTCCTCTACTTCCTCCGTCTGTGTTTGCTTTTCGTATAAGTCGCGATACAAGCCATTCTTCTCCAGTAAGGATTCA
>Ga0075163_10001435_pt1 | contig 32122 bp, 37 predicted proteins | sample JI1023141ADNA_FD_71478 | JGI IMG/M metagenome (GOLD analysis project Ga0075163, IMG submission 71478) | Wastewater effluent complex algal communities from Wisconsin, to seasonally profile nutrient transformation and Carbon sequestration -... | ecosystem: Engineered > WWTP > Effluent > Algae...
TCAGGCTATCCACGTTGCCGTCAACAAAATCCCAGCGGTACTCGGCAATTTGGTTGGCACCGGACGCAGTGGATGCAGAACCGTCGAAGGTGATCTCCTCGCCGATGCAGACCAGTGCTGGTACTGCCATGCCCATGGTGGCACTGGCCACAGGAGGGTCACAAGGAACATAACAAGAAGTGAAGCCGGTGAACGTTCCGCCAGGGCTGTCCGCAGCACTCACAAAGTGAAGCGTCATACATCCCGTAGGGCTTCCGAATGGGATGGCGACGGGTGCGCCCATATTAACGGGGTTGAGCGTTATCAACAACTCATCGGCAGTGCTGGTACCATTGAACACTTCGATATAATCGTTGTCCCCAAGTTCCATGGTCCCCCAATCGATCCGGATCGAGGAACCGGTCGTTTCCGGGCATATGACCAGGGTGAAATCCTCCCCGGGACCGTACCCTGATCCGCCTTTACCACCGCTGTCGATCAAGGTTCCATCGCAAACCGCCACGGCTTCATCAATGATCGTGAAGACCTGGCTGGAAGCCCCAAGGGCGCTCAACATGGCCATTACGGTCAAGAGCCTGCTGGTAATGGTTCGTGTCATCTTATTCGTTCGTTGCATGCGGGCCATCTGGTCAGATCAAATCTATAGGTCTGTCGTCCAAGGCCGATCCAATTCAATTGATCGGGTTCCTGTTGAGCCACACCACTTTGCCTTCGGTCGCCGTCCTTCCATCGGGCGTACGTGCCTCAACCGCGACCATGTACATACCGTCCTCGCACCCAGCGCCCGTCCAAGGCTCTCCGATATTGGTGCTGAACACCAACCGGTCGCTCTTCATGGAGTACACGCGGACCATCGCCGTGGAAAACCCTTCGGAACCGATCGTGTAGGTGTCGTTCACAAGGTCGCCGTTCGGGGTGAAGGTGTTGGGCATGAAGAGCTTAGGCATCTGGTCAAGCTCCGCAGGCGTTGCCGTTTCATCAGGAGTAGGTGCCGTGGGAGCGGGTTGCGCATTGTCCGGTTGGTCCTGCTGTTCAAGGACCTGTTGTTGTACTTCGGTGGTAATGTCGGCAATAATGCTCCTCACCATTTGTGGACCAATACTGTCCTCAGGCAGACCTTGAGCAGCAAGTTGTGCTGGACCGGTCTGAATACCCACCGGTCCAGTGACAACAGGATCGGTGTCCGCACTGTTCTGATTGGTACTGCCTTGGTCTAGTACGAGCGTGGAAGAGGCAGTCGTCGCTGTTCGGCGAAGAGGGGTGCGATCCACACGCTCCGCGTTATCACCGAACGCTTGCTGTGCGGTGTTCGGCACCACTTGATCCGGTGCTTTTGCCAGAACTTCCGGACCCACCGGTGTTTCGATTGATCCAGATTCTGCGACCTGAACGGGTGGCGCCTTGGGTTCGGAGAGGGTGAAGTAGGCGACAGTACCTACTACGACCGCCACAGCACCTGCAGCAGCCCAGCCGAATAGACCTGCGCTTGTCGTGGTCCCTGCTGCTGCAGCATGGCCCAGCTGGCTGCTGATATTGACCCAGGCTGAAGGGTCCACCATGGTCTCATGTCCTTGGAAGCGCTCCTTGAACAGCTTGCCCACACCATCCTCAACGGAAGCGCTGGGAGAGACTATTTGCTGCTGGATGCCCTGCCAAACCCCCGGGTCCACAGGCATCTCATGCCCCTGGAACCGTTGCTGGAAAAGCGTATTCAAACTATCCTTCATGCTCTTGTCCGTATTGCTCCGCGACCTCTTTTGGTAGCAGCTTGCGCAGGTAGGCCCGCGCCTTCATGAATTGCGATTTGGAAGTGTTCTCCGAGATCCCCAACATACCGGCGATGTCCTTGTGCGGGTATCCTTCTATGGCGAAGAGGTTGAACACCGTGCGGTAGCCGGCGGGCAAGGCTTGGATCAGGGCCATTAATTCGTCCGTGCTCATGCCGGACAGCACATGCTCGTCCTCGCCATGCAAGTGTTCGGCTTCCGTCAGGTCCAGGCTTTGGTCGTAGGGTTTGTTCCGGCGGATATGGTCCAAGGCGGTGTTGACCATGGTGCGTGCGATCCACCCGCCCAACGGCCCATCGCCCCGGAAGTGGTCCATCTTCTGGAACACCTTCACAAAGCCATCCTGGAGGATGTCCTGGGCTTGGTCGCGGTTGTGGGCGTAACGCATGCAAATGCTCATCATCTTCCGGGCAAACTGCTGATACAGCGCTTTTTGCGCTACCGGATCGCCCTTGACGCAACCATCAACGAGTTGTAGCTCCGTCATGACCATCCGGGGTATTGATGCGATTGGCGTTGTGAAAGTTGCCTGAACACGGGGATCCCCAACGTTGCTGCAAGTTACGGCGGCCACCTGCGCCGCTCTACGAAAGGCTACCTTCGCGCCTTCGTTCCGGCAGGCCGGGACCATGGCGCGCTGGGCGTGCCGATCGCAACGACCCCATGGAGCATATTCGGAACTTCTGCATCATCGCCCACATCGACCACGGCAAAAGCACCCTGGCCGATCGCCTTCTGCACATGACCGGCACCATCGCCGATCGCGATATGCAAGCGCAGAATCTGGACGATATGGATTTGGAGCGCGAGCGCGGCATCACCATCAAGAGCAAGGCGATCCAGATGGACTATACCCTCAATGGGCAGAAGTACATCCTCAACCTGATCGATACACCGGGCCACGTGGATTTCAGCTACGAGGTGAGCCGCTCTATCGCCGCGTGTGAAGGAGCCTTGTTGATCGTAGATGCCACTCAAGGGATCCAAGCACAGACCATCAGCAATCTGTACCTTGCATTGGAGCACGACTTGGAGATCATCCCCATCCTCAACAAGATGGATCTTCCGTCGGCCAACCCCGAAGAAGTGAAGGACCAGATCGTGGACCTGTTGGGTTGCAAACTCGAGGACATCCTTAGCGCCAGCGGCAAGACCGGCCTTGGTGTGGACAAGGTGCTGGAGGCCATCGTGGAGCGTGTGCCCGCGCCCAAAGGCGATCCTGCTGCGCCACTGCAAGCGTTGATCTTCGATAGTGTGTTCAACCCGTTCCGTGGGATCATCGCCTATTTCCGCGTCATGAATGGCGTGCTGAAAAAGGGTGATAAGGTGAAGTTCTTCAACACCGGAGTGGAGTACAATGCCGATGAAGTGGGTTGTCTGAAAATGGAGATCACGCCACGGCCCGAAGTACGCGCCGGCGATGTGGGCTACATCATCAGCGGGATCAAGACAGCCAGCGAAGTGAAAGTGGGTGATACACTTACCCACCGTGATCGCATGTGCGCCGAATCCATCCACGGCTTCGAGGATGTGAAGCCCATGGTGTGGGCCGGCATCTTCCCAGTTGACACGGACGAGTACGAAGAGCTGCGCGATGCCATGGAGAAGCTGCAGTTGAACGATGCCAGCCTCACTTGGACGCCCGAGAGCAGCGCCGCACTGGGCTTCGGTTTCCGTTGCGGATTCCTGGGCCTGTTGCACATGGAGATCATCCAGGAACGGCTGGAGCGGGAGTTCAACATGACGGTGATCACTACCGTACCCAACGTGGGTTACATCGTCACCAAGACCAATCGTGATGTTGTGAACGTGCATAACCCGAGCGAGTTGCCCGAGGTAATGCACATCGAGAGCATTCAGGAGCCGTACATCAAGGCACAGGTGATCACGAAGGCCGAATACACGGGTGCGATCATGACGCTTTGCATCGAGAAGCGCGGTATGCTGATCGGCCAGAACTACCTCACCACGGACCGTGTGGAGCTCACCTTCGAACTACCGCTCGGCGAAGTGGTGTTCGATTTCTACGACAAGCTGAAGTCGATCAGCCGTGGCTACGCGAGCTTCGATTACCATCCTATCGGTTTCAAGGAAAGCGACCTGATCAAATTGGACATCCTGCTCAACAGTGAGAAGGTGGACGCGCTCAGCGCACTGATCCACCGCGACCACGCGCACGAGTTGGGCAAGAAGATGTGCAGCAAGTTGAAGGAACTCTTGCCGCGCCAGCAATTCGATATCCCGATCCAAGCTGCGATCGGCGCCAAGATCGTCGCGCGCGAGACGGTGAAGGCCTTGCGCAAGGACGTTACTGCCAAGTGTTACGGTGGTGACATTTCACGCAAGCGCAAACTGCTGGAGAAGCAGAAGGAAGGGAAGAAGCGCATGCGCCAAGTAGGCTCGGTGGAAGTGCCGCAGGACGCGTTCCTCGCTGTGTTGAAGTTGGACTGAGGAAGAGCCGGTTCTTCGCGTTCTGTTGTTCCGGCGAACACGGCACGGCCATTGTCATTTGGCAATAGTCGTCACTTAAGAACCATGCACCTCACCATCGCCCTCGTCCAACTCGAGATCATCCCCTCCAAGCCGATCCAGAACATCGAGCGCATGGAGGAATTCATCCGGAAAGCCGTGAAGAAGGGCGCGCAACTGGTCGTTTTTCCGGAGGATGCCGTGACCGGTCCGCTTTCTGGACAGACCTCTTTCGTGGCGAATGCCCCGGCCTATCTGAAACACTTCCAAGGGCTTGCGGTGAAGTACGATGTCGACATCGTGCCGGGAACATGGACCATGCAGGACGGCGATCTCCTGTACAATGCCGCACACTACATCAACAAGGACGGCAGCATAGCGGGAAGCTATCGCAAGATCAACTTGTGGGAAACGGAAAAGGCGGCGCTAACACCGGGTTCGGCCGTTTCTGTTTTTCCGACGGCTCATGGCATGGTCGGCCTGACCATTTGTTGGGACATCGCCTTCCCGTTGCTGTTCGCCGACATGAACGCGCTCGGTGTGGAGTTGGTGATCTCGCCGACATATTGGTCCTTCACACGCCCTGCTGATGAAGTGGATGCCGTGGTGGATGATGAGATCCTCTTGATCGATTCGCTCTGTACCACACGTGCATTCGAGAACAACATCGTGTTCGCGTATTGCAACGCCGCAGGGGATCTGAAGACCGAGGACATGGATGCCGTGTTGAGCGGTCGTTCGCAGATAACGCATCCACTGGACAAGGTGCTGTGCAAGGCGGAAGGGAATGCAGAAGAGCTGCTTGTGGCCGAGGTTGTTCTCGAGCGTGTCCCGATCGTGGCTGCGTAACACGTTCGGGGAAGGATCTCCCCGATCTATGAGCATCCGGACGCAGATTCCCGTGATATGATGGGTGAAGTGCGTAGGACGGTGATCGGCCCGCTTCTGGCACGATGGTGGCCATTGCTCTTCAACAAACACCATCGCCATGAACAACCTCATCAACATCATCATTGTATTGCTCGTCGTCGGCTGGCTGATAGGCTATATCGGTTTCGGGGCCATGGTGGGCAGCCTCATCCATATCTTGTTGGTGCTTGCTTTGATCGGTCTGGTATATCGGCTGCTCAGCGGGCGTAAAGGAGGAGCATGAAGGAAGGGCGTAGAATGCAACGAAGCTGGCGAGCGCGCATGCTGCGTTGGGGGATGTGGATCCTGATCTTGGCCATTGCTGCTCTTGCATTGTTCTGGCTCGCGGATCGCTTGGCTGAGTCGTTCGTTAGCGGTCAGCTCGACGCGATGGCTGAACGCAGTTCCGCTGTTGTGGACAGCAACAACCCACCGCAGGTCGAAGTCGACCTGCTGCAAGGAAGTGTGCAGATCTCCAGCTTTTCCCTGATCCCTACGCTTGATCGCACCAACGCCGCATTTCAGCTGATCGGCAAATTCGATACGCTGGCTGTTACCAGGATATCGTTGCGAAAAGCCTTGTTCCAGCATTGCATTTCAGCCGATGCTGTCATGTTCCGTTCATCAAGCTTGCACATCACCATGCGGGAGGATAGCGTTCAGCAGGCAACAGGTGATACGCGCCCGAAGAACAATGATCCGTGGAGTTTTGCGATCGCCGCCTTGGCAATGGACCTTGGGCCGATCACTTATGTGAATGCCAAAGGGGACTCGATGGCCACGTATGGTAAGGGGATCGCGCTGAGTGGACAGGAGATGAAATTCGCGCCGGACCCGCACGGAGGAAGGCCATCGTTCCGTGTCGATGGCGTGCGGTTGTCAACGGACAGTATCAAAGCTGTTCTGGCAAGCGGATACGCTTGGTCCATCGGGAGCTGTGCCTTGGATCAACGTTCCGGAACATTCGAGCTGTACAGTGCACTGGTGGGCCCGATCACAGAGATGGAAGAATACAGCAAGGGGTTGAAATACGAGACCGATGTGATCGAAGCACGCATCGATACGTTGCTCTTGGCAGGGCTTGACATCAATGCCGCACTGGCGGATGGCGTCATGAGCCTGCGCAAGGCGACGATCTTGAAGGGTGATGCTACTGTGTTGCGTGACAAGACACTACAGGACGGTCCCAGCGTCGAGCAGGCGTTGTTGGCCAAGTTGATCCGCAAGCTGCCCGTGGGGAGTCGTTGTGATACAGTGAGCGTTTCGCACCTCGACGTACGTTACCGCGAACGATCGGACTACGCGCGTGGCTTTGCATTGATCCCCTTCGGCCAAATACGCGCGACCATTTCCGGTGTGCAAAATGTGGTGGAGGATACCACTGCGTTCATGATCCAGGCGCGTTGTACTGCCTTCGATGACACACCGGTAGCGATGGTTCTACGTTCGGTGGTGCAGGATACCATGGACCGCTTCGTGCTGGATGCATCGATCGGCAAGTTGAGTTTCCTTGCGCTGAACAAGGTCACGGGTCCGTTGATGGATGTGCGTTCCACCAGTGGCCGCATTGATACGGTGATGATGCACATGGATGCGGACAAGCAACGCGCTAAGGGGCGTGTCCGCATGGCCTACCATGACCTGAAGCTCGCCAGCGGAGGCAAGAAACGAAAGGAGCCGTTGAACATGATGAAGACCGTTGCGTTGAACACGTTGGTGCAGAATGATAACCTGGACAAGGGCGGTCCTCGTCCTGGTCAGTTCGCCTTTGAACGCCGGCAGGACCGAGCCGTCTTCAATTACATGTGGTCCGGACTACGAGAGGGGACCAAGGCGATCTTACTACCCGAAGTGCTAACGCGCTAAGAAGGTTTTAAGCTATCGATGGGTCCACTACAACAGGAGGGACGGCTGCCGCTGTAGCATGCGCTGATGGCTTCACACCGCTGCCGTGTTCGCGTGTGTACACGTGCGTGTAGTGTGCTCCGTAGATCAAGATTACCGTTGAGTAGTAGACCCAGACGAGGATGATCACCACGGCACCGGCCGCACCGTATGTGTCGCCCACGCCACTGTATCCTATATACAGTCCGATCACGTACTTGCCCAGCGTGAACAAGGCGGCGGTGATGATGGCCCCGCTCCAGACATCGCCCCAGCGGATCCGCGCATCGGGCAGCACCTTGAAGATCATCGCGAAGATCAATGTGATGATGCCGAAGGAGACCGTGATGTTCAGGATGGTGACCAGGATGGCCGTTGCATCCGAAAGTAGGAGTGCAAGCCGTTCACCGAAGGCCACCAATGCGGCATCGAGCACCAGCGACACCAACATCAGGAAACCGAAACTGGCCACAAGCGCCAAGGAGATCAATCGGGTGGAAAGGTATTTGAGGATCGCACGACCGGGTTTGGCTTCCACCTGCCACACGCGGTTCAACGTGGACTGTAAGCTGGCGAATACCGATCCCGCACTGATCACAAGCGCTGCGATGCCGATCACCTTCGCCAGGAAACGGGTGCCCGTGACCTGTGCATTCTCCAACATCTCCTGCAAGGACGCGGCGGTGCTGGGCCCGATCAAACGTCCGGCCTGCGTGAGCAAAGCCGTGCGTACCGTTGCTTCGTCGTAGACCGTTGCCGCCACCATCACCGTGATGATCATGACCGCCGGAAGGGAGAAGATCGTGTAGTATGCGATCGCAGCTGCCTGGCCCATCGGGTCACTCTTGAAGAATTCCTTGATCGCCATTACGGCTGTGGAACTGGAGCGTTTCCAAAGTGGTAGCAGCATGGATGGTGTGATTTGGCGACGGATGACGAAGGCGAACTGCGAAAGCTGTTCCAGAGTTCAGAATTGTGCGGTGCAGGCGGCCCATCGCGAGACCGCGAAGATGCCCCGGTTAAGTTCGGGGCGGGAATTCCCCAGTCCCCGTGTATGCGTTGGGTCGGCGTTCTTGGTTTTGCTATAGGACGGGATGGTTGGCCGCCGTTCGTTCCATCGTTGCGGCAGGAATTTCGCAGGGGCCATACCTTGACCTTATTGACAACTCAAGTCCCCCGTTCTGCATTGGCCGTCGTTCTGCTGCTCTGTGCGTGTGTCGCGGAGGGCCAGGTGAAGTCGCGTGCGCAGCGCGCATTGGACTCGCTTTTCGTGCGTGACTTTTCCGATCGGCCGACCCTGCGGCTCTATGGCAGCAACAAATTCAACAGCATGGCCTTGCGGTCGCTGCCCAGCTTCACGGATATCCGTTATCTCCCGAACGGGAATTACAATATCGGCGTGGGTATGAGCTACCGGAAGCTCACGTTGAACATCGGGTTCCCAATCCCCTTCGTGAACAATGATGCGGACCAAAAGGGCCGCACCCGCTTTCTGGATGCACAAGCCACCTTGCACACGAACAGGCAGTCGAGCAATCTGTTCCTACAGGTCTTCAAGGGATATTACATCGCCTCGCATCCGGCCGCGCGCATCGGGTGGGGGCAGACGACGGCTGTTCCATACAGGCCCGATCTCGTGCAGTTCAACATCGGCCTTAGTTCGTTGCGCATCGTGGATTACGAGCATTTCAGCTACCGGGCCACCTTCAACCAGGACGCCTGGCAACAGCGGTCCAAGGGCAGTTGGCTCTACGGCGGATATGCCACCTGCTACGTGCTCAAGGCCGATTCCGCTTTGGTGCCACGGACCTTGCTGAACGAGTTCGATCCCGGAGCCATCATTTCCAAAGGCCTGTTCGTGGACATCGGCCCGATGGGTGGTTACGTGCATACGTTCGTCCATCGTCGGCATTGGTTCCTCACCTTGAGCGGTGCGTTAGGTGCCGGACCCAGCTTACAGCGTACCCAGTTCCCTGCTATTGAAGGGCGTTCCACCGAGTTGGAGGTCGGGCCGGGATGGCATGCGCAATGGCGGGCGGGCATGGGTTATAACAGCCGATATCGCTACGTGGGGGTCCTCTACAACCAGGAGCACATCGGCTACCTCAGTGGGACGCAGGACCGCTTCGCATGGGATGTCGGGAACTTCCGCGTCATGCTCGTGCAGCGTTTGAAAGATCGGCCCAAGCGCGTGGATCGTGGTTTGCGCTGGTTGAAGAAGAACACGCCATTGCCAGTGCCATAGTAGTGTGGAGCTACTTCCCCGATCGTCCTTGATCGGGGTGCATCCTGTACGATCCCGCAGTGTGCGTGTGCAAGTGGCGACCGTACGACAACCCGTGATAGCCTAGGGACATTCTTCGGACAGGGACTTTGGCACCTCGTTCGTTCCGTCGGTCATCTCACGTAAACAACCACGAACATGTCGACAAAAAGCACATTAGCCATCGCGCTTACAGCACTCGCCGCAGGCGCAGCACTCGGTGTACTCCTTGCACCAGCATCTGGGAAGGATACCCGAAATAAATTGGTCCAGAAAGGATCTGATCTCCGCAACCGTCTAAGCGATATGCTGGAAGAGGGTGGTGACCTGATCGAACAGTTGAAGGGCGATGCCAACGACCTCGCCAACAAGGCAAAGGATGCCGCCAACACGTCCAAGGACCGTGTGAAGGAGGCAGCTTCCGAAGCGGCTTCTACAGCGCGCTCTACCGCCAATGGCGGTTACAAAGGCTGAGCGTATTCGCGCTCGGCCCATGCGATCACCCCGGTCCCTTGCTCAGGGCACCGGGGTGATCGATCTTCCCGATGTGGCAACACAGCGCGTGATCTTGTTGGTTTCCGCTTTTCGGTTCCAGGAACGATCCAGAGTTATGGATGGGACGCACCCCTTAACGGGGAGTGTACTCCCCAGCAACGGGAAAAAGGAGTGCTGGAAATGCATGTGACCGGTCGCGAACGCACTTGTGCAACCGGCGTAACGGCCGGAGTTGGATAGGGATAGGATCCTGACGGTCGTGTGCGGCATGATGCTGGCCTTGTTCTATTACCAAGACGGAAGAGCATGAACTACTCCATTTCAAAGCGGCGCGAACGGCTCCAGCACCGGAGGACGCTGCTCAACGAGATCCACTTTACCTATTCCAACCTGGCCAAATTGATACGGGCCATGATACCTCGCGAGGCGAACGGTAGACTGGGTCGGCTGTTGAAGCATCAACTTGCCCATGACCAGCAGGCGCAACACGCAGTGGTGGAACTCGGGATGGACCTCGGCCTGCCACCAGGTCCCTGTGTCTGTGCAGATAGCGAAGCCGTGCTGGAGGTCATCCATCATGCTGACCGTGCTGACCGCACTTTCGCCAAACGGGACTTGGTCATCGTTGAGGCATTTCGCGAGGCACGGGTATTCATCATCCGGCTGTGGGGCTCATTGCTCGATGGTGTGGAAGAAGAACAGGGCCATGGCCCCATGTTCGAAAGGGTCCTTCGGCTACAAGGCAGCGAAGCCGATCAGCACCGCGAACTGGTGCGTACTGCCGCCGTTCTGCACGACGATGAGCACGGAGGTCGCTTGAAGCGCACTGCATGATCGCTCACGGATCTTGTTACTCAATGCGACAAATTGGGACCAGGCTGTACGGGGGCCATGGTCCGATGACATTTCTCCCCAACGCATGACCGGGGCTTCCTTGGAACGTACGCGACAGGACCTGCATGGAGGACTGCCTTTTTGGTTGGTCCGCAATGGACTTGGCCCGGATCACGCCCCGCTTCAAGAAGATGTCCGTACTGATGTTGTGATCATCGGTGGTGGGATCACCGGCGCTTTGTGCGCATACGTTCTCACTAGCGCAGGTATCCCTGTCGTAGTGGTGGATGCACGCGCGCTGGGTACGGGGAGTACCTGCGCCAGTACCGCACTCTTGCAGTACGAGATCGATACACCGTTGCACAAGCTCGTGGATCTGGTCGGCGAGAAGAACGCCGTGCGGAGCTACCAGTTATGCGCACAGGCCGTTGTGCGCTTGGGCGATATTGCGAAGGAGATCGGTATGGACGAGTTCGCGTTCCGCCCAAGCGTACAGTACGCGAGCAAGCGATCACATGTCGCCGCCTTGGTCAAGGAGCAGGCCATTCGCACAGCCAATGGATTGCCAGCGGACCTGCTGCAGGGTGCCGGGGAAGTCCGCACTGCGCTTCCCTTCGATGCACCGGCTGCTTTGTGCACCCCCGTTGCAGCGGAGACCAATGCGTTCCTGTTCACCCACGCATTGCACGGGAAGAGCATGGCCGCTGGAGCGCGGATCCACCAGCACACCGAGGTGGTGGATGTGCGCGACAATGCAATGGGCATCGAAATACGGACGGTCGATCGTCATATGATCCGGGCGAAGTATCTGATATACGCCACAGGCTACGAAACGCGCGACCTGTTGCCCAAGGACGTCATGCGCTTGCACAGCACGTATGCTTTGATCAGCCAGCCTATCGAGGGAATTCCATGGCATGATCGCGCACTGATATGGGAGACGGCCAGGCCCTATCTATACATGCGCACCACGGATGATGGTCGCATCATCGTAGGTGGCCGCGACGAGCAGTTCCGATCACCGCCTATGCGAGATGCGTTGTTGGGTAAGAAGGCCGACGCACTCGAGAAGGATATGCTCGGGTTGATGCCTCACCTTCCCTTCCAACGGGAATACGCCTGGTGTGGAACATTCGGGGAGACCAAGGACGGTTTGCCATACATCGATCGCGGCCCTCGGGACCGCAACAGCTACTTCGCTTTAGGAATGGGCGGCAACGGGATCACTTTCAGCTTCGTGGCTGCGGAGATCATTCGTGATCGGATCCTCGGGCGTCCCTGCCCCGATGCCGAGCTTTTCCGGTTCGATCGGTAGTGATGGAAAGGTGTTGTACGGTCGCCCTTTACTTCAGTAGTACCCGATCACATCGGGCTGCGTGAAACTGAAATCCTGCGCCTTCACCGAGAAGCTCGTGAAAGATCCGGAATCGAAGCGGGCTGCCCCGGTCTCGGGCTGGAACGGGAAGAAACTGAACGATACCTCGAAGGTGCTCACCAGCAGGTTCTCGTTGCGGATCAGGATGCCTAGGCCGAGGGCATTGTAGATACGGCCGCTGAACAATGCATCGCCTTCCTCTCCGATGGTGCCCAAACCGTAGAGCAGGATGGGGGCGAACCGGAAACCGAGGATATTGAACGGTGCGTAGGCCACGGTCTCGAACGTGAGCAGTTCCTTGTGCGTCCCACTGACCACCTCGCTGTTGAAGCCGTACAGTTGATCGCCGTTCAAGTTGATGCGGCTATAAGCCGGTTTGCCGAAACCCTTCACCACGGTGCCGCGGACGAACTGCCGGAAATGCCACTGACCGACGGACAACAGGTCGCTGAAGTAGAGGAAGCCCGCCCGGAATGTGGCATCCACACTTTTCCCGCCTTCCCAGAACGTTCCATAGCCGGCGAACACACTGGTGTATCCGAGGTCGGTGTAATACCGGCCACGGGATCCTTCAATGCCGCTGTAGAGCAGCGAGCGCAGTTCCTCCCGCTTACGGATCCCTCCTGTTACTTTCAGCAGCAGCCCTTCCGGGACATCCTCCGTTGCGCCGAAGCGGAAGAGGTAGCGTTCCTTGTAGTATTGGCGCACACTGAAGCCCGCTCCGGCCAGGAAGGTGGATACGTTGCTATTGACACGCAAGGTGTCCTGGGTGAACGTCGGCCGCCGCGCATACCGGGTTTGGAAGTACCGAAGCCCACCGATGATGTTGCTGCTGCGGCCAGGGTCGGTGCCATCGTTCGCGACCGGAAAGCTGCGTCCGATCCAGGTATCGAATGTGATCGGGTCCAACCGCTGCACACCGAGCTCGGTCCCGAGGCTGTCCAAGATCGTGGTGCGGTTCCAGGTCTTGCCCAAGCTCAGTGCACCGGCCATGCGTGCCAATGGTGAATAGAAGGGACGGTCGAACCGCAGACCCAGTTGGTCCGTGGCAGCTGTCGTGCTGTATTGCAAGAGCGAACTGATGTAGGTTTTCCGGATGTTGTAGACACGGTATTGACCGCTCAGTTCGGGATCATCGTATCGCGGTCCATAGATGATCTGTTGCTGCAATTCCTGGCCAAGACCCAAGACGTTCCGATCGAGCAACGTAGCATTGACCGCCGAAAGGCTCGCACGGCCGAAGGCGGCATAGTTCCATTTATCGTGGACCACCACGTCCACATCCACACTATCCCGGTTCCCCGGGATGCGGCGCACGGTGATGCGGGCGTCGTTCACTACGGCACTTGCGCGCAAAAGCCGTTCTGATTCGGCGATCGACAAGGGGTCCAATGTGTCGTTCGCATGCACCAACAAGAGGTCTCGGATCACATAGTCCCGCGTACGTCGGTGCAGTCTATTGCCGGCCTTCTGTAGCCCGGACTTGGGCACCTTGGTGGTATCGTCCACGGAGAAACCGAATGGGTCCGTGACCGTGATACGAATGTTGCGGACGATCTTGCCTTGGTAGCGCTCGGCGGCGTTCACGCGACGTGGCGGCGTCTTCGGTGCAGGCGGCTTGCGATCGGTCTGGGGCGCTTCGAATATGGCCTCATAGATCCACCGCGTCACCTTCCGTTTCTGTGAGTAGTCGTGGATCTTCCGGTAGATCGCGGTACTGTCCGTTTGTGCTGAGAGCTCGGATCCTGGCTGGGAAATGAACAGCAGGGAGAACAACACGGCGCGAAGTGGGGTACGAAGTCTGCTCATGCTGGTCAGTGCTAGCAAGCTACCACGAACATGCCGTCCTGGGCGTACACCTGTTCATCCGGCACTTTCCGGCGACAAAGAGTGGGATCGATCAGCACTTGCTCCGGCCGAGAGCATATTCACCGTCCCTGTTGTCAAGGGCGCTCGTCGTTTTTCGATGCAGTAGCCGGGAAGTGCATTCCCCCCGGTCGGGGAGAAAGTTCCTCAGGCCGGTTGCTGTTCCGGGCGTCTGCGGACCATGGATCGGGAGTTTCTCCATTCAGGCATGCGATCGTCTACGAAACACATGTGCGAGTAATGCAACGTCCATGAAGCATCCCGACAACCAGTACACAACCCTGAGCTGTGCTATTGAAGCCCTGAAGAAGAAAGGCTACACCCACCAACTGATGTTGACCGAACGGCTTGTTCAACAACGCCGTTGCACTGCACCCCTCACGCTTCATCACCGATCCCTTCCACCGGTGCAAAGGGCCGAGCGCCCCAGCGGACATCGGCGTCGTGTACGCAGTGAGGTCCGAGGAACTTGGACCAAATGGCGTGCTTGTGGGAGACTGCGGCACGAATGCCCAGGACTTCATCCACAAGATGGTGAGCGCCTTGCCCGCACACGAACACGCAGATCCCATGGGCCGCGTATTGGATGCACAAGGATGGACCGTGGAATTCATGAAGCGCGACAAATTGCGGAACCCTTCGGACCTGCATACCAGTACGGCTGGCAAATCCGTGCAATACCACTTGGACGCAGCTTAGGGCAAGCACGTTCCTCCCTTCAGTGCCCCATTTTGTACTTCACTTCAATGAACAGCGCACATGGCTACGGACAAGCACTTCAATGAACCCGGCGGACTGCCCGAACCCCTGGAAGACCATCAACCGAATGATAAACCGGCGACCGTTAGCATGTTCGTGGTGATGGCCATTGTAGCGGCCATTGCGATCGGTGCGCTCGCGGTCTATCAGGTGATGTGAACTTCTTATCGGGGGTGGTGGCAAACGCTATCGCGCACGCGATCCTGTGGCATGGTGTATGGGAGCTTTCCGGTAACGGACCCGCAAACATGCACGCCAACTACAGCCCGACGACGCTACCGGACGATGCTCCTCCGTTGATCCGTGAATTACGCGATGCGTTCGACGCGCGCATCATGGACCTGCTGGCCGTTGCACGGGAACAGGCGTCTAGTGCGGTGCCGTTGCACGGGCATGACGCCAGCCCCATGCACCACATCGATTTCCCGTATGGTGTCCTGCAAGTAACCGCCATCTACGATGCAGCGCAGGACCGCTTTACGCAACTGGTGGCGCGCGAAGCGAATGAAGCACACCACGAACGGCCGGGCTTCACCATCAGCCTCTTTCTGTGATCCACGTCGAGTCGCGCGACACATCGATCCTCTGCAATGGACCGTTGTTCCAATGGGGTTGGACAGCCCCGTACTGTGGATCGCATTTCTCATAATGTGCCATTGGGCCACGTTCGATATCCTTCGTTATGCCCGGAACATGATCGGCACAGGATCCGCACACTTCTTCACAAGCGCAAATTCGTTTGCGGATAAAAGGGGACCGGGTGCACTGTGGTGGTGGTTAGTTCCGGTCCCTCTTTTCTTTTCATGCAACACATGCTCGCTGCCCGCTCCACGTCCGCACGTTTCTATACCGGTAACAGCGTGCTTTTCGTGCCTGCTGCATTCCAAGCGCGCTCCTGGGTCATCGTGCTCACCAATTGGTCAGAGGCCACAGGGTTCGTGTACGACATACGCTCGCAGGCGATCACGATGTACGATGTGCATGAGGACGACTTGATCGCCGCATGACGGGTCCACCCGCTTGGCCATTGAGGAGCTTTACCCGGATCGTGATGTGTACAATGCGCAGGCGCTTGTCGCACACTATGCCCACTGTGGCCGCCTTTTCTTGATCAAGGTGTACACGGTGAACACGATCAATGCGAGGTTGACCGTCAGGAAGGGATAGGCGTCTTTCATCCACGCGTTGATGATCAAGAAGACCGCGGCGACATTGCTCAGCAGCATATACCGCCCGGAGTCCGCTTTCCAGTGCCGTGCGACCGTGAGGTAGAAGCAAAGCAGTACGAGCAGCGCACCCGTCCAACCGGTGATCGTGGAGATATCCATGGTCATGGGATGACGGGTCAAGCTTCCACGTCATTTGGGAAGAAAGACCTCTTCCTGTTCAATGGCACCGCGAACATGATGGGCTAGGATCCTGCGGGATCTCTGGGTGGCGTGTCTGCCGGCTCCTGCTCTTCGCTCGGCCCATCACCGCCCAAGCCTCCGCTCATGCCGCCGGGACGCTCATTGTCCGGGTCGTGCGCATAACTGCCCGTATTGTCCGGTGGGTGGGGGACAGTGACATCGTCCGATGCTTGTTCAGGCGGAACGGATGGTCTGGGTGCGGGATACATGCCCTATCAGTAGGGGATCGCGTGCCAGATGCGTACGGCTAGCTGGTGTTATTGCTGGTCGATCGCTCGATACGCTGGAACTGCAACCGCTGCTGCCCGAAGTTCAGGAGCAGGCCGTGTTGTTTGCCCGTCGCCCGCAGGTAGTTCATCACCTGCGTGGTGTCCTTGGTGGCCAGTGTGGTGACGGCCTTCAGTTCGATAACCAGCCGTTGCTCGCACACGAAGTCCGCACGGTAGAAGCTGCTGAGCAGCGTGCCCTTGTAGATGACCGGCACATGCACCTCGCGTTGGTGCGCGATCCTGCGCAGAACGAATTCCAGCGCGAGGGCTTCCTGGTACACCGGCTCCGTATAGCCCGGTCCCAGTTGGGCGTGTACTTCCATGGCCGCCCCAAGTATGGTGCGTATGTCGGTGTTCATTCCGACTTCCCGCATCGCCGCCTTCGTCATGCGAACAGGTCCAGTTGTCCTTCCTGCGGTCGTTGGAAGAGCGTGCAGTTCAAGCCACGCCGTTCACCTTCGGGAAAGTGTTTTCGGCACATGAGCTTGAAGATCTGGCGGATGTTCTCCGCGAAGTGGCCTTCGCCGCGCATGCGCTTGCCGAAGCGGCTGTCGTTCGCCTGCCCGCCATGCGCATCGCGCAACTGGGACAACACCTTCTCCGCACGATCGGGGAAATGCGCGCGCAAACAGTTCTCGAACACGGTCTTCACCGCCCCGTTGGTGCGCACAATGGTATAGCCTGCGCTGATCGCACCGGCGCTTGCTGCGGCTTCGATCAAGGTGGGCACTTCGGACTCGTTCAACGCCGGGATGATCGGCGCGATCATGGCATGCACGGGCACACCGGCCTTGCTCAAGGTTTCCATTGTGCGCAAACGGTTGAGGCCGGTGCTCGTGCGTGGTTCCAGCACACGGCGCAGGTCTTCGTTCAATGTGGTGAAGCTGATCGCGACCGACACCAGGTCCAACGTCGCCATCTCCTTTAGGATGTCGAGGTCGCGCAGGATCAATGCGTTCTTGGTGATCATGCTCACCGGATGGCGGAACTCCTGCAGCACCTGCAACATGCGGCGCGTGATGCCCTCCTTGCGCTCCACCGGCTGGTAACAATCGGTATTGCCGCTGAACATGATCGGCTCCGCCTGCCACTTGCGGTCCATCAAGGTGGCGCGCAACAGCTCCGGTGCATTGTGTTTGACGATGATCACGCGCTCGAAGTCCAGCCCCGCGCTATAGCCCCAGTACTCGTGCGTGGGACGCGCGTAGCAATAGGCGCAGCCGTGCTCGCAGCCCTGGTACGGGTTCATGCTCCAGTTGAACCGCAGGTCCGGCGAATCCACCCGGTTCACGATCTTCTTCGCATGCTCCGGCACGTAGCGCGTGGCGAGATTCTCCTCCTCTACCTCATCGATGCCCTCCCAATGCACGATGCCATAGCTCTGCTGTAAAAAGCGGTTGGCCACCTGCGTATTGGCGCCCCGCCCCTTGATGGAAACCCCGTCGATCGGCATGCCCATAATGTAGGGGCAGGAGGGGGTGGTGCCGATGGTACACTACTCGACACTCGGCAATGGTCCGTGTGCTGAGTGAATTGTCCAATTCCGAGGTGAAGAGTCTCACTTCCCCACCGCCACCACCTGCAGCGGCTTCCGCGAGGGCGCATTCAGCACCTGACCATCTACACCGAAGCGTGAGCCGTGGCAGGGGCAATCCCAGCTGCGTTCGGCGCCGTTCCAGGCTACGGTGCATTTGATGTGCGAGCAGGCGGGGTCAACAGCGTGCAGGGTTCCGGCTTCGTCGCGGTGGAGGGCAACGGAGCGGCCATCGTGTTGCACCACGCGGCCCTGGCCGGGGGCGAGATCGTCCAGCTCGGGCATCTTGGTTGCAGGGAAGGGCGCGGCGACGAGGTGGCCTACGACATCCACGGCTTCCTTCACAAAGTTGGCGAAGCCCGCGATCACGCTCACGCGTGCGGGATCGAACACCTCCTTGTACGGACTGTCGCCGGTGGTGATCAGGTCGGTGAGGACGATGGCGGCCAGCGTGCCGAGCGTCATGCCGTTGCCATTGAAACCGGTGGCCACGAAGAGGCGGTGGTCCGCCATGGGCAGGTGGCCGATGTAGGGCAGGCCATCGGCGGGTTCGAAGTATTGCGAGGACCAGTGGTGCGTGATGGCCTGTACGGGAAAGAGCGAGCGCACATGTTCCTCCAGGTCCTTGAAACGTTGCGCGGTATCCTCTTCGTGACCGGTCTTGTGGTCGTAGCCACCGGCGATCAGCAGGCGTTCGCCGTCCACTTCTTCCGTGCGGTAATAGTGGTATGGATCCTCCATGTCGTAGACCAGTGTATCGGGCAATGTTGCTCCGGGTGTTAGCCGCGCACTGAGCACGTAGCTCCGGTACGGCGCATTGCGGAAGTGCAGGATGTTGACGCCGGGCGGTATGTGCGTGGCATAGACCAGGCGCCGCGCACGTACGGTACCGCGTTCGGTGACCACGTACAGGGCATCGTCCTCGGTCTTCACATCCAGCACGCGGCAGTTCTCCTGCAACACACCACCGGCCGCGCGGAAAGCGTTGGCCAGACCCGTGATGTAGCGCGTGGGATGGAACTGTGCCTGTCCGGTGAAGCGCGCCACCTTCTGGTAGGGGCGTGGGAAGGGAAGTTGGTTGACGAATTCGGCTGGCAGGCCCACGGCCAATGTGCCTTCCACGATCTTGTCCAATTCCTCCACCTGCTTCGCATCCTGCGCGAAGAGGTAGGCATCCTGTTCGTGCCAGTTGCAATCGGGTGCGTGCAACAATGCGTATTGCCGGATGCGGGTGCAGGCCTCCACCGCGGCTTGCGCCACGAGCTTCGCATCCTCCTCACCATGCTTGGTGATCATCTGGTCGTAACTGAGCTCCAGAATGGTGTTGATGTGCGCCGAGGTGCCACCCGTGGTGCCGAAGCCGATGTTCTTCGCCTCGGCCAGCAGGCAGGACAGGCCAGCCTTCCGCAACGCGAAAGCAGTGCTGATGCCGGTGATGCCGCCACCGACCACCACGACATCCACATCCCTGGGAAAAGATGCTTCACCTGTATCCATACCCGAGGTGGTGTCCTGCCAGAGACTGTGCAAGTGGCCGTCGCGTTCCATGGTCATTTGGTTTTCACGCCTCTCCGCAGATCGCCTACCATGTTCCCACTATGCAGCACCACTGCGGTGTGTCCAGTTACATTGCGATGCCCCTGTGGGGTAGCCCTTCCCCAAGGGTCCCGAAGTGGTCCTGATCGCGAACGTGCTGACTGCTCCGCTGCGCACGGAAAGGCCTGCAAAGCCCTAAGAACGGCACAAGACGTGTTGCGCACGGCGGCATGACCGCCGAACAATTCATGGGGCTTACCGTCCCGACCGCCCTTCACATGATCGCCACGGCACACCCCATTGCAGAGCGCTGCGAAGAGAACATTAGTGCGTACTTCCTGCAGGTGGAAAACGTGTATGTGAAGGTTACCGTGAACAACTACGACCTCAGCAGCTATGGATACCAGGCCTTCACCGCACAGGATGCGCGCTATGGGGTGATGCTGGAGTGGATGCGGGAGAACGGCGGCAGTGCGTTGCTGAAGACCGCGTGAGTTTTCCGTTCTGTGAATGTGATCGGACACTTTGTTCCGCACTGTACACCTCAATTCCCCATGGCTTGGTTGCTGATCCCAGCATTGACGGGACTTTCGGCTGTTGGCACCTGATCTGTCCGTCGACCACGCAATCCTGCAAACAACTAGAACCTACACCAATGAACAACTCCAAAAGCTTGACCAGCATCGGTCACCTGGCCCTCGCGCTCGTCGTGGTGGCTTTCTCCAGCAACGTGAACGCCCAAACCACACCTACAACGGGTGGAACGGACAATGGAATGACGATGAAGAGCCCACAACAGCCTCCACAACAAGGATGGTCATGGTGGAACGACGATACCTTCAAGAAAATGGAAATTGATGAAGCGGGCATGACCCAGTTGCGTAGCATCGACGATCGCTATCGCGCGGACTACGACAAGATGGGCAAGACCCCCTGGACCAATGCCGGTTACCAGGACTTGACCGATCGCCGCAACCAGGACATTAAAGGTGTGTTGACGCCGGAGCAGTACAAGCAGTGGTCTACCCGCTCATCCGGCAAGCCGAACAGCGCCGGGGGCACTACGCCGACCACGCCGAACAATACGCCGAACGCCCCTACCAAGTAGAGGTCATCAGAATGGGTCAGGTCAATAGCTCATCTGAGACCTGACCTATAGCGCGCCGTACCGGCCTCTTCCGGTGCGGCGCGCGCCTATTTGGATACGTCCGCTGCAGTTCTGGCGGTGGGCTGTTCTTCCACATCCCATGAGCAGTGCGAATGGGATGTAGCAACATTTCCACAAAGCCCGTTCGGTCCGGCGTTAGCATGATCGACTGAAAGGGCCGTGGCCGTAGCGCGTCCGTAGCGGGCGCCTCAATGGCCCGGAATTGCATACGGTCACATCGCGCCGCATAACAAGCAACTGCGCACTTCACGACCCTAAAACCCAACTCCCATGGCAGAGCAAAACGAAGGCAAGGAAAGCACCCAAGGCGCTTCCCTTGCGAGCAAGAATGGTGGCACACCAAGCCGCGATGCGGTAACCACCGAAGACGGTCGCTTGAACGAGGACCGCACAGGTCTGGGCCAACACCCGAAAGACGTCAAGCCACGTCCTACCGAGGGTGGCGGCAAAGCCGACGCTTACCAAGGTCATGCTGGTACGCACCAACGAGCCACACGCGGCGGCATGACGGGTGGCCAACCAGGCGATACGGATGGGCCAACGGAAGAGACGGCGGATGCGTCTGGCATCGACGGTGGCCAGTTCAACGATACCAGCGGCGTTGCCGGTGGTTACCAGGACCCTGCGGAGAACAATGGGAAACACGGTACAGGCCAGACCAGCGCGCAAGCTGGCGAGGGAAAACCAAAGGCCGACCCACGAGGCGACCATTGAACCCTGTGAGCAGCGGTCGTTGAACGATCTTCTATCGAGCGCCTCGTATCCCACAACCTCTAGCGCCACTCCCGCGAATGCTGGAACCAAGGGCCTGGTGGGATGCGAGGCGTTCCCTTACCGCGGATCGGCTCATCGGTAGAACGGTGACCCAAGGACGAAGATGAAGGACTGCACATCGATCATGTCGCGCGGTGCCAGGTCCGTGAGATCGGTCTTTACCTGCTCCGCGAAGTCCAGGAAGTTCTCGTACGTAGCCCAATTCGGACGTGACGCGTAGCCGAAGGGGAAGTGGTAGGCAAGCGCGGCGGCCTTGGTGATCTGTGGCTTCAGGAAAATGTGTTGCTCCGGCTGTGCGATAAACCCGAAGACGGTCGCCAGCGGCCAGGTGAGCACACGGGTCTGTTTACGCGGGAGCGCATCCACCGCCTCCACGAATTCTGTGAAGCGGTCCTCGATGTAGCGGGCACCGTGCAGCCATTGGTACAAGGCGAGGGAGAACGCGCGCGCGCCTTCTGTTGTGCGCACCGCATCACGCAAGGCCATCTTTTCGAAGGAGAACAACAAATTGGTGCGTGACTCCACCCGCAAGGCGCGGCGGGCCACTTCATCGTATTCCTTGTCCTGGAGGAGACCGGAGAATGTGCCGATCCCCAACAGTTCGGACCACAGTTCATGCGCCTCCCATTTGTAGTCGCGTTCCCAGTTCAAGTACTTGGGATCTGTGAAGCCTTTGGGAAAAGCACGCAGGAACTTCTTACGGCATTGTCCACGTTCCTTGGTGAAGGCCAACAATTCCTGGGAATGATCGAAAGAGCCTGCGGGATGGTCCATTGCTCAGACCAACCTCAAGGCAGCGTAACGATGAGCAGGAAAAAGACCATGGCGACCGCGATCACCATGCCGACCTCCATGCGTGTTCCCAATTGGTTCTTTCGAATTGCAGGGACGACCCGCCTTGCTACCTGGATGAATTTGCGTGTCATGATGGATACGGGAATACAGATCACGGACCACCTTCAGCGATCTTCCACCATGTCACGGACGCACAAATGGTAGGATCATGTGGAGACCTTTCCTCAGAGTGCTGGTGGGACCTTCGATCAAGCCCGCCGCCCGGCAATGCTTCTCCCGTTCCTTGGACAATGGCACGCCGCCTGCTTGTGTAAGGTCAAATACCCGAGCCATGCTACTCCCCCTGCTTCTCGCCATAACGCTTTCCAGCGCGACCGTTCACACCCCGACCAATGACCCGGTCTATCACGTCAGTTGGATCGATGCGGACAATGCCGCCAAGTGTACTGAGCACAAGGACAAGGAACAAGCAGAAGCCTCCGCAGCACAATTGATGAAACAAGCGAACGTCACCAACGTGCAGGTGGCGGAAGGCCCTTGTACACCCGGGGAGAAGGAGCAAAAGGAACAGTGAAGATCCGTTCCAACGGTCCTTCTGTCCCGAATGCATGGTAGCGACGTAGCTCGTCCTTGAGCATTCGCGCGCCTGCACCGGATCATGGCAGGCCCTTTGACCTACTTCCCGCGAACGACCTAACACTGTATACAACATGGGCAGCTGGATCAAGGATACACTTACCACGGGGGCAATGGCCAGTGCCAGCACCACAGCGGCTGTTGCCATCATGGGCAAGGTGGAGATCGACAGCGCTGCGGCGCCGATCAATGCCGTGAGCCACATACTCTGGGGGGATGATGCCGCACAGAGTGAGCAACTGGATGCCCAGCATACCCTTGCCGGTGCTGCCCTCAACGCCATGGCCGTGACCGGATGGGCTGGATTGCATGAACTCCTGATGCCGCGCCGCGGCGCACCCGGTGTAACCCGTGCCGTGCTCTCCGGCGTGGCCGTGTCCGCCTTGGCCTACATCACGGATTATCATGTGGTCCCCAAGCGCTTCACACCGGGTTTCGAGAAGCGCCTTTCCAGGACTGCCCTGCTCGGCATGTATGCTACGCTCGCGCTCTCGCTTGCGGCAGGCAGCCTTTCCCGTAAGCGGTGATACCACCGCTCACCCCCGCCGTTCCTACGCCGCAGGCACCGTTCCTCGTGCCGCAAGTGTCAAACTATGTGAATAAGATCAGGCGCAGGCAACGTTCCGCTCGCGCTTGTGTCTTGTGGTTGTATTAGCCCTTGAAACCATGAGTTCCCTTATCCGCCGCATACCCTCCAGCACGCTGGTGATCGGCATCTACGTCGTCATCATCGCCTTTGCGCTGTTGGTGTCGCTTTACTCCAGCTAGCGCTGTCCACATCCGGGCAGGCAAGGGGCAGTGGATGTGATCCTGTAGTGTGCTATCCGTACGTAGCATGTGGCTACGCGTAACCCACCAATAGCGCTGCAACCGTAGGCCAGCATACGGCGCGCATGTTACAGCACCGCCTCCCGATGGTGCAGCATTTACGGATCGGTCACACCATGGGGCGGCGTGCTCTATACTTTGTTCTTTGTAACGGGTCCGGGCAAGGCCTTTTCGCGTGCGGACCGTTCCGCTCGTCCATACGACAAGCGGTGGAGACGACCGTGCGGCTTCTTATCCGCCGTGCCCGTTGGGAGTGGGTTCCACTGCACCGCGCATCTTCGTCGCGAGGGTAACTGCTACCTGTCCCCACGGGATCTTGGCGAGATGGTTCGGCAGCACCACCGCCGCAACGGATCCCAGCAAGCGCTTCATGATCCCCCCGCGGCGCGTGACGAATCCCATCATGAGCTGCGAGGCGATACCACCGCTTGTCATCAACGATGCAACACGCTGTGCCGGCTTGAAGTCGCTCACGGCATCTTTTACCGCGCCCCGGAAAAGAGCGGAACGGACTTCCTTATCGGCCAGGGCGCGGCAATGGTTCTCGAAACGCAGGTGTTGGGTTTCGCTCCGCAGCCTCAGCTTCAAGGCGTGCATCTCGATCTCCTCGTAAGAGGCGAAGGGTTTGCTCTCAGTGTCCATGGAAGTTGTTGATCAAGTTCACGGTGAACGACCTGCCCCAACGGCCTTTCCAAAGGCTGCCGAAGAGGATGGCCAGGATCACATACGCCAGGGCCATGATGCCGAAGCCCACGGCGATGTTGCCGAATTCCTGGCCCAGCAGGTAGGCCCCGGCAATGGAGGCCATCAGCAAGGCCAGACCGTAGAGCACTATGGCCGCGAGCGAGCCGGTGATCTTGCGCAGCGTATCGGCAACGCGCTTGGAGAGGATGAAGGTGAGGTATTCCCGTTCAGACCGAATGGTACCCTTGGTGGTGGCCATGAAAGAATCCATGAAGTCGCCAAGGTCCGTGAGGGACCGGGGATCCTGGACCATGTTGCCGGAACTTTCCGAAGCATCTTCCATGGTTCTCGAGTTAAAGGTTGGATGCACTAGCAGGGCGTGCCCCCGGGCGTGCGGCTTGGTCCACATCGGACTTCACCTGGTCGGCTGCCTCTCGGGCTTGGGTACCGATGTTTGAAGCGGTCTGTTCGGCCTTGTCGTTCAAGGCGTGCTTGCCCTCTTCCACCAGGTCGGTAAGATCATCGCTTTTCTCGGTGTTCATGGATAGAATGGATGTGTATGTAGGGCTCGTGGCCTTATAGTTCGCCGTTCTCAGCGGCCTTCTTCATTTTCTTGTTGGCATAGATCGCCACCTCCACACGTCGGTTCTGTGCTTTCCCTTCCGCGGTGGTATTGTCGGCTACGGGTTGTGCCTCACCATAGCCCATTGTGGTCGTCCGTCCGGCTTGGACGCCTTGGGCGACCAGGGAACGGGCCACTGCCTTGGCACGGCGTTCCGAGAGGTCCTCGTTGTAGGCATCCGCGCCATCGGCGTCGGTGTGGCCTTCGATCAGGATCTCCGTGTCGTCGTATTTGTTCAGGGTAGCCGCAAGTTCGGTGAGGTTGCTCTGTGCCGTAGGGCCGACATCGCTCTTGTCCACATCGAAGAGCAGTCCGCTATCGAACGTGATCCGGATGCCCTCGCCCACGCGCGTTACAGTAGCACCTTGCAGGTCGTTGCGCAGTTCTTCCGCCTGCTTGTCCATGTGTCGACCGATGAGGGCACCGGTCGTGCCGCCGACCGCTGCGCCAATGATTGCACCTATGGCCGTCCCGTTCTTGCCGAACTGATTGCCGATGATCGCTCCTGCACCAGCTCCGGCGCCAGCACCGATCGCTCCGCCTTTCACGGCACGGGATGAATGGCAACCGAATAGGACGATCGCGAAGAGCGGTGCAATGAGGGTGTTCCGGATGATCGAGCGCATGACAGTGGGATTATGGAATGGATGATCGTACTCCGCTTTCATATCTCGAATGTTATGCCCAGGTATTCAAAGCGGGCTCAACAGCATATTCCATGACCGGATCGTGATCATAACGACGGTCGATTCATGAATGATCCGGTAGGTGAATTCAGAATATCGGGGTGTGTCTTCCCCAAGTGGCGCATCGATCACCCCAGTGTGATCGCTTCGTCCTTGGCCACGCTATTTGGCACAATGCGACATCAGGTACTACTCATCACCCATGGCATTGAAGGCGATGGACCAACTGGCATACAAGTGGAACTTAACGGTGCGGTCCGATCTTATTCGACCACAGGATGTCATGAACAATGGACTACGCGGATTGCTGGCAGGCGCCGGTGCAATGAAATGGGGTGGTGGATGTCTGGGGACCGTGTTGGTCTTCGCCTTGATCTGGATGTTGCTCGGGCAATGCAACTGATGCGCGCAACGCGGACCAAGGTTTGTCCATGTGGGTGAAAGCAACAACTGATGGCAACGCAAGAGGACAAGGATCGGAAACCGTCCGCAGATCCCACTTCAACAGACAGTTCTGCCAAGGAAACCGGACCCAGGCCCATTGAGGGCAAGGGCCCGGACGTCTATGATCCGGTCGGCATGGCCGGTAAGAAGGCCGGCATCGTGAAGGGGATCGAGGAGAAACTGAAGCAGGAAGGAACGGATACGAGCGAGTAGGCATTGATCGAGCGACGTTTATTAGACGTCTTTTTCAAATACGGATCGCCCAATCCCGCGAACGAGCAGGTCACGCTCATCTGGGATGCTCGCGGTACCGTGCATGCGTTGGGCGTAACGGACGTGAACGGTCGTGAAGTTGCGTTGGGCAGAGCGTCGTTGGCGAACGCACCGTGCTGGATATACAGCACCTTGCCAACGGGCACTACACCATCCACTTCCGCGATGAGCTGGGAGGCGCACTGGCAGTGAGCAGATTGAGCGTCATGCATTGATCCACTAAAGAGATCATAGGAAACGCGGGGATCAGGAGTGTTCCGGTCCCCGCGTTTCCTATGTAGTGGTTTTGGATAAGGAGTTGACCCCTACGCCTCACTGGACCGAACGACCTGCGAAAAGTCATATGCACTCCGTGGCAGTTTGGAACGATCGGCAAAATCCTTGAAAACGGACCTGGACGTTGGGGTCGTAGATCCGGTACGGAATACCCCTGGAACCGTCGTCCGGCAAGCATGCCCCTCGTTCCTGAATGAAGGCTGTATCGCTTGATCAGGGGTCGCTCATGCCTGGATGAAAGGGGAATTACCGTCCATCTATTGCCCGATCCGGGCAGATCACTGCCCATTGCCCTCAGTCGAACTAGCCCTTTTTGAGGCTGATGGAGAGTTGGGCACGAGATCGCGAGCAAAATGCCGTTGCTCGATCCATTCAACCTATCCGTCGAAAAGAAGCACAGGCCCATCGAATAATTCCTCCGGATCCGTCGCTGCTCGCTACCGACCTGGAGCATCGCTCTGCGTGTCAGCAGAGGTCACCACAGCCCCATTCATCTTATTCCGCCTTCACATGCGATCATACTACCCCCGTACATCCAAGAACCAATTTCCGTTGCGCATAGCAACACTACTTCTGATCGTATCGGTCGCGCAGTTGACTGTTCGCAGCCAGGTGGCTACGGTCTACACCGTTCTCCCTTCAGCAGGATCCTACTCCGCCATATCGGGAGGTTCCATTCTCTTCGGGGGTGCATTGGAGTTCGGCACCATCGGTGATGACATTTCCGGAGCCCAGACGATCGCACCGTTCAACTTCGGAGGCACGACGTACACACAGATCTTCGTTTCGGCCAACGGGTTCATCACGTTCGGATCGGCCCCGGCCGCTGCGAACTACACACCCATCAGCAGCGCGGCGGGCTATGCCGGGGCGATTTCCGCCTTCGGTACGAACCTACAGAATACCAACGCGGACTTCACCCTGAGCACGCAACAGCGTTCGGTGCGTATCCAGACCGTGGGTTCGGAGGTGGTGGTGCAATGGCGTGGTATGCGCCGCCAAGGGGTGAACAATGAGAACTTCAATTTCCAGATCCGCCTGAATACGGCGAACAACGTGATCAAGATCGTCTATGGTCCGATCGCAGGCCAGGGCAGTGCGGTCACTTTCCAACCCGAAGTAGGTCTTCGCGGGCCAACGAACACCTTCGCGACGGACGTTAAGAATATCCAGATCGTCAGTGCAGAGACTTGGGCCTTACCGGCGAATGGTACGGCCGCCGCCAATACCATGGCCTTTACCTCCGCCCCTAATCCGGACAAGGTCTGGACCAGTGGCCTCACGTACACCTTCACACCCTGCGCCGCTCCTACCGTTGGGGTAACACCGCCCGCTTCCACGGTTTGCCAAGGCAATGGCGTCGCGCTTTCAGCAGCCGGAGCAACGTCCTATAGCTGGGCACCAGCAACGGATCTTAGCGCCACCACCGGCCCAGCGGTGACGGCTACGCCTGCAAACACCATTACCTACACCGTCACCGGTACCAACCCGGCTTGTCCCTTCGCTGGTTCCGCCACCGCTACCATTACGGTAAATCCGGCACCTACTGTTACCGCAACTTCCGGCGCTGCGGGCATCTGCGCCAGCAGCTCCACTACGGTGAGCGCCATTGCCAGTGCGCCGGTCTCGGCCACATCCAGTGCTGCATCAGGAGCCTTGAACGTGAACCTGCCGGGTACCAGCGCGGCCTTGACAGCCCATTCGCTCGCCATTGCAGGTGGGAACGGGAACATAGGCTCGGACATCACGATCTCCGTAACGCTCAATGCCACCACTGCTAACGCGCAGAACAGCGACCTCGACTTCTATCTCATCGGCCCAGGGAACTGTGGCGCCATGGAGATCTCCACGGACAACGGTGGTTCGGGCGACAACTATGCGGGAGCACTGCTTCGCACCCCCAGTGCCTTCACCAACATCAATACGCTCGGCAACGTGGGCAATATCTCGGGATCGTTCAGTCCGGAAGGCAACATCAATACGCCTGCGAATGCCGCGTCGGCCATCATTGGTTCGTATGCCTTGCCCGCAACGGCCTTGGCGGGTTGTCCTGTGAACGGGAACTGGACCATCGCGATCGGGAATGACAATGCGCTTTTCCCGGCCACGTTCACAGGTTGGAACCTGACGATCGAGAAGACCGTCGTTGGCAATTTCACCCATGCATTCTCCGGCCCCGGGACCATCAGTGGTGTAACCAACAGCGGAAACAACAACTCTACCGGTACGGTCACAGTTTCCAATGCTCCCGTTGGTCTTCAGACCTACACGGTGCAAACGACCTCTCCGGTGAATGGTTGTATTACCACCCGGACAGTGGACATTCAGGTCGGTGCTCCGCCGAATGCAGGCAGTGGAAACGGCAGTGCAGTGGTATGTTACAACGCGTCCTCGATAAGCCTGTTCACTTCCATTCCCGGAACGCCCGAACAGACGGGCACGTGGTCACCAGCACTGAGCAATGCAGGTGGTTACCTGGGCAACTTCATGCCCGGCACCGATGCTCCGACCACGTACACGTATTCAGTTCCCGCTGTGGCGCCATGTACTGCTAGTGCAAGCCGTACGGTAGCCGTGAGTTTGAGTACCGTGGACGCTGATAGCGACGGTATCCTGTATTGTGACGATACCTGCATCGGTGTTCAAGGCAGCTTTGGTTCCACATGCAACTTCACACCGGGCAATGGTTATGCCCTCGGACAGATCAATGCTTCGTGCAATTGTGTGCAGGTGGAGAACTGTGCTCCCTTGTATGTGACCATCTCCACGGACAATTCCGCTTCGGACGAGACCACCTTCCAGATCCTGGACAACAGCGAGACGGTCGTCTGTTCTGCGAACATCCCGGCCTTTGCCAACCCGATCACCGCACCATACCCTGATTGCTGCCTGCCACCAACGGGCTGTTATCGCTTGCGCGTCACTGAATCGGGTGGTGATGGCATGATGGTCGGCACTTTGGGTGGATACCAGTTGCGCGAAGGGGGTGCCAGTGGCAAGCGCATCATCGACAATACGGCCAACTTCAGTGATCAGGCGTCCTCCGCACCGGATGTGAGCACGTTGATGACGAACGCGGACAACGGACGTTTCTGCCTACCGGTGGGTTCCAACAAGCCGGTGTTCCAGCATTGCGATAAGCTGGATTGGGCCAATGACAATCTGGTCGCATTGGTCGCTACGGAAGATCCCTTGGTGAGCGCTTGGTGGAGCTCTTCTGCACCACCGAGTGACAAAGGCTATGAGTTCTGGTGGTTTGATCCGAACGGGACATACAGTTTCCGTCGTTTCCGGAGCCACGCCACGAGCGATGGATACTCACCGGCCAGCGCCACGCGTGCGTGCAAGGTGAAGATCAACGGTTGGGCCAACACGCCTACCAGCCCGTGGTTGACGGTCGGCAAGCTGTACAACGTGCGTATCCGTGCGCGCTACGGAGCTGGCAACTACAGCCCGTTCGGTCCGGCCTGCTTGTTCAAGATCGATCCAGCCGCCGCGACTTGCCCGCTGGTGAAGTTGCAGGATAATCCGGCCAACTTGACGGATTACAGTTGTGGTGTTACGCGCTACTTCGGTGGTGGTGCCAGTGCCGGGATCAACATGAACAGCATGCAGCCGGGCAGCGCGGTCAACTGGGGCAACAAGATCGTGGCAACGCCACCGCAACCTATCCCGGCAGTGGCCAGCGCGAACGTGCGTTACCAGTTCCGCTTCGTGAACCATGGGGAGTATCCTGCTCCAGGCAGCTGCATCATCCGTCCGCCACAGACCAATCCGACGATCTACTTGAATTGGACCACGGGTGATAAGCTGAAGTGCGGCATCGACTATTCGGTGGATGTGCGCGTGAGCTTGGACAACGGTGTTACATGGTGCGTAGGGGGTAATACGATCACGCCATCCATCACGCAGTATCCCAAGACCTACTGGGGACCCGTTTGTGCTGTGTCCATCCGGATGAACAACAATGCATCGTGCCCAGTGAACGGGTTCATCAGTGATGGTAGCAACCTGGCGTTGACGACCAATGGTGGTAGCCTGACCATATATCCCAACCCGAACCGTGGTGACCAGTTGTACATCTCCCTGAGCGAAGTGGCCGCTGATGTGCGCACGGTGAACGTGGACATCTACGACATGACCGGCAAGAAGGTAAGCGCTCGCACCATCGCGGTGCAGGATGGTTACGTGAAGACCGCTCTTGAGCTGAATGGCGACCTCTCTGGTGGCCTTTACCTGGTCAACATCACCGCCGCAGACAAGACCTACACCCAGCGACTGGTGATCCAGCCCTGAGTTCCCTCCGCTATCCAGCTCCCCGCGCGTTTTGCCTGCTGTTGCTCCATACCGAAAGCGCGCGGGAGAGCCTGGTTTTCAGGGAGAAAGCACCTCCCCGTCGGGAATACGATCCATGTGTTCCGAACCATTCTCCCCCAGATCCGTAGGACCAGCATTCCGATCATGCGCAGCATAGGTCCCATCCTCTTTTTATTTGCTGTGCAAGCCGCTCACGCGCAGACCGGACCGGGCGGAGTGGGTAGCATTACCACGAACGTACTTTGGTTGCGCGCTGACAACGGGGTCAGCGTGGTGGGTACATCGGTCACTGGGTGGACCGATGGAAGTGGTTGCATCAACAACGCCACGAGCCCTGCCTTGGTGGCACGGCCCACCTTGGTGAACGGTGCGTTGAACGGATACCCGATGATCACGTTCGATGGTGTGGACGACCAACTGCGCATTCCGGACGCGGGCACATTGGACCTATCACGCTGGAGCATCTTCATCATGGGTGCCGAGAATAGCGCGAAGAACAACAACGAGTGGCTGTCCAAAGGGACCAATGCACAGCCGAACTATGCCCTGTACAGCACGGCCGCCGGTGCAGTGCAAATGCCCATCTACAACATCCTCTTCTTCAGTACCAATCCCGGCAGCGCAGCAGCAACCACGGGTCCTTTGTTCAACGTGATCCAGTACGATAATGTCCCTGTTCCGTTCCTCCCCGTTTTCCTGCGCAATCTGTATAAGAACGGCAGTCCTATCTACTCGGATCCGGCCGGCGTGAATTCGCCGATGCAGAACAACAACATGCTTTATATCGGGAACGTGCAAGGCGTTACGACCTCGTTCCTGAGCGGCAGTCTTGCCGAGGTCATCATCTACAATACGCCGGTCAACAACGCCCAACGCGTCATCATCAACAACTACCTGGGGGCAAAGTACGGCACCACGCTCGCCACGAACGACATCTATGTACAAGACCTTCTGAGCAACGGGCATTACGATCACGATGTGGCCGGTATCGGGAGGATCGATGGCAGCAACATTCACGCGGACGCAAGAGGAACAGGCGTGGTGCGCATCAACAGCGCAACGGGCCTGGGAAACAACGAATTCCTGCTCTGGGGCCACGACAATGGTGCCCTTGGTGCCTTTGGCAGCACGGATTTCCCGGTCGGCCTGCAAGGGCGATGGCACCGTGTGTGGCGCGTGAACGAAGTGAGCCAGGCCGGTGCGGCCGTGGATGTCGGGAATGTGAACATC
>Ga0075163_10001436_pt1 | contig 32118 bp, 29 predicted proteins | sample JI1023141ADNA_FD_71478 | JGI IMG/M metagenome (GOLD analysis project Ga0075163, IMG submission 71478) | Wastewater effluent complex algal communities from Wisconsin, to seasonally profile nutrient transformation and Carbon sequestration -... | ecosystem: Engineered > WWTP > Effluent > Algae...
GGGCACTGCCAGACCGCCCGCGGCGCCCCCTCAAGGTGGGCTCCGCGGGCGCTGCGGTCGGGGTCAGGCCTCCCGGTACCAGGTGTTCATGAACGCGGTGAGGTTGTCCCAGGCCGAGATCGGGCCGACGAGCTTGTTCACGGTGCCGACGGGGCGTGGCCGGGCGAACAGCGGAATGACATGGCCGCCACCGACCACGAGGTCGTTCATCTTGATGAACAGTGCAGCGCGCTTGACCGGGTCGAGTTCCACCTGGGCCGACTTGTGCGCCTCGTCGTACTCCGGACTGGTCCAGCGGGACAGGTTGCGGCTGGCCCACTTGTTGGCCTTCTGGGCAAGTTCCCAGGTGGTGAACTGCTCCATGAAGGTCTGCGGGTCCGGCTGGGTCATCGTCGTCGTGAACATCTGGATGTCGGACCAGAACTTCTGATACGTGTCCGGATTCGCGAAGTCGCTGCCGAAGAAAACCGACGCCACGATGCTCTTGAGCTCGAGGTCGATGCCGGCCTTGGTGCAGGCATCCTTGATGATGGCCTGGCACTTCTGGCGCGGGCCGCTGACGGAGGTCTGGTAGACGAACTTCAGCTTCACGTTCCCCTTGGCGCGAATGCCGTCGGCACCCTTCTTCCAGCCCGCGGCCTCGAGGATCTGGTTGGCCTTCTCGGGGTTGAACTCGAACTTCATCGCCGCGCTGCGAAAGCGTGGCGGATTGTTCAGGAAATTGGCCGTCGTAATGGCTCCGCGACCGTAGATCACATCCGCGATGCCCTTGCGGTCGATCAGCAGGTTCATCGCGTCGCGCACCGCCTTGTCGTTGAAGGCGGGGTGCTTGCTCTTGACGCTGCCGCGTTCGCCGTCGACCTCGTTCCACGGGTCCGTGGGATTGAGGATCACGAACTCGATGTCGCTGCCGACGAAGAACTGCATCTTGCCCTTGCCGGCGCCTTCGAGCTGCTTGAGGATCACATCCTCGACGGCCAGGTTCCAGCCCACGTCGTACTCGGCAGTCTGGAGCACCGCACGTGCCGCGCTGGTTGCGTCGCCCCCGCCCTTCACCTCGAGGGTGTCGAAGTGCGGTTGGTTGGCCACGTGATAGTCCATGTTGGCCGCTGCGCGCAACGTGTCGCCGGGCTTGAAGTCCACCACCTTGTAGGGGCCGGTGCCGACAGCCTTCAGGTTGGCCGGGTTGTCACGCGACTTCGATCCCATGAAGGCTTCGAAGACATGCTTGGGCAGGATCAGCCCCACGCTGCCGACCAGCGGCTCGGCCCAGAACGGTGTCGGCTTGGGGAAGTCGACGCGCACCGTGTGCGAGTCGAGCTTCACGACCTTGATGTCCTTGTAGGTGTTCATCGTGGTCATGGCAGCCGCTGGGTCGCCGGCGTACTGGGCCGTGAACACCACGTCGTCGGCGGTGAAGTCCTTGCCGTCATGCCACTTCACGCCGCGCTTGAGCTTCCACGTGACGCTCCGGCCATCGGCTGCGAGCCCACCGTTGGCACGCGAAGGAATCTCTGCGGCCAGCACCGGGACCAGGTTGCCGTCGAGGTCCCAGCTCGCCAGGGGCTCGTAGAAGATCCGGCTGGCGTCCTGGTCTTTCGTGCCACCTGCGTAGTGCGGGTTCAAGTGCACGGCAGCCTGCCAGTAAATCAGCTTCAGCGGGCCGCCGCCGCCACGCTTGGTGGGCTTGTACGGCATTGCGGGAGCGGTCTGGGCGATGCCTTCGTGCATCAGCATCATCGATGCCATCGGTGCCGTCAGGCCAAGTCCGACCATGCGCTGGATGAAGCTCCGGCGGGGCAGACTCCCGTCCCGGACGTTGTCGATCAGTTCGCGCAGTTCGCGTTCTTGCATGGCGTTTCTCCTGAATCCTTGACTTGATGCGGTCGTCGCGGCCAAACCCGCGGCGGCCTGATGCTATCGGCTGGCTTCGAACTTCCTATTCGGGTCGGCCCCGACGTGGTGCAGCCCGGGCGTCAGGGCGACTGCGAGATACTCGGAACCACCATCCGGACTGCTGTTGCAAGCTGCATGCCGGACGCTCCGCACCAGCAAGGGTCGGTGCGCTGTCCCCTGCCGGAACGAACCACCATGTCCGAAGCCATCCCGATCGAACTGACTCCGCCCGATATCGAGTGCTACCGCGAGGGCAACGTGACGGTGGACTATGTGCACGTCTTCGAGTCCGACGTCCCAGGGCCGACCGTGATGGTCCAGGCCTTGACCCATGGCAACGAAATCTGCGGCGCGCTGGCGCTGGACCATCTGTTCAAGCAGAACGTCAAGGCGGTGAAGGGGCGGCTCGTGCTGGCCTTTGCCAACGTCGAGGCCTTCCGGCGCTTCGACCCCGCTGCACCCCACCTGTCACGCTACATCGACGAGGACTACAACCGCGTGTGGCACGACGATGTGCTGTTCGGCACCCGTAACTCGGCCGAGTTGCGACGAGCCAGGGCCCTGCGGGCCATCGTCGACGCCAGCGATCTGCTGCTCGACATCCACTCGATGCACGAGCCCTGCCGGCCGATCATGGTCTGCGGCCAGGCGGAGAAGAACGCACGGTACGCGCTGGAACTTGGCGTTCCGGCCGACATCCTGCTGGACACTGGCCATCCCGCCGGTTTGCGCATGATCGAGCGCGAGGGCTTCGGCGACGAGGACAGCCCCAAGCGTGCGTTGCTGATCGAATGCGGCCAGCACTGGGAGCGCGCGGCGGCTGACGTGGCCATCGACACGACGATGCGATTCCTGGCGCTGACCGGTGTGGTCGATCGCGACTGGGCCCTCGAACGCACCCGGCTGACACCGTCGGCCGAGCAGCGCGTGATCCGCGTCACCGAGGCCGTGGTGGCGCAGTCGGAGGCCTTCAGGTTCCTGGTGCCGCCGGTCGGGCTGGGGGTGGTGGCCAAGGCCGGCACACCGATCGCGCAGGATGGCGAGCGGGTCTGGACGGCACCCTACGACGACACGGTGCTGGTCATGCCCTCACTGACCCACCTGCGACCTGGCAACACCCAGGTTCGCCTGGGCCGCTACGCCAAGCTGTAGCGGCGGCGTCAGAAGGCGCCGAATCCGCTGGCGGGTTCGCTGTCGGGGAACAGAGAGTCGAGGCCTCGCCGCAGGCGCAGGCGCTGGCCCCGCAGTTCGGGGTCAGGCCCGGTCAAGGCCGCGAACAAGGGCGCGCGCAGCAGCCAAAGATCCACCGGCTCCTCTGCGCAGCGGACCTGCTGGCGGAGCCAGTCTCCGCGGTGCTCCGGCAGGCTTCGAACCGCCTCCATGAAGGTCAGTTTGAGGTCGACGAAGGCGCGCCGGGCGGCCAGCCTGGCCATGCGGTCGTTCGGCAGTCCGGCGCCGGACAGTGCCGCGCTGGGCATGAAGTGGCGGGGTTGGGGCTGCTGGATCATGGTGTGTCGAGCGGCGCAAAGCCGGATCGCGGGGCACGGGTCGGAAAGTGGCGGTTCAGCCGCGACAGGCGCTGCTCGGCCTCGTACTGGTTGAACTGGATGGCCACCGCGTTGTAGACCTCGGCGCGCAGGTGCCAGAGCTCGCGCAGCGAGCGCGCGTCCTTGATCAGGCGCCGCAGGTCGTGCACGCGGTCGGTGGTCACGTCGCTGGTGCAGTCGAGGAAGTCGGCGCGCACGTTGGGCAGGCGATTGATCGGCGGTGAGGCGTCTGTCGGCGCCGGCGCCAGCAGCCAGAACAACAGGCGCTGCCAGGGTGATGCCGGCGCGTGGCGCAACGACGGCGGGCAGACCTCGACGCGCGAGCTGCTCGGATCCTGCAAGGTGGTCCGGGGACCCCAACGTGTAATCAGACGCAACGACCTCATGGGCTTGGTATCGGACAGATGCCGGAGAACCTGAGGCGATGTTGAGCCCCGGCCAGATTGCCGATGACAGGAACAGCGCCGGCTTCCGCCCGCAGTTCGCCCTGGAAAGCGGGCGGAACTCCCGATGCCGGGAGGTCGTCATGCCGCTAGCCTTTCGCCGGCCCGCCCGAACTGCGCTCGGGCCTTGTTGCTGCAAGGAGTGCTGCTCTTGACCTGGATCCGCCGTACCGCCTGGACCGCCCTGGCGCTGCTGTTGCTGCTGGCGACCGCCGCCGTGGTCTATGTGCGCCTGGCCCTGCCTCGGACCGAAGGCGCGATCTCGCTGGCCGGCCCTGGTGGAGTGATCCGCATCGAGCGCGACGAGCACGGCATTCCGACGATCAAGGCCGAGAGCGGCCGCGATCTGGCCTTCGGCCTGGGTTTCGCCCACGCCCAGGACCGCCTGTGGCAACTCGAAACGCACCGTCGGATCGGCGCCGGGCGGCTGGCCGAGGCCTTCGGCCCGGGCGCGCTCGAGTCCGACCGGTTTCTGCGAGCGCTCTCGGTGCGCCGGGTTGCCGAAACCCAGTGGGCGAAGGTTCAGCCCGAGACACGGGAGTGGTTGGTAGCCTATTCGCAGGGCATCAACGCGGTCTTGAAGGACCAGCTTCGGGCCCGGCCGCCAGAGTTCCTGATCCTGGGCCTGAACCCCGAGCAGTGGCAGCCTGCGGACTCTCTGGCCTGGGCCATCATGATGGCCTGGGACCTTGGCGGGAACTGGTCGACCGAGTTGCTGCGTCTGCGTCTGGCGTTGAAGCTTCCGGTCGACAGGATCAACGAACTGCTGCCGCCTTACCCGGGCGACAAGCCACTTCCAACCGCGGACTACGCCAGCCTGTTTCGCGGGATGGGCCTCGGCCCCGGCGGTCTGGCGGTGGCTTGGAGCGACCTTCCGGATCAAGCGCCACCGTCCGGCGTGGAGGGCGTGGGTTCGAACAACTGGGTGGTCGCGGGTTCACGGACCACCACCGGAAAGCCCTTGCTCGCCAACGACCCGCACCTGAAGCTGAGTGCGCCGGCCCTCTGGTACTTCGCCCGCCTGCAAGCGCCCGGGATCGACGTGGCGGGCGCCACGATGCCGGGCTTGCCGGTCGTGGTGCTCGGTCAGAACCAGAAGGTGGCCTGGGGTGTCACGAACACCGGGCCGGACGTGCAGGACCTGTACATCGAGCAGCTGAAGGCCGACGACCCCGCCCAGTACCGGACGCCGTCCGGCTGGGCCAGGTTCGAGACCGCTCAGGAGGTGATCAAGGTCAAGGGTCAGCCCGATGTCACGATGACCGTGCGGCGGACACGCCATGGCCCGGTCATCTCGGACGCCGGCACGGTCGACGACGTGCTCGGCCCCAAGGCCAGGCCGACGCATGTGCTGGCAATGCGCTGGACCGCACTGGACGCAGACATCGACCCGGTAGCTCCCGCGCTTGCGATGCAGCGTGCTGGCACGGTGGAGGCGTTTGTTCGTGCCACCGCGGGCTGGATGGCGCCGATGCAGAACATGGTGGTGGCCGATCGGGAGGGGCACATCGGCTTCGTGGCCGCCGGCAGGCTGCCGCTGCGCCGTGCCGACAACGACCTGAAAGGGCTGGTGCCTGCCCCAGGCTGGGACGAGCGCTACGACTGGGCCGGCTGGGTGCCGGCCCAGGAAACGCCGCGCGAGACCGACCCCGAGCGTGGTTACGCGGCCACCGCCAACCAGCGCATCCACGGGGCCGACTACCCGCACTTCGTCACCAGCGAATGGGCCGTGCCCTATCGGCAGCAGCGCATCGAGCAGATGCTGGCCGAGCGGGCCCGCCACTCGATCGACGATCTCGCGAAGATGCAGGCCGACGTGCGGTCCCTGGCAGTCCCCAAGATCCTGCCGTGGCTGCTGCGTGCCAAGTCGGCGCACCCTCTTGCGACTGTCGCGATGACGCAGTTGCGCGATTTCGACGGCACGATGGATGCCGACGCGGCCGCGCCATTGATCTTCTGGGCCTGGTCTCGACATCTTTCTGAGGCGGTCTTTGCCGACGAACTCGGACCGGTCATGTGGCAGCGCGGCATCGGCGGCCGGACTTTCCGTGACGCGCTCGAGAGCGTGTTGTCGTCGGGCAATTCAGCCTGGTGCGACGACACCACCACCACCGCAGTAGTCGAAACCTGCGAGCTGTTGAACGACCGTGCGTTGACCGCTGCGCTCGATGAACTGCAGAAGCGATTCGGCGGCGACCCAGCGCGCTGGCGCTGGGGTCAGGCGCACCAGGCACGTTCGGAGCACCGCCCCTTCAGTCGCGTGCCTGCACTGGCGCGCTGGTTCGAGCTGCGCACGCCTGTGGGCGGCGACACCTTCACCGTGAACGTGTCACGGGTGTCGCTCAAGCCAGATGTCACGACCGGCGAGCTGTACCTGGATGACCACGGACCCAGCTTGCGAGCCCTATATGACGTGGCCGACCCGGCGCAGTCGCGCTTCATGCACTCAACGGGCCAAAGTGGCATCACGTTCTCGCCGCTGTACCGCAGCTTCGTCGGGCGCTGGGCCGACGTCGGCTACGTGCCTGTGTGGCCACGTGACCCACCGCGGCAGGTGCTGACCCTCACACCGCCTCGCTGACCGGGCCTGTCGCACAGGCGGCCAGCGAATGCTTGTGCCTACAGCGGACCGAAGCGGCGCTTGCGCTCGGCGGTGTACGACCACCACGGCTTGGGGTCGGCACCGCGCATGAAGTCGGTGGCCGCCATGAAGGTGTCCAGCACGCAAGGGTCCTGACGTTTGCCCGTCTTGCTGCACAGCGCCTGGTAGAGCGACAGCGCTTCGTGCTGGGCAAGATCGCTGGGGTGCAGGATGCCCAGGGACCGCAAGTCCGCGGCGATGGAAGGGCCGATGTTCGGCAGCTGTTCGAGTGTTTCGCACTCGGCCGCGCTGCGGGCCTTCAAGGGTTTCAGCGCCCGTGGAGGGCGGCTCGACTTCTCGAGTGCGGTTTCTGTGCGAAGCATGGGCATCTCGTGAGATGGTGCGTCAAGGCGGCGCGATTACATCAACATCGTGTTGCGGATCAGCCCGACGGCAATGCCCTCGATGGCAAAGCCCGCATCGTCGGCCGACACGACGATGGCCTTGAACTCCGGGTTCTCGGCCAGCAGTTCGATGCCGGTGCGCGTGCGCCGCAGGCGCTTGACGGTGACATCGTCTCCCAGGCGGGCGACAACGATCTGGCCGTTCTTCGCGTCGTCGGCCTTCTGCACCGCGAGCAGATCGCCGTCGAGGATGCCCGCGTCGCGCATGCTCATGCCGCGTACCTTGAGCAGGTAGTCGGGCCGACGCGCGAACATGCTGGCTTCCATGATGTAGGTCTGGTCGACATGCTCCTGCGCAAGGATCGGGCTGCCCGCCGCGACCCGGCCGACCAAGGGCAGCGTGAGTTGCGAGAGGCCCGGAATCGGCAGGCTCAGCTGGCGGCCTCGAGCCAGGTTCAGTGCCCGCAATGTGTCAGACTTCAGACGGATGCCGCGCGAAGTGCCTCCGATCAGGTCGATGACGCCTTTGCGCGCCAGCGCCTGCAGGTGCTCTTCCGCGGCATTCGCCGAGCGGAAGCCCAGCTCGGCGGCAATCTCGGCCCGCGTGGGCGGGGCGCCGGTGCGCTCGATGGCGCTCTGCACGAGATCGAGGATCTGCTGTTGGCGAGCGGTGAGCTTGGGGCTTTCGTCCATGGGCGGCTACTCCGTCGGCTGAGGATTTATCCAGTCACTGTATTTTCATCCATAAATTGCCGAATGCATAGTCCTTCGAAGCGAATCGTCATCCTCGGCACCGGCGGCACCATTGCCGGGCAGGCGTCGACCAGCGGCGACAACGTCGGCTACCGGGCCGGCGCCATCGCCGTCGAAAGCCTGGTCGCCGCGCTGCCGCAGCTCGCCGACATGCCCCTGGACGCCGAGCAGGTGGCCCAGGTCGACAGCAAGGACATGTCCCACGCAATCTGGCAGCAGCTGGTGCTGCGGGTCGTCCACCATCGCAGCCGAGAGGAGGTGGCAGGCATCGTCGTCACCCACGGCACCGACACGCTGGAGGAGACCGCGTATCTCCTGCATGCCGTGCTGTCGCCGGGCAAGCCGGTCGTGCTGACGGCTGCGATGCGGCCCGCGACGTCGCTGCAGGCCGACGGCCCGCAGAACCTGCTCGATGCCTTGTCGGTGGCCCGCGTCGACGGCCCTGGCGGCGTCGTGGTCGTCATGGGTGGGCGCGTCTACGCGGCCGACGGCTTGCGCAAGGTGGACGGCTACCGTGTCGAGGCCTTCGAGGCCGGGGAGGGCGGGCCGGTGGCCGTGGTCGAGGAAGGGCGCGTACGCAACTTGCGCGCCTGGCCCGTGCCACTCGGCCTCGGTGAGGCGAGGATCGCCGGCGACGTGGGTCGCTGGCCACGTGTCGCATGGATCACCAGCCATGCCGGAGTCGACCCGGCGATGGTGTCGCTGCTGGTCGAGGCCGGCTTCGACGGCATCGTCGTGGCCGGTACCGGCAATGGCACGGTGCACGCCGAGCTCGAACCGGAACTGCAGAACGCCCGTTCGGCCGGCGTGGCCATCCGCCTGACCTCACGATGTGCACAGGGCCGGATCGTCGGCACGGCGGGCCACGTCGTCAGCGGTGCCGCCGGTCCGGCGCAGGCTCGAGTCGAGCTGCTGCTGGACTTGCTCGGTCGGCGGCTCGGCTTGGTGTGACGCTGTTGCAAGCGTCGTTGTTCGCAGTCCAGGCCGCGACGGCAGGTCACCGGGGCTCGTCGCTGCGGCGACCCTGGTAAGCTGGTTTCCATGTCAGCCGAGACACCGGACCCCGAGTACTACCCCGCCGGGGCCTTGCCCGTCGGGACACGATTGGGCGAGTTCGAGGTGCGTCGTGTCCTGGGCATCGGCGGCTTCGGCATCGTGTACCACGCGTTCGACCACCAGCTCGAGCGCGAAGTCGCGGTGAAGGAATACATGCCGGCCTCGCTGGCCGGCCGCACCGAGACTCTGCATGTCTCGTTGCTGTCGCAATCCAACGCCGACACGTTTGCGCTCGGGCTGCGGTCCTTCATCAACGAAGCCCGCCTTCTGGCGCGTTTCGACCATCCCTCACTCGTCAAGGTCTATCGCTACTGGGAGGAAAACTCCACCGCGTACATGACGATGCCGCTGTATCGCGGGCAGACGCTCAAGGCCGTGCGACTGTCGATGCCGGGTTCACCCAACGAAGCGTGGCTTCGCACGGTGCTGGAGCCGCTGCTCGGCGCGATCGATCGGCTGCATCAGGAGGGTGTCTACCACCGCGACATCGCGCCGGACAACATCCTGATCGAAGCCGACGGGCATCCGGTGCTGCTCGACTTCGGCGCCGCGCGCCGGGTCATCTCCGACAAGAGCCAGAACCTGACCGCGATCCTGAAACCGTCCTACGCGCCGATCGAACAGTACGGCGAAGCCGGCTCGCTGAAGCAGGGGCCCTGGACCGATCTCTACGCGCTCGGTGCGACGATGCACTTCGTGCTGCTCGGTCGTCCGCCGATGCCGGCCACCGCGCGCGCGCTCGAGGACGAATCCAGGCCACTGGCCTCGATGCCCTTGGCGGGCTGTTCTCCCGCCTTGCTGCAATTGATCGACTGGATGCTGTCGCCTCGGCCACTCGACAGGCCGCAGAGCGTGGCGGCGGTGTGGCAGGTCCTGAGAGGTGGGTCCGCCCCGCCCACACCTTCGGTCCCGCTGACGCAACCGTCGCAAGACTGGGAGCGTACTCAGAGGATCGTGCCGGGCGTGACGCAGACGCTGGTCACACCGCGGCCCCAGCCGCATGGCGCCGAAGAAGCAGCGGCAGAGGCGGCCAAGACGGTTTCAGTTGCGAGCACCCGAGAGCAGTGGCCTGCCGACGAGACGACCCGCCCTCGTGCGCAGCCTGTGGCGGCAGCGGAGGCGCAACCCCAGGAGCCCGCAGCGGCGCCAGCGGTTGTTCATGCGGCAGAGCGTCCATCGAGCCGGGCCTGGATACCGACTGCAGCCGCTGTCGCGGCGCTTGCCATCGGCGGAGCCTGGTTCGCATTCAAGCCCTCGGCTCCAGACAGCCCCGCGGCCCGGATCGACCCACCCGCACCCGCTTCAGCTGCCGCTCCTGCGGTGGCCGGGGCCCCCTCGATCGCACCGACGAACATTCCCGCCACGGGGGCCAGCCCGAGCAGCGTTGCAGTGGCGCCCCCCGTGGCATCCACCCCGGCAACGAACCCCACGGCGCCCGCTGAAGTACCACGTGCGCAGGCCGGGCAGGGCAAGACGGCTCCGCAGCGCGCGGCCGCATCGGCGCCTTCGCCTTCGAAGACGGTGGCCAGCCGGCCACCGGCGCGCCCGATCGAACCCGCGGTCCGCACGCAGGAGACCGCGGCAGCGCCGGCAAGCCCCGCTCAGCGTGACGTCGATCCCGCGCCGAGCCCACCGCCGAGTGCGAGAACGGCAACCGCCCCGGTGCCGAATGCCGATGCCGCCAAAACCGGTGGAGAAGCGGACTCGGGACAGAGCCCGAGCGAAAGTTGCCGCAAGCAGGTTTCGGTGCTGAAGTGGGTCTGCATGGACCTGCAGTGCGGCAAGTCGCGCTTCCAGAACCACCCTGAGTGCCTGAAGTTGCGTGCCGACCAGGAGCGGGCACGGGCTGCGGGCAACCGTTAGACCGCGACGACGCGTTGCTGCGGACGCCCCGGCACCGAGGCCGGGAAAGGCTGGATGACAAACTCGCCACCGCCCGGTGATCCTTGGCCATTCCAAGGAGACGCCGTTGTCTGAATTGCCTGTGCGCCCGCACCACGCCATCTGGCCCAGCCGGATGCCGCGCCAACTCACCGTCCCCGACACCACCCTCGGCTTCAACCTCGAAGTCAGTGCCAGGCGGTTTCCCGCAAAGGCGGCCTACTCGTTCCTCGGCCGAACGCTGAGCTTCGCCGAACTTCATCGGCAAAGCCTGGCCTTGGCAGGCTGGCTGCGTGCGAAGGGCGTGCAGCGAGGTGACCGGGTCCTGCTGTTCATGCAGAACTGCCCGCAGTGGCCGGTCGCCTTCTACGGCATCCTGCGCGCTGACGCAGTGGTGGTCCCGGTCAATCCAATGAACCGGGCCGACGAGTTCACCCACTACATCACCGATCCGCAAGCCAAGGTGGCCATCACGACGGCCGACCTGGCAGGCATCGTGGCCGAGGCCAACGCCAGGGTCGCGGCGCCCCAACGGCTTGTTCACCTGCTGGTCACCCGTTTCAGCGACGCCATGCCCGATGCCGGGGCGATCGACCCGATGGAGGCCCCGTCGGAAGCCATTCTTCGCTGGTTGCAGGCGGATCCGCCACTGCCCGACTTCGCCACACGCTGGCAGGACGCCCTGGCGCTCGGACTGGATGCGCCGCCCAGCCAGGCGACACCCGACGACCTGGCGGTGCTCCCCTATACCTCAGGCACCACCGGGCTGCCGAAGGGCTGCATGCACACGCATCGGAGCCTGATGCCGAACGTCGTGGGGGCCGGGGTCTGGGGCCTCAGCACCACAGAATCGGTTTCGCTGGCGGTGGTGCCGATGTTCCACATCACGGGCCTCATGTACTCGGTGCTGGCATCGGTCTATCAGGGACTGACCGCCGTCCTGATGCCCCGTTGGGACCGTGAACTGGCCGGGCGCCTGTTCCAGCGCCACAAGGTGACGCACTGGACCTGCATCCCGACGATGGTCATCGACCTGTTCGGCAGCCCCAACTATCGCAGCTTCGATCTCTCGAGCCTGCGCCACTTGTCGGGCGGCGGTGCCGCGATGCCGCTGGCCGTGGCCGAGCGGCTGCAGAGCGAGTTCGGCCTGACCTTTGCGGAAGGCTACGGGCTGACGGAGACCGCAGCGCCGACCCATGCCAATCCACCCGAACGGGCCAAGCTGCAGTGCCTGGGCATACCGATCTTCGGCACCGACTCGCTGATCGTCGATCCGACGACACTGAAGGAGGTGCCGGTCGGTGAGACCGGCGAAATCGTCAGCCATGGCCCGATGGTTTTCAAGGGCTACTGGGGCCACCCTGACGCGACCCGGGACGCCTTCATCGACATCGGCGGCCGAGCCTACTTTCGCACTGGTGACCTCGGCCGCATGGATGAGGAGGGCTACTTCTTCATCACCGATCGGCTCAAGCGGATGATCAATGCCAGCGGATTCAAGGTGTGGCCGAGCGAGGTCGAACTGCTGCTGTTCAAGTGTCCCGCCGTGCAGGAAGCCTGTGTGATCTCAGCCCGCGACAGCTACCGCGGCGAGACCGTCAAGGCAGTGGTCGTGCTGCGCGACGAGGCGCGGCACCGTACCTCACCGGACGAGATCATCGAATGGGCGCGTGCTCACATGGCGGCGTACAAGGTGCCGCGCCTGGTGGAGTTTGTCGATCAACTGCCCAAGAGTGGGTCGGGCAAGGTGATGTGGCGGCTGCTGCAGGACCGGGAACAGGAGGCGGCGGCCGGGTGACAGGGGCTGGACTGGGCTGCTTGCCGTGCCGTGGGTTAGCGCCGAAACATGCCTGGCTTCATGCGTGAGTTAACATAATATACATCGTGCGCTATTCATGAGGCTGGAGTGACCGACGGTGTGGATGGCCAGGTGTCGGCTTTTGTTACAGTCGACTTGCCAGATCGGCCCCATCCTTCGCCAAGCTGTTGATCCAACGCCCCAAGCGATTTCTGGTCCGGAACCTGCTTGCCGATAGCGACTCCCCTTGGCCCGACGCTTCAACACCATGCGCCCCGCAACCCTTCGTCGCTCACTCATGGTGGCAGCCCTCTGCGCCTGCAACGGTGCCATGGCCGCGCCTACAGCTGCGTCCAGCGATGATGGCGCAACTTCACCCGGGGCTTCCACGAATGCCGATGGCCAGCCGACGAACAACGGTGACAGCTCTGCGCCAAGCAGCGGAAATCGAACAATCGACCGCCTGTTGAACGGGCCCGGCCCGGACGCCGAGCAGTCGAGCGGCGACCGCCCCGTGAAGAAACTCGTCGAAGGTTCTTTGCCTACCAAGCTGGCCGCCGGAGCCACGGCGGCCAGTGCGCCCAATCCGCTGGCTGAGCTCCAGGCGGTGATTCTGGGCAACCGGGACTCCAAGTCCGACAAGGCCCCCGCTGAACAGAATCCCGAGTTCCCTCAGACACGCCGAGCCGGGGCCGAGCAAGTGTCAAACGGCTCGAGGGCATCGCAGCACGACACGGTGGCCGGAGGTGCGTCTGCCGAAAGTTCGGGCGTCGCGGTGAAGGTTGCCCGCTACATCCGCGAAAACCGGATGTTGGTGATCGGCGCGAGTCTTCTTGTTCTGGCCCTGGTCTGGGGTGCTGCCTCATTCGCGAGTCAGCGCCGCCGTTGACCTACTGAACCGTGCTGTTCGATTGGCGCCCCTCGGGAGCGAGCCAACCGCCAGTACCTCGCCGCCTCAGTCGTCACACAGTTCGTCGTCCTCGTCGACCCGAATGGCGATCTCAGCCACCTCGCCCGAAGCCGGAAGCGACTGACGGTCGAGAGGACGGCACAGATGCCGGTTCAGGCCGCTCAGCCGTTCGGAGTTCTCGATCGCCGCGAAGACAACCTCGGGATTGATCATGAGCATGAACGGGTTGCGGACTTGGGCTTGTTGGGCCATTTCGAGCTCCACGACGTAGGTTGCACTGGGTATCGGCAACTTTAGGTCGCGCCCCGGGCTTTGTGGAGTCAGCCGATCGACAAAGCCCATGTCGGATGACTTCCGACACGCTTGCCGGCCGGGGAGGCTCAGCGGGCGCCCTTCTCCAGCGCGGCAGCCAGCTTCTCTCGGCCGCCCAGCCGTGCAAAGTCAGCGGCGTTCAAGCCCTTGTCATTCTTCGTCACGAGACTCGCACCCCGCGTGACCAGCGCCATGGTGGCGTCGTCCGAGCCATACCGAGCCGCCATCATCACGGCGGTCGTGCCGTTCGGAGAAGGCGCTTCGATGGCTGCGCCGCGCTCCAGGAGAAACTGCAACGCCTCGAGACTGGGGCCACTGGCCGCATAGTGAAGGGGTGTCCATCCACTCCGGTTGACTTTCCCTCCCTTCTCGATGAGAGCCTTCATGCCGGTCACTTCTCCTCGCAGTGCCGCCATCATGAGCGGCGTTTCGCCCGCGGCGTTTTCCAGGTCGGGCTTGATGTCGGGATGAGCCAGCAGCAGGGAGACCACCTTCGGGGCGCCGGTCCTGAATGCCAGGTACAGCCCGACCTGGCCGTTTTCATCGACCGTGTTGGGGTCGAAGCCGCGTGCCAGAAGTCCGCTGACAGTGCGTGCGTCGTCTACGTTGACAGCCCGGAAGAAATCTTCGTACGCACCGGCAAACGCGGAAGAAAAGTGAGCTACGACAAATAATTGAAGAAGGACTTTGATGTATTTCATGAACTAACTCCCGGTGCGGGCGAAGCTGCTGCTGGAAACAGCCGTTCGAAGTTTTCCGAGGTGATCCGCGCGATCTCCTCGACCGGCAATCCACGGAGATCGGCCAAGGCCTTGGCCACCCAAGGGACGTAAGCGGGCGAGTTGGTCTTGCCGCGGTACGGGGCCGGTGCCAGGTATGGACTGTCGGTCTCGACCAGGCAGCGATCGAGCGGCACCAACTTGGCCACGTCGCGCAGCTCGCTGGCGTTGCGAAAGGTCAGGATGCCCGAGAACGAGATCATGAAGCCGAGGTCGAGTGCCGCTCGAGCCACCTCGCGGGTCTCCGTAAAGCAGTGGAAGACGCCGGTGACCCGCCCGCCTCCCTCATCACGAAGGATCTGCAGCGTGTCGTCGCTGGCACTGCGGGTGTGAATCACCAGAGGCCGGTCGATCGCCATTGCGGCCCGGATGTGGGCGCGGAATCGCTGGCGCTGCCACTCCATGTCGGCAACCGATCGGCCAGCCAGGCGGTAGTAGTCGAGACCGGTTTCACCGATGCCGACGACGCGCGGCAGGCTCCCCAAAGCGATGAGGCCGTCGACGGTCGGTTCCTCGACACCTTCGTTGTCCGGGTGGACTCCGGCCGTGCACCAGAAGTTGTCGAACCTTGTCGCCAAGGCGTGCACGGTGTCGAACTCCTCGAGGGTCGTGCAGATGCACAAAGCACGATCCACACTGCTGGCCTGCATCTCGAGCCGTATGCGGTCGATGTTGCCCGCCAGTTCGGGAAAGCTCAAATGGCAATGCGAATCGACGAACATACCGACAGCCGGGCGCGCTCGGCGCCGGCTCAGATGGTCTGGGTCGGTTTGGACGACGAAATGGCCGTCCCCAGCAACTCTTCGATCTTGACCTTGAGTTGGCGGGTCTTCTCGTCGGCGGGGAATCGAACGCCCACCCCCTGGGTCCGGCCGCCCGAGGCATTCGCCGGCGTGATCCAGGCCACCTTGCCGGCTACCGGATACCGTTGGGGATCGTCGGGCAACGACAGCAGGAGGTAGATGTCTTCACCCAGGCGGTAATCGCGGGTGGTCGGGACGAACAGACCGCCTTCGCTCAGCACCGGCATGTAGGCCGCATAAAGAGCGCCCTTCTCCCGGAACACGAGCTGCATGACGCTCGGTCGGGTGCCTGGCGCCGCGGCGCCGCCCGAAGGCGTGCCTCCGGGTGGGCGAGGGGTGGATCGGTCGGTCATGGGCGAAGTGTATCCAAGGCCGGCCCCGGCGCGAGCCCGCGCGTGCTGCACAGCATGGCCTCCACCAGCAACGGTTCGCTCCACGGGTGCTCGGATTGCCGCGCGATGCGCGTCAACTCGGCCTTCCATGCCAACAGACCCGGCAGGTCCGGGCTGCGGCGCAGCGCCGCGGCATCGAAATAGCGTGGCGAACCGCCCACGGTCAAGGCCAGCGTGTCGTGAACGAACTTCAACAGGCCGTCGACCACTCGCGGTAGCGGCCAGTCGGCAAAGTACGCCGCGCGGCGCTCGCGAACTGCACCTGGCAGAGCGTTCCAGCGCGCGGCCGTCATGCCCAGCGCCACTTGCGCGGCAGCTTCGAGCGGGTGCCCGTCCACGGCTCGCAGCAGCACATCGGCATCCTCCTCCCCTTGCGCGCCCAGCCATTGGCGCGCGAGTTCGTGGTCCGGCACTGGCAAGCGCAAGCGCTGACAGCGGCTGCGCACGGTGGGAAGGAGATGTTCGGGGTCCCTCGTGGTCAGGATCAATCTTGCACCCTGAGGGGGCTCTTCCAGCGTCTTCAGCAGTGCGTTCGCCGATTGCAGATTCAGCGCGTCGGCCGGGTGAATCAGCATCACCTTGCCGCGTCCCCTCGATGACGTGGTCGCCATCCAGTCGATGGCGGCGCGCACGGCATCGATGCGGATCTGCCGGCTCGGCTTTCGCTTCGACTTGCCGCTGTCCGACGCGTCGGCCTCGTTGTCGCCTGCCATCCACCCGAGTTCGGATGACAAGGACTCGGGCAGCAGCACCTTCAGGTCAGGGTGGGCCCGGGCAGCAACCTGCCGGCAGGCCCCGCAGCCGCCGCAGGCGAAGCGGCCTCGTCCGGCCGGTCCCGATTCGCACAGCCAGCTTTGCGCCAAGGTGAGCGCAAATTGCAGGGCACCATCACCCGCCGACGCATGGAACAACACCGCATGGGACTTGTCCATGGCCAGGGCCTGCGACAAGGTGGGTGCCAACCAGGGCAGCGGGAGCTTGCCGTCCTCGGTTACGACCATCGGCGGCTCGCCACGGCGGTTTCGATCTGCCGCCACACGTCGTCGCGAGCCTGCAAGGCGTCCAGTCGTGCGAAGCGGCCGAGGGCCGCGTCTGCCCGGGACGCATAGCCGGCGCGGACACGCTCGAAAAAGGCCTCGCCCTGGCTTTCGAAGCGGTCAGGTGCACGGGCGGCAGCACGCCGCTCGGCAGCGACAGTGGCAGGCAGATCGAACCACAAGGTGAGGTCGGGCTGCCGACCTTCCTGAACCCAAGCTTCCAGGCTCGACAACAGATTTTGGTCGAAGCCCCGCCCGGCGCCCTGGTAGGCAAAGGTGGCGTCGGTGAACCGGTCGCAGAGCACGACGTTGCCGCGCGCCAGTGCGGGGAGGATGCACCGTTGCAGGTGGTCGCGACGCGCAGCGAACACCAGCAGAGACTCCGTTAGTGGATCCATCGGCTGGTGCAGAACCATCTCCCGAAGAACCTCGGCAAGCGGCGTCCCACCTGGCTCGCGGGTGACAGTCACCTCCCGCCCCTGATCGCGCCACCAATCCGCCAATCGTTCGATGTGCGAGCTCTTTCCGGCCCCATCGATGCCCTCGAAGGTGATGAACCTGCCCACTTGCTGACTCAAGATCCGCCTGCTCTCTGGTAACGATTGACCGCCCGATTGTGCTCGGCCAGCGTCTCGCTGAACTGACTGCTGCCGTCGCCCTTGGCGACGAAGTAGAGCGCGCGGGTGACTTGGGGTTGCACGGCGGCGCGCAGCGACGCCAGGCCTGGCAAGGCGATCGGCGTCGGCGGCAGGCCGTTGCGCGTGTAGGTGTTGTAGGGCGTGTCGGCCAGCAGGTCGCGTTTGCGCAGATTGCCGTCGAACGCCGGACCGAGGCCGTAGATCACGGTCGGGTCGGTCTGGAGCGGCATGCCGATGCGCAATCGGTTCACGAAGACGCCGGCGACCAGCCCACGGTCCGACTCCCGCCCGGTCTCCTTCTCGACGATGGAAGCCAGCACGAGGGCTTCGTCCATCGACTTCAGCGGCGTGTCGGCAGCGCGGTCGGCCCAGACGGCATCCAGCCGCACCTGCATCGCCCGGTGGGCACGCCGCAGCACAGCCACATCGCTGACGCCCCTGCTGTAGGTGTAGGTGTCGGGAAAGAAGCGCCCCTCGGCAGGGACGCCCGGCGAGCCCAGGGTGCTCATCAGGGTCTCGTCGCTCATGGCTGCGGCGTTGGGTTTCAGACCGGGGGCCGCTGCCAGGGCCGCTCGCACCTGTCGCAACGTCCAGCCCTCGATCAGGCGCACCGACAACAGCGTCTCTCGACCCTGGACCATCATGTCCAGCAGGGTGCGCGGCGTGGTGCCCGCTTGCGCCGCGTAGCTGCCAGCCCGGATGCGGCGGGCCTGGCCCGACCAGCGGAACCACTGGTACAGCGCTTCGGGAGGCTCCTGGACACCCGCATCGACCCAGGCCTGAGCGATTTCGCGCGGCGAGGCACCGGCCTCGATCGACAGTTCCACGGTCGAGTTTGCCAATGACATCGGGTGGTCCAGCCACCACGTCACCGCACCGGCAATTGCCCCAACCAGCAGCGCCAACAGTGCCAGCAGCCAGAGTGCAGCCCGTAACCCTGAAGCCATTCGACGCATGGGCGGGAATCATAATGTTCGGATGAGCCACCTACTCTTCAACATCCCGCCAGTCGGCGGAGCCGTGAGGCTCACCGATTGGGGCCTGATCCGCGCCAGCGGGAGCGACGCCCGCAGCTTTCTGCACGGCCAGTTGACGCAGGACATCCTGGGGCTGTCGGGGCGGCAGGCAGTCCTGGCGGGCTACTGTTCGGCGAAGGGGCGATTGCTCGCGACGTTCATCGCATGGTCCCCCGGACCCGACGAGGTACTTCTGGCCTGCAGCGCCGACGTCCTGGCCCAGACCCTGAAGCGTCTGTCGATGTTCGTTTTGCGGGCCCACTGCAAGCTCAGCGACGCCAGCCACGAACTCGCGATCTGGGGTCTGTTGGGCGATGCAGCTCCCGGATGGGCCGGCGGCGATCTACCCGCCAGCGATTGGCAATGGGCCTCTGGCGCCGGCGGCACATTGATCCGACTGCCCGGCGCGCCATCGGCCGGTACCTCCGTGACGCGGCACCTGATGGTCACCGCGCTGATGCCACCGACAGGCGTCGCTGCCGTCGATCCGCAGACCTGGCGGGCGATGGAGGCGCAGAGCGGCATCGCCCGCGTGGTGGCGGCCACCGTCGATCAATTCGTGCCGCAGATGTTGAACCTGGAAGTCGTCGGAGGCGTCAGCTTCAGCAAGGGCTGCTACCCTGGCCAGGAAGTGGTGGCGCGCAGCCAATACCGGGGCACGCTCAAGCGGCGTGCGTTCGTGGTCGAAGCCGAGGCTGAGATGCAGCCTGGCGTCGAAATCTTCCACTCGTCCGACCCCGATCAGCCTGCCGGCATGGTCGCTCTGTCGGGCACCGTGGGTGGCCAGCAAGCCGTGGCTTTGGCCGAACTGAAGCTGTCAGCCCTTGACGGCGGCGACTTGCACATCGGAACGATCAGTGGGCCGCCGGTGCGGCTGGGCATCCAGCCCTATCTGCTGCCGCCTCAGCCATGAGGCCTGTCTGAATGCCGCTGGGAACACGGCAGCTGTTCATCTACTGGAAGCTCGCCGCCGATGAGCTCGACGTCGCGCTCGAGGCGCTGAGACTTGCCCAGCACGAATTGGCGGATGCCGTGTCAGGCCTGGCCGCCCAGCGCTTCGTCCGTGTCGGCGGCGACCGGGAGGTCACGGTGATGGAGGTCTACGGGATCGACGCGGCCATCTTCCAGGCAGGCCTGCGCGACGACGACTTGGCCCGGATCGATCGGGTCGCGGCAGGCGCGACAAAGCCCTGGGTGAAGGGGTGCCGGCATCTCGAAGTCTTCGATGCCTTGGCGCCCTGATGTGGCATCAGTCCTGAGCCAGTCGCCCGGCCTCGATGCGCAATTGGCGGTCGCATCGCCCGGCGATCGCAGGATCGTGAGTCACCAGCACCAGCGTTGTGCCGGCCTGGCGGTTCAGATCGAACATCAGCTCCATCACCGTCTGACCGGTGGCGAAGTCGAGACTGCCGGTCGGCTCATCCGCCAGCAGCACCGCCGGTCGAACGACGAAGGCACGGGCCAATGCCACGCGCTGCTGCTCTCCGCCGGAGAGGACCTTCGGGTAGTGCTGCAGCCGGTCGCCGAGGCCGACCCGGCGAAGCATCTCGGTCGCCGCCGATCGCGCATCCGATCGGCCCATCAGTTCCAGCGGAAGCATCGCATTTTCGAGCGCCGTCAGATGGGCCAACAACTGGAAGCTCTGGAAAACGAAGCCGACCTGCGTCGACCGCAATTCCGCTCGTGCGTCTTCGTCGAGCGCAAACAGGTCTCTCCCGGCCAGTTGAACCGTGCCCGACGTCGGCACGTCCAGTCCGGCGACGATCGACAGCAGGGTGCTCTTGCCCGACCCCGAGGCGCCGACGATGGCCACCGATTCCTGGCCTCCGAGGTCGAAACTGATCTCGTGGAGAATCGTCAGCTCACCGGTCGTGTCGGCCACCCGTTTGGTGATGCGTTGGACTGAAATGATGGGTTCTGGCATGGACAGGTCTGCAGGTTCGAGGTGGCGCCGGCGCGATTGGCTGGCGCACTGTATCTTGGCTGCCGTGGTGGTGCCGGCTGGGGGCATCGCGCAACCGGTTTCGCGCAAGGTCCTGATCGTCGGTGACAGCCTTTCTGCCGAATACGGCCTGCCACGCGGCAGCGGCTGGGTGGCCCTGCTGGAGCAGCGGATCGCGCGCGAGAAGCTCCCTGCGCTGGTGGTCAATGCCAGCATCAGCGGGGACACCACGGCCGGAGGTCGCGCCCGCCTGCCAGCACTGCTGAAGACCCATTCGCCCGCGGTCGTGGTGATCGAGCTGGGTGGCAATGATGCCTTGCGCGGGCTCCCGCTTGCCAGCACCCGCGACAACCTCCTGGCGATAGTGCGCGCAGCAAAGGCGGCCGGCGCCCGCGTGCTTGTGGTCGGGATGCAGGTACCGCCGAACTATGGGAGAAAGTACGGCGAGGACTTCATCGCGCTGTTTGCCGAGGTGGCTCGCCAGGAGGGCACATCGTTGGCGCCGTTTCTGCTGGAGGGCGTGGCCAACGCGCCGGATGCCGACGCCCTCTTCCAGCCTGATCGGATCCATCCCAAGTCACAGGCGCATCCGCGGATGCTCGAGAACGTCTGGGTGGTTCTCAAGCCCATGCTTCGCTGAACCCACACGCCCGTTGGCGGGCAATCTCGCACGTCCGCCGCAGGCGCAAGGTCGGGCTCAAGCTCCCTCGCCGAAGGCCGCTCCCGCCGTCAGTTCAACTGCGAACGCTCTTTCATGCCAGGACGGGCCGGTCGCTCGTCGGGAGGGGGCGCCTTCTCCTTGGGGGCCGGCGGTTTGACTTCTACCGGAGGCGGCGCGTGCGGCTTGCTCGGCATGGGTGTGTTGCTGTGCGGCACGGGAGGGGGTGAAGGAGGCGCCTTGGGCGCAGGTGCCACAGCCGCTGGCGGTGGCGGTGGCGGAGCCACCGGCGCGACCTGCTCGGCGGGAAAGGACCGACGAGGCCGTGGCTCCTGGGGCACATGCTGACGGTGAGCCGGTGCCGGGTCCGTGTCGATGTGCGTCCGCCGCGGCACCGGCTCGACCAGCGTGCGTTCCCTGGGCGGCATCGGCATCGACGCCTCTGGCTGTGCGCGCGCTGGCGAAGGTGCTGGTGCCGCTCTTGCGTCGCGGCCTACGGCTGCGGGCGGCTGCACGGGGGGCAACGGCTGGCGCTGCCAGTCACGGCTTCCGCCCTCGTCCTTCAGCAGATGCCGGATGACCTGGACGGGCCGTCGGGGCTGCTCCAGCACCGATGCCGGGACCACCGTCACCCCGCCGGGCACACCCTGGTTCGAGTACATGACCGGGCCCGACGGCGCCGGGTGAGGTGCCCGCCCGGGGCCATTCCCGCCTGGCACAGCGTAGTGGTCACGGTGCCGCGGCGAAATCGGGTAGTGCGGCCGGTAGTGCTCGAAGGGTGCCAGCGGAACCCACCCGAGCGAGGGGCCGCCAATGCGGATGGACACGCCCAGGTGCGGCCCACCGATCCATGCCACCAAAGCCGGAGCGAACACCGGCCGCGCCATGATCGGGCCCGGCACCCAGCCCCAGCGTCCGCGCCAATGGACCCAGCGCCCATAGTGGAACGGGGCGAACCCCCAGCGCGCATCGTCGACCCAGGTCCAGCCCCAGGGACGAACCCAGGCCCAGTGGCCGAAGCGGTACGGGGCCCAATCGACGGCAACCCCGTCGGGGTACCACAGCGCACCGTACTCCGGGTGCTGTTCCCAACGGCCGTTGCGGTCGAGTTCTTCGATGCCGGTGGTCTCGGGTGAGACATAGCGCGCCGAGACACTGCGATCGTCCAGCCGATCTTCGCGCGCAACCCAGGCGGCGAACGCGTCGTCCTGCGTCGTGGTCCAGGCGTGGCGCAGCGTGCGGTTCGAGCCTTCGCGCCACAGCTCGACACGACGGCCGGTGTCGACATCGAGGAACTCGCCAGTACTCTCGACTCGCATCTCGCCGCGCCAGCTGCCGACGTAGGTGGTGTCGTCCTGCTTGTCGATCCTGAAGTGGCCGCCCCGCAGCGGCCGCAAACGCGCTTCGGCGGTCTCGATCTCGAGTTCGGCCGCCACCTCACGCGAGCGAACCCGCAGCGCCAGGCTGCCGCCATGCAACTGGAAGCGCATCCGGTCGTCGTCGAGCCTGATCACTTCGAACTCGGAGCCGCCACCCAGGCGCAGCGTGGTCGAGCCGATTCGCACCTCGGCACGTGCGTCGCGCGAGGTCGAGACCCGGTCACCGGTGGTGAGGGGCCGATTGCGCAGTGCAGGGCTCCAGGCGCCTTGCTCCTGGTCGAACAGAGTGACTTCACCGCTGAAATCGGCCAGCCGCCCCACCCTGCCCGGCGCGCCATCGTCGGCGATCACTGGCCCGGTGGCCAGGCAGAGCGAAGCGAGCAGGCTGCACGCCCATTTCGGCATCAGCATCCAGGGGGTGGTCGATCCAGGCATTCGTGTCTCCAGCTGCGCGCAAGCGGGCCGCCGCGTGTGATGCGGACCGGCTGCCAGTGCAACGTGTCGCGGGCTGCCCTCGCCGACCCCGCGGCTTGTAAAGCCTTGTTGCAGTGCAGCCGCGTCGGGTGCCCGACGGTCAGCCCGGATCGGCCTCGAGCTCAAGCAGCGCCAGCAGGCCGGCTTCGTCCAGCACCGACACCCCGAGCTCACGCGCCTTGTCCAGCTTGCTGCCGGCTTCGGTGCCGGCCACGACATAGTGGGTCTTCTTGGAGACCGAACCCGACACCTTGCCGCCGGCCGCCTCGATCATCTCCCGAGCCTGGTCGCGCGTCAGGGTAGGCAAGGTCCCCGTGAGCACCAGCGTTTTGCCCGCCAGGGGGCGCGGCGCAGCATCGACCGCGCCTGAGTCAGCTTCGTCCCAGTGGATCCCGGCCGCACGCAGTTGTTCGACCACTTCGCGGTTGTGAGGCTGCGCGAAAAACGTGTGAATGCTGCGGGCCACGATCGGGCCGACGTCGCGGACTTCCAGCAGACGTTCTTCGCTGGCCTCCATGATCGGATCCAGTGCCCCGAAGTGGCGGGCCAGGTCCTTGGCGGTGGTCTCGCCCACCTGTCGGATGCCCAGGGCATACAGGAACCTCGCCAGCGTCGTCGATCGGCTTCGTTCGAGCGCCGCCACGATGTTGCCGGCACTCTTTTCGGCCATGCGGTCCAGCGCCGCCAGCTTGGCCACACCGAGCGTGTACAGCTCCGGCAAGGTGCGGATCAGCCCCCCATCGACCAACTGGTCGACGATCTTGTCGCCGAGACCTTCGATGTCCATCGCCCTGCGGCCGGCAAAGTGCAGCAGGGCCTGCTTGCGCTGGGCGGCACAGAACAGGCCACCGGTGCAGCGCGAGTCCATTCCGCCTCGCTCGCGCTGGACCTCGCTCCCGCACACCGGGCAGGCCGTGGGCATGCGGAAGTTGGGCACGTAGGCGGGTCGAGCTCCCGGCACACGGCCGACCACCTCGGGAATGACATCGCCGGCGCGGCGCACGATCACCGTGTCGCCGATGCGGACGCCCTTGCGACGCAACTCGAACAGATTGTGCAGGGTCGCGTTGCTGACCGTGGTGCCCCCGACGAACACCGGTTCCAGCTTGGCCACCGGCGTGAGCTTGCCGGTACGTCCGACCTGGATCTCGATGCCACGCAGAATGGTCATCTGCTCCTGCGCTGGGTACTTGTGCGCCACGGCCCAACGCGGCTCTCGGGTCACGAAGCCCAGGCGACGCTGCAGATCCAGCCGATCGACCTTGTAGACGACGCCGTCGATGTCGAACGGCAATGCATCGCGCCGTTCGCCCATTCGCCGATGGAAGTCGATCAGGCCCTGGGCACCCTGCACCACCGCGCGGTCGCGGCAGACCGGCAGGCCGAAGTCGGCCAGCGCCTGCAGCAACGCGGAGTGTGTTGCCGGCAGCTCCATGCCCCGCACTTCGCCGAGCCCGTAGGCGAAGAAGCTCAGCGGCCGTTGTGCCGCGATCGCAGGATCCAGCTGACGAACCGCTCCGGCCGCCGCGTTGCGGGGATTGACGAAGGTCTTCTCGCCACGTTCTCGCTGGCGTTCGTTCAGGGCATCGAAATCGTCGCGGCGCATGTAGACCTCGCCGCGCACTTCGAGCACCGGCGGCGTCGACCCGAAAAGGCGCAGCGGAATCTGCCCGATGGTGCGGATGTTCTGCGTCACGTCCTCGCCCGTCTCGCCGTCACCGCGGGTCGCTGCCTGCTGCAGCACGCCCTCCACGTAACGCAGATTGATCGCCAGTCCGTCGAACTTCAGCTCGGCGTTGTAGTCGACAGCGGGTGCCGCATCGTCGAGCTCGAGCTCCTTGCGCACCCGCGTGTCGAAGACGATCGCACCCGCTTCGGTGGTGTCGGTCTCGGTGCGGATGCTCAGCATCGGCACCACGTGACGGACCGGTGCGAAGCCATCGAGCACAGCGCCGATCACGCGCTGTGTCGGCGAATCCGCGGTCAGCAGGTCGGGGTGGGCAGCCTCGAGCGCCTGCAGTTCCCGAAAGAGCCGGTCGTATTCGGCATCGGGCAGTTCCGGCGCATCGAGCACGTAGTAGCGGTGCGCGTGGTACGCCAGTTGTGCACGCAGGGTTGCAGCCCTTGTCGAAACCTCCGAAGACCCTTCAGGCACCGAGTTCCTCCGGCTCAGCTGAACAGGCGGCGCGCCGCCGGGGTCCCGGCGCCGAGGTCACGGGACTCCAGCGCCTGGTAGATCTTCTCCAGCTCCGCGCCGATCGCCGCGAAGGCGTGCAGCGTGACCGGCGCACCCTGGTCGTCCACCAGCGTGGCGTCCATGTCGTCGGCCAGGGTCCGGGCAGCGTTGTGCCAGGCCGGAAACGGCTCGAACTTCGGATCGGTCTGCGGCACGTCCAGGCTCAAGGTGCACTGGCGCACACCGGCAGCCTGAGGGTCGTCGGCCAGCGCTGCCTGTGCGTCGAACGACAGCGCCAGCACCGGCGGAGCCCCGTCCTCCTGCGCCGGCAGCACCAGCCGCCCGGGCACCGCCCCCGGCACGAAGCCCAGCCGACCGGCGCACTGCTGCAGGTAGCTGACCGACCACATTACGGCATTCGACTGCAAGGTGACGGTGAGCACGGCATCGAGCGGGCCGGCAAAGGCATCCAGCTCGCGCGCACGCCCGACGACATCGAGCATGTCCGGGAAACCGGGCATCGCACCCACCGCGTCGCAGAAGTCCTGCAGCTTCTGCACGAACTCGGAGTACTCGATCTCGTTCAGCGCTCCGCTGCGGCTCGCCAGTTGCACGCCGGCCTGCAGCTCGCCGTAACGCTGGCTCTGCAGCGGCACCTCCCACTGCCCATGCTCGGCGTTGAGCCCTTCGATGAGGAACACCTTGGTACCAGCGCGGCGCGTGACCGGCATGTGGGAGAGGATCAGTTCACCGCTGATCGGCGACTCCAGCGTGAGCGGCACCAGCGCATCGATCAACGCGTCCAGCCGGCCCGCACGGCGCACCGGACCGACGCGAGCTTCCAATGGCAGCACAGGGCGGATCGGTGACTGTGGCTCGCCGCTCATCGCCGGCTCGACGCGCTCTGCCGGGCGCGGCTCGGGCAGCGCCTGCTTCGGGCCCGCCTTGCGCGCCGACCACCAGCCATGGGCGACGATGGCCGCCAGCACCAGCCCACCGAGGATGGCCAGCGCGGTGGTCAGCGTCACGTGTTCCACGCTGCCACCTTTCGCTTCAGGCCGCTTCGGCCAGGCTGACCGCGGCTTCCATGTCCACCGCGACGATGCGCGAGACGCCCTGCTCCTGCATCGTGACGCCGATCAGCTGCTCGGCCATCTCCATCGCGATCTTGTTGTGGCTGATGAACAGGAACTGCGTGCCGGCGCTCATCTCGGTGACGAGGTTGCGGTAGCGCTCGGTATTGGCATCGTCCAGCGGCGCGTCGACCTCGTCGAGCAGGCAGAAAGGCGCCGGATTGAGCTGGAAGATCGCGAACACGAGCGCGATGGCCGTCAGCGCCTTCTCGCCACCGGACAGCAGGTGGATGGTGCTGTTCTTCTTGCCCGGCGGCTGTGCCATCACTTGCACGCCAGCGTCTAGGATTTCGTCGCCGGTCATCACCAGTCGCGCGTTGCCACCCCCGAACAGCGAAGGGAACATGCGGCCGAAGTGTTCGTTGACCTGGTTGAAGGTTTGCGACAGCAGATCGCGGGTCTCCAGGTCGATCTTGTGGATGGCATCCTCGAGCGTTCGGATCGCTTCGTCGAGATCGGCGTACTGCGCATCGAGGAAGGTCTTGCGCTCCTGAGATGCCGTCAGCTCGTCCAGCGCGGCCAGGTTCACCGCGCCCAGCGCTGAGATGTCCTTCTGGATGCGGTCGATCTCGGTCTGCAATCCCCACAACTTGACCGCACCCTCTTCGACCGAGCGCGCCAACGTGTCGAGATCGACAGCCGCAGCCACAAGCTGTTCCATGTATTGGGCACCACCGAGCTGCGCCGCCTGCTGCTCGAGCTGCAACTTGGTGATTTGTTCGCGCAGCGGCTCGAGGCTGCGCTCGAAGCCCAGGCGTTGCTCGTCGGCAGCGCGCAGCTTGGCGCTGAGGTCGTCGTACTGGCTGCGTGTGGCGGTCAAGGCCTGCTCGCGCTCCAGCTTCAGCGCCAGCGCCGTCTGCAGACCCGACTGTGCCGCAGCGTCGTTGAAGGTGTCGAGCTCCAGCTCGAGCTGCTGCCCGGCCTGAACATTCGCGGTCACCTGGGCTTGTGCGGTCTCGATCGTGCGCTGCAGCTCATCGCGCCGGGCGGTCAAGGATCGCGCCTGGAATCGCGCTTCCTGGGCCTGGCGTTCGAGCGCACGCTGCTGCTCGCGGGCATCGGCCAGCGTTCTTTCGGCAGCGATCACCGCATCCTCGAGCTCGGCATGGCGCTCCTGGGTCTGGCCCAGTTGCAGGTCGAGTTCCTCGAAGCGCGCCTCGCCAGTGGCGCGACGCTCTTCCAGCGTCTCGAGCTGCGCGTCGATCTCTGCGAGTTCTTCACCGAGCTGGTCGCGCCGCGTGTTGGCAGCGGTGGTCTGCTCGGTCAGACGCAGCAGTTCGACCTGCAACTGGTGCGCACGGGTCTGGGCTTCGCTGGCTTCGCGGCGCACCGCGGCGAGCTTGAGCGAGGCCTCGGTGTAGGCTGCGTCGAGCCGTACCGATGCGCTGCGCGCCTCGTCGGCGATCAGTGCCTGGGCGCGGCGCTCACGGTCGAGGTTCTCGATCTCCTGCGCCCGGGCCAGCATGCCGGCCTGCTCGGAATCAGGGGCGTAGAAGGTCACCGCGTACTGGGAGACGGCATGCCCCTCGCGGGTCATGATCACTTCGCCGTGGGTGAGCCGGCCACGCGCGGACAGCGCATCGTCGAGGCTGCCCGCGGTGTAGACGCCTTCGAGCCAGTCGCCCAGCAGCGCCTGCAGCCCCGCATCGTTCAATCGCAGCAGGTCGGCCAGCCGCGGCAAGGTCTGGTGCGTGTTCGGCGTGGCGGCTTGCGGCAGCGAATAGAAGGCCAGCTTCGATGGCGGCGCGTCGGCGGCAAAGGCGCGCACACTGTCGAGGCGGCCCACCGACAGCGCGTTCAATCGCTCGCGTAGAGCGGCTTCCAGCGCGGTCTCCCAGCCGGTGTCGATGTGCACCTTGGTCCACAGCCCGGCCAGGCCATCGAGCCCGTGCTTGGCCAGCCACGGCTTGAGCTTGCCCTCGGTCTGAACCTTCTCCTGCAGCGCTCGCAAGGCCTCCTGCCGAGCTCCCAGCTCCGACAATCGTGCCGACTCACGGCCCGAGGTCGATTGCGCCTCGCGGCGCTGCTCGTCCAGCGTTGGCACCTGCTCGCTCAGATCGTGCAATCGCGCTTCGGCCTGTTCGCTGGCCTGGCTGGCGGCGGCCGACTGCTGCTGCAGCTGGCCCAGGCGCAGCGCGTCGGGAGCCTGCAAGGCCTGCCGCTCGCCGGCGAGCCTGTCGCGGCGGCCACGCAACTGGCGAGACTGCTCGTCGATGTTGCGGCTGTCGGCGGCCAGCACCTGGATCTGCTGCTGCACTTCACCGACTGCATTGCGCTGCTGGTTGGCCCTGGTCTGCGCCGCGCGCACGGCATCTTCGAGCGTCGGCAGTCCCGCGGCCTGCTCCTCGGCCTGCGCCAGCAGAACTTCGGCCTGCTCGTCGGCACCGACGATCTGGGCCGCGATGTCTTCGAGCTCGGCCTCGGCCGTGGCCTGGCGATCGGCCCATTGCCGGTTCTGCGCTTGCAGGTCGGCCAGCCGCTGAGCGGCACGCTGGCGACCTTCGACGACGTAGCGGATGCGTTCTTCGAGCCGGCTCACCTCCAGCGCGGCTTCGGCCAGCGAGCCCTGCTTCTCGTGCAGCGCGTCGCTGGCGGCGTAGTGCGCCTGACGGATGGTCTCCAGGTCAAGCTCGACGTGGCGCAGCTCGGCCAGCCGGGCCTCGAGCGCGGTGCTGGCCTCACTGACCGCTGTCTTGACCCGCTGCTCCTCGGAGGCTGCGTCGCGATGCTTGAGGAACCACAGCTGGTGCAGCTTCAGCGTGCCCTGGTCCTGCAGTTGCCGATACTGGGCAGCCACCTCGGCCTGCTTGCCGAGCTTGTCGAGATTGGTGTTCAGTTCTCGCAGGATGTCGTCGACGCGAGTCAGGTTCTCGCGCGTGTCCTTGAGCCGGTTCTCGGTCTCACGGCGACGCTCCTTGTACTTCGAGACCCCAGCGGCTTCTTCGAGGAACAGGCGCAGTTCCTCGGGGCGGGACTCGATGATGCGGCTGATCGTGCCCTGGCCGATGATCGCGTAGGCGCGCGGGCCGAGGCCGGTGCCAAGGAACACGTCCTGCACGTCGCGTCGGCGAACCGGCTGGCCGTTGATGAAGTAGCTGGAGGTGCCGTCGCGAGTGAGTACGCGGCGCACCGCGATTTCGGTGAATGCGTTCCACTGGCCACCTGCACGCGCGTCTTCATTGCTGAAGACCAGTTCCACGCTGGCTCGGCTGGCGGGCTTGCGGTTGCCCGAGCCGTTGAAGATCACGTCCTGCATCGACTCGCCGCGCAGCTCGCTCGCCTTGCTCTCACCCAGCACCCAGCGGACGGCGTCCATGATGTTGGACTTGCCGCAGCCATTGGGGCCGACCACGCCGACCCGCTGGCCGGGCAACTGGAACGTAGTCGGTTCTGCGAAGGACTTGAAGCCCGACAGCTTGATCTGGTTCAGACGCATCGGCGGCGGTCATCGCGCCGGCCCTGCCAGCGCTTCCAAGTGCTTGATTTGAATGGAAAAATGCGCTCCTTGGTGGAGCGCACTCGGGGCCGGATGATAGCATCGCGGCCCCCTCGACCCCGGCTGCATCATGCCCCGTCAACGCCCAAAGCCCGCCGTCCCGCCCACCGCTCCGAGCAAGGAGTTGCAGGTCTTTCCGAACCCCGCACCGGAGCGCGACTACCTGATCCGCTTCGACGTGCCGGAGTTCACCTGCCTGTGCCCACTGACCGGCCAACCCGATTTCGCGCACTTCACCATCGAGATCGTGGCCGACCGTCTGTGTGTCGAATTGAAGAGCCTGAAGCTCTACTTCTGGAGCTTCCGCAACGAAGGGGCCTTCCACGAGAAGGTTACCAACACGATCCTCGACGACCTCGTGAAGGCCATGCAGCCGCGCTTCGCACGCATCTCGGCCAACTGGTTCGTGCGCGGCGGCATCGGCACGTGGGTGACGGCCGAACATCGCAAGAAGGGCTGGAAGCCCGCGTCGAAGGTCGACCTGACCGGCCTGCCATGAGTCCCATGCAGGCCACTCGACCGGCGTATCAGAAGTTTGCCGTAGACGTGGCACCCAGCCGCATCGACGGCCAGGGCGCCTTCGCCGCCGAGGCGATTCCGCGCAGGCTGAAGATCGGCGAGATCCGCGGCGAGAGCATCAGCGTTGCCGAGGCCAGGATCCGCGCCACGCGCAGCGAACGCATCATGATCGTCGAGTTGTCGAGCCGAAAGGCCATCGACTTCAGTCGTTCGAGCGACCCGATGCGCTACACCAACCACAGCTGCCAGCCCAATGCGCGGCTGTGCATCCGGCAAGGGCGGGTCGAGTTCTACGCGCTTCGCGACATCGCGCTCGGCGAGGAGATCACGGTCGACTACGGCGAAACGCATCACGAGGGCCGACTGGCCTGCCGCTGCGGTGCACCAGGCTGCGTCGGCCGTCTGTAGCCGGAGCTGCCCAGGGCCGGCCGCGCGGACCCGTTCGGGATAATGGAACGATGAATCCCCGCCTGGCGCTGCTGCACCCCTACCCGTTCGAGCGCCTGCGCGCGCTCACCGCAGACATCAGCCCACCCACCGGCATGCGGGCCATCAGCCTGGGCATCGGCGAGCCCAAGCACGCCACGCCCAAGCTGATCGAGGATGCCCTGATGGCGGGTCTCGGCGGCCTGGCCGTCTACCCGCCCACCGCCGGTGGCATGCCATTGCGCGATGCCTGTGCCGGGTGGCTGAAACGCCGCTATGGCGTCGAGGTCGACGCCGCCACCCAGGTACTGCCGGTGAACGGGTCCCGCGAGGCCCTGTTTTCCCTGGCGCAGACCGTCGTCGATGGGTCGGCGCCCGACGCGACCGTGCTCTGTCCCAATCCGTTCTACCAGATCTACGAAGGCGCGGCGCTGCTGGCCGGCGCCCGCCCGGCTTTCGCCAACAGCGATCCAGCCCGCAACTTCGCCCCCGACTGGCGCGCCGTCGACGAAGACACCTGGCGACGCACACAGCTGTTGTTCGTCTGCTCTCCTGGCAACCCCACCGGCGCGGTGATGCCCTTGTCGGAGTGGGAGGAGCTGTTCGCCCTCAGCGACCGCCATGGCTTCGTCATCGCAAGCGACGAGTGCTATTCGGAGATCTACTTCCGGGACGAGCCGCCGCTCGGCGGCCTTCAGGCCGCCGTCACGCTGGGGCGACCGGACTTCAGGCGCCTGGTCGCATTGACCAGTCTGTCCAAGCGCAGCAACGTTCCCGGCATGCGTTCGGGTTTCGTCGCAGGCGACGCCGATGTGCTGAAGTCGTTCCTGCTCTACCGCACCTACCACGGCAGCGCGATGAGCCTGACCGTGCAACAGGCCAGCATCGCCGCCTGGAATGACGAAGACCATGTCGTCGCCAACCGCGAGCTGTACCGTCGCAAGTTCGCCGAAGTCACGCCCCGGCTGGCCAGGGTGCTCGACGTGCAGTTGCCCGACGCGGGCTTCTACCTGTGGGCCGCCGTGCCTGGTGGTGACGACATCGCCTACGCCCGGGGACTGCTCGCTCAATACAATGTCGGCGTCCTTCCGGGCAGCCTGCTTGCCCGCGAATCCCACGGCCTCAATCCGGGCAGCGGCCGCATCCGCATGGCGCTCGTCGCGCCGGTCGACGAATGCGTCGAAGCCGCAGACCGCATCGTCTCGTACACCGAAAGTCTTCTCCGATGAGCCAGCAACTCCAGAACATCATCGACCTGGCCTGGGAAGGCCGGGCCAGCATCACGGCCGCGAGTTCGCCGCAGGTGCTGGAGGCCGTTCAGCATGTCATCGCCGACCTCAATGCTGGCCGGCTTCGCGTCGCCGAACGCCAGGGTGTCGGCCAGTGGCAGGTCAACCAGTGGGTCAAGAAGGCCGTGCTGCTGAGCTTTCGCTTGACCGACAACAAGGTCATGCGCGCCGGCGACCTCGGATTCTTTGACAAGGTGCAAACCAAGTTCGCCCACCTCGACGAAGAGGCGATGCGCGCCACGGGCGTGCGCGTGGTGCCTCCTGCCGTGGCACGGCGCGGCAGCTACATCGCCCGCAACGTCGTGCTGATGCCGAGCTACGTAAACATCGGCGCCTACGTCGACGAAGGCACGATGGTGGACACCTGGGCCACCGTGGGC
>Ga0075163_10001437_pt1 | contig 32103 bp, 26 predicted proteins | sample JI1023141ADNA_FD_71478 | JGI IMG/M metagenome (GOLD analysis project Ga0075163, IMG submission 71478) | Wastewater effluent complex algal communities from Wisconsin, to seasonally profile nutrient transformation and Carbon sequestration -... | ecosystem: Engineered > WWTP > Effluent > Algae...
GCCGCCAAGAAGAAAGTGATGCGCGAGAGCGGTATCCACGTGGTGGACAGCCCGGCGACGATCGGTGCGAAGGTGAAGGAGGTGCTGGGCTAGTCCCGGCGTAACTTCCTCGCCTGGACCAATGCTCCTGTAGCTAGGAGCAGCAGCATAGGCAGCAACCAGATCATCTTGCAACCGAAGCGGTCCACCTCGCCGCTGAACGTGCCGCTACCCCAAGCGCTGAGCACGGTGCCTGAGAGCACCAGTGTGAACAGCGTGATCAATGCGGCATTCCGCGAACGAAAGGCCATGATCAGCAAGGGAAGAAGCACTACCAATGCGACCCGCAGTCCCCAGATATGTACTGGCTTGAACCCTTGGATCCATGCCATTTCCGCTCCATATTGTCGGGACGTTGTCATGGCCCGCATGTCGTGGCGCATATGCCTTTCCAGGATGTAGTATACTCCGCTGCCTTCTTTGAAGGATCCCCAGCCATCGCCGATCTCGTACATGCCCAGCTGTTTCCACGTGGCGGCCAAAGAGGCTTTGATGTGCAGTGCGATATACTTCGGCTCGGTGAGCGTGCCACGTATGATGTGGCCGAATTCCTCACTGGCCTCGGGCCAACCGCTATAGCTGCCTATTGCCCCTGACTGGTCCCAATGGAATTGGAACGCCCGCTCGGGAAAGCGGTCCTTCCAAGCGCAGAGCTTGTAGGTTTCATTGGCGCAGTGTTCTTCAAGAAAGGCTCGTGCTACACCATGTTCAACCATTGATCCCATGAACAGTACGTTGCCCGATTTGGCGGTTGCGGAACCCATGATGGGATAGGCTGCGATGGCCAGTCCGAACATGATCCCAATGGATCGGATAGCCAGCCTGATACCGGTCCAACGCCGCAGCCCCCAACGCAGGACGAAAATCACGCTAAGAAGTATCACTGCCAGGACCGGATGCGAAAGATGCGCGGCCACCGTGAAGAAGAAGAGCAGGTAAAGGAGAACGCGTTGATAGGGGTGTCGTGCAACTTCATTGGAAAGAACAAGCAGGATCATGCACAGCACCATCATCGGCGTGTAGATGTCGGCCATCACCTGCGAGACCACCCACGGTAGGCTTGTCGTTAGGGCGAGAACGAGAACGATCAACGCAAGCGCTCCTGGGGCAGGCTTGGAATATGGACGGAGCCTTCTCAACAGAAGTTCGATGAGCCGGACCATCAACGCGGCCTGGCTTGCGATCGTGGTCCACAGGGTGAAACCACCGATGCTCGTTATGCGGATGAAGAGCCCGTAGGTGATCGGCCTGTCCACCGGGGTCTCCAGCCTCATTCCGGAAGCCACATAGCTTGCCGTGTCGGAATAGAGGAGTGGATAACCGTTGTACAGTGCGGGCCAGATCAAAGCGCAAACGCACGCCAAGTAGGTCAGTATCCAGATCCCGTGTTGCCGTTCCACGCGCGCGAAGATCGTGGACTAGTCCGGATCCAGCTCTCTTCATTGGGGGGGGACAAGCGTTGCACTCTTACTTTCGCCCTCATGGCACTCCTACAAAACAAGGTCGCCCTTATCACCGGCGGCTCCCGCGGTATCGGCAAAGGCATTGTCGAACGGTTCCTGGAAGAAGGAGCGGATGTGGCGTTCACCTACGTGAGCAGCCCGGAAAAGGCGAACGCCGCTGCCGAGGAGTTGGCGAAGAAGACAGGGCGCAAGGTGCTTGCCATCCAAAGCGATGCAGGCGACTTCAATGCCGCACAGGCGGCAGTGGACCAGGTGGTGAACGCTTGGGGCAAGCTCGATATCCTCGTGAACAACGCGGGCATCACCAAGGACCAGTTGCTCATGCGGATGAGCGAGGCCGATTTCGACGCTGTGATGAACACGAACATGAAGAGCGTGTTCAACATGACCAAAGCCGTGTTGCGCACCATGTTGAAGCAACGCAGCGGCAGCATCATCAACATGAGCAGCGTGGTCGGGGTCCAGGGCAATGCCGGACAGGCGAACTACTCCGCGAGCAAAGCGGCGATCCTGGGCTTTACCAAAAGCGTGGCCAAGGAGTTGGGCAGCCGCAACATTCGCAGCAACGCCATTGCACCGGGCTTCATTGAAACGGAAATGACCGCTGCCTTGGACCAGAAAGTGGTGGAAGGCTGGCGCGAAGGGATTCCCCTGAAACGGGGAGGAACACCTACCGATGTGGCCAACGCCTGCGTTTTCTTGGGCAGTGACCTCAGTTCCTATATCACCGGGCAGACGTTGAGCGTTTGCGGCGGTATGCTCACTTGAGAGCAGTTGTCGGTTCCAGATCGGCCATTGTTCAACAGGGCATCACGGTCCTGGCCCTGACCATTGATCAATGGTCAATGGATAACTACCTCCCAGCCCCGACCTTTGCCCCCCGATGAATTTGACCACTGCCCACAGCCTTTGGCTTGCACCGCTGTGCATGCTGCTCGGCATCGTGCTGGCATGGGTGCTGTACAGGCGCACTGAAGGAAAGGACGGCTTCTCTCGCGGGCTGGCCTTGCTTCTTGCAGGATGTCGAGCACTGGCCATCGCTTTGGTCGCCTTCTTCCTGTTGGAGCCGATGGTCCGCATCCTGGTGCGCGAAGTGCGAAAGCCGGTGGTGGTGATCGCCCACGACGGTTCCTCCTCGTTGATGGCAGCAGGTGATACAACGAGCATCCGCAGTGCCTATCGCATGGAACTGGAAGCGTTGAAGGAGTCGCTCGGTGAGCGGTATGATGTGCGCACGTTCACCTACGGCCAAGGGGTCGCCGATGGGCTCCAGTTCGATCAGCAGGAACAGTTGACGGACATTAGCCAGGCGCTGCGCGAGGTTTACGATCGGTTCAGCGGACCGGACCTCGGTGCTGTGATCATCGATGGCGACGGCATCTTCAACCGGGGGCGCGACCCACGGCTGGAGGTGGACCGCCTCGGCGTTCCGGTGCATACGATCGCCTTGGGCGATACCACGGTCCGGCCGGATCTGGTGTTGCGCAATGTGGAGCACAACCGCATCGGTTATCTCGGAAATGAACTGCCGCTCCTTGTACGGGTCGAAGGCAGACACATGGCCGGTCGCCGAACACGTGTCGCGGTTGTACAAGGCGGAAAGGAGCTCGTCGGCAAGGACCTGGTCATTACTGGGCATCCTTCATTCGTGGAAGTGCCGTTGACGATCAAGGCGGAGCGCGCCGGAACACAGCGTTTCATGGTTGTTGTAAGGCCGGTGGAAGGCGAAGCCACCGAGGTGAACAACACCATGGATGTACTCATCGATGTGCTTGACGATCGCCAGAAGGTGCTGCTGCTGGCCGATGCTCCCCATCCCGATCTGGGTGCCTTGCGGTTGGCGCTCGGCGGACTTGATGGGTATGGAACTGAGCTGACCTATGCGGCGGACTTCACAGGAAAAGTGGACGGGTTCGATCTGGTGATCCTCCACAATCTGCCTTCTGCGGAACGCCCCATCCAGCCACTACTACAGCAAGCCGGTGCTGCGGGTGTTCCGGTCTGCTTCATCCTAGGTGCGAGTGTCGATTTCAACGCCTTCAACACGCAAGGTGCCGGAGTGCAGGTGAGCGCCGCTCGCGGTGCCTTTACCGATGCCCAGGCCGTGATCAACAAGGATTTCACCTTCTTCACGCTGGATGCGGACCAGCAACGCGCCATGGAGCGCTTTCCACCGCTGCAAGTGCCTTTTGGCCAGTATGCCTTGGAACGTTCGGCCACGGCGCTCTTGTTCCAACGGATCGGCGTCGTGAACACACCCTATCCACTCGTGGCGTTCACCCAGCAACAGGAACGGCGAATGGCCGTTGTCACAGGCGAAGGACTTTGGCGCTGGCGCATCGCGGACCTACAGCAGAACGGTGATCATTCGCGGTTCGATCGGTTCGTGCATAAACTGGTCCAGTTCCTGGCCTTGAAGGTGAGCAAGGAGCGGTTCCGGGTAGAGCATGCGCCCCAGTTCGCGGAGAACGAGGCGGTGCTCTTCAGTGCGGAACTCTACAATGCATCTTTCGAGGCGGTGAATAGGGCCGAAGTGACGATCACCCTGGAGGACGAGGAGGGCAAGGAATACCCGTATGCGTTCAGTCCGGCAGGCAACAGTTATCGGTTGGATGCCGGTCGCTTGCCTGCTGGTAGCTATACATGGATGGCGCGCACCACGTTGGATGGAACGCGCTACAGCGCCAGCGGCGAAGTACATGTGCAGGCTTTGATGGCCGAACAGCGCTCCACGGTCGCTGATCACGGATTGTGGGCGGATGTCTCGGCGCGCACCCAAGGCATCATGGTAAAGCCAGGAGGTGCAGCCGCTATTGCGAAAGCCATGGAGGACCGGAAAGACCTGGTCTCTCGTTCCTACGCGCACCCGAGCTTCAGCGACCTCATATGTCTACGCTGGATCTTCTTCGTGATCCTCGCGTTGCTCACCATCGAGTGGGTGTTGCGGCGCAGGAACGGCGCCTACTGAAACGCTCGGTTATCTTGGTCGCATGGCCGAAACCGATCAGAGCGGAGTGAATTCAAAAGGTATGGGCAGGCGCTGGTCTCGCGTATTCCTTTTCTCCCTGTTGACCCTCCTGTGCCTTTGGATATTCCGTTTCCAAGTACTGCACACCATCGGTGCTTTCCTTATTCGTACGGATACCATCTGCAAGGCCGATGCGATGTACGTGCTGGGCGGTGCGCCCTACGATCGAGGTACCCATGCCAGCCTGCTGCTCCAGAGCGGATGTACTCCAATTGCTTACTGCACAGGGTCGAACATCAGCCAATCGTACAAGGCAGAAGGGCGCGCATTGACCGAAGCCGACCTGTCACGATCCGCCGCGATACGTTTCGGGGCTTCACCTGTGCAGATCCTTCCATTGCCCTATGGCACCAGCACGTGGGAAGAGGCGCTGGGGGTCCTTCATCACGCTAAGAGCAAAGGGTTGGACACGATCCTTGTCGTAAGTACGGACTTCCATACACGGCGCGTTGGCAACGTGTTCCGCGAGCGTTTCAAGGGGAGTGGGATCACCGTGCTGGTGCAAGGCGCCCCCAGCTCCGAGTACGATGCCGATGCGTGGTGGAATAGCGAGCAGGGCCTGTTGATGGTGAACAACGAATACGTGAAAACGCTCTACTACCTGATCAAGCACTGAGCCTCTCAGCGTTCGATCACGACCCGGCACAGGGATCGTCCACGCGCGTGTTCCAGCGCGATCGAGTAGATCCCGACGGACTGTTCTCGCAGATCCAAGGTCGCGGATGTTGAGGAACCCGTGAGCAGACCTTCCTTCACGGTACGCCCAACGGCATCCAACGCCACATACCGCGATGGTGAGGAAAGCGAGGAAAGGTCCAGTAGGAACAAGCCTCTTGAGGGGTTGGGAGAGATGCGTACCAAACCCTGCGCTGTGCCTTCCGGAACTGAGACACCGCTGAAGCACAACTCTTCAACGTTCATCGCCCCATACTGTCCATCGCTCTCAGCGTACACGGTGCCCGTGAGATCGCGGATCACGTATCCGCCTTCGCCATCGTCGCAGCAAATGCCATTGCCGAAAACGTCACGGATGGTGAACGTGTAGCAGCTGTTGGTGAGGCAGAAGGCCGTGCTGTCCACCACGCCGTTGTCGAAGTCAGGATAAGGACCACCCTCATACAGGACCGTTCCGGTGGTGGAGGCCAGTTCCCACGTAATGTCCGAGCCATAGTTGTCCAGCGTCAGGATAAGGCTGATGGTCGCTGTTGGCAAGCTGGCCGTAAAGGTGAAGGTCCACGTATCGTTCAGCGGTGCTTGATCGGCACCACCATTCGGTGCGGAGCTGGTCACGGACAGCACGTTCTCACCAGGCAGCAGCGGAATGGATGGCAACGCGATATTCACCGTTTGTGCGGGCTCCAAAGATCCGCTCCATTGCTCCGTGTAGGTCGGCCCGCCAAGGATGCCATAGGTGATGGTGGCATCTGTGAGCGGCACGGTCCCGTTGTTCTTGAGGGTGATGTTGGGTGAAATGGAATCCTCCCCGCATTGCAGTTCGGCGATGTTGGTGATGGAAGTGACCGACGCGTCGAACACGATGGGAACGACCTCATCCGGCTCCCAGCCACCGAGGGTATCACCGCACGAAGCACCAAGCCATTCTTCCAATAGAGGCCAGCTCACATCAAGGCGACCGTAGTAGTCGTCCACACTATTATCGCAATTGGCAGCACCCCCGAACAGTTGGCCGACCAGTTGTTTGTTCTGGTTCCAGAGCCCGCTACCGGATGATCCCTGCTCGGTGGTGCCATCGGTCCACACCTGCACGTTCCAACATTCGGCCCCGTCAAAGGTGCCTGTGACAGCGGCTCCGTCCGAGTGCGAGATCTTCTTGATATCGCCTCGTGGATGATGGATCCCGGTCATGTTCAAGGCCGGTGTCGCACTGTGGTCCCAGCCGCTGTAGTAAACGTTGTAATCTTCTGGTGGAACACTGTTCAACTGGAGGAAAGCCACATCCGTGCCCGGGCTGTTGGCGAGTAGGGTGCAACCGGAAACCGTCATGTCGATAGGGCCGTTCTCGGTCGGGCTGCAGACGGGACTGTCCCAATTAAAGCGGAACACCCAATCCTCCACATCCTCGTCCAGGCAATGGTTGGCTGTGAGGAAGTAGGGGGTGCCATCCTCAGCGCAATTATTCACCAATGTACCGGTGCAAAAGCCGCTGCCTCCAGTAGTGATGATCGCTACCGAACGGATCTGGTCCCGCCAGTCATCCCCTTCCGGGCAGATCACATTGATGTTGCACGCGCCGCTCTCCCCCAGGTCCTTGGCCAACGAGAAAATGTCGCGGTAGCCATGGGTCACACGGTCGATGTGCAACCTGCCTTCGCCTGAATGAGCAACTGGTTCGAAGTACTCGATCGTAATATGCTCACCAGGCAACTGCGTAACGCCCATGGACGATCTTCCGCCGTTGCTCTCCTGTGTGTAGGCACCTAGTCGGCCGAATTCGTTGTAAACGAACACGGATCCACCTTCGGGAACCACATACTCATCAAAAACGAAATTGACGCTGAGGGCGTTCGGGCAACGGATGCCCAGTCGCCAAACACGATCTCCATTGCGCAAGGAGGTCCAGGAACCGTGGGTCGTAGTAGCAAGATCCACGGCATGATCGTACCCGAACCGGTACGGACCCTTTGCCCCGGAGGCTTGGGTCAGCTCATCCTCCATGAGAAGCGCATCGCGGTCTACTTCGGGAAGGTGGATCGTCGTAAGCGCGACCAGCAGATCGGCACCGCGCGAAAGCCCGATAGGTCTTCCGCCAAAGGATATTTGACCAACGGCATCACCGTTGAATGCAAGGACGCTCAAGAAACAGAAGAGCCACAAGACCCTTTGGACCTGTGGCTCTTTCCGGCTCATGCCTGTTCGTATTGGATGTTTGCCGATGCCGGTTCGTTAGCGGGTGAGCACCAAGCGCTCCACCATACGCACACCGGCTGACGTGGCTTCCACGAAATAGAGGCCTTCCCGATGTCCTGTCATGTCCAAGGTGATCCGCTCCGTTCCCGCCACGATGGTCTGCTGAACGATGGTGCGGCCGATGGCATCCATGACCCGCAGGTCGGTGGTTCCACTCTTTGCGGCAGGTAGAGTGACGACCACTGATCCGTTCGTTGGGTTCGGGACAAGGGCAATGGTGCCGGTGCTTTGCGCTTCGCTGATATCCGTGGAGGTCAATGGGTACCCTTGAAGCTGGTCACCACATGTGCCGAGCCATTCGCTCAACAAAGGGTAGCTCACCGAGAATTTGCCGAAGAAGTCGTTGAAATTGAAATCGCAGCTAGCTGATCCGCCGAAAAGTTGGCCTACCAGCAGCCCATTCTGGTTCCATAAGCCGCTGCCGGAAGAACCGCCTTCGGTCGTACCATCATCCCAAGCGGATACCTTCCAGCATTGGGCTCCGTCGAACGTGCCGGAGGTGACGGCCTGCTCCTCGAAGGAGATCTTCTTGATGTCGCCGCTCGGGTGGTGGATGCATGTGACGCTCGTTGCAGCGGTCGCGGCCTTGTTCCATCCGCTGTAGAATACATTGTACAGTGCTGGTGGGTTCGTGTTCAATTCAAGCAGGGCCACATCACTGCCTGCGCTATTGGCCAACAAGGTGAACCCGGCCACGCTCTGGTTCATTGGGCCGTTGGTGGTGGTGGCGCAAGTAGGGCTGTTCCAATTGAACCTGAACACCCAGTTGTTGCCGCCCAAGCAGTGGTTGGCGGTAAGGAAGTACGGATGGCCGTCGTTCGCACAGTTGTTGATCAGTTGGCCTGTACAAGCCCCGTTGCCGTTCACCGTGATCATGGCGACCGAGCGGATCTGTGCACGCCATGGATCACCTTCGGGGCAGATCACATTGTTGTTGCAGCTTCCGCTTTCGTTCAGTGCTTTCGTTGTGCCCAGGATGTCGCGGTAAGCATGGGTAACTTGACCTACGCGCAGGCGACCCTGGCCGCGAACAGCGACCGGCTCCACGTATTCGATGGTGATACGATCACCAGCGAGTTGGGTAACCCCCAGTTGATCATGCCCCGGATTGCTACCGGCCTCGAACCCGCCGATCACTTCGTCAAGATCATTGTAAACGAACACTTGGGCACCTTCCGGGATCACATATTCATGGAACTCGAAATTGATGCTATACGCCTCCGGGCATTTGATGGACAGGCGCCATACGCGGTCGCCGTTGGGGAGGGTATGCCAGATCCCGCTGTTCTCCAGGCCGAGATCCACCATGTGGTTGAACCCGAAACGGTAGGGGCCTTTCACCGGCGACAATGCGCGAACCTCGTCCTCGGCCTTCAACGTTTCCACATCCACTGCGGGCATTACCACCGTCGGTGCCTCCGGCAGGCCAGCTTGTCGGTCCATTCCTTTTGGATGGCCGCCAAAGGACAATTGGCCGTTGACCGCCAAGTTGGAAAGGAGCGAAGCGGTCAAGACCACGACAGCGGAGAATGATCTCATAACGACAGTTGGTTCGTTGGTTTGGAAAGCACGAAAGTAGGGGTGGATGTATGGTTGGAAGTGCCACGGACGGGTCAGGTTCGACCAGCATGTCATCCATTACGGCGAAAGGTACTTGCGGGGCGTTGGCCGCTGAGGGCAAGATCTTCAGGCTTCCTTGGATGCCTTCTCCCGGTCCTCGATCAGCTTCCGCATGGCGAACAATTCGTCACGCAACTGGGCGGCGGCGATGAAATCGAGTTCCTTGGCGGCTTTGCGCATCTGCGTCTCCAACAACTGGACGTTGCGGGCCAATTGGTCGGCGGTCATGTACTGCACCACGGGGTCGGCGGCAATGCTCAAGGCGTCGGGTTCCACATACGCGCGTTTCCGGTCGCTGTCATGCATGTCGATCACTGCGGTCTGGCGGATCACCTCACCCCGATCCCGCTTGATCTGTGTGGGGACGATGCCATTGGCCTCGTTGTAGATCACTTGCTTGGCCCGGCGACGGTCGGTCTCCTCCATGGTCCGCTGCATGCTCTCCGTGACCTTGTCCGCGTAGAAGATCACCATGCCGTTCACGTTCCGTGCAGCGCGACCTGCTGTCTGGGTAAGCGAACGATTGCTGCGGAGGAAGCCCTCCTTATCGGCATCCAGCACGGCTACCAAACTCACCTCGGGAAGGTCCAAGCCTTCGCGCAAAAGGTTCACGCCCACGAGCACATCGAACATACCCAGTCGCAATTGGCGCAGGATCTCGATCCGGTCCAAGGTCTCCACATCGCTGTGGATATACTTGCTGCGCACACCATTCCGCCCCAGGAATTCGTTCAATTCCTCAGCCATCCGTTTGGTCAGGGTCGTCACCAGAACACGTTCATCCTTGGTGGAACGCGTGCGGATCTCATAGAGCAGATCATCGATCTGGTCCTTGCTGGGCCGAACTTCGATCGGAGGGTCGAGCAAACCTGTAGGGCGCACGACCTGTTCCACTACAACGCCTTCGCTACGTTGCAGTTCATAATCCGCCGGTGTGGCACTAACAAAGAGCGTTTGCCCCATCATGCCCTCGAACTCCTCGAATTTCAAAGGACGGTTGTCCATGGCGCTGGGCAGCCGGAACCCGTATTCCACCAGGTTCTTTTTGCGGCTGCGATCGCCACCGTACATGGCGTTCACCTGGCTCACGGTCACGTGGCTCTCATCAATGACCATCAGGAAATCCTCCGGGAAGTAGTCCAGCAGGCAAAAGGGGCGCTGTCCGGTCTGCCGCTGATCGAAGTAGCGGCTGTAGTTCTCGATGCCCGAGCAATAACCCAGTTCCCGCATCATCTCAAGGTCATACAGGACCCGTTCCTCCAGCCGTTTGGCCTCCAAATGCTTACCGATCTCCTTGAAGAAATCCACCTGCTTCACCATATCCGCTTGGATCGCATGAATGGCCGCATTCATGGTATCCCGGCTAGTGACGAAGATGTTCGCCGGGTAGATCGTCAATTGGTCGGGGACCTCAACGGTCTTCCCGTTCAGGGTGTCGAAGCGCTCCATCCGCTCGATCTCATCGCCCCAGAAATGGATGCGTACCCCTTCATCCGCGTTGGCCAGGTAAACCTCCACCACGTCCCCCCGCACCCGGAAATTGCCCCTTGATGGTTCCGCATCCTTCCGGCTGTAAAGCGCTTCCACCAACACAAGAAGCATCTTGTTGCGGGTGATCTTCTGGCCCTGCTTCAGGTGGACGATGGTCTTGTGGAATTCCGCAGGGTTGCCGATGCCATAGATGCAACTGACACTGGCCACCACGATCACGTTGCGCCGTCCGCTCAACAAGGCACTGGTGGTGCTCAGGCGGAGCTTCTCGATCTCGTCGTTGATGGAAAGGTCCTTCTCGATGTAGGTGTTCGAGGTAGGCATGTAGGCCTCGGGCTGGTAGTAGTCGTAATAGCTCACGAAATACTCCACCTTGTCGTTCGGGAAGAAGTGCTTGAACTCCCCGTACAACTGGGCTGCCAGGGTCTTGTTGTGGCTCAGGATCAGCGCCGGTCGATCCACTTGGGCGATCACGTTGGCCACGGTGAACGTCTTGCCGGAGCCGGTCACGCCGAGCAGTGTTTGGGCCGGGACGCCTTCCCGCAGACCTTGCACGAGTTGTCGGATGGCCTCCGGCTGATCGCCGGTCGGGGTGAATTCGGAGATGAGTTCGAAGGCCAAAGGACAGGGCTGAAATGATCGGGTACAAAAATACCAGCCGCTGAACCGCTTCCATTCACCAATTTCGCGGTCCGAACAAAATCCATCGGACATGTACCCACGCATTCTTCTTCCTGCCTTGGCCAGTATCCTCTTGATCGGTTGCGCAGAACCCAACATGGACCAAGGAACGGCCGCTACCTCTGCGGAGGCATCGTCCTTGGGGACGCCCAGCACGGTAACGATCCGCGGCCATGAAGGAACGTATGTGGCGTGCGAGATCGCGTTGAACGGCGACGACCAAGCGATATTGGTGGCCAGCCGCGCGACCCCAGGCGATTGGGAGAAGTTCACGATGTATGAAAAGCCCGATGGTAAGGTCTCTTTCCAAGCTGCCAACGGGAAATGGGTCTGCAGCGATGAGTACAAGGGTGGGATCCTGGTAGCCGACCGTGATCAGGCCGGTGATTGGGAGACCTTCACCATGATCCCGAAGGACGGTGGCAAGGTGGCACTGCAGGCCCACAATGGGTCATTCATCACTGCGGACTTCGGATTGACCGAAGCCCGCCGAGGTGCCTTGTTCGGCAACCGCACGGAAGTCCAGGATTGGGAACTCTTCACCATCGAGAGGGACACGGCCGCAGTTCAGTAGTCCGGTACTCGTGAGCTTTAGCATAGGAGGCTCCTTTAATGGAGGCGACCAGTCCATCAAGTACCTTCGAGCATCATGTTCCTGAAGCGTGTTCTCTACTACCTGAACCCGGCGACGCTCTTCCGTAAGCCGGATCCGAACATGAGCTTACGGTTCATGCATGGCATCAACCGGATCAGCGTGTTCCTGTTCCTGTTCTGCATCGTGGTGATGGTGGTGCGGGCGTGTGGGCGCTAGGCTCTTCAACGGGTACTTGCAGAGTGTCGTTGTAAAAGGAACGTTTCGTTGTTCCGACAGAGTTCCTCTATTTTCACGGCATGCGGTCACTGGTCACCCGTTATGTGCTGTGGTCATATTTGCTGTTGTGGTCCAACGCAGCGTGGGCCCAATCCGAACAGTACCGCACAGAGCCATGCGGACACTGGGTCGCCCAGCATGAACTGAAGGAAGGTGGTGTTGCCGATACCGCCTGCCTGCAGGGAGGTGAGGAGATCCTGCTGCTGGATCGACAGTACGACTTGGGCGGCCAGGCGCTCTATTGGCGCAACGCCACGAAATTGATCTCCTCTGAGGGCGTCCAGAACGGATCTCGGTTCGAGATCTCCTTCGACCCGACTTACCAACAACTGTCCGTCCATCACTTACGGATCATCCGGAATGGGCAAGTCATTGATAAACTGGATCGACGGGCGCTGCGTGTCCTTCAGCGAGAAGAGGACATGAACTCGTTCTTGTACGACGGTTCTCTTACCGTTACCACCGAGTTGAAGGATGTGCGGATCGGGGACGTGATCGATTACGCCGTGACCATAAAGGGCTGGAACCCTGTGGACCGTGGTCGATTCCACCGGTATCTGGCCATGGGGTACGGGGTACCGGTCGCACGGAGCTTTACGCGTCTGGTTGCACCTGAAGGACGCACCCCGCTCATCAAGTATCACTTGTTCACCGAGAAACCGACGGTACATAAGATCGCTGGCGGCGAAGAGCTGTTTTGGGACTTGGGACCGTTGGCGTGCATTCAAATGGATGATAATGCACCCGGCTGGTATAGCGCCTACCCAGGGATCGACATTTCCGAATTTGCTTCCATAGAGGAACTACGGATGTGGGCTGTGCAGGAGTACAACACGGACCGGGAGGTAGACGCCGTATTGCGGGCAAGGATCGCCGGATTCAAGGACCTGCCTTCGGTCATGGATCGGATCGATAGTGCGGTCAACCTGGTGCAGCGTGAAGTGCGGTACCTCGGACTTGAGGATGGGATCAGCGCCTACCGTCCTCACGCGCCTTCGCAGGTCTATGGACAACGGTTCGGCGACTGTAAGGATAAATCCCTGCTTCTCTCCACCATTCTGCAAGCCGTAGGGGTAAAAGCCTTCCCAGCTCTGGTCAACACTGTCTCGGGTGAGAAACTGTCCGACCACCTTCCGCGTCCCAGCCTCTTCGACCATTGCATAACCGTGATCCCAATGGAGAAGGACACGCTCTGGGTCGATGGGACCTATACACACAATGGAGGCAGAGCCACCGCTCGGTATACCCCGGACTATGGACAAGCCTTGGTCGTGGGAGAGGGCTTCGAGGGATATACCAAAATGCATGTCAACAATGAGGGAACGGTGGATGTAGCGGAGAACATCGTTCTCGATGAAGTCGGCGGGGGCGGTGACCTGCGTATTGAGGTGACCTTGCGTGGAAGAAGGGCCGACGCCATTAGGGCGGACATGGCGTCACAGAGCCTGACCGAGGTCAGCAAAAGCTACAGGGATTTTTATGCCGGTATATATGGCCCCTGTAGTGAAGTCGAGCCTTTGCGGATCAATGATGATCCCGTTGGGAACGTCTTCATCACCTACGAGCATTATCGGATCCAGCAAGCCTGGGACACCTTGGAGGACGGAAGCGCGATCGCCTTCAAAACCTCGGCCTATTACATCCGTGACCATCAGGCCAAGCCGGGCAAAGCGGAACGTACGGCCCCCTTTGCTCTTGGTGAACCGGTCGATGTCCATCACCGCATCACGGTTGAACTTCCGGAACGTTGGAACGTGTCCGCCGATGACGTGGTCCTCGAAGGGCAGGGGATCAGGTATACCCGCACCATCACGTTGAAGGCGTTCAAGACCGTGACCTTGGACCATCATTACACAAGTACGCTGCCGTATATCGAAGCCAAGAACGCCATGGCTCTCCATGATCTGCAGGAATCCATCGATGGTGAGCTGTACTATGAATTCACACAGGCCATCGGACAGGAAGAACTGGTACAGGTTTCCTGGGAAAAATGGTTCTTCATCCTGTTCTGCATTGTCGTCAGCGTATTCGGTGCATTGCGCGTTTACCGTTACGACCCGCCCCCGCATACAGCCGCTTGGGGAAAGCGCCCCCGGAGCATTGGCGGTTTCCTCATCCTTCCGGCAATCGGTTTGTGCTTCGCACCGCTAAGGACCTTGTACGACATGTTCACGGACGAGGCTGCCTTCTTCCATACAACGGACTATACCGACCTCATGGCCACAAAGTACCCGCTTGCCGTGGACCTCTACGCGCATCTTTCCCAATTCATCGGTTTCGCAATGCTGGCCTTCTCTATCCTCCTTATCGTACTCTATTTCCATCGTCGCACCAGCATACCGCTTCTGATGAAGGTACTCTACGTTGCGAGCCTTGTCTGGTTGCTTGTGGACTATACCATCTACCAGGCACTTGACTTCGCAGCCAACGGGGGAGAGGTCTACTCCACGAAGGAGATCTCCCGGTCGTTCTTTGCTGCATGTATATGGGTCCCGGTCTTTCACTTGAGCGACCGAGTGCGGTCAACGTTCACGGCCCAATTGGACCCGAACGCGCCGCCGCTCGCCATGCGCGGAATGGAACCAAGAACAACCTCTTCTGCAGCCGCTCCCAACGATCAATAACGTTGCCGACTAGGCTGGCGCGTTCCAGATCCGCCAACTCGCCTCCGCTTGGGCGTGAAGCATGGCCAAACCATTGGTGATGCTGGCCCCGCGCGACGCACCTTCCATCAAGAAACGGGTCCGTTCCGGATTGTAGACCAGGTCGACCAAGCAGTGCTTGGGGCCTACGGTATGCATGTGCAGTGGTGGCATGCCCTCAGTATCCGGGAACATGCCCAATGGCGTGGTATTGATGATGAGGGTACACACGTTGACCACCGCTGGGTCCAAAAGGTCCCAAGTAAGATCACCGCGGTCACGACTGCGGCTGACCATGCGGAACTTGATGCCCAGTTCCTTCAGCACGAAGACCACGGCACGGCTCGCACCACCTGTTCCCAGAACGAGCGCGCGGGGCTTCGATCCATTCAAGAGCGGCACCAGCGTGGCCCGGAAGCCTTCCACATCGGTATTGTAACCGGTCGTTCTTCCCCCTGTAATGCGGATGGTGTTCACGGCCCCCACGGCGGCAGCGATGGGATCGATGGCATCCAGCAGTTCCATCACGCTTTGCTTGTAGGGGATGGTCACATTGAGGCCGCTCAGATCTGGAGTGCCTTGGACCAGATCAGGCAACGCTTCTATGTGATCCAGTTCAAGAAGGTCGTACCGATGATCGCTCAAGCCTTCGCGCGCGAACTTGTCCGTGAACCAGCGCTGGCTGAAGGAATGGGAGAGGGACTTGCCAATAAGGCCGTAGCGTACCACGGGATGCCCAACGCTCAGGCGGCCGAACTATTGCCTTTGCCGGCCCCCCCGAAGCGATGGCGGATGAACTCCACCACCATGGGCAATACGCTGATGCCCACGATACCGATCACCACGGCCTCGAAGTGTTTCTGGATCCATGGATGTGTACCGAACGCATAACCAGCGAGCAGCATGGTACTGATCCATAGTGCTCCGCCCGCGATATCGAACGGTAGGAACTTCTTGCGATAGTCCATCGCACCGATGCCCGCAACGAAAGGAGTTATGGTGCGGACGATCGGCACGAAGCGCGCGATGATGATCGTCTTGACGCCGTATTTCTCGAAGTATGAGTGGGTCTTGTCCAGGTGTTTCTGCTGCACGAGATCACGGCCGAAGGTGCGCCATTTCACAACGCGGGGACCAAAGAACCGCCCGATCCAGTAATTGATGTTGTCGCCCAACACAGCGGCGATAAAAAGCAGGAAGAACAGTGTGGCCAGATCCAGCGAAGCATTGGCGCCGGCAGCAAGTGAGCCTGCAACAAAGAGCAGTGAATCGCCTGGAAGAAAGGGCATTATGACCAGGCCTGTTTCCACGAAGATGATCGCGAACAACAAGGCGTACACCAGGTTGCCGTGCTCGCTGATGAAGCGAGGAAGCGTGACGTTGAGGTGGGTGATGAAGAACCAGAATTCCTGTAGAAGTTCCATGCTGTGGTCGGGGGAAATGAATGGGGAATGGGAAAGTCCGCAGTTCGGATGCGAGCCGGAAGTCTACTCGCAGTGCAGGCTTGGGTCTACCTCGCGACCGAAAGCGAGGATACCACCGGTCAGGTTGACCAAATTCGTGTACCCGTAGCGCGAACCCAGGGCGTTGATCACCGCTGCAGAACGCCCACCGCTTCGGCAGTGGACCACGACGGGGACGTCCTTGCGCACTTCGCCAAGACGCTCGATCAGTTCGCCCATGGGGATCAATTCACCGCCAATGCTGCACATTTCGGCCTCGTAAGGCTCGCGCACGTCGATCAGCTGGAACTCCTTGCCGGAATCCTGCCACTTCTTCAACTCGGTCGGGGAGATCTCGTTCATGGGCTGGGCGAAGTTCGCACTTGCCGTGGATCGTTCTGGATCACTCCGGCTTTACTTGGCGCAACTTCTCTGCGACCTCTTCCGGGAGGTATTGGAAGAAGGTATCTCCGCGCAGGCCCAAACGAAGGGTCTCCAACGAGATCACTTCCTCCGGGGCGATGTTGCCCAAGTTCACGTTCGCCCCGAGTTGTTTGATGAACCAGACCTGCTGCGACTTCTGCGGTGCTTCCCACAGGATGTCCTTGCCCGGCACTTTGCTCAAGATCCGGTTCACGAGCGCCGTATGGGCGTGACCGCTGGGCCGATAGATCCCTACCGTGCCGCTCTCGCGTGCTTCGGCGATCACCTTCCAACTGCCTGCATCCAGCTCTGTGCGCATCATACTCACCCATTTGGCCGGGCTGATGAGGATCCCGGATTCCTTGGACCCCACTTCACTGAGCACAGTGAAATGTTTGGCGAGCTCGGTGATGTACTTGCACTTTTCCTTTTCCGGCATGTTGATGGAGCCATCGCTCACCTCGACCGTATCCAAGCCCAGCGAATCCACCAGCTTGCGGTATTCCTTGAACTGGCCACGCGCCACGAAGGCTTCGAAGAGCGTCCCCCCCAGGTAGACCTTGGTGTCCGCCGCTTGGTAAAGCTTGATCTTCTCCTTCAGATTGGGCGTAACGAACGATGTCCCGAAACCAAGCTTGATCAGATCGGTAAGGTGGCCGCTGGCGCTGATCAGGTCTTCGGCCTGCCGCATGGACAGGCCCTTGTCCATGACCATGGTAACTCCGTCCTCGCGTGGCTTTACGGTACGCGCAGGAATATGTGAAAGGGAATAGTTCATGGCTGGCGATAGAGTTCCAACAGGTGGATCACCTGCGGCAACTGCGCTGCCTCGGGATAATGTTCAAAAAGCTCCGTGTGGGTCTTGTGCTCGGCCATCAACGCTTCCTCAAGCTCCAGCAAGGCTTGTTGCATGTGGCCCATGCGTAGCAGGTAGCTCACCATCCGGTACCGATAGCGACCCGTCAGTTTGTGCACTTGCTCGCTCTCCTTCAACTTGCGAGCCGCCAGATCGGGGCCTTTCATCTGGAAGATCAGGTCGGCGTGGTCAAGCCAGCCATCCAGGTTCCCGGGTTCCAGTGTGTTGAGCTTTGTGTAGGCGTCGAAGGCGGCTTCGTATTTCTCCGACCGCGACAGGGCGTTGGCCAGGTAGAACCACCCGTCGCCATGTTCAGGTGCCAGGCGCACTGCCGTCTCCAGATCCTTCACCGCCTCTGGCAATCGTCCTTGCACATCTTTCACCACACCGCGCCCGATCCAGGCATCCACCCAGTTGGGGTCCAATGCGAGGGCTTGGTCATAGTGGATCAATGCTTGCTCGTAACGCTCCATCTTCTCATAGCACTCACCGATGTAGCTGAAGGTGATGGCTTGGGCACCGTCGAATTCGACGGTCTCCTGGTAACAATCGATGGCCTCCTGAAAATTACCCTGCATGAGCAGGTTGCGGGCTTTGCTGAAGTGTGCCGAAGTGAACCGCTCCTCGATCGCCAGGCAAAAGTCCAAGGCCTCGATGCTCTCATCGAAACGGTCCAGGCGAGCCAACGCATTCCCGAGGTTGTACCAGGCTACGAAGGCATACGGGTGTTCGTTGGTGAACTGGCGGAAGTATGCGATCGCGGATTGGTGGGCATCCGATAGATCGTAGCAATACGCAAGTTCGTAGAGGACGGCCTCGTTCTCCGGATTGATCGCCAGGGCACGCTTCAGGTGGTCTATGGCCAGATCGAAATTCTCCAGGTTCTCGTACTCGAAGGCGAGATCGAGATGGATCTCGTCCAGACCCTCCTCGGCCAGTTCAAGCGCACGCATGTAATGTTCCACGGCCCGGCGGTAGTTCCGTAGTTGGCTGTATATGCTCGCCTTGTGTAGATGTACATCCTCGCTGAACGGCTCCATTTTACCGATCGCATCCAGCACTTCGAGGGCACGGTTCAGCTTGCCCATGTTCATGAGCACATGCGCCTCGCAGAACATCAGGTCCAAAGAGCCTGGGTGTTGCTTGTGGGCATAGTCCAGCACCTCCCGTGCGCGCCGGGTATCGCTCGATTCCAGGTAATGTTCAATAATGATCTCGAACTCCTCGACGTCGAAGAAATACGTCGCATTGTGTTCGCGCATCGTTTCGTACCGGCCCACGCAGTCGTGGAGATCGTCGTTGCGCTCGGGGAGGGGTGATGGTCCTTCGTTCATGGTGTTCACCCGGTGGATCGGGGAGAAGGCCGTGTGCCTTTGCACAAAAATAGCGAACCAGCTTCCGAGGCGATCAACAACCTGTCCGGTTATGAACAGGTGCGGGTGAATGTGGTCATGGAGTTCATCGGCTCAACCATGTGACGGTCAATAGCTTTGCAGGCCACACACGTTCTCATTGGAGCGGTGTCCCAATTTGCACAGATGACCCTGATACGCTCCATTTCCGGCATTCGCGGCACGATCGGCGGTGCTCCCGGCGAAGGTCTTACTCCGTTGGATGCCGTCCGCTATGCTGCGGCGTTCGGCACCTTCATCAAACAACGCTCAGGTTCGTCAACACCGCGAATGGTACTTGGTCGCGATGCGCGCATAAGCGGCCCCATGATGCGGGACCTGATCGTTGGGACGCTCGTTGGGCTTGGGTTCGACGTGATCGATCTGGAAATGGCCACCACACCCACCGTTGAACTGGCGGTCCCGGGTGAAAAGGCACATGGCGGTATCATTCTCACGGCAAGCCACAACCCAGCGCAATGGAACGCACTCAAGTTGCTGAACGAACGTGGTGAATTCATCTCTGCGGAGGATGGCGCGGAAGTATTGCGCCTGGCCGAGCGGGACCTGTACGATTTCGCACCGGTGGAAAAGCTCGGGAAGGTGCGGACGTTGACCGGTTGGGCGAGGAAGCACATCGACATGATCCTTGATCTGGACCTTGTGGATGTGGAGGCGATCAAGAAGGCCAATCTGCGCGTGGTGGTGGATGCGGTGAATTCCGTGGGCGGGCATGTGGTGCCGGCGCTGCTTTCAGCATTGGGTGTTCTGGAGGTGATCGAGATCCACTGTACGCCGGACGGTCATTTCCCGCACAACCCCGAACCATTGCCAGAGCACCTGAAAGACCTATGTAGCACGGTGGTGAAGCACAAGGCGCACCTGGGTATCGCCATCGATCCCGATGTGGACCGTTTGGCCTTGGTCTGCGAGGACGGCAGTTTGTTCGGCGAGGAATACACCCTTGTCGCCTGTGCGGACCATGTGCTGGCCAGTCGCCCCGGTGATACGGTGAGCAATCTCAGCAGTACCCGCGCATTGAACGATATCGCCGAAAAACACGGTCGCAAGCGGCATGCGAGCGCGGTTGGAGAGGTCAACGTGGTGGATCTGATGAAAGAAGTGGGGGCACCGATCGGCGGCGAAGGCAACGGAGGCGTGATCCTTTCGGAACTCCACTACGGTCGGGATGCGCTGGCTGGGATCAGCCTGTTCCTGACATTGCTTGCCAAGAGCGGAAAGACCTGCTTGGAGCTGCGCCGGAGCTATCCTGACTACTTCATCAGCAAGAACAAGATCGAATTGAAACCGGGCATGGACGTGGGAGCTATCGTGGATGGCATGCAGGAGAAGTACGCCGCACAACCGCACAGCACCGTAGATGGTCTGCGGATCGAATTCGGGAATACATGGGTACACCTACGCCGCAGCAATACGGAACCCATCATCCGGGTCTATGCCGAAGCGCCGAGCATGCAGCAGGCCGATGAACTGGCCCACAGGATCCTGAGCGAACTGGCCCAAGTGGCGGGCCTTGCTACGGCATAGCGGTAATTTCGCACCGCGATGAACAAGATCTATTTCGACAACGCTGCCACAACGCCACTGGCGCCTGAGGTCTTCGACGCTATGCTTCCGTACATGAAGGAGCATTTCGGGAACCCTTCGGCGATCCACGGATACGGCCGTAAGACCCGCGCAGCGATCGAGCAAGCACGGCGCACAGTTGCTAGGTTGTTGAATTGCACACCGGGAGAGATCATCTTCACCAGCGGCGGCACCGAAGCGGACAACATGGCCCTGAACGGCGCAGTTCGCGATCTAGGTGTGAAGCACATCATCAGCTCGCCGATCGAGCACCATGCCGTGGAACTGGTCGCCCATGCGATCGGGGATACCGGGAACGCGAAGGCGCATTGGCTGCGGTTGAACACGGACGGTTCGCCGGATCTCGCGCATCTCGAAGAATTATTGAAAGCGACCCAAGGCCAAGGCGTCCTCGTTTCTTTGATGCACGCCAATAACGAGATCGGCACTCGGATCGACCTGGATGTGATCGGCGGTCTTTGTCGACGCTACGGCGCACTCTTCCACAGCGATACCGTTCAGACCATGGGTCACTATCGCTTCGATCTGGCGAACACACCGATCGACTTCATCACCTGCGCTGCACATAAGTTCCATGGTCCGAAAGGGATCGGTTTCCTGTACATGCGCAACGGTGCGAACATCAAAGCGGCTATCCTTGGTGGATCACAAGAGCGCAACATGCGGGCCGGCACCGAGAACATCTACGGCATTGTCGGTCTCGCGAAAGCAATGGAGCTCGCTTACGAAGACCTCGAAGGCCATCAGCGCCACATCCAAGCATTGAAGGATCGCTTGCGGAAGCGTTTGATGGAAGAAGTACCAGGAACCGGCGTGAATGGTGATCCCAGCGAGAACAGCCTTTACACCGTCCTCAGCATCAACTTCCCTGATGATGGCAAGGCCGAGATGTTGATCTACAACCTCGACATCGAAGGGATCGCTTGCAGTGGCGGTAGTGCGTGCAGCAGTGGTAGCAACAAAGGCAGCCACGTTCTGGGTGCACTGTATCCGGAGCGTCCGGGCGCGAACATCCGGTTCTCCTTCAGCCGGTACAGCAAGATGGAAGAGGTGGAACACGTGGTAGGTGTGTTGAAACGGATCTTCCAGTTGGTGCCCGAAAGAGGGTAGGACCGAGCGCTTATTGTCCCGGATCGTTAGCGGTCATCATCCGCAGCGCCACTGTTGCAAGGGCGCTTTCCGGGTAGTCCTTCAGCACCTCCTCATAGGAAGTGATCGCATCTGTCCTCCGTCCTATTTGGCTAAGACAGAACGCCTTGTTCGCCATCGCCATTTCCCGGTAGCTCCAAGCTGTGGAGGAGAGCAGCAACAAGTAGCGGTAGCGATCCAGCCATGGGCGCTTTTCGAATTACGCCCGGCTCTGCTCGAAATAGGGAATTGCGTCGGCAAAACGTCCTGCTTTCACCGCGTGGATGCCCTTGCGGTGCGCCGCGGTAAGACCAAGTCTAAACGAAATTGAAATGATCAAGTAGGCCAGCAGGCCAAGCAACGTCGGCTCCGGGGCAGCTAGTAAATGGAACAACCCGCTCAGTGTCGCCATCAAAGCAATTTGGGGTACCAGTGATACCCAAGCAATGCTCCGCGATGTCGGCACCTTCGATGCCATTCGTTCAGGCCTCCATCCTCCGTTTCGCCTCCATGGCCCAGCCGAGATCGTCCAGGAACACCTTGGTGCGGCGCTCCCAGCCTTCAGCATCGACAAGCACGGATCCATCGCTGCCGAATGCTTCTTGGACCTTGGGCACTTGCATGCTCGATGGCACCACCCACGCCTTGATCTTCCACAACGGGAAAAGCAATTCCACCATCACCTGTGTGCCTGCGAAGGCACCGCCCGAAGCCGTGCAAATAGAGATCGGTCTGCCCTTCCAATCCTCGGTCAGCAGATCGATCACGTTCTTCAAGCTCGCGGGGAAACTGCCGTTATACTCGGGCGTCACGATGATCACGCCTTCGGCCTTTCGAATGCGTTCCGCGAACTCGAGCACCTTGGCCGGCGGCTCTTTCATGAATTTCAAACGCTCGTGGAAAAGCGGGAAGTCGAACTCGCCTAGATCGAGAAGGTCCACGGTATTGGTCGTGGCTTTCAAAGTGCGTTCCAGATGCAGCGCGACGTTGTGGCTCTTGCGGCCGTCGCGCACGCTGGCGGAGATAATGGCGATGTGGGACATAAGGGTCAATTAGCGAATAGGACAACTAGCGGATGGGCCGACCTTCCCATTCACCGCGGTGCGAAGTTCGTCAGACCTAAGTCAGGACCACCGGTGCTATTCGCTAATTCGCTCATCAAGAATTCGTTAATTGGAACCTACCCGATCCTAACGCTGGTCATGGCAATGGAACCCATCACCGTGCGGTCGTTGAAGAGATGGATCGGATCTCCCTTCTGCTGCAGTCCCAGCGTATAAAGCAGCGGCAGAAAGTGCTCCGGTGTGGGAATGCTCAGTTGGAACGCTTTGCCAAGGTTTGTGTAGTTCGCAAGTTGGGCGTGATCACCGTTCGTGATCAGTTCCTTCATGCGTGTGTTCGCTTCGATGGCCCAGTCGTAACCACTATCCGGGTTCTGCCAATCCAAGACGCCCAAGTTGTGGACGATGTTGCCGCTGCCGATGATGAGCACTCCTTTCGTGCGCAACACAGCGAGTTCGCGGGCGAGATCGTAGTGCTGCTGTGGTGTCAGGCTGCGATCCAAGCTCAGCTGTACAACGGGCACATCGGCTTTCGGAAAGAGATGGATGATCACGCTCCATGCGCCGTGGTCCAATCCCCAGGAATGGTCTTCTTGAATGTGCGCCTTCGTGACGGCTTCTTGGGTGGACTTCACCAAGGATGCACTGCCGGGAGCGGGGTACTGCACATCGAAGAGAGGCTGGGGAAAACCACCGAAATCGTGGATGGTCCGTGGCTTATCCATCGCCGTAACGAAGGTGCCGCGCGTTTCCCAATGCGCACTGATACACAGGATGGCGTTCGGTTTCGGCAGGTCTTTTCCAGCAGCCTTCCAGCCTTCGGTGAACGGGTTGTTCTCGATGGCGTTCATCGGACTGCCGTGCCCCAGAAAGAGAACGGGCATGGGCGGGGTGGGAGCGAAGTCCTCCACGGTACGGCCGAGTTCACGCAGTGTCATGGCAGTGGCTATGGGCGCAACGGTGAGCAATCGAAGGGCGTTGCGGCGATCCATGCGGCAAAGATAGCTCATATATATTCCATGGAGAATAAATGAACGGTCGACGTCCGACTCTGTCGATCTGCATGAAGAGGAGAGGACTTAGATCAAGCGCCCGGCCAGCCACTTCAGCTGCAACTCCGCAGCCTTGGTCTCATAACCTGCGAGGAGCAAACGGTTCTCCGCATCGATCAGGCCTTGCTGCACATCACGCAACTCCACCGAGGTGATCATGCCCAACCGATAGCTCTCCAGCGCAACATCCACCTGCTTACGGATCCCGGTGAGGTTGGTCTGTTCCAGCGCCACGCGTTGCTGCGCCGTGGAGTAGGTCATCCATGCGTCCAACACCTGTTGGTCCAGTTCAAGCTGTGCCTGCTCCATGGAAAGGTCCGCTTGTTCGCGTGTGATCTTGGCGACCTCAACGGCTTTACTGGCTTGAAGGCCACGGAAAAGGGGAACGCTTACGCGCACGCCATAGTCCGGCCCAACGGCTTGGTTGCTTCGCAGGATACCCACGGCGCTGGTGCTTTTCGTGTAGCCATAGTTACCGAAGAGGTCCACGCGGGGGAAGAGCGCACCGCGCAGTTCCTTCACACTGATATCGGCGAGCATTTGTTGCTGCTTGGCCTGTTGGACAACCGTGTTGCCTGCGCGCGCTTCGTTCTGCAACGCGGTCAGATCAAGCACTTCGGATGCGGGTATCTCGTTCGCCACTTGCGTCGGCGTTGCAGGTGCTCGCCCGATCAACATGTTCAACCGGGTCAAGGCCATCGCCTTCTGTTGGAGCAGGTCCAAGATCGCCGAACTATCCTCGCTCAGGTCCAGTCGGGCTTGTACCACGGCCAATCCGCTTGCCGAACCTATGCGTTCGGCCGCCGTGGCGATCTGCAACCGTTCGTTCGAGGTGCGCAATCCTTCCTGTTGAACCACCACAGCCTTTTGCAGCTGCACCGCCAGATAATAGCCCGTGAGCACATCGTACACCGTGGTCTCCATCTGCCGGCGGAGTTCGGTACGACCGATGATTTCCAACGCCTCCAAACGGTCCTTTGCAGCGAACATCGTAAGACCATCGAACACCGTCCAGTTCATGGCCAGCACGCCATCCAACACACGCGAGTTCGCATTGTCCGCCTCACGCACCTCGCCACTGAAGAAGGTCTGCTTAGTGCTACTGTTGTCCACGGTATAGAAGCCGTTCGCATCCAATGTAGGCAGCATGCCGGCGTTGCCGACGTTGTTCAGCACCTCCGAAGTACGTGCATCCAGACGGGCCAGACGGATGCCGTAGTTCTGCTCGAGCGCGATGCGCACGGCTTCTTCCGCGGTCAGTACCTCTTGCGCGAACGTTCCACCGATCGCGAAGAGGAACAGGGATGTGATCAACGACCTCATGCGTGCAGTGCATTTTTCTCGTTTGCATCGGGTCGACCCATTTGGTCAATTCGACGTTCCCTGCTCATATAACTATACAGCGCCGGCACCACATACAGGGTCAGCAGCAACGCGAACAGCAATCCGCCGATGATCGCGATACCCATGGGTACCCTGCTTTTCGCAGCAGCGCCAAGGCCAAGGGCGATCGGCAACACACCGAGAACGGTGGCGAGGCTCGTCATCAAGATCGGGCGGAAACGCTGTGCAGCAGCATCCACGGCCGCTTCCATCTTCTTCAAACCTTGTTGCTTCCGCTGGTTGGCGAACTCGACGATGAGGATACCGTTCTTGGTAACAAGACCGATCAGGACGATGCCACCGATCTGCGAGAAGATATTGAGCGTGTAGCCTCCGACCCAGAGACTGGTCAGCGCACCGGCGAGGGCGAGCGGCACGGTGAACATCACCACCAATGGATCGGACCAACTTTCGAATTGCGCGGCGAGGATGAGGAACACTAGCACCAAGGCAAGGAGCAATGCGAAGAGCACGCTACTTCCGCTCTCGGCGAATTCCTTGCTCACACCGGCCAGTGAGGTGCTGAAGCTGTCGTCGAGCACTTCATCTGCGATGCGGTCCATAGCGACAATACCATCGCCGATGGTGTAGCCTTCCGCGGGATTCGCCATCACGGTGGCGCTCACGTAACGGTTATAGCGGAAGAGCTGGGGTGGGGTGCTACGGTCGCTCATGCGCACCAGGTTGTCCAACTGGATCAACTCGCCCTTGTCGTTGCGGACGTAGGCGCTCTTCAGGTCGATGGGCGCGTCGCGGTTATCACGCGTGGCCTGGCCGATCACCTGGTACTGCTTGCCTTGCATGATGAAGTAGCCGTAACGCTGGCCGCTGAAGTAGAGCTGCAAGGTCTCGGCGATGTCCTGCATGCTCACACCCATTGCTCGTGCGCGGTCGCGATCGATCTCCACGTTGATCTCCGGCTTGTTGAACTTCAAGTTGAGGTCCGTCACGCTGAAGGTCTTGTCGGCCGAGGCCTTCTCCATGAATTTCGGGATGATCTCGCGCAGCCGTTCGAAGTCCGGTGCTTGGATCACGTACTGCACGGGCAATGAAACGAATCGGCTGCCACCGATTGTCGGCTCTTGGATCACGATGCTCTTCGCCAGGTTGAAGCGCTGAACTTTCGCCATCACTTCTTTCGCCAGTTGGTCCTGGGTCTTGGTGCGCTCTTCCGGTTGAACCAAGGTTACCCGCACGAAGCCGTTGTTGGTGGCCGATGCAGTTCCGAATCCGGGCGCCGTTACACTGATCAATGCTTGCCGCTCGGGCATGGTGTCCACTACGTCGATAATGTTCGCGATGTACGCGTTCATCAACTCGAAACTGGTGCCTTCAGGGGCTGTGCTTTGCACCATGAAGCGGCTCTTGTCCTCATCGGGGGCGAGCTCGCTCTGGAGGTTCATGAAGGCGAGAACGGTCAACCCCAAGCTGATGATGATAACCGGGAATACCAGCCAACGGCGGTGCATGAAGCTGGCCAAGGATCGTTCGTACGCGCCGGAAAGGCGATTGAAGAAGCGCTCGGTGACCTCGAAGAAACGGCTCTGCTTTTCTTTGTGTTTCAGCCAGCGTGCGCTCATCATGGGCGTGAGCGTGAGCGAGACCACCGCGCTGATGATCACCGATCCGGCCACCACCACACCGAACTCGCGGAAGAGGCGACCGGTCAAGCCACTGAGGAAGATGATCGGCAGGAACACCGCGGCCAGCGTGACGGTGGTGCTGATGATCGCGAAGGTGATCTCCTTGGATCCTTCGTGACCGGCCATCATCGGATCCATGCCCCCTTCGATCTTGCTGTAGATGTTCTCCAACACCACGATCGCGTCATCCACCACGATCCCCGTGGAAAGCACGATGGCCAGCAGCGTGAGGATGTTGATGCTGAAGCCGGAGATGTACATGATGAAGAACGAACCGATCAGCGAGATCGGGATCGCCAGCACCGGGATCAATGTGGTGCGCCAGTCGCGTAAGAAGATGAAGATGATGAGCACCACCAGGCCGAAGGCGATGAGGATGGTCTCCTCCACTTCCAGGATCGCTTTGCGGATGCCGATGGTGGTGTCCAGTGCCACGTTGTAACGCAGGTCTTCCGGCAGGTCCTTCTTGATCTGTTCCACGCGCTTGTAGAACTCGTCGGCGATGGCCACGTAGTTGCTGCCGGGCAGGGGCGTGATGGCCACGGCTACCTGTGCCACACCACCATTACCGCGAAGAAGTGAACGTTCATTCTCCGGGCGCAACTCCGCATTTCCGATGTCCTTCAACCGCACAACAGGCCCGCCGTCATCGCGGATGATCAGGTCGTTGAATTCTTCCGGTGTGGTCAATCGTCCGAGTGTGCGGATGCTGAGCTCGGTGTTGAAACCTTCGATCCGCCCGCTGGGCAGTTCCACATTCTCGCGCGCCAAGGCATCGCGCACGTCCATCGGGGTGATGTTGAAGCCGGCCATTTTCACCGGTTCCAGCAAGAGCTTCATGCTGAACTTCTTCTCGCCCCACACGTTGATCGCGCTTACACCGGCGATGGTCTGCAGCCGCTCCTTGAAAATGTCGTTGGCGATCTGGCTCAGCTCAAGCATGTTGCGCTGGTCGCTCTGGATGGTCATGGAGAGGATCGGGTTGGAGTCCGCATCGCTCTTCGCCACGATGGGCGGGTCCACATCCAAGGGCAGGTTGCGCAGGCTACGGCTCACGCGGTCGCGCACGTCGTTGGCTGCAGCTTCCAGGTCCACGTCCAACTCGAATTCCACGGTGATGGTGCTGCGGCCATCGCTGCTCACGCTCGTCAGTGTGCGGATCCCAGCGATGCCGTTGATGCTTTCCTCCAGCACCTCAGTGATCTGACTTTCCACGATGTCCGCGTTCGCACCCACGTAGTTGGTGGTCACCGTGATGATGGGTGGATCCACGCTCGGGTATTCGCGCACGCCCAGGAACCCGAAGCCGATCGCGCCGAAGAGCACGATCAGGATCGAGATCACCGATGCGAGCACCGGGCGGTTGATGCTGATGGAGCTGATGTTCATCGGACGGTGCTGTCGGTCGTTGCCGCTTTCGTGGGTGCTGTGGTCTGCAATGCCCTTACCGCAGCACCTTCACGCAAGGCCAGGAGTCCGGTGACGATCACGGAATCACCCGGCTGTACGCCGCTGGTGAGCTGTACGCTGTTCGCCGTACGCGTGCCGAGCTGCACCCGGGCGCTCACCACTTTGCCACCCTTCATGAGCAATACTTTCTGACCTTGGATATCCGGGATCAACGCTTCCGCTGGGATCACCAGCGCATCGTTCACCTCCTGCAAGCGCACATCCACCTTGGCGAACGACCCGGGGATCAGGCGTCCATCCTTGTTGTTGCTGCGCGCCCTTACACGCACGGTGCGCGTCGCGGTCTCCACGCTGGGTTCAACCGCGTAGACCTCACCGGTGTAGGTGGCCGTATCGCCTTCCAAGGTGAAGTGGATCATGTTGCCTGCTGTCATGCTGCGGCCGTATCGCTCGGGCACCGCAAAGTCGATCTTGATCGGGTCGATCTGTTGCAGCTTCGCGATGATGGCGTTGTTGCCCACGTACCCGCCTTCGCTCACGGAGCGCAAGCCCACCTTCCCGCTGAACGGCGCCCGGATCGTGCTTTTGGCCACTTGTGCACGCAGGTCGTCGGCATCGGCTTGCAGTGCTGCGAACTGCGCCTGTGACGCATCGTATTGTTCCTGGCTGATCCCGCTCACAGCGAGCAACTGCTTCTTACGTCCCTCGTCGTCCTTGCCGAGCTTCAGGTTGGCTTCTGCCTTTCTGAGCTGGGCTTGTAGTTCATCGTCGTTGATACGCACCAGCACCTGGCCCGCGCTCACGTTGCCCCCTTCTTGGAAGCCGATCGCCGTGACCCGTCCGGCCAATTCGCTCACCAGATCCACTTCCTCGTTGGCCATCAACGTGCCTGTTGTGGTGATGGCGTTGTCCATGGCTTCGGCCTTCAGCACATGCACCTGAACCGCCATGGGCTGCACGGCGCCTCCGCCCGCTGCGGTCTGCTCTTCCTTATCACCGCACGCGGCGAACAACATCACTACCAATGCGGATAAGAGGGCAGGGGACCAGCGCGTCATTCTTCGCTTCATTTCGGGATCTTCTTCGTGTAGTGGATGTGCGCGGGCTTCAGGCCGTCGATCGATAGCCTGGCGGGCAACGTGCTGAGAACGTCCAGGAACGCTTTACGGGTGGCTGGGGTCAGGTCGCCCATGGCTTGTTCGTTCACCTCGGCGTAGGCTTTCTTGATCGCCTTTACCACCGGTTTCGCCTTCGGCAGCATGCGGATGTGGTGCTTGCGCCGATCGTTCGGACAACTGATGCGCTCAACGTAGCCCTTTTCGCTTAGCGTGTCGATGGCGCGCAGCATGGCGACCTTGTCGATCATCAAGGCTTCGGCCAATTGCTGCTGGCTCATGCGCCCATCATTGTCGGCGATCAACACCAGCACATAGAACCACCGGTCGATGTCGAACTCCTGCATCCGGTGCAGTGTCAGCGTATAGTAGCGCTGAGCCATCACCGAGAACCAATAACCGAGGGGCGTGGTATCCTGTTCCAAGGGGAACAAAGTTCGGTCTGGAATAGTTACAAATGGAACCATATTGCTCGCTGAACTGCCAACTTCTGTGAAAAGCACATGGCGCTACCGTCCGAGATCGTTCCAACCATCCGTCCCAGTCCATCGCTTGAAGAATGGCCTTGGACCCGTTCCTTTGCATCCCCTCGTTGCAACCATGAGAAACAAACTTCCCCTCGGTCTTGCCGTTCTGCTGCTGACCACCAGCATCCACGCCCAGGATGACTTGATCAAGAAGATCAGCGGTAACAAAAGCGATACGGTCGGCTTCGTCTTCACGCCCATGGTGAGTGCTGAAGCAACGCCTGTGGAGGACCAAGGTTCATCGGGCACTTGCTGGAGCTATTCCACCGGTTCGTTCCTGGAATCGGAGATGATCAAGCACGGCGGACCCTCGATCCACCTGTCCAAGATCTACATGGCTCGCAAGAGCTATGAGGAGAAGGCGGTGAACTACCTGCGTATGCACGGCTCACTCAACTACGGTGACGGCGGTCTAGGCCACGATGTGGTGAACATGTACGGCAAGTACGGCGCGATCCCGGAAGAAGCCTACACGGGCCTCAACTTCGGCAACAAGGAGAACGAGTTCGGCGAGATGCAGGCCGTTCTGAAAGGCATGCTGGATGCGCTGTTGAAAGCCCCGAACGATGGAAAGCTGACACCGGTCTGGCGCAAGGCCTTCGATGGTGTGCTGGATGCCTACCTGGGTGAAGTGCCCAAGGAATTCACCTACAACGGCAAAACCTATACGCCGCAGACCTTCGCCAAGGACGTTGTGAAATTGGACGCGGATGATTACGTGGAGTTCATTTCCGGCAACGATGCGCCGTATTACACGAAGAGCGTCCTGATGGTCCCCGACAATTGGGCGCTCCAACCCGCATGGAACATCCCCGTGGAGGACATCACCAACGTGATCGACAATGCGCTGAAAGCTGGCTATACCGTGGCGTGGGGCGGCGACGTGAGCGAACCCACCTTCAGTTGGAAGAACGGTGTGGCCTTCACCACCATGGCAGAAACGGATGACCTTACGAAGGAAGAGCGCCAGAACCTTTTCAAAAGCCCGCAACCCGAGCCGGTGATCACCGCTGAGATGCGCCAGCAGGCGTTCGACAACTACAACACCACGGACGACCACGGCATGCAACTGACCGGCATCGCGCAAGACCAGAACGGTACCGAATGGTACGTGGTGAAGAACTCGTGGGGCGATACCAACGACCACAAGGGCTACCTGTACATGAGCAAGCCTTACGTGCAGTATAAGACAACCGCCTTTATGGTGAACAAGAAGGGTGTGCCGGGTTCGGTGGGGAAGAAGATCGGGTTGTGATCATCCCGATCGGAACGTCGCGCAAAACGACGGAATTGAACTGAAAGAGCCGCGTCCTAATGGACGCGGCTCTTTGCTAATGGAACAAATAAGGCCTAGAAGCTAGCCACCTTCTCCGACTTGTATGCACCAGCCGTGAGCTTCTCCTGCACCCGGGCAAAGTGCTGCACGGTATAATTCACGTCCTCCAAAGAGTGGGCAGCGGTCGGGATCAGGCGCAGCAGGATCATGTCCTTCGGGATCACGGGATACACCACGATGCTGCAGAAGATGCCGTGGTTTTCGCGCAGGTCAACGATCACGTTGGTGGCTTCGGGCACGCCGCCTTTCATATAGACCGGTGTAACACAACTATTGGTCTCACCCAGGTCCAGACCAGCATCGCGTAGGCCGCTTTGCAGGGCGTTGGTGATGGTCCACAGCTTCTGGCTCAGCTCCGGCATGGTGCGGATCATCTCCAAGCGCTTCAGCGCACCGATCACAATGGGCATGGGCAGGCTCTTGGCGAAGGTCTGGCTGCGCATGTTGTAGCGCAGGTAGAGCATGATGTCCTCCGGCCCGCTCACGAACGCACCGATGCTGGCCATGGCCTTGGCGAAGGTGCCGAAGTAAATATCCACTTTGTCCTGCACGCCTTGTGCATCGGCGGTGCCTCGGCCATCGCGGCCCAACATGCCGAAACCGTGGGCATCGTCCACGAACAGGCGGAAGTTGTATTTCTCCTTGTAGCTGGCGATCTCCTTCAACTTGCCTTGGTCGCCGGCCATGCCGAAGACGCCTTCGGTCATCACCATGATGCCACCGCCGGTGACCTCGGTGATCTTGCGCGCATGTTCGAGCTGCTTCTCGAAGCTCTCCATGTCGTTGTGCTTGAACACGAAGCGCTTCCCGGCATGCAGGCGGGCGCCATCGATCATGCAGGCGTGGCACTCGCTGTCGTACACGAGCACGTCATGGCGGGAGAGGAGGGCCTCAATGGCGCTCATGCACCCTTGGTAGCCGAAGTTCAGCAGGAAGCTGTCCTCCTTGCCCATGAAGTCGCTGAT
>Ga0075163_10001438_pt1 | contig 32102 bp, 19 predicted proteins | sample JI1023141ADNA_FD_71478 | JGI IMG/M metagenome (GOLD analysis project Ga0075163, IMG submission 71478) | Wastewater effluent complex algal communities from Wisconsin, to seasonally profile nutrient transformation and Carbon sequestration -... | ecosystem: Engineered > WWTP > Effluent > Algae...
CTCGAATCTCCGCAGACGCCCGGCATCCCGGCTGGTTTAGAAGAGCTGACCTCTATGCTCAAGTCCTTAAGCCCTAACGAGCTGGCCCACCTCCTGCGCACCGTCGGCACACCTGGCTAAACCATCTCACTTTCTGCCGTTTCCGAACTCTTTCCGAACTACATGATGAACAGCCATTTCTCGACGAGATAGAGTAGGTTGAGCAGTCCGCGTCGGACTGATGCCCTCGTCGAGAAATGCGCTGGCTTTTTCCGAACCCGTCGCAGAGGTTCGGAAAAGCAGCGGAGCTAGAGTGCGAATCAGGACGTTTGAGCCGGTTGTTTAGGCCATACGACTTGCGCTCGCCTAACCTCGGACTTTTGCACCGAGCGTTGCGCAGTGACCAGTGTATCCGCTGTTGCCGCTGCAGCTGTCATCGATTCTGATGGCGGGACCGAAGGCGTGTTCACCCTGGGAAACTCATCAACCAGGTTTTCTCCAGCAGTGGGCCAGGTGGGCCAGGTGGGCCGACTGTTGTCTCTTACCTGCGGTCTGGTTCTGCCAAGCCGCAGCGCAGCCGATTGTATCGACGCAGGCGTCCAGCAGGACCTCTCGCCAGAGGCGGCACGTCGCTTGCTTTTGGTAAGCGAAGGTGTTTTCCTGGATGAGATAGCTTCTCAATCTATAAGCCACAAATCCCTGGCAATTAGTAGAGGTGCATTCATGAGGTATCTAGGCCTGCTGCTCTGTTGCGCGGTGACACTCATGGGATGCAGTCAGCCCGAGGTCATCGTGAATGTGCATGTCGCGGGGCTGACATCAGAGCTGAACGCCCTGCAAGTTCACGCTCTTCTAGATGACGAATCCGCAGAGGGTGAGCCGCTCCTGATCAAGAGCCGCCTCGACAACTTTTTCCTGCGCCTTCCGACGTCTGCATCCGGGCTGCTGAGCGTGAAAGTCGGTGGGCGAGATATGCAGGGATGCGTGATCTCGCAGGCCGAAGGCAGCCTCTCTGTGCTCGGACCACAGCGCTACGATCTATCGCTGGAACTCGTCCCGCTCATGGCCAAGGGCTGTCGGCTCGATCTATTCAAAGCGGGAACCGGACACGGAACCATTCTGACCAGCCCGGGCGACTCGTGCGGACTCGACTGCAGGCAGCACCAGATCGTTGCACCACCCGGCACGCAGATCGACCTTCACGTGATTGCCGAGAAGTATTCGACCCTGTCAGGATGGGGCGGCGCCTGCGCGGGGCGCGGGCAGTGTACCGTCACCATTGGCAGTGAGCCAATCTCGGCCACGGCCTATCTTGTGCCAGAGCTGAGCTGTAGCAGTGATCGCTGGTGTTGGGAGACACCGCGGCCACCCGGCGTTCACCTGCAGCGGGTCTGGGGCATCGACGCGAGCCATGTCTGGGCGGTGGGCCGTGCCGGCGGGATTCTCTATTGGAATGGATCGTTCTGGAGCGGCATGGTGAGCGGCACCGACAATGATCTATATGATATCCACGGCACCTCGGCAGCCGACATCTGGGCAGCAGGCCTGAACGGCACGCTGATTCACTGGAACGGCAGCGCCTGGTCCACCGAGTTTCTAGGCAGCACGGCGCAAGGTAGCCATATCTTGGGCGTCTGGCCCACCGGCAGCACGGTATGGGCAGTGGGCACCGGAGGGCTCATCCTGCGCAAGCAAGGCTCCGCCAGCTGGCAGAAGATGCAGAGCCCGATCCCAAACGATCTATGGTCGCTGTGGGGCGCATCGGCAAGCGACATCTGGGCGGTCGGAAAGGGCGGCGCCATCGTGCATTGGAACGGCACAGCCTGGAGCACGGCCACCAGCCCGACGACGGAGCTCTTGCATCAGGTCTGGGGCACGAGCAGCAACTCGGTGTGGGCCGTTGGAGACAACAAGACCCTGCTCATGTGGAATGGCAGCGCGTGGCTGCCCGAGCCGGTCGACACGTTCGGCATCAGGGTCTCGTACTACGGCCTGTTCGGCTCCAGCGCGAGCGATGTCTGGGCGGTGGGCTCAAACGGCTACATGGCGCGGCGGCGCAACGGAGTGTGGCAGCACAGCTACTATGGGGCGACCGGCAGCCTGTATGGGGTGTGGATGAACGGAGCCGACCAGGCCTGGACCGTGGGCCTGGCGCCGGACAACATCCTGCAGTGGGACGGCACCCGATGGCAGAGCCTGCACCAGGGAGCATCGGAAGCACTGCAGAGCCTCTTTGGCAGCGGACCGAACGATGTTTGGGCCGTCGGTGACCGCGGCCGAATCATACACTGGGACGGCGGGCTCTGGAGCACGATCGGAGCGCCGACGGCCGTGAACTTGCGGTCAGTGTGGAGCGGCAGCCCGAACAATGCCTGGGCCGTGGGCCTGCAGGGAACCATCCTGCGTTGGCGAAACACTGCCGAGGGCTGGCAGGCAGTGCCATCCCCGACAACCCGCGACCTCTACAGCGTGTTCGGATTTTCCAGCAAGGATGTGTGGGCCGCCGGGCAGAACGGCACCCTGATTCACTGGGATGGAACAATGTGGAGCAGTGCTGCCAGCGGAACCACGCTGGATCTAAACGCGCTGTGGGGCGCCACTGGAAACAGCGTCTGGGTGATTGGCAACCAGGGCACAGTGCTCCACTTCGATGGCGCTGGCTGGCAGCCGCAGAGTCTGCCCAGCAAGATGGATCTGAGCGCCATCTGGGGCCGCAACGATCAGAACCTCTGGGTCGTCGGTCTCAAACAAGGGCTCGCTGAGTCCTTTGCGCTGTGGAATGGTAAGTCCTGGGCGCTGACCTCAATTCCTGGCGTCTTTGTGCCCTGGGCGACCTGGGGCACGGGGCCCGATGAGATCTGGGTGGCGAGCGACGTCAACCACCTTGTGCGGCTGGGAGGCGGCAGCTGGAATCCGGTCCATCTGCCCGCCAATGCGGACGGATTTTTTCACGCGATGTGGGGCAGCTCTCCAACGGACATCTGGCTCGCGGGGGCACTCGGAGGAATCCTGAGGTACCGGCCGTGAGTTGGCGCAGCTGTGCGCTTCTGCCGCTGGCCCTCCTGATTCCATGGAGTGCCTGCTCGGGCGGAGCGGTGCTCGATATCAGCGTCAGTGGACTGCTGCCCGACACTCGCTCGCTTGAGGTTCGCCCGAGCCTTGACCACGAGGCCGCAACCGGCAGTCCGTTCATCATCACCCATCGGCTGGAGAATTTTTTTCTGCGCCTTCCTGCCAACGCTTCGGGTGCGCTGAAGCTGCATATCGCCGGACGTGAGGACTCTGGGTGCGCCACTGCCGCGGGCGATGCGGCGCTGGAGGTCATGGACGGGCAGAGCTATCAGGTTGAAGTCGCGCTGGCCCCGCTGGCGCAGAAAGGCTGTCGCATCGAGCTTGCCAAGGGGGGGGAAGCGACTGGCAGCGTTCAGGTGACCGGGGGCGCGAACATGTTTTGCGGCACCGACTGCACCCAGCTAGATATTGTTGGACTGCCAACGGACACCATGACGCTGTCTGCAACGTCGGCAGCAAATGCCAACTTCTCGGGTTGGAACGGAGCGTGCCGGGGTCGCGGAGACTGCGTCGTCACCATTGCCAGTGAGCCGCTCCCGGTGATCGCCAACTTCATCGCGCCGCGGCTGTGTACCAGCCAGCGGTGGTGCTGGGAGAATCCGCTTCCGGCGGGCATGGAGCTATCGCTGATCCGCGGCTTTGCCCAAGATGATGTCTGGGCCTTGGTCGGTGAATCGAGCAATGGCAGCGGTCTGCCGACCCTGCACTGGAACGGCGCGGTCTTCAGCGTTGCCATCGTGGATCAGCCGAGCCTGGCGATTCCCACGCTGCACGACCTCTGGAAGATTCCAGATACCCACTACGTCTACGCCGTCGGCGAAAACTTCGGGCCCGGCATCATGATGCTCTGGGATGGCTCCCAGTGGTTTCAGATCCAGACCACCCCCGCGGGGCTGAACGCGATCTGGGGAGCTGACGGACAGAACCTCTGGGCCGTCGGTGTTGGCGGCGCCATCTTTCGCACGGATCCAACCGCCATGGAGACAGAATTCGTCCCTGTTTCAAGCCCTATCAAGACAGCTCTGAACGGCCTCTGGGGCAGCAGCGCCAACTCGGTGCTCGCGGTGGGAGATGGCGGCACGGCCCTCAAGTGGGATGGCACGGCCTGGACGCCCCAGGCGAGCGGCACGACAGCCAATCTGAAGCACATCTGGGGCGCGGGCAGCAGCTTCGCCGTGGCAGTGGGCGACAAGGGCACGCTGATCGAGTGGAACGGCACCAGCTTCCGGAAGATCGACCTTGGAATCACCGACGATCTGAACGATGTTTGGGGCAGCGACCCGGGCAACGTCTTCGCAGTGGGTGCAAAGGGAACGCTGCTGCGGCGGCAGGCCGGAACCTGGAAGTCAGTGCCGATCGATACCAAGGGCGAGCTAAGCAGCGTCTGGGTGCGCAGCGCTCAGGATGCATGGATCGTCGATTATGATGGTGAGATCTTCCGCTTTGATGGCCAGAGCTGGAAGCCGATCTCGAAACACCTGCCGCTGGTCAACTTCCGCGATGTCTGGGGCAGCGACCCCAGCGATGTCTATGCGGTTGGCGCGAGCGACACGGATACAAAGGGCGCCATCGTTCACTGGGACGGCGGCTCGTGGAACGTCATGGCTACGAGTGATAGCCTTTCACCTCTGACGGGCATCTGGGGCAGCGCCGCGGACGACATCTGGGCCGTGGGAGCGCAGGGCACCGTGGCGCACTGGGATGGCCAGCAGTGGTCGCGCACTCCGTTTCCAGCGATGGACAACCTGACGAGCATCTTCGGAACCGATGTCCGCCACCTGTGGGCCACAAGCGACAGCGGGACGATCTGGGCCGGTGACGGCAGACAGTGGACGGCTGCTTTTCGGGATCCTTCGCTAAGCCTCCACCGCTTATGGGCGGCAAGTGCATCGAACATCTGGGCAGTGGGCCAGGCGCCGATGTCGAGCGGTGCGGTCGTCAGTTACAATGGCGTGTCTTGGCAGCGCGAGAGAATCCCCGCTGTGGATGAGCTAAACGCGATCTGGGCCAGCGGTCCCAGAGATGTCTGGGCAGGCGGCATCGGTCTGGAGCTCGTCCACTGGGATGGTACCAGCTGGCGCCTGGACGATCTGCACAGCGGCGCAACCATCTTCGGTTTGTGGGGCAAGGGGCCAGGCGATGTCCTGCTGGTGGGCAACTTTTCCACGATTCGACGGTTCCAGGACAACGCCTGGGGACCCGAGCTGAAGACCTGGACCGCCGACGACTTGCATGGGATCTGGGGGCAGGGAGACGACATCTTCGCAGTGGGCCAGAACGGAACCATCCTACGCTATCGTCCCTGAAACTGGACATTGAGCGTCTCGCGATCATCGCGAAGTCCGACGACCAATCCCAGTGTCAGCGCGGTCACTCCCAGCGTAACTCCCACTGCAGTACCCCAGAACTTGCCTTTTCGATAGAGGGGTATGTTGAGGATCGGGATCAGGCTGTCTCGATGGTTCCGCGCCTCGCGGCCGAGTCCCCACCGATCTGCGGAGTCCGCGACCAGGTAGCGCCCGTAGAACAGATAGGCCTCCTCGGGCTTGCTGAAGCGACGGTAGGCTTGCCCGATATTAAAGAGACTACCGGGGTGGCCATCGAGCGAATAGGCTGTGGCGTAGCCCTCGATCGAGCGCTGCTCGTCTTGCTTCGCATTCTGCTTTCCCATGGCTACATAGGACTGGGCCACTGAGAATAGCGGCGGGCCCGCTGCTGGCATGTCGCACAGCTCCTTGGCATGGGTCCGTGCCTCGGCTGCTAAGGGGGAGGTGGGCGCACCCTGCAAGAATCGGTCGTACGCCAGCAGCGCTTCGGAGTCGAGGTTAGCCCGCTGGTACGCGCGCGCTGATTCATAGAGAAGCTGCGGCTGCGGATCAAACGCGTACGAGAGCGCGAAGAGCTTCGCGGATTCGGAATATTGCTCCTGCTGAAACAGCGTCCGCGCCAGCTCCACGTTCTGCTTGAACTCTTGCCGCTTGAGCTCGAGGCTCTTCTGCGCGCGCGCGCTCAACCTTTCACGGCTGGGCGGCGGCTCGGCGGCGGGCGGTGCTGGCGACGGTCGCTCGAGCGCGGATGCATCGATGAGCACACCGCGTGCTCTGCCCTGCTTCTTCTTGGCCTCCTTCCGATGCGGTCGCGGACTTGGCTCGGGCAGCGGCGGCGTTTGCAAGATTGCGCGACAGCGCGCAACCCGCTCGTCCTCTGCTCCCCCGCTGGTCTGTGCCATCGCTTCGCTTGATACATACAGAAGACCGAATAGACAGCTAATCGGGCGTGACAACCGTTTGAATTCCACTATCAACTCCTTTTTTTTCGCGCTGCCCCGCGCTGCCATGCTTGATGACTCCAGGGTCACCCCGCCTAAGCAAAGACATGTAGCGCTGACGCGCCAGGCCTGCGAATAGCCCATTGGGATAGCGCTGCAGATAGGTGGCATAGTCATCCGCTAGCTGGCTCTGCTGGATGCCCCGCCAGAAGACGGCATCCTCGGTCGCAATCGCCTCTACGAGGCGCGGGCCGGCCAGATAGACCTCGTGTCCCAGCGACGCGTGGACCCAGGGACGCTGGGCACCGCTGGTCTGCTGCCGGACGCTCTGTGTCACCCGGTTCATCATGGCCTGGACATCGATTCCGGGGGTTCCCATGTGCTGCAAAAGCGCCGCTGCAAATGGGCTGTTTTGGCCTGTGCCGTCTTCAGCCGTCTTGCCGGGGCTGGTCGCAAATGCAATCAGTAGATCATCGGCGTCGATCCGCATGGATGCGAGCCCGCGCTCTGCCCCACGCTTGCTATTCCTGAGCGACTTGACCAGCGGGTTATTGCGGCAAGCATCGAGGAACACGAGCAACACCTTGGATCGGCGCATGAGCTCGATGCTGCGCTGGACATCCATCAGCTCGAAATCGATGTCCAGCTCGCGCTCGAGCTTGGCGCCAACGGGCACCATGTAGTTGCGCTCTGCGATCTGGAGGCCGTGCCCGGCGTAATAAAATAGGGCGAGCTCCGCTCCGTTGATCCGACGGACAAACCGGTGCAGCGCGGCCTCCATCCCCGCCTTGTCCAGGTTGACTGCGATCTCGACATCGAAGCTCAGCTGCCGCAGCCGTGAGCCCAGGCTGGCCACATCGCGGGACGGGTTGGTCAGCGGGAGCGTATGTTGGTATGCACCGTTGCCTATGACCAGAGCGACCTTGCGCGCTGGCTCGGCCTGACCACGGGTCTGCAAGATGAGCAGCAGGGCTATCGAGAGCCAGACTGCTCTTAATATCTTACGCAACATGGCCCATCTTATCATGAACACATGAGTTCACAGCGTTGAGTGACTGCGCTGCACTCGCCTTCAAAGCACGGCTCGCGGTCCTTGGGTCCAGGAAGAGTGCAGGCGTCGCCCAACGCTTTTAACGGCGTACACAGGTCAGTCGCTTGATCACAGAAGGAAAACGAGGGGCAAGGCCAGTCGGTCGGGCTACAGGGCCCACCGATAGTGAGCTCAGTACGAAGGCACTGCTGTTTGAGCGGGTCGCAGCCATTGGTATTTGCACACCCGGGACCAGCTGTCTCGTTACAAGGCTCAGCGAAATCTGCGATTGCGGCGCAGTGTCCCGGGGCTTTGGGCTTGGACGGATTTTTCAGATCCAGATGAAGGCCGTTACAGACCAGGCCGTCCTGACACGCCGATTGCTGAGAACAGAGCTCCCCTTCGCTATGCCGCGCTTCGCACAGATATTTATCCAGATTGCAAAAGAGGCCGAGCTGACAGCTTGAACCCCGACCTAGATCTATCCAAAGGACATCGTCAGCGCTCTGCGACTCCACGCCGCAGGGCATGCCGATGCCGCCCCGCGCCTGGCACTCGTTCGGCTCGGCCATGGTTCCTTTGTCAGAAGGACCGACGCAGCGCAGCCCATCCTGGCAGCCGATGTGCCCAATGCACAGACTGCCCAGCGGTCGCTTCGGGGTGCAGCGCAGCTTGACCGGATCACAGAAGTCGGTCGTGGGCTGGCATAAAGAGTTCGCTGGATCACAGGGCATGCTGGTGGCGAGGTAGGAGGCACAGGTGCCCATGCATCCTGCGTCGCTGATGCGCTTACCGCCAGCGAAGCAGAGACCGTCGGCGCACTCGGTATTGGTGGTGCAGTCCGCGCCGCTGCGAAGCTGCCCACGGAGAACCGATTCGGCAAAGCAGGCATCCTGGGTCCGGTGCACCTCGTTCGCGGTGCAGCCGGTCTGCTGCCACAGGTTGATGCAGGCATGGGCGGCGGCGGTATCGAAGATCGCCAGCCCCTTTTCGACGGCATCTTCATAGAGTCCATACACGTTCTTGTAGAACTGCGGGCTGGTCCGGATCTGCGCTTTGCAGCCATCGAGCTCTGCCCGTGCAATCCAGCCGCAGCGGGCCTTCCAGTTGCAGTACGCGATCCCGCGCGCAACCTGAAACTCGACGGGGGTCGAGAACGCCAGCTCATCTGCGGTCCCACAGGCGAAAACTATCGAGCACAGCAGAGCGATGAAGGTGTTTCGGCTACAGCCCTTGGGGCTCATGATTCCCTCCTCGTGAAGTGGCCTCACTGGGATCAGTGACTGCTTCCTGAAAGCCAATAGATGTGGGCCAGGTAGGACAGCCAGAGCGTTGCCACAGCGTCGGACACGCCAGCTGCATCAAATCGGAACGCGTTATTTAGTGACGAGCCGTAGGTGTGGTCCAAGCGCATCTGCGTCTCTCCGCTGATCAGGATGGCGCCTCGCGATACGATCCGTCCCGCAAAGCCGGTCAGCCCGGAGAGCCCCAATCCCACGCGGCTGGCGAACAGCCCATGCCAGCCATCATGTGCAAAGGGAGTATCGGTGGAGCTCAGGTGCTCGATGCCAACGCCCAAATCTGCGACCAGCATGACCGTCATCTTCCAGAACCGGACCACATCCGCGCGGAGCACCCCCCGTAGATCCACTGCGACGGAGGTTGAGCTGGTTGGCAGCGCCCGATAGAGCGCGAGGGGATCCTTGCAGTCCCCAAAGTGTCGAGATGGGCACGGGTAACTTCCTTGCATCATGTGGAAGCCGACCGCGGCACCCACATAAGCTGCTGAGAACCAGCGCGAGCGCTTCACATAGGAGGGCAGTCGACCGCCCACTTCAAACTGAATCCCGAAGGCAGAGGGAAAAATAGCCGCCGGAGGAAACGGACTATTGGCCGGGTTCGAGTTGATATCGTAGGGAATCCCATAACTGACAACCAGGCCGGCGAAGTAGGGGTAGGGGCGCACGGAGAAGCAGCGGTACGCCGTCGGGGTCTGCTGGTTCTTTCCGGTCGCATCATAGCCGGCGGCGCGGATCAATATGCGGGCAGTGTAGGGCGGCGCAGCCAGCTTCAGCTGCACCCCGGGCATGCTCTGTCCGGTGGGGTGCAAGCGCTCGTCGTTGGCGGGCTCCATTCCGCAGCGCAGACGGTGCGGTCCGCTATCGGCTGCGCCCCGCTTGGGCAGCGCACCCGCTGGGCAGTCGCGGTGCCACTGGATGCGCATCGGACGGTTGCAGATTGCATCAGCATGTTCGTCAGGCAGCTCGAACACGTCATAACCGATCTGAAGTGAGCTCAGGTTCTTCGGCTCGTCTCCATCCTCATCGTCCGGCATGCTCAGGACCAGAAAAGGCTCCAGGGTGCTGTTGGGAAAGAACTCGTCTTTTTTGTCGTGTTCAATGCGCAGGGTCGTGCTGCTCAAGAGTTGGATGAAGATCTCGCGCAGCGAAGCCGCCACCTCTTGATCCCGGAAGCTGGAGCTGAAGGCTGCGCCGTGGCGACGGGCATCTTCGGAGCCCAAAAAGGGATTGCAGATCTTGACATTGTCGTCGGTGATACCGACCTCCCGGCACTGGAGGAGCCGCAAGATCATTTTCTGGTCGATGGCAGTCGCCTGCCAGCGGTAGGCTCCCTCTTCGCACTGGATGTTGATGTAGAACGCCCACTTGAGGTTGATGTTGCGCACGATCCGTAGAATGTTGGCGTCCGAGCGCACAGTGACCTGCTCTGGATCAAAAAAATTGGCCAGGCGAGAGTCCTTATAGGTCTCCAGATCCTCGGCCTTGATCTTGTTGAGCTTGGCCAGCGCCCGCGGCAGGTTCCGGTAGATGCGCTGGTGCAGATCTTCGGGAATTGCGCTGCGCGGCTCTGGTGAGCAGGTCTTGGGCGACACACTCTCGATCACCACATACTTGTCAAGCGGCGGCGGGCCCGGTGGCCGCGCAAGGGTCGGCGAGGCTTTGGTCTGGGGCTTGACCGCTTGGGCCTGGGGCTTGGCGGCTCGGGCCTGCGACTGCGGCCAGCCGATTGCGATCAGCAGGACCAGCGTGCTAGGGGCACATGTACGAATCGACCTGGCCAGCTCGGGTAGAAAGGAGCTTTTGGGCATTGAACATTCCTTTGTCTGTGCGACAGGTGATCCGATAAGCGCCTGCGGGCAACTCGTATCGCCAGGCTTCCAGCGTGCTGCCTCTCGCCAGAACATGCTCCCTGGGCTTCCAGCTGATCCCGCGGCCTTCAACTGTGACCCTTCCGCCTTGGAAGGGATAGACCATCAAGGTGGAGTTTGCCTCCCCGAAAGCCGGCTGTGACTTCATGGGCCGCGGAGGCGCTGCAGCGACAGTGACGCTCGGCTGGCCAGCGGTTCCGGCCAGATAGATCTCGGACTGAAGGGACGTGCTCATCCAAGGGCGCTGACGACCTTTGGTATGCGCAAGGACACTGCTCGTGACACGGCTCATGACCAGCTGCAGGACCACTCCTGGCGTCGCGATATGCTCCAGCAGCGCGTCGGTGAAGGGGCTGTGCGCGCCGGTGCCATCATCGGCGATCATGCCATCGGTCGTGGCGTAAGCGAGCATGAGATCGCCGCCACTGACATGAAGGGCGCTGAGTCCGCGCTCCGCCGAGCGGCTGGGTCCTGGCAGCCGATCCGCCAGTGGATTGTTGCGGCAGGCATCCAGAAAAATGAGTCCGGTCTTGGCGTTGCGCTGAAGCACATTCACCACCCACTTGAGCTCAAGCGTCTCCGGCTTCACGTCCATTTCATTCAAGAGCTTCGCATCCACCGGCATGAGGTAGTTCTCAGCGTCCACTTGCAAGGCGTGTCCAGCGTAATAGAAGAGCCCTATGCTTGCCCGCTCCGGCGCCTGGAGCCTGCGCACAAAGCGTTGCACGGCGCGCGCCATGTCCAGGCGATCCTGATCGAGCACCAGCTCGACGTCAAAGCCCAGCTGGATGAGCTTCGCCTGCATTGCCCGCGCGTCAGGTACCGGGTTCTTGAGCACTCCGGTGTGTCGATAAAGTCCATTTCCAATCACCAGCCCAACCCTTCGCCCAGCCTGTTCGCTGGCTTGCGCAGCCCGCGCTGGCCCACCCTGCCCAGCTGGCCCACTCTGCCCAGACGGCCCACCTGACGCAGTGCGCCCGTCCGGCGCGCCGACGGATGCCCAGCCAAACCCAATAAGGAGGATTACCAAGCCCACGATGCGCGAGAAGCCCCAGCCCCTCGCGGAGACAAAAGATCGAGAAGAATGAAAAGTGTGCATGCGCGGACTCTATCCCAGTCAGCCTGGCTTGAACAACGCAGGTTAGACGCGCAAGGCACATGCAATGCTTGGACCTGGGCAGGTGGGACTCTGCTATGAATAGCCAAGAAAACGCCATGCGCTCGCTCGCTGCTCCAAGGTCCCTCCGATTCGTCTGCGATCGCGTGCGACTCGCCGCCGCTGCGCTTGCTGCAGCAGCTGCCGCACTGCTCCTGCTGGGAGCACCGCGCTGCGCGTTGGCTGCTGCTACCGCCCAATGCAGCAGCCGCGCCGTGCTGGTTGGAATCGGGCTCTACAGTCAGGCCCTCCAGCAAGGGCGACCTCCCGCAGACTTTCATCGCCGCATCGATGATCTGATTGCCCCTCAGCAAGATGTTGAAGGTCTCGCATCCGTGCTCCAGTCCCGCTATCGATTTGCGGTGACGACGTTGATAAACAAGCAGGCTACGCGCGCTGCGATTCTGCGTGCGATTCGCCGCGAACTGGTGGATCCCGCGGCGCCCGGACAGTGCCTGCTGTTCTATTTTTCCGGACACGGCTCGCTCATGCGCAATCGCGCCACCGGCAAGGATGACGAGACGCTGGTGCCAGCAGACGCGCGGCTCGGGGTTCCAGACATTCGCGACAAGGAGCTGGGGCGCCTGCTGCGTGAAGCGGCGCTCAAGGGTGCGAAGATCACGGCCCTGGTCGATAGCTGTCACAGCGGCTCGATAGGACGCGAGCTTGCTCCGGGCAGTCGACCGCGCCAGGTCGAGCGCTATCCGGGCGACATCTACGATCCCCCGGGACCTTCCGCGCTGGCCGCAGGCGCTCTGACGCTGGCCGCCGCGCAGTCGAGTCAGCTTGCATTCGAGCAGACGGTGGCCGGCGTGTCGCATGGGGTCTTTACGCGCGCGCTCATCCAGACCCTGGCCTCCAGCGATCCGGATCTGCCGGCGCAGCTCGTCTACGAGCGGCTGCAAGCGCTGATGCAGGTCTACGCGACGCGTGAGCAGGTGCCGATCTTGGAAGGCTCGGAGCTACGGCGCGCGCTGGCGCTGTTCGGCTGGCAGGGCAGCGAGCTGAGCGGACGGATCGAAGTCACCATCAACCGCGTCACGCAGCGCGGCGTCGTTGAGCTGCAAGCCGGATTCGCACTGGGGCTTGAAGTAGGCGCTGAGCTGAGCCCTCGCGATCCCGGCAGCTCGGCTGCGCCGCGTCTGCGCGTGACCCGGGTCTTGGGACCCAGCACTTCGCTCGCGATGGTCATCTCTGGCAAGGGCGAGGATGTGCAGCCGGGCATGACGCTGATCGTGGACAAGTGGCTGCCGCCGTCGCGGCCGACCCTATCTGTGTACCTGGGGAGTGCCGGACCGCCGCTGCGGGAGCTCACCCAGATCCTGCACGGACTTCTCCCGCTCCGGGATCGGGGGCAGGTACGCTGGGTGCGCGATCCAATTCTCGATCCGCCGCGATACCGGCTCAGCTGGAGCGGAAATGAGTGGCGACTGAGCGGGCCGGTGCGCTCTCAGCCGCTCGGCAAGGCACCCGCAGCAGCGGCGGTGCTCGCTGCCCTGCGCAGCGAAGGTGAAGGGGCGCAGCAGGTCCCAGCTCTGTTCGTCGAGGTTCCGCTTCCCGCAGAGCTCGCACCCGAGCTCTGCGCTGGCCTGAAAAAGAGCGCTGGCCGCATCGCGGTAGCTGCTCCCGGAGGCCCCGCCGACTATGCGCTGATCGGTCGCGCAGATGGCTCTGAGCTGGAGTATGCCTGGCAGCGCACGAACCAGGCGCAGAGCGAGCGGCTGCTGGCACCGCCGCGCACAGACTGGGTGGCAGTGCCGGTCGACGCGTCGGGCCAGGGCCAGGGGGAAAAGTTGCTCAACGCCAGCGCTGCACTGCTCCGGCTCACACGCGGTCTGGCGCGGATCCTGGGCTGGCTGACCTTGACCCCTCCGGAGCAGAAGGGCTTTCCCTACAAGCTCGCCCTGGTGCGGAGCGGTCAGGAGCCGGGAATGCAGCTGCCGCGGCGGCGACTGCCCATCACCGCGCCCTGGAGCACCCTTTTTGAAGGGGAGCACTTCTCGGCACGCTTGGTCCCCCAGAGCAAGCCGCTGGCCGCCAAATCAGGTCGCGGCAGGGCCCTGGCCACGGCTGAAGTTCTGGGCCTGCAGAGCCGCTATGCCTATCTCTTTGGCATCGACTCCCAGGGCAAGAGCTCGCTACTCGTGCCCCAGCCAGACAGCTGCAGCAACGACAGTGGACCTGTCCCTCGCGAAGCGATGGCGCAGCGCTTGCCCATCGATCTTCTGGATGGCGATCCCGTGGTCTGTGTGCGGCCGCCCGCAGGCATCGATGTCTACATCCTGCTCACCTCGGAGCGACCACTTCCCAATCCCTGCGTCCTGAGCTTCGATGGCGTGCACGGCCGCGGTCGCCCCGCAGCGCAGCCGTCCGATCCGCTCTCCGAGCTGCTGCTCTACCTGGGCGATGACTCGCGAGGGATCGAGCCGCTGACGCCGGTGTCCGTGGGTTGGTCGATCCAGCGGCTTCCTGTGCTCACCCGGGCAACCGCGGCCTCAAGGGGGCGCGTGAGCTTTTGTCTGGAGCGGTGATGATAGGGTCGGCGGCGGTGGCGGCAGGGTCAGCCGTGGAAAGTGGCTCACCGACCAGTCGGCTGGCAGCGACTCCTCACCGCGCGCCGCATCGCCGAGCGAATACAGCATGCGTTCAAGCGGATCCATAGCCGCCAACGCGCCCTTGGCCAGCGGCTCGATGCCGCTAAACGAAAAGAGCGCCTGCGAATGCGGTAGCGGGTTGGGAGTGGCGAGCAGCAGCAGCGTATCCAGGCCCGCGGGCGCCTTGATCAGGTGCTGCACGCCATCGCTGTACTCCGCTGGGGGTGGGAATGCTGCGGGCAGCCTGCTCGCGCTGATGCAGTCCGGGGGCATCACGCAGGTGCTCTGTCCATATTGATCAATGTTGAATATGTAGACAAAAGATGGCACCGGACTGGCCGCGATTTTTTTGAGGATCAGCTGGTAGGTCTCGCCAAAATAGACCACCGGAATTGCTGCTCCGGGATGCAGCTCGCGCTTGGGCGACTGGCTCTGGAGCAGCATGCTTCGGAGCATCATGTCATAGCCAAACGGCGGGCTGCCTGCAGGTGTAGCCAGCGTCTGCCAGCCCTTCACCCGGCTCAGCGCCAGCGCATCCTCGATCAGGGCCTGGGTCCCCGCGCTGTCACTCAGCCGCCGCCAGTCCCGGCCGCGTGGCGATAAGATGCTCAGCTGGCTCGGGCCGACAGCTGGCCGTACCCAAGCATACTCGGGCTGGCGGTCCGCACCGATGCGCCCCATCAGCGCATAGTCAGCCGCACTCAGATCATCTGTGGCATGCAGCTGTCGCTCCCGCCAGAGCGCTGCCCCCGTTACCGCCAGGGCCACTGCGGGCGAGGGCGGCAGTCGCACCAGGAGCGCGGGCTGCCCACTGCGCTCGCACTCCCGCGGCAGGGGGCCCCGCAGCGGCGCCGGTTGCCGCGGTGCTAGCAAGATGGGAAGTGCGTGCGCGACCAGCGGAGGGTCAAGCTGCACGGAAGAGCGCTGACAGAGATCACGCAGCATCCAGGCTCGCTGCGCTGCGCTCCAGAAGATCTCGTGGGAGTAGTCGGCTGTGATCGGATCCGGGACCCACCGCAGCCGTGGATCTCCAGCCAGCGCGGCAAGCTCGGTCGCTGCGGCCTGGAGCTCACGGGTACTCGGGGCTGCGCGCTCGATGAAAAAATGGGTATCGATACCCAGCCGCCGCTTGCCCGGCTTGAGAACTGTAAACAGTTCGCCGACGCGGATCGCTCTGTTGTCGAGTTGCTCCGCCGTGCTCTCCATCAGGCCGCGGACAGCTGTGATCCGCAGCGCCGCGCCCCTCTTCCCGGCTTGCCCAAGCTCTGCGCCTTCGCCGATCCCAGCGGCCTGTCCGATATCCAGGTGGATCTCGCGCGGACCTTCGGCCTTGAGCACGGCGGCAGTCAGCCTGGGCGCTGCGTCGCGCACAGGCTCGCCAAAGAGGGTCTGGCGTCGACGCTGCGGCATGGCGTCGAGATCGGGCGTCTGGCTGCCACCATAGGTGCGCATGAGCGCTGACACGCGCTGAAGAAGATCCTCCGCTGACTCGCGGCCGCGGGTTGCAATCAGGGCGTCATGCAGAGCCCGCGTAAAGATGCCACTCGGATGTCCAAACAGCGTCTTTTCGACCGCCTGTTCGGTGGGCTGCGCAGCGGACAGCACCAGCGCTCCGCGGGTGCGGGGCAGAATGGCTGGGTGCGGGCTGCGGCTCTTTGCGGGAATCGTCATCGGTGGCACTTCCCGGATTCTGACTCCGTCCGCCGCTCCCCGGGCGAGAGTGCCGCTGTGGCAGCTATCAAAGATACCGACGAATCGCACGTTCCGATCCAGGATGCGATTGATCAGCGTCACCAGCTCGCCTCCGGTGATGTCTGGGACCCCGAGGTTGGCATCGGCCGGGACCAGGGTCTCATCCTGGCCGAAGATGCTCCCGGGATCGCCACCGGGAAGGTAGGATCCGTGCCCAGCAAAGTAGAGCACGCTGAGATCGCCAGGGCGGGCCGCTTCGAGCAGGTGCTGTTCGAGGGCCCGCAGCAGCCCGTCGCGATTCGCCTCTTGGTTGCGCAGGATGCGGATGTCTTGCTGCGCAAAGCCAAGCCAGCCGAGCAGGGCCGCGATGGACTCGGCGTCCCGGACTGGCGCCTGGAGGTTGGTGGCGCGAGTCAGGGGATGGACGCCGACCGGCGTGTCCTCGGGCGCGATGGTGTAGCGCTGGATGCCGATGATCAGCGCGCGCTTTCGCGGCTGCCGCGCGGGGTCGGCGGTCGGCCCAGCCCAGCCGGGCAGCGGAGCCAGCCAGGCGAGCCAGGCAAAGATGATCCCGATCAGGACTTGGAGCCGCGCCACCGGGTTGGGGTCCCACCTATTTGCGAGCCGCTTCATCTGCCTACCTGCTCTGGTCCTTTGGGCGCTGCGCTCGGTCCGCTGCGAGCTACGGGAACATCTGGAAGTAGGCGCTCAGGAAGTCGGGCCAGCTATTTTTCTGAACAAACTCCACGGGGTTCTTCAAGTTGTCCTTGTCATACCCCTTGTCGGCGAAGCGGTCACGCTGATGAAGAGCGCCCGAAGCTGGAAAGTAGATGGAGAGGCCATTGGAGCCAAACCCACCTTGGCGGCGTGGCCCCGCATAGTTGTGAGCGACGGCTGCGCGCATGGCGGTGCGGGCAGCTTCGGCACGGAGGTGAAGCTCTTTGGGGGCCGCGCTGCGCGCCCGGCTGGTGCGCGCCACCAGCTCCTCGCAGAACTTGATGAAGTCGATATGATGGAAGTAGTCCAGCCCATCCCCATAGGCATTGGGCGCGTAGACCTTGGCAGCTGTGCGGGCGGCACGAATGAGCGCCGACTCTGTGGGCAAGTGCTTGCGGAGCGCCAGCGCCAGCGCATCCACTGCATCTGCAGCTTGCTCGAGCGCGCGCAGCCGCACCGATGACAGGGTGGTATCGGGATCCAGGTTCACGGGCTCGTTATAGTGCGAGCGGTAAGCGCTGATGATCTCACCGGTCAGCGCCTCGGCGCCGAGCTCGGGGTGCTTGGTCAGTACCTTGAGCCAGCGCTCGTACGGCCAACCCTCGGCGGGCTCCAGCTCTTCGCTGCCAACCATGAAGTCTGCGACCTCGCGGAAGGCGTAGCCGGTCTCCACCATTGCCATCAGGCAGGCATCAAACCCAAGGATATCGATGCGCTGTCCTTGGAGCGCAGCCTTAAGCGCGGTCGCCATCTCAGAGTTATAGAGCTGATCATTGCTGCTCTCATCTTGCGAAGCGGCGCGGCCTGCGCTCGCCAGCCGCGGCCGACCAGCAGAGGGGGCACCTGCCGGCAGCGTGTCGCGCCAGCCCTGGCCATGATCCCAGATGATCAGCATATAGTGCTGGGCGGGAAATTTTTCGCGAGCCCACTCGACAAACTGCTGAAGAGTGGCGCCATCCCCCATGTTGGCTTCGCCGATGTCGACGAGTGCTTCAGCGGGAATGGCGCGGCTACCGCGATCGATATGGAAGCGCAGCGTCTGGCTCCACTTGGCGGCTTTCTGATCATATTTTCCGCTGCGGTCAAACTGCACAGCGATGTGAACCTTGTCCGTGCTGCCAATCGCGGCCATCTCCAAGAAATCGGAGATGGCATACGGCTCCAGGTTGTTGTCTCCATTCAAGTAGACCATCACGGTCCACTTAGCCGCGGCCGCAGGGCCGGTCCGGCCCGCCGCATCGGCGCTGTGAAGCCGCCTCTGCGCTGGTGTGCAACCGGCATTTGATAATGCCGCCACCCCCAACATCCAAAACACTTGAAGCGCGATGAGCAGGCGATGGGTAGGGCGCGGCATGACTTTTCTCCCGGGCATTTCTGTGGTCCTCAGCAAAGAGCAGGCCAGCGCGCCGCTCCATGGCGCCTGCTCAGGAGCTCTTTTCGAGCTTCCTGTACTCTTCGGCCGTCATGCCGCTCTGCTTGAGCCAGCGCTGCACCTGTCGGCGAGAACAGTTCAGATCCTCGGCGACATGGGAGACGGTGCCGCAGTATTTCTTCATCAGCGCGCGCAGCCGCTCCTGCGTGGGCGCTGGCAGCCGATAAGGACGCCGCTCCTTCTCGGGACCGGTGTCTTCCGCATCCGCAGGGGCGGCCTCCTCATCGGGGAGCGGCACTTCCCCATCGAACTGCTCCGGGTCATCATCCGGGGACGATGGCTTGTGCAGCATGGTCAGGAGCTCGCTCGTGATTCCTTCGGCGCGCAGCCGGTGGGCAACCACGAACAGCTGGCGCACGTTCCCGGGCCAGTCAAAGCAGAGGAGGTCATGGACCAGATCCGGGGTCAGGATTTTCACTGCTTCCGGACTGGCATGCTGAAGCAGCAGCAGGATATCTTCCCGACGCTGGCGAAGTGGCCGCAGCACGACCAGAAAGTAGGCGAGCCGGTTCCAGAGATCTTCCCGAAAGAGGCCCGACTTGATATCGGCTTCAAGGTCGCGATTGGTGGCAGCAATGACACGAACATCGATGGCGACCGCGCGGTCACTTCCTACCTGAGTGACCGTCTTTTCCTCCAGTGCCCGCAGCAGCTTGGCTTGCAGCTCGATCGGCATATCGCCGACTTCGTCCAGAAACAGCGTGCCCCGATCCGCTCGCCGAAAGCGGCCCGCCCGCTCCTTGGCTTCATTAAAGGCGCCGGCGACATGACCAAAGAGCTCGCTCTCTGCTAGACTCTCGGGAATCGCCGCGCAGTTGAGCGCCACAAACTCTCCTGCGCGCCGACTCAGCTTGTGGAGCGCTGTTGCCACCACATCTTTGCCACTGCCGGTCTCACCGAGAACGATCACGGGTGTGGACTCGACGGCGAGCCGCTCCAGGCGTGCCCGCAGCTCGCGCATGGCAAGGGAGACGCCAACCAGACTGGGCACCTTGCCATCCGGCGCCCGCGTCGGTTCGTGCCGAAGGAGCAGGAACGTGTTGCCCAGCCGCAGGACATCGCCATCTTGTATGATGCACGAATCGGATTGCACCGGAACCGGCTTGTGGTTCAGCCAGGTTCCGTTCTTGCTTCTTAAATCGCTGATGTGGACGCGGTAATCTCCAGGCGCGACTTCCAGAACCGCGTGGATGCTCGACATCGCTTTGTCACCGGGCAGCGAGATCCCGGGGTGGTCCGTGGGCAGCTCGCGACCGATCCAGGTCTTGCCTTCGGGCAGACTGAAGACCCGTCCGGAATCGAGCCCTAGCTCCGCGCTATAGACGAGCCGAAGGCGGGGCCGCTTGCTCACCGGCGTCGCTCGTGCAGCTTTGGGGATGGTCACGGTGTTGCTCATGCACCCAGTATGTCGGTCGGCGCGCGGCATGGGCAAGCACGATATAGCGCTGGGCAAAGTGGGCGGTGCATGGACATGGCCCACTGTGCCCAGCTCAGGTTCAAAGCGCGGAAAAAGCCAGACTCCAAACCGCGACGCGGCATCGTGCATGAAGCGATGAACTCGACCAGGCATGCTGATTGCTCCAGATGGCTATCAGCGCAAGATATGTACCACGGTAATAGGATGCGTCCACAGTGCTGGACGCTGTCTCATACATCGAGTAGTGTGAGCTTGTGAGGCTCTTTATCGCTGCGACGGGCTGCCCGGCGAGGCGAGCTTAGAGGGGAACCCGATGACGGTCACGACCGCACTGGAGCGGCTGATTGGAAGCGAGATTGGCGGATATCGCATCAGCTCCCTCATTGGCTGCGGCGGCATGGGTGCAGTCTTTTGCGCAACGCACAGGACTCTGAACGTGCAAACCGCCATCAAGGTGATGCTGCCGTCCGTGTCGGGACTGCCTCCGAGCGCGGTCGAGGTGAAGCGCTTCTGTGATGAAGCCCGCGCGCTGGCCAAGGTCCAGCATCCCAGCCTGGTACGCCTGCTTGACTCGGGTGAGCTGGCAGATGGAACCATCTTCATCCAGATGGAGCTATTGCAAGGCGAGTCGCTGCGCGACCGGCTGCGCAAGCGAGTCGAGCCCAAAGGCGATGGCGGTGGCGATGCCGATGGCCATCGGGATGGCAGCCCCAAGCAGGGACGTCTGCCGCTGCGCGAGGCGCTAGTATTTACCCGGCAGATAGCCGGAGCACTGCAGCTCGTGCATGCCCATGGCATCGTCCACCGCGACCTGACCCCGAGCAACATTTTCATCGTTGCGGAAGCAGAGTCCGAGATCGGCGAGCGAGCCAAGGTGCTGGACTTTGGCATCGCCAAGTTCCGGGATGCCATCGAGGCGCGCACCGAGTCGAACCGCCAGCTCGGCACCGCGCGGTATATGCCGCCGGAGCAGTGGGACTCATCCAGCCTGGTCGATGAATACAGCGATGTCTACTCGCTGGGGCTGCTCCTTTTTGAAATGCTGACCGGTGAGTCACCATATGTGGTCGCCGAGAGCTCTCCTGCCAAATGGATGCATGCCCACCTGGATGAGCGTCCCCGCACGCTCTTGCAGTGCCTGCCTGGTGTGTCGCGCGAGCTTGACACGCTGGTCACTGAGATGCTGGACAAGCTGCCCGATCAGCGCCCGACCATGGCCGCGGTGGGAGAGCGCCTGCGTCACTGTGAAGGTGGAACGCCAGCGGCACCACTGAGACGAGCCTGGCGACCCCAGGGCCGACATGTGACCCTTGCTGCGCTCGGGCTAGCTTCTTTGGGAGCGGCCGGAATCATCTGGCCGCGCATGCACAGTGTCATGAGCTGGAGCTCTTTTCGCGCTCCCACGAAGGTGTCGCGCCAGATCGATGACGCCGCAGCGGCCACGCGAGCGCCCGAGGGCATGATCCTGGTCCCTGGGCAGATGTTTCGGATGGGCAGCACGGACGCAGAGGTGGAGGATGCCTTTGTCGCCTGCACCCGGGTCGCTTCGGACTGCGCACGGGCAGATGTGGCGCGCGAGAAGCCGCAGCGCCTCGTCAGCGTCCGCTCATTTTTCCTGGACCGCCTGGAGGTCACCAACCAGCAGTATGCGGACTTTCTGAACGTGCCGCTGGCGCCGCGCCATCTAGAGCACAACCGGCTTGTCTATAATGACCACACACTACTCATCGATCTCCATGAAGCGCGCAGCGGGATCGAGTATCAAGACGGAAAGTACCGCGTCCGACCGGGCTTCGCCGCGCTGCCGGTTGTGCAGGTGACCTGGTCTGGGGCTCGCCAGTATTGCCTGTCCATGGGCCACGATCTGCCCACAGAGGCGCAATGGGAGCTGGCGGCGCGCGGACCTGGCGCCCACCGAGAGGGGAAGGCCTCGCCGTGGCCCTGGCCATGGGGTGACGCGCCGCCCACCTGTGCGGGCGTCGTGGTGGCACGCGACAAGGGAGGAGCGTGCGAACGACCCCAGCCCGGTCCAGCCGCGGTCGGGTCCGCCGCGCAAGATATTACGCCGCTTGGGATTCGCGATCTGGGCGGCAACGTCCGCGAGTGGATGCTCGACTCGTTTCAAGCTCCTTACCCAGAGTGTGGTACGTGCGAAGATCCGATTGCTGCGGACCCTCCCTTAAAGAGCGCGCAGCCGGCCACGCGCTCGGTGCGAGGTGGCAACTGGTTCATCGAGCCGACGATGGCACGCTCCGCGGCGCGATCGTTCTGGGGCGAGGACCAGAACGCAATCGGAATCGGATTCCGCTGTGCCGCTGCCGTAAGCCGCTGACCGGGTCCGGGCAGACCTGGGAACGTCTGAGATGCCGAACTGAAAGAAGACCTTGAATGACAAGACTCGCTCTGAGTGTTGGTGGCTTCTGCTGTTTCATTCTGACCGGCTGCATGCAGCCAGTGCGACCCGATGGCGGTCCTAGGATGCCAGCCCCAAACGCCCGCCTGCTCGAGGCAGAGCTCAAGCGCGATGGGGTGCCCCAGGTCCTGTCGGCTGGCAGCGAACTCCCGCAGAACCAGGAGCTGGCGCTCCGCGTGCAGCTGGAGGGATCGGGACATGCTTATCTAGTCAGGACCCCAGCCCAGGGCGCCGCAGAGGTCCTCTTTCCCCGTCTGGAAGCGCCGGATCTGGCGCAACCCGTGGGTCCGCTGCGGGTACCCGCTGCCGGAGAGTGGCTAAAACTTGTCGGCTTTGTCCCAAGTGACGCGCTATGTCTGATCTTTTCGAGCGAGCCGCTTCCGCGCAGCGAGGTGCGCTGCACCGATGACAGCGCGGATGAAAAAAACCCGTACGACATCCCGCCGCCGCCTCCTCCACCGCCGACCGTAAGTGGTCCCAAACCGCCGCCACCTCCGCCACGGGATAAGAAGGTCCCGGGCTCAAGACGCCCCACTTTCGGTCAGATCCGCTTGCGCGTCTCGCTGTCTGCCTGAATCGTAGCCTCCACATTCCTCTTTCCATTTCGAACCCGCAAGCACGACTCGCGATCTGCGCTGGGCTGACTGGGCCATCTGGGCTCAGCTCAGCTCTCCGTGCATCCGCCCGTTCACGTGGCTATCGCGCCAAATGCGCGAAATTGCCCAGCAATTCCTGAATGTAAGCACCTGATCCTCAGCACTCGCAAGAGCGATTCTTCTGGCACAAGGGCTGCAATGCCTGAGCACTGAACCCGCTTTCCTCGAGCGGCAGAGCCATGACCACAAGGAGGATCAGGCCATGACTTTGAGCGGCCAGCAGATCGGGAATTATCAGATCAAACAGTGCATCGGTGAAGGCGCGATGGGCAGCGTCTATCTGGGCGTCCATCGGCTGATTGGCGGACGGGCGGCGATCAAGGTGCTGCAGCGGCAGATTGCGCGCAACCCAGAGATGGCGGAGCGGTTCCTGCGGGAAGCGCGGGCAGCCAGCCGCGCCGAGCACCCGGGAATCGTCAAGATTCTCGACTACGGAGTCACTTCCGAGGGGCTTCCGTACATCGCAATGGAGTATCTGGAAGGGCAGCCGCTCTCCAAGTACATCGTCCAGCGCGGAAAGCTCTCGCTGGCCGAGACGCTGCGGATCGGACAGCTGCTTGCCGGTGCCCTGGCAAGTGCGCACGCCCGTCAGGTTGTTCATCGGGATTTGAAGCCAGAGAACATTATGCGGCTGGCCTCTGAAGATCTGAACGGCTGCACGATGGTCAAGATTGTGGACTTCGGCATCGCACGGATCGAGACCCCTTCGGATTTGGAGAAGCTGACCCGCACTGGAGCATTCCTGGGCACACCTTGCTATATGTCGCCCGAGCTCATTCTCGATCCGAGACGAGCCAGCGATCGCTCCGATGTCTATGCGCTGGGCGTGATCCTCTATCAGATGCTGGCAGGCAAGCAGCCTTTCCGTGGGGACTCGCTGGGCGAAGTGGTGCTCAAGCACCTGCAAGAGAAGCCGCCGCTGCTGCGCAGTGCGGGGGTGGACGTTCCGCCGCAGCTCTGTGCCCTGATCCGGCGGATGCTGGCCAAGTCGGCAGCGGAGCGCCCGGCGATGGCCGCGGTCAATGAAGCACTGCGCCGCATCGCGTACCTCAGCGATGAATCGGCGCGGCGGCAGACTGCGCTGCGCACCGGCTCCAGACTACCAAGCGGCGCAGCGCGCTGGCTGGCATGGACTGTGCCATCGCTGCTGGTCGGCGCAGCTGCGCTGGGACTTACCCACAACTTCCACTTGTCTCGGCAACGCATCGGCCAAGTGGTCAGCGCTCCCCAGGAGCGGCCGCTTAGCCTGCCAGCAAAACCCGAGGGCGAAAACGCTGACCCCAAGAAGCCAACGCCCGAGCCGCACCCCGTGCGGCCTCAGCTCGGAGACACGGGCCCATCGCACAAGGGCAAGTCAGGAGCGACTACTGCCGGACATCAGCCGGATCAGCGGCCGCACGTGCGGGGAGACAGCAAGCCCACTCAGCTGAAAACGGAGGTGCTGAAGCCCGTGCCAGAGCCGATCGCGCTGGTGATGGCCCTCGAGCCACAGCCGCTGCGCACGCTACGCTACCCGTTCTCACATGAGCCTGAGCCCACGGCCACGGGCTCGCGTGCGAACAGCGATGCCGAGCTGCGCAAGACTGCGGAGAAGGAGCTCGTGGATGCGGCGCACGCTCGCGGCCTGGGACGGTTTCGTAATGCCATCGAGCTAGCACGCCGCGCCGTCCCCGTGCTGCCCGAGAGTGCGTGGGGATTTATCAGTACGCTCGGCTGCGAGAGCCGGGATCTAGCTGCCGCTGAAGAGGCTTACAAGCACCTGGATCCGCTGCCTCGCCAGGGGGTGGAAGAGACCTGTCGCGCCTTCGGAGTCGTGCGAGGCCGCGACCGCTGGCGCGTCGACCCGAGCATTCACCGCGGGGGCGACGAGCAGGCGACGCGAATGGTGCTGGAAGACGCTGAGCAGGCATACCTGGAGCGCCTGTATGACCGTGCGATCGAGCATGCGCAGCTCGTGCAAAAGCATAGCTACTACGACGCGTGGGGCATCATCGGCCGCGCTGCCTGCATGAAGGCCGATGTGCAGCTGGCGATGACTGCGCTGTTTCGCCTGGAGCCGCTGCGCCAGCGGACCGTCCGCTACATCTGCCACCGAAATGGCATCGAGCTTCCAAAAAGATAGGAGTAAGCGATGAGCGAGTTTGCCGAATCGATGGATGCGGAGTCGGGCGCCGAGAGCCCTGCATTCGCTGCACCGGAAAAGGGCCTGCGATCTGCAATGGGGTGGGCAGAGCAGCCTGTTCCCGCTCAGAGCTGGGGCTCGGGTGAAAATATTGCGCCCGATATGGAGCAGTCAGCGCAGGTACTGTCTCACTGGGCGGATGGCGCAGGCACTTCCAAGCAGCATAGCCGAGCGCCCGCAACTCCCAGTGAGGAGCCAGCATGCCCTGCGCCGCGCTCTGAGGAACAGAACGGCTGGGACGGTCAGCATGGAACCGCTGGGAGCTGGCACTCTGTGGGCGAGCTCTGGGGGCCCCTCGACACCACCCAGTCCGCACCTGGTCAAAAGCCGGCGCAGGCCAAGCCTCAGGCTGGTACGCAGCAAAAGGAAAGACACTCAGGGAGCAAAAAGCCAGGCAAGAGCGACGCCGCAGTGCTGGAGCGCATCAGCCAGTACGACGCCTTCATCCATGAGGCAAGCCAGAAGTTCGACATCCCTGTGGCGCAGATCAAGGCCGTGATCGCCACCGAATCCAAGGGAGTTCCAACGGCTAGCAGCGGCGCTGCGTTCGGTCTGATGCAGATCACCAAAGGAACCTGGGAAACGGTGCGCAATGCTCACCCGGATCTCAAGCAGTACGCGTTTAAGGACTGGACCGATCCGCATATCAATATCCTGTTTGGTACCGCGACGCTTAAGGACAAAACCAGGCTCATTGGTGTCAATGGCCAGGATCCTCACTTCGCAGAGCTGGCGATCACCGCATACAACGCCGGCGAAGGAACTGTGAAGTATGCAATCCGCAATGCACGGCGAGGCGGTAGCAAGAATCCAACCGCAGACTGCATGAAGCCGGAATTTTTGAAGCCTGCCATTCGCGAGACCAAGATCTACACGTACTACCTCACCGGTAAAGGGAAGCGGCAGAACCCGCACGCGGCCGTTCCCACTTCAGCCGAAGCGATCGAGACAGCGGTCGATCTGAAATATCTGGAAGTGTCGCGCTATCCGGGAACGGTCAAGCACTATCTGGCCGCGCAGTCTGGTGAGGACTCGGGTCCACCGCCCGGTAGCGAGCCAGCAGATACGCACGAGCCACCAGCGCAGGAACCGCCCGCACACAAGGAACAGAGGCATGCCAAGGGCAGCCGAAGCGGCGGGGCAGCAGGCGCTGCGCATGGTTTGGCCCCCGCGGGCAGCGGCTCTGGCGAGACCCCTCCTGCGTCCTCGAACAGCGCGGGTCTGGCGGAGCTGCTCAGCAAAAAACATCTGTCGGCTGAAGAGCTTGCGCAGGCGCGCAGCCTGATCGAAAAGGAGCCAGAGACCCAGCGCTCAGCGCTCTATCTAGAGCTGCAAGAAAAGGTGGAGTACGTCAATCAACGCGACAATGAGAGTGAGGAGAAGGGAAAGCTCATCGGCGACAGGATGTGCAACCTTTCCTCCCTGGCCATGTGCTTGCAGTATCTTGGGATCGCCAATCCGCACCCCGAGATGCAGTATGAAGATGCCCTGGAGCGGGTGCGGCGCGATCGGCACCTGAAGGCACGCACCACGGCAGAGGGTTGGGGCGGCGTAGCCAAGGCGCTGGGCGCGACCGTCCATTTCATCAAAGCGCCGGTCGCCGGGATCCTGACGTCGGCGTTCTGGCACCAGGTGCAAGCGCAGCAACTGGCGGGCGGCGCGGCCGTCATGCTCAGCATCACCGACCATATCGTCCGCTTGCAAGGGGTTCATGAAGAGGGACTGATCGTCGATGATCCCTTTGGGAAGTCGAAGCTCCTGCCCGGCCGCAAGCATACTTGGAAAGGGCGCAATCGCAGCCCGACCAAGGAGCCCGATGCCGCTGCCAATGCTGGCGAAGATCACGTCTGGCCTTGGGAAGACGTGGAGCAGCACAGCTTCCTCTGGGTTGCCAGCTTCAGCCGCTGAGCCTTGACCGGGTTCTGGGCTCGGGCTCCGCTGGCGCTTTGTTCTGGAGTAGTAGGAGATCGTATGCGTTCATTCGAAGCTCACCCGTGGTTTCCCTATATAGGATCTGCCACGCTGTTCTGGTTCCTGTTTCTTCTAGTCTCGCTCTCGACCTTGCCCTGGCGGCTTGGCCCCACGCCGCTGGTTGAGGTCTCGATCAGCCTTCCGTCTTTGGATCCCAGGGTCCGGCAGGTGCAGGTTGCCGCGGATCACGGTAAACCGGACACGCGCAAGCTGCTGACCACCAGCGTTGAGTCCCGGGAGAAAACCTTGCTGCTGCCGGTTTCAGAGCCGGGTCGTCTGTCTATCAAGGCCGTGGCGCTGGACCTCGCAGGCTGCGTCATTTATGGTGGCTCAGTGGAGACAGTCATCCAGCCGCCCCGATGGACAGTGGCCTCGATAGAGGCCTCGCCATCGCTGCACATCCAGCTCAAGCCGCTGGACGTCCCCTTGTGTAATTGAGAAAAAGCGATGCGCGATATAGCTCAGCTGGCCAGGCAGGTGATCGGCGTTGAGATCGGCGGCTACCGCATTGCAAACATGCTGGGCAGCGGTGGAATGGGGGCCGTCTTTCTGGCTACCCACAAGAGCCTCAGCCTGCGTACTGCCATCAAGGTGATGCTGCCCCATGAGCAGGAATCGTCGACCGAGCCTGCGGCCGAAGTGCAGCGCTTTCTGGATGAGGCGCAGGCGCTGAGCGCGGTGCGTCACAGCAGCATCGTTACGCTTCACGATGTGGGCACGCTGGCAGACGGAACCATCTACATGCAGATGGAACTGTTGGAGGGAGAGTCGCTGGGGGATCGCCTGAAGCGACTGGGCCCCTTGCCGCTCGGCGCCGCAGTCGAGTTCGCGCGACAGATGGCCGCGGGTCTTGAGGTGGTCCATGAACGCGGCATCATCCACCGCGATCTCAAGCCGCACAACGTGTTCATCGTGAGCGATCGCGAGGCCGCCAACGGCGAGCGTGCCAAGCTGCTCGACTTTGGCATCGCCAAGTTTCAAAACAGCTTGGCCCGGCGGACGCACACCGGACAGATCATCGGCACACCGCGATATATGTCGCCCGAGCAGTGCGAGAGCATCAACCTCATCGATGACCGGACGGACGTGTATTCGCTTGGGCTGCTGCTGTTTGAGATGGCGACTGGCGTTTCTCCTTATGAGATGGAGGAGGATCAGCCGCTGGCCTGGCTTTATGTGCATGTTCACCGCCGGCCACGCACGCTGGGGATGCTCTTGCCGCAGGTGCCGACGTCGCTGGATGCGCTGCTGACGCAGATGCTCGACAAGCTCCCCGAGCAGCGTCCTTCGATGGCAGAGATCGAGCGGCGGCTGCGACGCAGCTTGGATGAGCTTGGGGCCGCGGAACCGAGCCTGCCATCCGTGCGACCGGTATCCGCTCGCGTCGATCCGCACACCGCAGAGACCGAGGAGTTCAGGGGGGCGGCGGTGACCCCATCCCCAAGCTCGCGCTTCGCAATCTGGGATCGGCTGCGGCGCTGGTGGGTGCTCATCGCTGTGGTGCTGGGACTGGTCGGCGTGAGCCTGCTCTTGCACCTTGTGAGCGGAGCTTCACCGGCGGGACGCTGGTCAAAGTTTTTCCCGCAGCTTGGCGCCCAGGATCGCTCGCTCTCCGCCGATGAGCTGGAGGTTGTAGCGGCTGCGTCCCACGTTCCACCGGGCATGGCGTTCGTTCCAGGTCGGAGCTTCGTCATGGGCAGCACGAAGGAGGAGGCAGAAGACGCTTATCGGAGCTGCGCGGCCCAGACCTCAAACTGCGAACTGACAGACTTCCTGCGGGAGTTGCCAGCTCACGTGGTCACGGTCAGCTCTTTTTATCTGGATAAAAGGGAGGTCACAAACCAGCAGTTTGCAGCTGCGCTCAACCTGCCGCTGCTTCAGGTGCGAACCCAAGAGGGACGCAAGGTGTTCGGCAGAGACGGCCAGCTCATCATCGATCTGCATCCCGACTACGGCGGGATCGAGCTGCGCGGCGAAAAGTTTGTCGCGATGCCGAGCCGCGCGGAGCTTCCGGTGACCCAGGTGACGTGGTACGGCGCCCGCCAGTACTGCGAGTCCCAAGGGCAGATGCTGCCCACGGAGGCGCAGTGGGAGCTGGCCGCCCGAGAACTTACTACGCGCCGCTCGCTTTCGCCTGATTCCCCATCATCACCGTGGCCCTGGGGCAGCCAGCCGCCGCGCTGTGATGGCGTGGCCGCGGCCCGCGATAAAGGCGGGGCCTGCGAGCAGCCAACCCCGGGGCCAGCTGCCGTGGGCTCATCCGTCCAAGACGTAACTGCGCTCGGCATCTATGATCTGGGCGGCAATGTCCGCGAGTGGGTCCAAGATCGCTACGCGGTTCCTTATCCGAGCTGCAAAGAGTGCAAAGATCCCGTGCTCCTGAGCCTGCTTCCAGGCGCAACCGACTCTGGCTTCCGCGTGGTGCGCGGCGGGACCTGGGCGCTCGACTTCAGCCGCGGTCGCTCCAAGGGGCGCGCCCGCTTTCACGAGAACAGCACGGCCATCACGATCGGCTTTCGCTGCGCCGCAGCTGTGGTACGGTAGCCACCTCATTTCTCCGAGGGGTTTGCCGATGCGCCAGCCAACAACGTTCGTCCCTCTGTCGCTCCTCCTTGCTTGCTGCGCCCACGGACCGCAAAAAGGTCCTGCGGACATGATTGCCACCCGCTCGATATTCATCGCTGCCAATGCCCGGCTTGTGGATGTCGAGGTCTCGGCCGATGGGCAGCCACAGCGGCGTGGGGTCGACACGTCTTTTGCAAAGACTCAGTCCTTTGCGCTCGATGTCGATCTGCTTACACCGGGATATCTCTACTTTGTGCATACCCAGGCAGATGGCAAGTCGCAACGGCTGTTCCCGGCTGCCGCGCAGACCGAGCAGAAGATGACCGGGCGGGCGCGCATTCCCAGCCCCAGCGGCTGGCTCCAGCTGGCTGGCTTCGCGACCGGCGACCGTCTCTGTGTGATGCTGAGCGAAGAGCAAATGGATCCCGAAGCGCAGAGCTGCCCAAAGCCGAGCCGCGAGGATCCCGACAAGGCAACGCCGGACTCATCCAAAGAGACGAGCAAAAAGGAAGACGGCAAGAAGAACGCCAGCAAGAAGGACGATAGCAAAGCTCCCGGCAAGGACAGCAAGCACCCACCGCTGCCCCCGGCCTAGAGCTCTATCAAGGCGCGAGTGCAGAATGGAGCCCCGATCGGGGCGGTTTTCAATCGATAAGCTGAATGCGTGCGATTGGAGGCTCAGCTGGCAGAGTTGGTGGCGGCGGTGGCGCTGCAGTGGGTCGCACCGCTGTCGCTGCCAGACCAGAAGGCTTGCGCTGGACCCGGGTCTCGCTCTTTTCCGCATATCTCTTTGCACTCACACCGATATGAATCGGAGTCTTGGCGCTGACTTCGATCCCTGTACCGCTGGACTTGCAGGCGGACTGCGGCGACGGGCGGGGGACCTCGATCCGCTCCGGCGGCGCGGAGAAAAGTTCTTCGGTGAGCGCAGGAGCCGGCGCTTCTGATCGGAGCGCAAGCGCGCTGACCGGCTGAGGCAGGGGCTGCGCACTCGATAGCGATGACAGCTGGTGCGAAGCGATGCGCGGCACGACCTTTGCGCCAGCGGTCAGCCCGAGCAGCAGTGCCAAGCTGCCCCTTATCCAGGGAATGCGCCTGAGCCACGGCCGCGGTGGCGACATGGGACGCGGAAGCGCCTCCTCTCCGCAGGACAGCAGGTGTTGCTCACTGAAAGATGGAGGATAGCGGCGCGTGGGCTCCTCGAAGCTCACGGGAACTGGAACCGGCTCGGGGGGCGGCTCGGGCATCGGGGATTCGGAGCGACATCGCGTAACTAGGTCCGTGTGCACGGCTTTCAAGGTCAGCGCCGTGGCCCCTCTTCGCCTCTTTCGCGGCTCCGGTGGAGCGAGGGCAGCGATGAAGTCTATGACTTTTGTGTAGCGCAGCTCCTTCTGCCGCGAGAGGGCGGTCTTGATCGCATGCAGAGCGTGTGCAGGCAACTCGGGCATCAGCTGCTCCAGCGGCGTTGGCTCCTGCTCGCGGATCATCGCGCCCAGCACATAAGGATTGCTGTGAAAGAAAGGCAATCGCCCCGTGAGCAGCTGGTAGATAACCACGGCCAACGACCACTGATCCAATCGAGCATCGACCAGACCCGTCTTGACCGTGGAGTCGGAGGTTAGCGCCTCGGGCGCCAGATACGCGGGCGCACCCACAATAAGACCTGCATCTTCCGTAGCGGTCGGACGGTCCCCGGTGAGCAGCCTGGCCAGACCGAATTCCAAAATCTTCACCGCTTCTTTCCTAGGGCCCATTCCATCTGGTTCACGGCTCACAAAGATATTGCTCGGCCTGATGTCGCCGTGAACGATGCCGAGATCATGCGCATATTGCAGCGCTTCACCGACAGGACGCACGAGCTCCAGCACACGCGCCAGAGAGAGTGTTCCGCGCTCAGTCAGTAGGTCTTGCAGGGTGCCTCCGGCCAGCCTCTCCGTGACCAGGAACGGAATACCGAGTTCGGTTCGATTGAACTCGTAGGCCTCAATGATGTTGGGGTGAGACAGCCGCGACAGAACATCTGCCTCATGTGCCATGCGCTGATGCGCTCGCAAGCCAGGGCACTCATCCTCGACCGGCAGCTTCACCAGGCAGGCCCGCCGGGTGAAGAGGTCATACGCCTGGTACAGCTCGCCCAGCGAGCTCCTTCTGATCAGCCGGTCAAGCCTGTAGTGCCGCTTCAGGATCTGACCGCTAGAATCGGTTGGAGGCAGCGCGCGCCCCTTGCCCCCGCAGCCAGCGTCGACAGAGCTCTTCGTCATGAACAAGTCCCTCCCGTTTCACAACTTATTCAAGCGGTATGCCAGTCGCTTGCGCTGCGATCCTCATGGGATACCTGAGGCAGTCCAGCATCCAGCGCTGGGCAGTAATGGGCAGCGGTGGGCAGAGTGGGCCCGCCCACCGCTTTGCTGCTAATGAGCCCTCACAGGCCCGGCCACCTGACGGCGTTCGTAATGCTGGACGAAGGGCGCCCTTCCGGCGCAGCTGGAGGTCGCCGTCGTCCCACGTCAGGTGAACGGCATCTTCGTTGTTGATGATCTAGACGCTTTTGGGTCCCAGCTCGAACCAATGACCGAAGTCCTTGTTTCGCCAGAAGCTGTGCCAACTGGGCGACGCTTCGTCGTGCGACACAAAATTGCCGCTCGGAAAGTCATTGACCTCGGTGGACAGTATCGACTCGCTCTCCCCCGTCGTGTAGTCGCTGCTCCTGCATGATGGACTGGTGCCGTCCCGTCAAGGAGGGCACCATGAAGACCGAAGCAGAACTACTTCGCGACGAGCTGGCTCGT
>Ga0075163_10001439_pt1 | contig 32099 bp, 26 predicted proteins | sample JI1023141ADNA_FD_71478 | JGI IMG/M metagenome (GOLD analysis project Ga0075163, IMG submission 71478) | Wastewater effluent complex algal communities from Wisconsin, to seasonally profile nutrient transformation and Carbon sequestration -... | ecosystem: Engineered > WWTP > Effluent > Algae...
GGCACCGCGCCGCCGATCATCAACCACTTCAACATGTTCCGCTCCGTGGAGCTCAGCGGCGAAGCCAAGCCCGGTTACAGCTCGGGCCAGGCCATCGCGGCCATGGAGGCGGTGGCGCGCAAGGTGCTGCCGCAGGGCACCTCGTTCGAGTGGTCGGGGCTGTCGTGGGAGCAGATTCGCGCCGGCAGTCAGTCGCTGGTGATCTTTGCGATCGGACTCCTGTTCGTGTTCCTGGTGCTGTCGGCGCAGTACGAGAGCTTCGCGCTGCCGCTCATCATCCTGCTGGCGGTGCCGGTCGCGATCCTGGGCGCCCTGGCGGCGCAGAAGATTCGCGGGCTGCCCAATGATGTGTTCTGTCAGATCGGGCTCGTGATGCTCATCGGGCTGGCCAGCAAAAACGCGATCCTCATCGTGGAGTTCGCCGAGCAGCTGCGCAGCCAGGGCATGGAGCTGGTCGAGGCTGCGGTCGAGTCGGCGCGCATCCGGCTGCGCCCCATCCTCATGACCTCGCTCGCCTTCATCCTGGGGCTCCTGCCGCTGGTGTTCGCTTCGGGCGCCGGGCAGGAGAGCCGCCACTCGCTGGGCACGCCGGTGCTCGGCGGCATGCTGTTTTCGACGCTGCTGAACCTGTACTTCATCCCGGTGCTGTATCTGCTGGTGCAGGGCTGGCGGCTGCGCCGAAGCGCCGCGGTGGCGCCCGCCGGCGCTGATGTGGCAGGAGGCGGCCATGACTAGGCTGAGCCTGCTGCTGTTCTGCGCGGGGGTGTTGCCGCTGGTGGCGGGGCAGGGCAGGGCAGCGCCTGGAGCGCCGGCGGCGCTGGCCAGCCTGCCGAGTCCCGCGCAGGCGCTGCCGCAGAGCGAGCGCGGCGCGATGGCGCCGGCGACGATCGAAAAGCTGTCGCTGCGGCAGGCGCTCGATCTGGCCGCGCAGCGCAACGTCACCGTCGCTGTGGCCGAGGCCGAGAGCCGGCGGGTGGCAGGGGTGCTGGTGCAGGTGCGAGCCAGCTCGCTGCCGACCTTGATGGGCAACGGAACCTACACGCGCCTCGACAACGATCGCACGATCGATACCCAGGTGTTCGTGCCGGCCAATCAGCTGTCGGCAAACCTGGCGGTGACCGTGCCGCTGCTGGCGCCGCAGCGCTGGGCGCAGTGGTCGCACGCGGCCCAGGATCGCGATGCCGCCGCCGCCGATGCCCTGGCCACGCGCCGGCAGATCGCGGTCTCGACGGCGCACGCCTACCTGGCGGTGCTGGCCGCGGGGCGCGTGATCGAGAGCAACGAGCGCGCTCGCGATGTCGCGCTGGCCCACTACACCTTTGCCTACAAGCGCCTGGCCGGGGGAATCGGCAGCGAGCTCGACGCGGTGCGCTCGCTCCAGACGCTTCGCGAGGATGCCGGGCGCGTGGAGACGGCGCGCTCGAATCTGGTGCAGGCGCAGGGCACGCTCGGGGCGCTGCTCGGACTCGACCACCCGGTGGATGTCAGCGAGACGCCCGACTTTCGCATGGAGGTCTCGGGTGGTCAGCCGATGGATCTCAGCATCGAGCGGCGCGCAGATCTGGCGGCGCTCGACCGCCATCGCCTGAGCGCAAAGCGGACGCTGCGCGACAGCTGGATCGACTATCTGCCGTCGCTGTTCGGCGTCTTCATGCCCATGTATCAGAGCCCGGCCAGCATCGTGCAGCCCATGTTCGCCTGGCAGCTGCAACTGCAGCTGACTGTGCCTTTTTACGACGGCGGGGTGCGCTACGGGCTGCGGCGGCAGCGGGCGGCGCTGGCCGATGAGGCGGCCGCGCAGCTCGAAGGGGCAGTGCAGCGCGGGCGCACCGAGCTGCGAGCCGGCCTCATGGCGCTCGGGCACAACGAGCGCGCGTTTGCCGATGCCACCCAGGCCGCGCAGCTGGCCCGGCGGGCGGTGGAGATTGCCGAGCTCAGCTACAAGCTCGGCGCCAGCACCAACCTGGAGCTGCTCGATGCCCAGCGCCGCGCCCGCGACGCCGACACCGCCGCCATCATGGCCGAAGACGAGCTGCGCCGCGTCCGCCTCGACCTCCAGGCCGCCGTCGGCTACTTCCCCTGATCGCCCTATTCCATGTTGAAGGTGCTGGGGTCGGTCTCGCCGGGGGCGAGGGCCTGCTCTTGCGGCTCGGTGCCGGACAGGAAGACCTCGTCGATGGCGGGAGCTCCGGCGGCGCGCTTGCCGGTCACGGGATCGATGCGCTGCATCACCACGCCCGCCGGCTGCACAAACGGTGTGGCCGGTCGGTCGCGCAAGGCCGCCTGCATGACGTCAAACCAGATCGGCAGGGCCGTGCGCGCGCCCTGCTCGCGCTCGCCGAGCGGCTTGCCGTCGTCGAAGCCCACCCATACCCCGGCCGCGACCTCGGGCGTGTAGCCCACAAACCACGTGTCCTTGTTGCTGTTGGTCGTTCCGGTCTTGCCCGCCACCGGACGATGCAGCTTGCCCTTGATCGACGCGCCGGTGCCCTCCTCGATGACGCTCTGGAGCACATTGCTCATCATGAACGCCAGCTCCGGACTCACCGCCTGCGCCAGCTCGACCTCGGCCGGCTTCTCGTCACCCACCTGGATGTTGAACAGCGGCTCGGCCCGCCGTCCGCGCGCGGCCAGCGTCGCGTAGCTGTTGGTCAGCTCCAGAAGCGACACCACCGACGCGCCCAGCGCCAGCGCATAGTTCGGCTCCAGCTGCGACTGGATGCCCAGCGAGTGCGCCATCGCGATCACCGGCTCTGGCTTGAGCTCATAGATCAGCTGCGACGCCACCGTGTTCAGCGAGTGTGCCAGCGCCACGCGCAGCCGCACCGGCCCCATGAACGTGTGGTGATCCGACGCGTTCTTCGGCGCCCACGGCTTGAGATCCGGCAGATCGTAGACCTGCGGCGAGTCATTCACGATGCTGGCCGGCGTATAGCGCTTCGAGTCGAACGCCGTCGCAAACAGGAAAGGTTTGAACGCCGAGCCCGGCTGCCGCTTGGCGCGCGTCGCGCGGTTGAACATGCCGCGGCCGTAGCCGTAGCCGCCGATCATCGCCAGCACATTGCGCCGCTCTGGATCCAGCACTACCACCGCGCCCTGCGGCCCATTTTCCAGCGACAGCATCGGCCCTTCGCGCCCGATGCGATTCACCCGCACCCGCACCGTGTCGCCGGCCTGGAACCGCTTGGTCGCCGGCAGCGCCTTGGGATTGTAGCGATCCTGCACCGCCGGCAGCGGCAGCGAGCCGGTGAGCGCGCCCAGATCCACCGTCGCCCAGCCCGCCCCCTCGTCGCCATCGATCACCTGCGTGATCACGCCCTCGACTGTCTTGCCCACCGCCGGGCCGCTCGGGTACTCGCGCTTGAGCGACTCCAGGTGCACCTTCTGCGCGCCCGCGGCCAGGTGCTGCACCCGACCGCGATAGCCCTGCCGCTCGTCGATCTTTTGCAGCCCCTGCTCCAGCGCCAGACGCGCCGCCCGCTGCAGGTTCACATCGCAGCTCGTGCGCACGTTCAGGCCCAGGTACGGCAGCCGCGCCTGCCCGAAGCGCTCGACCAGGAGCTTGTCCACCTCATCGACAAACTCCGGCGCCAGAGCGCCCAGCGAGCCCGGCTCCTTGATCAGCCGGATCGGCGCATTGGCAAAGCGCGTCGCCTCTTCCTGCGCGATGAAGTGGTAGCGCGCCATCTGCGACAGCACGTAGCTCTGGCGATCCTTGCAGCGCTGCGGGTTGCGCCGCGGCGAGATCTCCTCGGGCGCCTTGGGCAGCGACGCCAGCACCGCCGCCTCGCCGGCATCCAGATCCGACACCGACTTGCCGAAGTAGTAGCGCGCCGCCTCCTCGATGCCGTAGCGGTTGTGGCCAAAGTAGATCTGGTTCAGGTAGATCCAGAGGATCTCCTCTTTGGACAGCATCTTTTCGAGGCGCAGCGCCAGGTACATCTCCTGCACCTTGCGGCGCAAGGAGCGCTCGTTGCTCTTGAGCACATAGGTCTTGACCAGCTGCTGCGTGATCGTCGAGGCGCCGCGCAGATGGCGGCGATAGACCACGCTCTGGATGATCGCGCGCGCAAAGGCCCACAGGTTTACGCCCGGGTGCTGGAAGAACTCGGCATCCTCCGCCGAGATGAACGCGTTCATGACCAGCCGCGGCACGCGCTCCTTTGGCACCAGCGTCCGCCGCTCCTCGAACAGCTCGCCGATGAGCTGTCCGTCGCTGGCCAGCACGCGCGACACCACTTTTGGATGGTAGTCGCTGACCTTGTCGATGGTCGGCAGCTGCTCGCCGCGCGTGTAGTAAAGAAACACGCCGGCCACGCCCGCGAGTCCCAGAAACAGCGCCAGCAGCCCCATCAGCAGGAGCTTGCGCCCCACCCGCCAGACCGCGCTCCAGAGCTGCGCCGACCGGGTCGATTGACCGGGCAAAATCATCTTGCCGCGTCCCCGCTTGCCGCTGCGGCTCGACGGCGCCGCCTTGTCAGAAGACTTTCGTCCCACACCCATGCACAGCCATCATGCTGCGCCCTCGACAAATCCGCAAACTATGGCCGCTCGGCAAACCCCGGGCGCGGCTACGATGCTGGAATCAGTCCGAAGATCCGCCACTTGCCCTCGATGAGCTGCATGGTCACATCGAGGTTGCCGCTGCCATTTTTGCCCTGGTAGCGAAGCGGCACCGTCACCGGCCCGCGCCCCAAGAGCCCGCCGCCGTGCGACGGACCGCGACGGCTGAGCGTGCTGCCGCCAAAGCCCGGCGCGTAGTGTAGCAGCGGCACCAGCACATTGTCGCAGCCCATGGGGTTCTGCTGCTCGGGCACCACGTTCTGGCAGGCCGCGCGCAGCCCCAGCGAGCCGGGGCGGGCCAGCGCCGTCGCCATCTCCTGCACGACGACCACCTGCTGCGGATCGGGCTTGCTGCATCCGGCCGCGCCCAACAGCAGTCCCAGAGCGCAAGCACCTAGAGTCGAAGATCGGGCGAGCGATGACATCGGGTGTCCGCCAGTATATCACGACGGCGGCGCTGAAAACTCGCTCGCGGCCTCGGCGGGCAGCTGGCCAAACTCCGTCGGTGGCGCCGCTGTGAGAAGGTGCGTCTGGCCGGTCAGCGGGTGGCGCAGCCGCAGCCGGGCCGCATGTAGGAGCAGCCGCCCGCCGCCCGCCGCCTGCCCGCCGCCGCCGCCGCCATAGAGGCGGTCGCCGACGATGGGGTGGCCGATGGCGGCCAGGTGCACGCGCAGCTGGTGCGTGCGTCCGGTCTCAAGCCGCAGCCAGACCAGCGTGCGCCCCGCCGCATCCTGCCCCAGCACCTGGTAGCGGGTGGCGGCCGCCTGCCCGTGCCCCGACTGCTGCGGGTGCGCCTGGTACCGCGGTACCATCGCACCATCGCCATCCTGCTGCAGCGGCCCGATGCGCAGCTCGATGCGCCCCTCCTGGCCGGCGGGCTGCTTCAAGCTCCCCTGCACCAGCGCCAGGTACTCGCGCGCCGTGTCGCCGTGCTGAAGCGTCTCTTGCAAGGCCGCGGCCGTCTCCCGATCGCGGGCCAGCACCACCAGCCCCGAGGCCTCGGCATCCAGGCGATGCACCAGAAAAAGCCCCCGCGGCAGCAGGCTCAAGAGCGACGGACCGCCGCGCCTTCCCGGCTGACTCGGCAGCCCCGCCGGCTTGTCCACCACCAGCAGGTGCTCATCGCTAAACACCGTCGGCAGGGCGACCTTTGCCGGCCGGGCCAGGGCCTCTTCCAGATAGGCCGTGATGCGCTGGCCCGTGTGCAGCGGCGTGCGGTCGGTGGCGCTCGGCCGGCGACCATCGACCCACACCGAGCCCTCGGCAACCAGCCTGGCCGCCTGGCGCGGCGAGACCGCCAGCCGCGCTGCGACAAAGCCGCGCAGGTCGTGCGGATCGGCGGCAGCGACGGTAAGGATGCGCTTGGACAACTTACTTCAGGCCATCTTCGGCGGCGGCTTCACTGCGCAGGGCGGCCAGCGCCACCGCGATCTCGCCGGCCACCGCCGCGTTGGCCAGCACCAGCGCCCGGTTGGCCTGCACGCTGCGGTTTTCGGTCTCGCGGGCGATGGCGCCCAGCAGGAACGGCGTCAGCTGCTTGCCCATGACCTTGGCCGATGCCGCGCTGTTCAGCGCCGCCGACAGCGCCTGCTCGATGCTGGCCTGGTCCAGCGAGTCGGTCTCGGGAATGGGATTGCACAGGAGCACGCCGCGCCGCGGATGCAGCGCAAAGTGGGTGTCGAGCAGCGCCGCGGCCTGGTCCGGCGTGTCGACGCGGTGGTGCAAGGTGAGCCCGGTGCCGCGGCTGTAAAAGCCCGGCAGCTCGCTCGTGCGATAGCCCACCACCGGCACGCCCAGCGTCTCCAGGTACTCCAGCGTGCGCGGCAGGTCGAGGATCGCCTTGGCCCCCGCCGACACCACGGCCACCGGCTCGCTGGCCAGGGTGGTCAGGTCGCTTGAGACATCCATCGCGTCGCCGCGGTGCACGCCGCCGATGCCGCCGGTGGCAAACATGGTGATGCCGGTCCGCGCCGCCGCATAGGCCGTCGCCGAGACCGTGGTCGCGCCGTTGCCGCCGTTGGCGATGAGCGGCCCCAGATCCGCGGCTCCGACCTTGAGGAAGTGGCCGCGCGCCACCTGCTCCAGCTGCGACCGGTCCAGGCCCACGCAGATCTCGCCGCCGATCACCGCGATCGTCGCCGGCACCGCCCCGGTGCGGCGGATGGCGTCCTCCGAGGCCAGCGCGACCTCGATGTTGTCCGGCCAGGGCAGCCCGTGCGCCAGCAGCGTCGACTCCAGCGCGACCACCGCCTGCCCCTTGGTCAGGGCCGCGCGAACCTCGTCGGCCACGCGCAGCCGCGCCACCGCCGCCTTGACCCTGTCTGATGATGTCGCCGCAGAGGCCATTACTGCTGCTCCCGCGAGGGTTTTTGCGCCCGCAGGCGCAGGAGATCTTCTTTGGGCACCGTGTACACCTCAGAGCAGTAGTTGCACGTGATGGCCGCCTGGCCATCGGAGATCATCTCGTCGAGAGCCAGCGTATCCAGGCCGCCGAGCATCGCCTCGATGCGCTGAAGGTCGCAGTGGCACTGGAAGCGCAGGGGCCGCTCGTCGAAGAGCTCCAGCTGGTCGACGTGGGGCCCGGCGGCCAGCTCCAAGAGCTCCTGGGCCGTCGCCACGCCGCCGCGCAGCAGGTCGTAGAGCGCGCCGGTGCGCAGCGAGTGTTGCAGCTCGCGCAGCAGGTCGCGGGTGCCCTGCGGGCTGTCGGGCATGATCTGCGCCAGAAGTCCGCCCGCGCTCGCGATCCGGCCATCCTCTTCGATGACCACCTCGCAGCCGAGCGCCGACGGGATCTGCTCCGAGTCGCGCAGGTAGGCCTCGACGTCCTCGTCGATCTCGCTGGTCACCAGCGACACCTGGCCCTGGTAGCGGTCGCGCAGGCCGATGTCGCGCACCAGGTTGACGACGCCGTCGCGCCCGATGAGCGGCGCCAGCAGCTGCCGTCCTGCCATGCTGACATCGGCGCACGCCTGCGCCTCCAGCGGGTAGCCGCGGGCCAGCCCGTCCCCGTAAGCGTCGACGGTCACGCCGCGCAGGGGGCCGTTTCCGACCAGCTGGATCGTCACCCGCTCCTGGGTCTTGGACAGCGTCGCCAGCAGCAGGCCGGCCGTGAGCCCGCGTCCCAGGGCGCACGCCGCCGCCGGGCTGGCCTTGTGGCGGGCGGCCGCGGTGCTGCCCAGGTCGGTGGTGAGCGCCGCGACGAGGCGAACGTTGTGAGAGCGCAGCAGCGCCCGGATCAGATGGTCAGCCATGGGGAGACACGGTGCCGGTAAAGGCAGAGGCAAACGCCGAAAAACGCAGGTGGGTTGGCAACTTCCGCAAAACTCACACGATACCTACAGCAAAACATGCTGAGACCTCAACTTCCCAATGCACATCTTCAGGCGGCGCAGGCAGTGGACATGCTGCAAGCTCAACTTCCCAACCCATTTTATCCCCATCGTCCAGCCTCCGCCCCCGCCGGCCGGCTTGTTGGACTAAGTACAAAAATGGGGCGGCTGCGCCAGCAGATTCAGCGCTTCGGGCTGGCCGAGCTGCCGGTGGTGATCTTCGGCGAGAGCGGCACTGGCAAGGAGCTGGTCGCGCGCGCCCTGCACGAAGCGAGCGGGCGCACCGGCGAGCTCATTGCCGTAAACTGCGGCGCCCTGCCGCGCGAGCTCGTCGAGAGCGAGCTCTTTGGCCATGAGCGCGGCGCTTTTACCGGCGCGCAGCGTCGCCACCTGGGCTGCTTTGGCGAGGCGGACGGCGGCACGCTGTTTCTGGACGAGATCGGCGAGCTGCCGCTGGAGCTTCAGCCGCGCCTCCTGCGAGCGCTGGAGAACCGCGCCATCCGTCCGGTGGGCGCTGCGCGCGAGGTGCCCGTGGATGTGCGCATCATTGCCGCGACCCACCGCGACCTGGAGCACCTGGTCGCCGAGGGGCGATTTCGCGCCGATCTGTACTATCGGCTGTGCGCCCTGGAGCTGGCGGTGCCGCCGCTGCGCGAGCGGCCCGAGGACATCCCGCTGCTCGTGCGCCACTTTCTCGCCGAGCTGGCGACGGCTCGCCCCGGCTGCCGCATGGCCGACGAGGAGCTGGCGCAGCTGAGCGCCTATCCCTGGCCCGGCAATGTGCGGCAGCTGCGCAACGCCGTGCTGCGCGCCGTGCACCTGGCCGGTCCCGAGCTGCGGGCCCAGGATCTGCTGGGCCCCTTGCGCCTGACCTCGCCCCAGCCGGCCGGTGCGGGCGGGCTTGGCGGGCGCAGCTTTGCCGAGATCGAGCGGCAGGTGTACCTGCAAGCGCTGGCGCAGACCGGCGGCAACTGCCGCGCCGCCGCCGAGCTGCTCAAGGTGCCCAAGTCAACGCTGCACGACAAGCTGCGCCGCCTCGGCATCCGCACCGAGCGCAGCGCAGTCTGCCTGCCTGAGGGAGCGCGGCGATGAGTGGTGCGGCTCTATCTAGTTCTTGGACTTGCAGCTGCCGGGCTCGTTGGCCTGCACGCAGCCGTCGACACAGCGGCGCCAGGAGCCGGGGGCGACGTTGGCGTTGAAGAGGCACTGCTCCCAGGCCAGGTCGCACGACTCGCGCTCCTTCTGGGGCAGGGCGGTGCCGCGAGCATTGATGTGACACTTGCGGAAGGCAAACAGGCAGGCGGAGAGCTCCAGGGCGCGGCCGCACTGGTGCTCGCAGTCGGCAAAGCGCGCCTGCTGCGAGTCGGCCGAGCACTCGGCGTCGCTATCGCTGCCAGCCAGCGGCCGGCGCTGCGGGGTCAGACCCAGACCCGGCGTGGCGGCAAAGGAGCCCTCGCTGTTCGCGCTGGGGGCCGACGGTCGGTCGGAGGCGCTGACCGGCGCCTGCGGGGCAGCGGGCGTCGCGACCGGCGCTTCGGGCTCGGGGGCGCTCTGCTCGGGCGGCGGCGGGCGGCGCGCGGCCTGCGGGCGGGCCGATGGGCGACGCGGCTCGTCGACACCCTCGGCCGGCGGCTGATCGCCGCGACAGCGCTGCTCCACGGCGGCCAGCACCTCGGGCGAGATGCCGGCGATGATGGTCGGCTTGTTGTTCTGGATGTGGCGCTCGGTGTTGCGGGCCGACAGCCAGATGCCGTCGCGCGGTCCGATGAGGCCATGGATCGGGCGTCCCGACGGCAGCATCTGATCCGGCGGCACCGGCGGGATGTAGTCGTCCGAGAAGGTCTCGTAGACGATGTCGGGCACCAGCTGCACGCGCAGGGCGCCGCAGCTCGGCAGGGCGGCGCGCAGCGGGCGCAGGTCGACCGACTGCTGCGACTGACCGCCGAGGGCAACGCGCAGCTTGAGCGGCGAGGCGTCGCTGCCCAGCCCGTCGGTGAGGTATTCGCTGGTGACTTCGAGGGCGGCAACGCGGCCGGACAGCGGGCGCGCCGAGCCGCAGGCCTGCTCGCTGGTCTGCGGATCCCAGGTCTGCATGCTCTCGTTTTCGACGACGCGCTCGCGCTCGATGTGGTCGCGCCAGGTGCCGCCGATGATGCCGGTGAAGATCGATGCGCCGATCAGGCCGGCGCCGGCCAGGGCCAGGGTGCGGAAGGTCGTGGTGTCGATGAGCGGTGTGAAGCCCGACGTGTTGGGGGTCGCGGAGGTGCTGGTGGCCGACGGCAGCCCCGAGATGGCGGCGCCGCCCAGCACCGCGCCGCCGAGGCCGACGAAGATGCCGCAGAGGGCAAGGCGGACGCGGGTGGGGCGCGCCAGGGTGGCGATGCAGGTTGCAAGGCCCGTCGCGGCCACCGCGCCGCCGGCGCCATACATGGCGTAGCGTCCCCACTCGGGGTACAAGTTCGACATCCAGCCGCCGACGCCGAAGCCGCCGGCGGCGCCGCCTGCGGTGCCGGTGGCAATGGCGAGCGCGGTCCACCAGCCGCCGCCGACCCGCTTGAAGTGGCCGACGTCGGTGCGACGGGTGGTGCCGTACAGGGCGTAGCGGCAGCGCTGCGAGATGGAAGCCTTGACCTGTACGACGTTGGGGACGGTTGTGCTGGCAAGCTCCCAGCGCTCGACATCGCGAACCGGGACCAGCCGGTTGGTCGTCGCGACTGGGACCTCAACGCCCAGCCGCCACTCGCCTTGGTAGCAGCCGCTAAATGTGGCCACAGCGACGAGCGCTGCCAGACCGATGAGCTTTTCCACAGCGCGGATCGAAGACAGTGAGCGCAGCCGCGCCCCCATCCAGGGCAACTGGAGCCTGGACATACGTTCCTATCCTCCGGTGAACCCTCGCGATCTAGCCGGGTGGGACCTGGGCCTGTGCCGGGGTGGCACCAGGAGCAGGAGCAGCAGGGCTAGTTGGGGCCACTTTAAGGATAGTAAATTCTACGCGGCGGTTCAACGCCATCCCCTCTTCGGTTCGGTTATCCGAAATGGGGCGGCTGCGCCCAAAGCCCTGGGCGCGGAGGCGGTTGGGCTCGATGCCGCGAGCGAGCAGGAACTTGAGCACCGACTGGGCTCGCCGCTGCGACAGGTCGAGGTTGTAGGCATCGCTGGCGCGGGAGTCGCAGTGGCCCTCGACGAGCAGCTCCTCCCACTCGGGGTGGGCGCGCATGACCTGGGCCACCTCTTCGAGGATCGAGAACGACTCGGGCAGGATGATGTCCTGGTCGGTGGCGAAGTGGACGGCCTCGTTGATCTTGATCTTGTTTTCCTTGGCGTAGACGCGCGGGCAGCCGTTGTAGGCGCGTCGGCCCGGGAGGTTCGGGCACTCGTCCATGCGGTCGATGATGCCGTCGCGGTCCGTGTCACGCTCGGGGCAGCCGTCGTTTTCGGGCGTGCCCTTCTCGTCGGGACACAGGTCTTTTTCGCCAATGATGCCGTCGCCATCGGGATCGTCGGGGGGCTTTTTGAACTCGTCGATGGCGGTCTTTTCGTTGAGCTGGCCGGGCACAAACACCGCGGCGATGAAGAAGCGGAACGCGGGCACACCGACGGCGCAGTCGGCGCCGAAGTTGAGGCCGGTGGTAAAGGTGACGCCGAACGAGCTGTACCAGCGCAGGCCCATCATGAGCTCGGCCGGGACCTCGCGGATGGTGGTTGGGGCCTTGAAGAACGACACGTTGACGTAACCACCGCCAAGTGCGGTAAGACCCCACTTGCGGACCAGCGGCAGCTCGATGCCGGCGGCGGCGACGAAAGCGGGACCGATGGCGACGCTCTGGAACTCGATGAGCGGGCGGTAGTAGATGCCGGCCTGCAGCGCGAGCAGCGTGCCGCCGCCAAAGCGATAGTCGCCGAGCAGCGTCGGGCTGAACGTCCAGCCGCCCTGGCCGGCAAAGGCCGCTTCCTCGCCGGTGGGGGCGTTTACGCGCAGCAGCGCAGCGGCGCCGAAGCCCTTGGCATACGAGAGGCGGCGGACGATGGGCACCTTGGCAATCATCGACAGATCGCCGCGGGCAAACGACTGAACGCTGCCCTCGCTGCCGGTGGCCTCCATGTTGCCGCCCGACTGATACAGGATGAGCGGGAAGACCAGGCCGATCTCCAGCCAGTCGCCCAGGCCCACCGCGGCCATCAGATCCATCTCGAGGCGATTGCGGATGAGCTCGATCTGGCGCTGGCCCTGATCGTTTAGCAGCACCAGCGGGTTCAGCGAAAAGCTGAAGTAGGTCCCGACGGAGACCGACTTGTGCCGCAGCGGCTGCGACTGCGGGACGATGAGCAGGTCGCGCGGTCCCGGCGTCGGACGCCACGGCTGGATGTCAAAGCCCTGCTGCATCTGCTGGGCCTGCGCCGGGGTGGGCCCGGCCAGGGCCAGCGCAAGCCCGATGACCGACGCTGTAAGTGCCAACCGATGGCGCATCATCACCGCGCCCCTCTGGCTGCAATTCCAAGGCCTGTGCGACGGCGGAACAGCCAGCCGCAGAGCAGCATCGACAGGGCGGCCGCGAGCGCCCCGTGGCTGCGCGAGACCTCACCACCGTTGGGATCCAGCGTATTGTTGTCGATGGCGGCAGCGGCCAGCGGCGTCACCGAGCAGCCGCACAAGGCACCGCCTGCCACACCGGCGCAGCGGCCGGGCTGGCACTTGCGGATGCCGTCGGGGCCAAGCGCGCAGCACTGGTTGCCCTGGCAGTCCATGTTGTTGTGGCAGCTCTCGGTGCAGCTGCCGGTGGTGGTGTCGCACGAGCCGCACAGACACTGCGAGGAGTTGAAGCACTCGACGCAGGCCCCGCCGTGGCAGCGCAGACCCTGCGCGCACGGCGGGTCGCACTTGTTCACACAGTCATGGGTCGCAGCATCGCACTGACCGCCATCGCCGCAGTCGCTGTTGGTGACGCAGCGGACGCAGACCGCCTTCTGGACGGTGTTGTCCGGGCTGTAGCAGACCGGCGTATTGGTCGGCAGGGTCACGACGGTCACGCCATCCGGATTGAGCACCAGGTTGGTGCCGCAGCTCCCACAGCGCGCGCCGCAGTGGCGGTCCACCGTGCACGCCTTGCAACTGCCGCTCTCGCAGTACTTGCCCGAGGGGCAATCGGCATCGGCGCGACACTCGACACAGACCTGGCCGTTCAGGCAGAACGGGCGGTTTCCGTCGACGGTCTTGCAGTCGGTGCCATTGACCCCGCACTTGCCGTCTTCGTTGTTGATTGGGATCTGGTCGGTGCAGCGCGCGTTCTTGGTGTCGCACTTGGAAAAGTTGGGATCCGTGCAGTCAGCGTCCACAGCGCACGGCGAGCAGAGCCGCAGGTTCGGGTTGGCTGCATCGGGCGTGATCGAGTTCGGCGTCGACGGACAGCAGGGCGGCTGCACGCACTTGTTGTTGGCCGTGCACTTCTGCCCCGCCGGACAGTCGTTATCCGAGTTGCACTGGTCGCAGTGCGCCAGCTGGGCGTTATCGGGATCGTTCACGTCGGGAACGCACACCGGGCTGGGCTTGGTGCAGATTTGACAGGAGGCGCCGCAGTGCCGATTGACCAGGCACGGCGCACACACTGCGGCCTCGTTGCAGAAGTGGTCAGACTCACAGCCGGCGCCCTTACCACCGGCCGGAGGCGGCTCCTGACCCCAGTCGGCGTTTTCACGCGGGCACTGCAAGCAGCGGTCGAGGTCATAGTTATTCGGCGGTGGTCTCGTCGGTGTGAACTGATATGCCGGTCGGCCCCACGAGGTCTGATAGAACTGCGCCGGCTCGGTGTAGGTGAGCTGAAACTTCGGGTTCAGCTTGGTCTGGTTGGTGTTGTTGGGCTCGTCGACGTCCTGAAAGGGTTCGCCAGAGCTGAAGTAGATCGCGAACTCCAGGATGGCTGCAGTGACCACCTGAGCATGGACGATCTCGATGGGATACAGACCAGACTTGGGAAACGTGACCTGATTGGTCAAGCGGAACTTGGCCGAGCCAGCGTCGAGACCGTGGCTTAAGATCAGCCACTTCTTGAAGGGGTTTAGCGGATCTTTGGTCTTGCTGAAAACGTTTACCGCTACCCGGTCGTCGACGAAGAAGCCAAAGTGCATGATCGCGCCGACCCACTCGGGCGGAACGTACAGATAGCCGCGAAATCGGGTCCCAAATCCGTCGGACAGAGTCGCCATGCCGCTACCGGGGAACGGGCAGCCGTTCATATTGCCGCAGTCTGTCGAAGGGTAGTCGCCCTGCGAGTTCTCGCCAGAGAGGTCGATGTTGTTGGCAAGGTCGAAGACGGTGCGCAGCGTCTGATCGGTGCGCTGGCCATCAAGCGAAGTGTTGCCCGTCTTGTAATCCAGGAAGTTATTGACCGAGTCGGCAAACGCCTGCTTGGTATCGGTAGCTGGCCAGTTCGCAGGCTGCTGGGCGAAGTGGCTGTTGGGATTGCTGCTGGCGCGGAATGCGGCGCATATTCCCGTCCCGGGCACCTTCGAGAAATCCACTGCCACGATCGGCGGCGTCGCGTCCACCGGATCGCCGTCAATGGGTATGGGGTCCAGGCACTGCTTGGTGCGATCGAATGGATCACATGCCGCCAGAGCTGGGCGGATGTGGACTAACTGAGCCAGAACGCCGACAGCGACGAGCAGGCGGAGGAGCTGGGCTTGGCGACGATGGCGGTGGATGTTCACGACGACCACATTCCCATCAGCAGAATCTACAGAAACCATAGCAGTGACGATCGCTGATGGTCAATTCTGCGGCGAGGCAGGCCCAGGCAACTGGGGCGTAACTTTAGAGCTTGGCAGACGGCGAGACGGTCACTTCTTGCCGAAGTTTTTCATCACCTTCACGTTGTCGGAGCCGTCGATGTAGCGGAACCCATTCTTCAGCAGATAGGTCCGTCCATCGTCAAAGGTGATCTGGATGTCGGCCTCGGTGTTGCGGTCGCCGGCCGGCGAGGTGACCTTGATGCGGTTGGTGTTCTCGATGACCACGTTGGTGGCGGCGCGGCGGCCGAACGTCACCGAGACCCCCTTGCCGGTGGGAATGTTGCGGCCGTGAATCAGGATCTCTTCGCCGCCAGCGAAGGTGCCCTGCGGCGGCTCCAGCTCGCTGATTCGCGTCTCATCCGAGCACTGACCGGCCGCCATGCACAGCACCAGGCCGACGCTCCCCAATAATCTACGCATGCATATCTCCTTACAGTGTAGTGACGGTATCAGAGGTTCACCAACAGCGCCAGCAACGAAGAAACTACCGTCGACCACGGCAAAATCGCAAAAAACTCGTGCGATTAGCCGGAGATCTCGCTTGTCGGGCTATGGCGCTGTGATGTAGCTCAAGCCGATCGCTGTAGTCAGCGGTGAGATGTCGGCCCGATCGCTCAATCGACCGGGCATTCAGCAGGTTGTGAGTCAATCAGCCCGCGCGCGCCTTTTCCCGCAGCGTATCGATGGTGACCGTCGGCAGCGGACGCCAGGGCTCGCCCATGTCGAGCAGCTGGCCCGAGCAGGGATCCACCGGGAGGTTCCTCTCCATGGGGTAGTAGCGGTTGTGGTCGCCGATGAGGCGGTTCAGCTCCTCAAGCCTGCGCGCCACCTCGATCGGGATCGTCGGACCGCTCACGGCTCCCGCCTTGACCAGGCTGTTGATCAGCAGGCTCTCAAGATCCTCGATCCGTCGGAGCCGCACGGCAAAGGCGGGCGGACCACTGACCATCGCGGCGATGCGCTGCTCGACGCTGATCGTGAAGTTGCGCAGCGGCGCGGCCGTCGCCTCGAACCCCGGCGCGACGCGCGTCGGAGCAGGGCGCGGAGGCAGCTCGCGGGACAGCGCCGCTACGTCGAGCGCCTCGGTGGTCACGGACCTTCGCGACTCGGGGAAGTGCCGATCCAGCGCCGACTCAAGGCGCGAGATGAACGAGCCAAACTGCAAGCGCAGGGCAACCTGCCGCTTGGGCTCGTCGATGAGCGGCTGGATGCGCCTCCGATAATCGGCCCCGCTCTCCCCCGGCCGGGGGTCGAGCTCCATCACCTCGCCGAGCACGCTCACCCGCGCCGAGGCTGCGCCGCGGGGGTGCTCCGTGTCCACCGCGACCTCGACGACCAGCCGCATGCCCGCCTCCTCGTGCTCCACGCTGAGCCGCAGCTCTTGCGCGCCGCTGCCGAAGATGGCGGTGTGCTCCGAGAGCGCAAGCAGCAGCTGCGGCAGGTCGGCCGGCTCGCCGCGCGGGTCGTGGAATACCGTTTCACCGTCGACGACCAGGGAGCGCGCGTTGTCGATGCCAAGGTCGTCGAGCACGCGCCGGAAGTCGTAGACGATGGTCACCGCCTCGACCCGGTTCCGCTCTCGATCCGTCCGCAGGTCCACAGAGGTCCAGAGCGCTTGCAGCTTGTCCCATGCCGTCGGAGATCTCTCGAGGGCATCGGCTGGCAGGTAGAGGTCGAGCCGAGAAACGAACCGCATCGGGGGATGATTGTACAAGCTCAGCAGCCAACCCTAGAAGCCGCCGCTCGCGCCTCTTGCACCGCAGTCGACCAGCGCGCAGGCGCGACTGCCAGCGGACCTTTTTTATGCTATGTCGCACGGGGTGAATACGCTTCACGTCTTGGCGCTGCCGGGGGCGCACCCGGGGGGCCTGCTGGCGGGACGGCCAGAGGAGTCGCCGGCCGGCTCCACGGAGCTGGCGGCGGCGCCGACGGTGCTGACGCTGCCGGGGCTCATCGAGCGGGCTCTGCGCGACGCGGAGCTCGGCGGCCGGCGGTCCGCGGTGGGGCCGCTCGGCGAGGTGCTGCTCCTCGACACGGTGGCGGCGGACGCGGCGGGGCCGCTGGGGATGCTGCACGGCGTCGCTGGTCTTCGCCGGGCGCTGGCGCGGACGTTCGTCGCCCTGGGCTGCGCGGACCTGGGCCCGCAGACGCTGCCACGGCTGGCAGAGCGGCTGGCGCGGGCCGAGCCGGGCAGCGAGCTGGCGGCGCGCGTCGCCGAGCTCGGCCGACTTTACCAGCGCTACCGCGGGCTGCTCGGGCCGCACCGTCTCGACACCGCGCTGGCCTGGGCGCAGGGCATCCGCGGCCTTACCCAGGGCAAGCTGCGGCTGCCGCTCGTCGCTGAAGCCCATGAGATGGTCGTGCATGGGCTGCACCGCCTGCCGCCCTGGGATGCGCAGCCGACGCCGCACGGCCTGATGCAGGGGCTGGCCGGGCTGGCGGGGCTGGCGAGCCCCCAGAAGCAGGCGCGGCTGGTGCGGGTCGTGCTGCCGGCGCTCGACAGCGGGTCGGGCGGGCAGGCGGAGCGGCCGGCGCTGGATCAGGCGCTGCGACCGCTGCTCGACGCGCTCTATGAGCGGCACGCCCAGAGCATCGAGGTCGCGTGGGCGCCGCTGGGGCCGCACCTGGCGCCGGCGGTGGCGGAGCTGCCGTGGGGGCGCTTTCTGCGCGGGCTGTTTCAGTCGGCGCGCGCGACGCCGCTGGTGCAGCCGGCCGAGGTTGCGGACGAGCAGCTGCGCCTGCTCTGCCTGCCCAGTCCCGCGGCCGAGGCGCGCCAGGTTGCGCGCACCATCCGCGACCTGCTCGCAGGCGGCGCGGCGCCGGCCGAGATCGCTGTGATTGCCGAGACTTCCGGCCGGCGGGCAAGGCTGGTGCAGGAGCTCCTGCGCTACGAAGTGCCGGTGCATCTGCCGTCGCCCATCTTGCAGCCGACCGGCCTGACGCTGGGCCAGGATGCGCCGGCGCTGCCGCCGCCGCTGGCGCTGGTGCTGAGCATCTACGAGCTGCTGGGCGACGGGGCTGGGTCTGGACAGGCCCTGCCGCGCGAGGGGCTGATTCAGCTGTTGACCACCCGCTACCTGCGCTGGCCGGTGCTGAGCGATGGGTCCGATGCCGCGCCGGTGCGGCCGTGGCAGGTGGCGCGCGCCCTGCGCGGGGCCGGCGTGCGCGACCTGGGCCTGCTGGCGGGCGGCGAGAGCAGTGCCGAGCTGCACCGACGTGTCGACGAGTGGCTGCGCCAGCAGCGGCCGCGCGGACGCCGTCCGGCAAAGCCGGAAAGCGGGCCAGAAAGCGACACAAAAAGCGACACAGAGCCGGCGCTGCTGCGCCATCTTGAGACCATCCTGAGTGAGCTGCGCCAGCTGCCGGCCATGGCCTCGCTGACGCAGCATGGGGTCGCCCTGCGCCGGCTGAGCGAGCGCCTGCAGCTGCGGGCGCGGGCAGCGGGGCCGGGCCGCGACCGGGGCATGACCTGGCTCGGCCGCTCGCGGCTGGCCGGTGCCGCGGGCGAATTTGGCGACAGCGACGGTGAAGAGGCGCTGCTGGCCGCGGAGCTGCGGGCGCTGGCCCGCGATCAGGCGGCCGTGGCCCTGCTGGAGCAGGTGCTCGATGAGCTGCCGCGGCGAGCCCAGCAGCTGCGCCTGGCCGACGAGCCGCTGTCGCGAACCCGCTTTGCGGCGCTGGTGCAGCGGGCGCTGGCGGGGCTCCTGCCGCCGACTGCGCTCGGGGGGCCGGGGCTGGGGGTCGAGGTGGCGGCGCTGGCGCAGCTTCAGCCGCGGCGCTGGCGGCACCTGTTCGTCACGGGAATGCTCGACGGTGAGCTGCCGGCGCCGGCGGCCGAAGATCCGCTGCTCGACGACGATGAGCGGCGGCTGTGCAACCGCCTGCTCGATGCGCCGGTGTGGCCGCTCGCGGGTCAGGCCAGCCAGCGCGCCGCGCTGCTCTTTGCCGAGGCCCTGGCGCACGCCGATGCCGCGCACCTGAGCTGGCCGGCTGCCGATGAAGAGGGGCGGCCGCTGCTGCGCTCGCCGTTTGTCGAGACCGTGCTTCACGCCGCCTGCCGGGCTGAGCCGACGCCCATTTCCGAGGCGCTGGTGCCCGCCGCCGCCGATGCCCGCCACCCCGTCGAGCTGTGGACGCGCCTGGGCCAGACCCAGACCGTCCCGGGCCAGCAGGCGCTCGGGGCGGCGCTGGCGGCCCGCGACCGGCGGCGGGCCAGCCGGCTCTCTGCGCGCATCGAGCTTGAGGCGTCGCGGGCGGCGTGGTTTGCCGCCTTTGCGGCCGGGCGGGTCGATTTCCAGCCTGGGCCGCGCAGCGGTCAGCTCTCGGATCCGGCGCTCATTGCGGCGCTGGCGCCGCGGCTGCCGGGAAGCCGCGATCGACCGCTGTCAGCCTCGGCGCTGGAGGACTACGCGCGCTGCCCGTTCCGCTTTTTCGTGTATCGCGTGCTTCAGGCCGCGCCGATTCCCGAGGGTGGCGACGACATCGATCCGCTGGCGCGCGGAAACCTGTACCACAAGGTGCTGGAGACCTTTTTCGCCCAGCGCCGCGACTGCGGCCGGCTGCCGCTGCGGGCTGACCAGGATGATCGGGCGGCGCTGGAGTGGGCGCTCGACAAGTCGCTTGAGGAGTTTGCCGATGCCGAGCGCAGCGGCCACCCGGCGCTGTTTCAGGTGCGCCTGCGCCGCCTGCGCGCGGAGCTCTGGCAGCTGGTCGTGCGCGAAGCGCAGTCGCCGATCGACTCGGTCTGTCAGCCGGCGCTGCTGGAGCACAAGTTCGGCCCGCTGGCGATCACCGCTGCCGCGGCCGCTGCCGAGGACAGCGAAGACAGCGCCCTGCACATCGGCGGCATCATCGATCGCATCGATGTGGGTCCCGGCCGGGCGCTGGTGCTCGACTACAAGACCGGACGCCTCAAGCGCTACCAGGACTACCTGCGCAGCGAGCTGCTCGTGACCTCGTTCCAGCTGCCTCTTTACGCGGCGGCGGCGCAGGCCGATCCCGCGGTGCGGGCGGCGGCGGGTGCAGCGGGGCCGCCGATGGTGAGCGCCCGCTACTATGCGGTGCGGCAGGCGCAGGTCACCGAAGCGCTGGACGACCCCGCGCTCATTGCGCTGGATCCCGCGACCCGCCAGGCGGCCGGCGAGCACAATGTCGCCGAGGCCGCCTACCACCTGTGGCGCAAGCTGCGCGGCGGCGATTTTCGCGTCGCGCCGCGCACTTGCGACGGCTGCGGCCTCGAATCGGTGTGCCGGATCTCGGTGCCCTCGGTCCTGGGCGAGCCGGGCGACGATGATGACGAGAGCGCCGGCAGCTCCGCGGCGAGCCGGCCGAGCGCCGAGTCCGCATCCGAAAAAAAAGTCGGCTAGCTCGGGGTCTTTGTTGGCAAACCTCGGCCGCCCTGCGGACATCGCCTCGCGATTGAGAGAGCGCGTGCGCAGATGCGATAACATCGACCCATGCGAACGACGACCTGTGCAGCGCCTTTTCTCGTCGCGGCAGTGGTGCTGGCCGCGTGTAGCGGCAGCCCCGACAGCTCCGCCGCCGATCTGTCTCCGTTTCCCGCCGACGCGATCCATCTGCGCATCGGCCCGATCACGATCCCGCCCGCCACTGAAAAGACGCTGTGCGTCACCGCATATCTGCCCACAACCGTGCCCATCGATGTCGTGCAGATCGACACGCGCCAGACCTTCACCCACCACGTCATCTTCTACCGCGAGAGCCCGGATGCCACCGCAGAGCCGGTGCCGTTTGACTGCCCGCCGCTCGACATCCTGAGCGCGAGTCGGGCGCCGCTGTTCATCGGCGAGACGCCCAACGAGTCGATGAAGCTGCCGCCGAATGTCGCCTACCACCTGATGCCCGGCGCTCCCTACCGCATCGAGGGGCACTTCTTGAACGCCGCGCTCACCGACGTGCAGGCCGATGCCGAGATCATCCTGACGCCGGCGCGGCCGGGAAGCGCCACGCAGGAGGCGGACATGATCTTCCTGTCGGCCGTAAACCAGCTCGACAAGAAGTACGACGGCGCCGAGAAGGGGCTGCCGCCCATGACCGAGCTCACGATCGATCCCGCCTTTTGGGGCATGCCCGATGACATGCTGGGCAGCAAGTTCTTCGCCTTGACCTCGCACCAGCACCGCCTGGGCACGGACTTCGTCATCACCAAGTCGACCGCGCCCACGGATCCCGGCGTGCAGCTGTTCGAGACCATGAACTGGTCGCACCCGCCGCTGCTCCGCTATCCCGATGATGCGCCGCTGACGTTCAAGCAGGGCGAGGGCTTCCGCTGGGTCTGCTCGTACAACAACACTACGACCGACTACATCCGCTTTGGTCAGTCGGCGCTGAAAAACGAGATGTGCATCCTGTGGGCCTACTACTACCCCTCCCAGGGCTTCCGCGTGATCTTCCTTTAGACGCGCTCCCTCTCTCGCAAGCGCCCTTGCGGGAGAGGGATTTCGGAGGCTTCAACTCAGCAGAACTCTGGGAAAGGGACTACACGGCGGCGATCGGGGTGGGGGTGATGCTGAGGTGCTTGCGCAGGAAGGCGAGCATGCGCTCCCAGGCGAGGCGGGCCGACTCGGCGTGGTAGGCCTCGGGATCCGTGTCGCGCATGAAGCCGTGGCCGCCTTCGTAAAAGAAGATCTGGATGTTCACGCCCGCGGCGACGGCGGCCGCAGTTGCGGCCTGCACCTTGTCTTTGGTGATGTGCGGATCGCTGGTCGAAAAGTGGCCCTGGATCGGCACCTGCGACGCCTGCGCCCGCGACCAGTCCTGAAATTGCGGCAGCGGCAGGCCGTAAAACGGCACGCTCGCGCTCAGCCCATCGACGTTGCAGGCCGCAGCCAGCGCCATGCCGCCGCCCAGGCAGAAGCCGGTGATGCCGACCTTGCTGTTGCCGCGCGAGTGGCTGGCCAGCAGCTTCACCGCACCGGCGATGATCTCCAGGGCCTCTGCGGTCTTCATCTGCTTGACCAGCTCCATCGCCGGCCCCAGGGTCTCGGCGGTCTTGCCGCCGAAAAGATCCACCGCCAGCGTCAGAAATCCTAGGCTCGCGAAGCGCTCGGCCAGCGCCTCGATGTGCGTGTTCAGCCCAAACGCCTCGTGCACGAGGATCAGCGCCGGTGAGCGGCTGACATCATTGCCCGCTGGGATCGCCAGCCTCCCGCTCACCTCTGCACCGTTTGCTGCTGCGAATACCACCTGCTCAGTCATGGCTGCCTCCCGCCGTGATTTTACGGATCCGGGAGGCCCCGGTCTGTAGTTTTCTAGGGGCGGGCGCTGGCCAGGGTGCGTTCAGCTTGCGCCTTGACGCTGCGCAACAGCACAAGCTGCAAGCCCAGGGTTACCCCGTGCTCGAACAGGGGCTCCAGCTTGTAGAGCTGGCGCAGCCCCAGGCTGGCGCGATCCAGCGACTGCTGCGTGCGCAGCACCAGGCGCGTCTGCGCGGTCATGCCGCGGCCATGGATCGGCGCCATGTCCCAGCGCTGCCGCGAGTCCTTGAGATCGCCGTCGTAGCCGAGCATGTCGACGCTCGACGGCGTGGCGCGGATGCCGTAGCGCGTCTCAAACGAGATGAGCGGCAGCGACAGCTGCAGCGATACCGTGGGCACGCCATCGACCGGCGCCATCTCGCTGCTGCTGCTGATGGTGGGCACGAACTCGGAGTAGCGCGCCGCATCGCGAGCGGTCTCCACCAGCCCGGCCGGCGACGCGACGCTGCGATCGATCAGCGTCATCTCGGCCAGGTGCCCGGCGCGCGACCGGAACAGCGCCACCACCCCGCGATCGAGCAGGAACTCATAGCTGGCGCCGCCCGCCGCCGGCAGGTTGACGCCGCGCCTTTCGGCCAGCTGCTCGGCGCGCCCCTTCACGCTGAGCGTGGAGGTCATCTGCGTCATCAGCGCCAGACCGTGCTCCAGCGACGGCACGCGCCGCAGGAGCTTGGTCACCAGATCAATCGAGTGCTGGAGCCCGATGTAGCCGTACGTGACCAGCACCGTGGCGCCGTTTGCTCCGCCGGTGCCGTAAAACTCGAAGCGGAAGTGGCGGTTGCGGTTGGGATCGGGATCGAAGATCTCGACGGGAGCGGCATCCCCGCGCTCGCTGCGGGGCAGCGCCTGATAGCGGTGGCGGCCGCCGAACGAGAACAGCGTGTAGGAAAAATCATACGAGTGGTCAAACGTGCCATCGGGGTTGCGCGTGACCTGCGAGAAGCTGAGGTTGCGCACGAACTCGGGATAGCGCTCGACGTTGAGCACCACATCGCGCACCGTCTCGGGCGGCGCTGCGACCAGCGTCACCACCGTCAGCTGCCGCAGCTCGCCAGTGGGCTGCGACTCGACCAGCACCAGATCCGTGGTGCGCAGGAGCGGCGCCAGCGCCCGCAGCCGCGCCGGCGGCAAGAGCACCAGCGACGAGCCTTCAGCGGCAGCGGCGGCAGGCTCGGAGCCGGGCAGCGCCAGCGCCGCCTGCGGCCCCAGCAGGCCCAGCAGCAGGGCGATCAGCGGCAGCAGGCGCATGTTATGCACTTTGGCCATCGCGCTTGGCGCACACAAGGTTCACAAAGGTCTGCACGGTGAAAAGTCCCAGGATCTGCACCGGCCGCAGCCCCGGCTGGATGCGCTCCGCAGACTCGGGCATGAGCAGCCGCAGCCGCGCCAGCCCGGCCGGCGAGACCGTGCCCCCCGGCGCGAACTCGTCTTCGCTCATGTCGCCGCGGGCCGCCCGCTCCATCTCTCCGCGCGTGATCTGAATACCAAAGGCTCGCTCAAGCTCGAACACGATGTCCAGAAAATCGAGCGACTCCGCGCCCAGATCCGCCATCAGGCTCGACGTCAGCTGCACGCGCCCCGGGTCGCACCCGAGCGACGCCGCCACGATTGCAGAGACCCGCGCTGCGACATCGGCAGCCGGGGTCGCTTCAGAGGAAAGGGTCGTCGCTTGGTTCATGAGCTTCCTGTTTACGCCGCTTAATCAAACCAGTCGACCACGCGCTCGGTCGACTTTCGGCCGGGACTTTCCGGCACTGCCGCGGGGTAGCCTAGCGCAACTGCCCCAACCATGCGCCAGGGCGAATTGATCTGTAGATGCCGGCAGATCTGTTCGCGCGCCACCATGGGACCGGCCATCCAGCAAGCGCCAAGCCCCTCTGCCGTCGCCTGCGCGAGCAGCAGCATCGTCGCCGCGCTGGTCGAGCACAGCTCGGCCTGCATGGCGCTGGCGGTGGGAAACTGCTCGGGATCGCCGCCGCCCGACAGGATCAGGTTCTTCAGCAGATCCGGATGCTCGCGATACTGCGGCACGATGATCGCCGCCGCCCGCTCCAGCGGCTCGTGAAAAAAGTCGCTGTAGCGCGCAAAGTCCTCGGCGTGATGGCCGCGCTCGATCACGAGGCGCATCGCTTCGGCCTGCTCGCGCACCAGCGCCGCCAGCTCCCTCTTGCGCCCACCCGTGACCACCGCGAAGCGCCACGGCTGGCGGTTGCTGCTCGACGGCGCACTCGTCGCCGCTGCAATCAGGCGCTCCAGCACGGGCCGCGGCACCTCCTTGTTAGAGAACGTGCGAACGCTGCGCCGCGACTGCAAGAAGCTCAGGCACTCTTCGCCGGTCATTCGAGCTTGTACCCTCCATCGACGTTCCACACCTGCCCGGTCACGTAGCTGGCGTCGTCGCTGGCCAGAAACGCGATCACGCGCGCCACCTCTGCGGGCTGACCGGGGCGGCGCATGAGGATCCGGCGCGCCACCTCTTCGGGAGCCAGCGCCCGCACCTCTGCCGACATGTCCGTCTCGATGATGCCCGGCGCCACGGCGTTTACGCGCACTCCGCGCGGCGCCAGCTCCACGGCCAGCGCCCGCGTAAAAGACTCGACCGCGCCCTTGCTGGCGGCGTAGTTGCTCTGCCCGCGCCCCGGGCGCTGCGCTGCCACCGACGACAGATTCACGATGCTGCCGCCGCGCTGGCGGATCATGCGGCGGCTCGCCTCGCGGCAGCAGGCCACCACCCCGTCCACGTTCACCGCCAGCACCTTGGCAAAGTCCTGCGGCTCGCTGGCCCCGAGCAGCGTGTCGAAGATGATCCCGGCGTTGCACACCAGCACACGCAGCGGCAGCGCCTCGAACTGGTGCTCGATCTCGTGAAACAGCCGCGTCACCTGCTCGGGCTGCGACACATCGGCCGCAAACGCCTGCGCCGCGCCGCCTGCGGCGATGATCTGCTCGCACACCGCGGCCGCCGCCGCCGCATCCCGGCGGTAGTTGATGGCCACCGCAAAGCCGCGCCGCCCAAGCTCCAGCGCCGTCGCTGCGCCAATGCCGCGGCTCGCTCCGGTGACCAGCGCGATGCCTGCCTCAGCCATGAGATGCTCCTTCGATTTCGATGCCCACTGCGCCGCCAAATCCCCGCGCCCCGGCCGAAAGGGCCAGCGCCGCCCGCGCCGCGGTTGCCATCGCCCCGGTGGCCAGCCGCACAGCGCCTGCGGCCCTGCCCGCAGCGAGCCCTGCCACCGGCGGCAGCTGCCCGGCGCGCAGCGCTGTGGCCAGGGCAATGGCCTGCACCAGCGGCGCCGCCGCGCCCACCTGACCCAGGCTGCCCAGCGTCGCGGTGAGCCGCGCATCGGCGGTCAGAATCTCTGCCGACTCCAGCGCCGCCAGCTCCGCCCGATCCGCCGCGCTCACCGCTTGCGCCGCCCCATCCACCACCGAGACCGGCCCGGTCAGCACCAGCTGCGCCAGCCGCGCCAGCGTCCTGCCTGCGGGGCCCTGCTGCCCGCCTGCGCCCGCATCCGCTCCATCGGCGGCGCGCACATAAGCCAGCGGAGCCATGGGCCAGTCCTCGCGCACCAGCACGAGCGCTGCCGCCGCCTCGCCGGGCACCGCGCCGGCCGCCTCTGGATCATAAGGAGCGCGCAGCTCCTCGACCGTGCGCGCTGCGGTCAGCGCCCCGCGCAGGCCCTGCTCGATCAGCACCTCGGGCGCCAGCAGCGAGTCATAGGCCACGCACAGCGCCGCATCCACGGCCCCCGCAGCCAGCGCTGCCGTGGCACTGGCCAGCGCCTGCGCGCCGGCATTGGGCCCCGACAGCGTGACCCCTTCGCCGCGCGCCAGCACCTCTTCGGCGCAAAGAGCGTGCGCATTGTTCGACAGCTGCTGGAGCATGAAGAACGGATGCAGGTGGCGCAGCCCGCGCTCCCAGCTGGCCTCAAGGTCGCTGCGCTGCTCTGCCATCGCCACCATCAGCTCGTCCCACGGCGCGCGCAGCCCGCCATAGCCGAAAAAGAGCCCCAGCCGCTCGGGCGCAAGCGTCGCCAGCTGCGGCACCCGCAGCCGCGCCTGCGCCAGTGCCGCCACGCCCACCTCCACCGCATACAGCCCCATGCGCGGCAGAAACTTGCGCCGCCGCGACGCCAGGGGCGGCACCGGAATCGCCGCCGCCAGCGAGCACGGGTAGCTGCTCGCATCGTACATGGGGCAGGGGGATGCGGCGCGCTCCCCGGCCAGCAGGCGGGCAAGCAGCACCTCGGGCTCGCTGCCGAGCGGCGTGCGCAGCGCCCAGCCGTGGATCGCAGCTCGCGCAAGCGGGCTCATGGGCGCGGCCTCCCGATCGCCAGGCAGGCGTTCTGGCCGCCGAAGCCGAACGAGTTTGACAGCGCGACCTCGATCCGCGCCGGCTGCGGCCCTGGTCCCAGCACCCGGATCGGACAGTCGGGATCCGGCTCGCGATGGTGCGCGGTGCCGGGCAGAAGATCGTCCGTAAACGCGAGCAGGCAGGCTGCCAGCTCCAGCGCCCCGGCCGCGGCCATGAGGTGCCCGACCGCGCCCTTGATCGAGCTCACCGGCAGCTCCGGCGTCCGGTCGCCAAACACTGCGGCAATGGCGTGCGCCTCGGCCGGATCGTTGAGCGGCGTGCCGGTGCCGTGCGCATTGATGTAGCCGACCGCATCGCCATCGGGTGAAACGCCGGCCCGCCGCAGCGCCTGCTGCATCGCCCGCGCCGCCTGGCTGCCATCGGGGCGCGGTGCGGTGACGCGATAGCCATCCTGCGTGCTGCCCCAGCCGAGCACGCGGGCATAGACGCGCGCCCCGCGAGCCGCTGCCCGCTCCGCCGCTTCCAGCACGAACAGCGCCGCCCCTTCGCCGATCACCAGCCCATCGCGGCGGCGGTCAAACGGCCGGCAGGCATCGGCCGCAGCGCGCGGCGAGGGCGCCCCCAGCCGCGCCATCCCGCCCAGACCCAGCGGGTTCACCATCGAGTCGGCGCCGCCGCACAGCACCACTTGCGCATGGCCGCGCCGGATGAGCGCCGCCGCATCGGCAATGGCCAGCGCCCCGGCCGCGCACGCCGACACATTGACCACCGCCGCTGCCTGCAGCCCGAGCAGCCGCCGCACCACGCTGGCGCCCAGATCCACCGGCGCGCGCAGGCGCACCAGCGGCTCGCCGCGATCGCGGTCGAAGTCGAGCGGGCCGCCCCCCTGGGCATCGAGCAGGTCCGTGAGATCGTCGAGCAGGCCGAGCTCCAGCCCCAGCCCGAGATAGCTCGGCGCCCTTCGCTCCGCCTCGCCGCAGCCGGCATCGCGCCACGCCTCCAGCGCCGCCAGCGTCGCGAACACCACCTTGCGGTCGGCCAGGGCGCCGGCGTGGTCGGCCTGATACAGGGCCGCCTGGCTGCGCTCATCCAGGATGATGCCCAGCCGGGTCTGGCACAGCTGCATGAGCGGCAGCGCGCACGGGGCGCAGGTGCGAAACGGCAGCGGCACCTCGCCGGCCACCTGCACCGGCAAGGCGCTGGCATCGAAGTGGCGGATCGGCCCGACGGCGCACCCGCCTGCCCGCAGGCCCGCGAAAAATGGGGCGAGGCCGATGCCAAAAGGCGACACCACGCCCACGCCGGTGATGACCACCTCGCTCACGCTCGCCTCCGCACCGCGACCACGCCCAGCTCGCCATCGAGCCCGATGCTGAGGATCGCCGCCTGCCGCAGCCCGCCATGGGCCGGGTGCGCAAACAGCTCGATCGCCTGGCCCAGCGCCAGCGCCGGCGCCGCGGCCAGCGTCTCCCCCGGAGCGTCGCGCTCGATGCAGGCGATCCGGGGCAGCGCCCGATGCAGCTCGGCAGCCAGAAAGTCGCGCAGCTGCGGCACGGCCGCGCTCAGGACCACGGCCTCGCTGGCGGCCAGGACCGCTGTGGCCAGCGCGGCCTGCAGCGCGCTGCGCAGCGGCAGGGGATCCAGGCTGGCGATGAGGGCCGAGTCTGGCTGCGGCCCCTCGTGCTCGCCGGGCAGCACCGCGCAGGCGACAAGCTCGACCTCTGCGGCCGCCGCTTCAGCGGCCAGCGCCACGGCCGCCGCGCCCTCATCCGGCACCAGCCCCGCGCCGAGCGCCCCTGCCCGCCGCAGCTCGGCCAGCGTCACCGGATGCAAGGCCGAGTCCGCGCCCCCGGCCACGGCCCGCGGGCACTGCCCCTCGATGATCGCCCACGCCGCCGCAGCCAGCGCCGCCACCGTGCCGGCGCCGCGCGAAAAAAAGGCGCCGCTCGGTCCGCCCAGCCCGCACTGGATCGCGCCGTGGCAGAGCGTGAAGTTGTTCATCAGCTGAAACGCGAGCAGCGGGTTTGCCGCGCCGAGCCCGCGCTCGCCAAAGCGCCGCAGCGAAAAGCGGCCGTCCGCAGTGCTGCCGGCCAGGAGCGCGGTGAGCTCGGCCAGCTCCGCGCCCGAGCCGCCCACGCCCAAAAATGCGCCGGTGGTCTCGCGCCCATCTGTCCAGCCGGCGGCGCTGAGCGCCCCTTGAATCACCGCTGCGGCCAGGCGCGCGGCGTGCGACATCTGCTTGCGCTGCCGCCTCTGCGCATCGTCCTCGGCAGCTGCCAGGGCGGCGCTCACCGCGGCCCGCCCCGCGAGGCGCCGGGCACCGGCTATGGGCAGCGTCCGCGGCAGCTCCAGCTGCGCGCTCAGAGGCACCGCTGCACCACCAGCGAGCAGTTGGCGCCGCCAAAGGCAAAGGCATTGACCAGCGCGCGCTCCACGGGGCGCTGGCTGGTCTTGAGCAGATGCGGCAGGTCGCAGCGCGGATCGGGCTCGCGCAGGCCGGCGGTGGGCAGGCAGGTGCCGCTGCGCACCGCTTCGTATGCACAGGCCAGCCCCAGGGCACCGGCGCCCGCCACCCAGTGGCCGAGCGCGCCCTTGACCGAGCTCACCGCGGCCCGCTCCAGCGAGCTGCCGAGCACGCGGCGCAGGGCCAGCGCCTCCACGGCGTCGTTGAGCGGGGTCGAGGTGCCGTGCGCCTGGATGTAGTCCACGCTCTGCGCCCCCGCCTCCAGCAGCGCCGCGCGCATGGCCCGCTCGGCACCGGCGCCGTCGGGATCCGGGGCGGTCAGGTGGTGGGCGTCCAGGCTGCGGCCGGCGCCGACCAGCGCGATGCGGTCCGGGCCAGGCTCGCGGCTGAGCACAAACGCCGCGGCGCCTTCGCCGACGACAAAGCCGTCGCGGCGGAGGTCAAATGGGCAGGACTCGCCGCGCAGGGACAGCGCCCCCAGCTTGCCAAAGCCCGCGAGCATCAGCGGCTCGATATCGGCGCCCACGCCGCCGCACAGGGCGACATCGCAGCGCCCCAGGCGCACCGCGCGCACGGCCTCGGCAATGGCAGCGGCGCTGGAGGCGCAGGCGAGCGAAAACGTCTGCACCGGGCCGCCGGCTCCGTACGCAGCTGCGACCGCCTGCGCCACCGCGGCCGGCGACATGAGCAGCGAAAATGCGGGCTGCCCCTGGGCAAAAGCGGCGCCTGCCCGGCCAAAGCGCACATGGTCAAAGGCGGTGCTGCCTTCGGATTTTGCCGCCTGGCAGAGCTCCAGCACCGTGCGCATCGGCGCGCGCCCCGACTCGGCGCCGATGAAGACGCCCAGCCGCTCGGGTGGGACGCAGCGGAGGTCCAGGTCTGCGGCGTGCAGCGCCTCGGCCATGGCCGGCAGCAGCAGGGACAGGCGGCGATCGCCGCCCCGATCTGCATCCGCGACCTCGAAGTCGATGGCTGCGGCAACGGTGCAGGGGTAGCCGGTGGCGTCGAAGCTGCGGATCCTGGCGATGGCGCTCTTGCCCGCGCTGAGCGCAGCCAGCGTCTCGGGCCACCTGCGGCCGAGCGGCGTCTGCGCCCCGACGCCGCGGATGTACACGGGGGCGGCGCTCATGAGCCATCGCCCGGTCCATCCGGCGCCGCATCTTCAGAAGGCGGCTCGGTCTGCCCGTGCAGCCACAGGTTCAGGTACTCGCGGCGGCGGGCCAGCAGCCGGGGGTTGTCGACGCGCGCAAAGGCGAACATGAGCTCCGCTTCGGCGTACATGCATGGACGGTCGCGGCCGCCCTCGCTCACCTGCGCGGTGCCGCGGATGCGCCCGCCGTCCTCGCTCCACGCCAGCGTCTCGGCCAGGAGCTCCAGCCGATCGCCGGGCCGGGCCATGCGGCGAAACTTGGCGCGGTCGATGCCGACCAGCAGCGCGTGCAGGTTGTGGTGGCCGCGCTGCCGCCCCGTCGCCTCCAGCAGCACCCCGCCCAGCTGCGCCAGCGCCTCGACGATGAGCGCCCCGGGCAGGATCGGGTGGCCGGGGAAGTGGTGCTCGAAGGTGTCGTCCGAGAGCGCCACACACTTGACGCCGCGCGCCCGCTCGGGCGGGGACAGCTCGCTGATGCGGTCGAGGAGGATGTAGCGCATGCCGAGGCCGACGGGCGGGGTTGTACCAAAAAGTCGATATCGCCGCTACCATGTACGCAGCGGGCTCTTTTGCCCCCGCGTTCCCAGTGTCCCCAGAGAGGTTTTGGCATGAGCGTCCGGACCGTAGATGCGCGCGGCAAGTTCTGCCCGCTTCCCATCGTCTCGCTGGCCAAGGAGGCGCGGCAGGCCAGCAAGGGCGACGAGCTCATCGTGCTTTCCGACGACAACGCCTTTCCGCCGGATGTCACCAGCTGGTGTCAGAAGACCGGGAACAAGCTGATCTCTGTGGAACAGCTCGACGGCCACTTTCGCGCCACCATCCGCAAGGAGGTGTGACCATGAGCGCCGACAGTCCCGCAGAGCTGGGCCGGCAGCTGGCCGAGCTGCGCGAGCGGCTGAGCCAGGTCGAGTCCAAGGTCGGCAAGGGGCAGGTGGAGCGGCTGTCGCTGGTGGTCTTTTCCGGCTCGCTCGACCGCCAGATCGCCGCCTTCACCATCGCCACCGCCGCCGCCGCCTCGGGGATGGAGGTGGACATGTTCTTCACCTTCTGGGGCTTCTCGGCCCTGCGCGACCCGGGCAAGCGCGGCCAGGGCACGCCCAAGACCCTGCTGGCGCGCATGTTCGGCTGGATGCTGCCGCGCGGGAGCATCCAGCTGCCGCTGTCGCAGTTTCACATGGGCGGCCTCGGGCCCAGGCTCATCCGCAAGATCATGTCCGACAGCAAGTTCGCCTCGCTCGAAGAGCTGATGCAGGTCGCCGCCGAGCTGGAGGTGAACCTGTACGCCTGCGACATGTCCATGAACGTCATGGGCTTCTCCATGGAGGAGCTGGTCAGCTACCCCAAGCTCAGCCGCTGCGGCGCCGCCACCTTCATCGAGCGAGCCGCCGCCGGCAAGGTCACGATGTTCATTTAGAGCGGCTCAGGCCGGCCTGGCTTCAGCCTGCTGGGCGGGCGGCCGGGTTTGGTGCTACGTTTCGCGCCCTTGGTTACCGAGTGAGGGCCCCGGGCGATGAAGCTGCTGCTGGTCGAGGATGAAGGCAAGGTCGCGAGCCTGCTCCTGCGCGGGCTGGGGGAAGAGGGGCACGCGGTGGATGTCTGCGAGACGGCGGCGCTGGCGCTGGAGCAGGCGTGCCTGATTCCGTATGACGTGATCCTGCTCGACTGGATGCTGCCCGACCGCGATGGCGTGTCGCTGCTGCGCGACTGGCGGCGGCGGGGGCTCAAGACGCCGGTGCTGATGCTGACGGCGCGCGGCTCGACGGGGGAAAAGGTGGCGGGGCTGCGCGCGGGCGCCGACGACTACCTGGTCAAGCCCTTTGACTTCGAGGAGCTCCTGGCGCGGCTGGAGGCGCTGCACCGCCGCGGCGGCGATCACGAGACCACCACGCAGCTCGGGTCGCTGGCGCTGGATGCCCGCCGCCGGGTGCTGCGCCGCCACGAGTCCGAGGTGGCCCTGACGGCGCGCGAGTTCGGGCTGCTCACCGAGCTGGCCGGCCACCGCGGCGAGGTGCTGTCGCGCTCGCGCCTCATGTCCAAGGTCTGGGGGGCCGACTTCGACGGCGCCCCCAATGTCGTCGACGTGTACGTGGGCTACCTGCGCAGCAAGTTCGAGTCGCTGGGCGCGACCGAGGTCACGATCCGGGCGGTGCGCGGCATCGGCTTCCGGCTGGTCGTGGACAGCGAGCCGGCTGGCCCGGCGGGCCCGAGCGAG
>Ga0075163_10001440_pt1 | contig 32086 bp, 14 predicted proteins | sample JI1023141ADNA_FD_71478 | JGI IMG/M metagenome (GOLD analysis project Ga0075163, IMG submission 71478) | Wastewater effluent complex algal communities from Wisconsin, to seasonally profile nutrient transformation and Carbon sequestration -... | ecosystem: Engineered > WWTP > Effluent > Algae...
GTCGACGTCGCCCTCGACCAGGCGCTGGCTGTAGTTGCGCTCGTACCAGGAGCGGTACTCGCCGCTCTGGATGCGCTCCCACCAGACGCGGTTCTGCTGATACCAGGCCACGGTCTCGGCCAGGCCCGCCTCCAGGTTCACGGTGGGCGTGAAGCCCAGCTCCCCCTCGGCGCGGCGGCAGTCGATGGCGTAGCGGCGATCGTGTCCAGGCCGGTCGGCGACGTAGCGGATGAGCGACAGCGGCTTTCCGAGCAGGGACAGGATCGAGTGGACGATGTTCAGGTTCGTGCGCTCGCTGCGGCCGCCGAGGTTGTAGACCTGGCCGACCTTGCCGCGTCGCAGCACCGCGTCGAGCCCGGCGCAGTGGTCGCTGACGTGGATCCAGTCGCGCACGTTCTGACCGTCGCCGTAGACGGGCAGCGGCTTGTCCGACAGGGCATTCAGGATCATCAGCGGGATGAGCTTTTCGGGAAACTGATAGGGCCCGTAGTTATTGGAGCAGCGGGTGATGAGCGCCGGGAAGCCGTAGGTGTGCACGTAGCTCTGCACCAGGTGGTCGCTGGCTGCCTTGCTGGCCGAGTAGGGCGAGCGCGGATCCAGCGGGTGCTGCTCGGTAAACGCCGCATCGTCGGGGCCGAGCGAGCCGTAGACCTCGTCGGTCGAGACGTGCAGGAAGCGGGCGATGCCAGCGGCGCGGGCCGCTTCGAGCAGGGTGGCGGTGCCCACGACGTTGGTGGTGATGAAGGCCATGGGGCCAAGGATCGAGCGGTCAACGTGGCTCTCGGCGGCGAGGTGGGCGACGGCGTCGATCTTTTCATCGGCCATCAGGCGGTCGCAGAGCTCGCGGTCGCAGATGTCGCCGCGCACAAAGCGCACGCCGGCGTCGCCGACCAGTGCATCCAGGTTGTGAAGGTTGCCGGCGTAGGTCAGGGCATCGAGCACCACGACGCGGTCTTCAGGATGGTGCTGGCGCTGATAGCGAATCAGGTTGGCGCCAATAAAGCCGCAGCCTCCAGTGACGAGCAAGTTCATGCGGGCGGAGTGTATGGAAAAGTCCCCTGTTTGAGAACCTAATTGGTGAGCCGTTTTGCGCGGTTACAGGCTCTTACCCTTTGTGAAGCGACAAGCAGCCCAGCGCGAAGCGGTGCCCCTCAAGCCATGCGTGGCGACGCTGGGGCTCACGGCCTGGCTGGCGATGCTGGCGCTGGCCCTGCTTTGGGCGGCGGGCTGCTCGGGGGTGGAGGCGGATGTGCTGTCGCTGCGCCAGCCTCGCGATCTGGGCGTTGTCGTCGATGGTCAGCTTCCGCGGCCGGGCACAGATCTGGGCTGGTCGATTCCGCCGTTTCCGCCCATGAACCCGCTGCGCTGCGCCGAGCGGACGCAGGGCAACGTCGGCGGGCTCACCTGCCAGACCGTCGAGACCTGGCTGCTCAGCGCGGCGTTCGACTGCCGGCAGTGGAGCGGGGGCGCGACCGGCGCGGCCATCGACGGAGGCAGCGCTGCGGGCGGGCACGTCGAGGGGCCGATGCTGCTGACGCCGTGCGGGGGCCTGGGCACGACCATGCCGCCCATGGCCTGGACCGGGGTGCGCTACTGGTGCTGCCCGGGGCTGCCCCCGACGGGTTCGGGTGGAACGCGACCGACGGGCGCGGGCGGGGCAGGGGCACCCAATGCCCCGGGCGAGCCACCGGCCCCCGGCGCGGCCGGCAGCTAGCTGCCTGGCTTCTTGTTGGCTCTGGTCGTCCCGACGCTGATCGTCGGGGCGCTTTCGTGAAGTGGAACTGGCACAGCAACAAAAGGAGGACTCATGCGACGTCATCATCTCCCCTCGTCAATGGCCGGCCGCGGTCGCTTCATGTGGGGCGCGGCAGCGCTCCTCGGACTCTCGCTGGGCGTGGCATCCTGCGGAACGGACGCGAAGTCCGAGAGCTCGGCCCTGAACGGATACAGTCAGACCGCCCCGGAAGCGCTCAGCGAGGCGCAGTCGGTCGACGAGTTCAACCTGGATGGAACGTACACGCCGGGCGACCCCAACACCACGGATCCCGGCACGGGCATGGGCGGCGGCGGGGGTGGAACTGGCAGCCCCGACGCTGGCACGCCTCCGACCACCATGTGTACGCACATCAAGGAGGGGGGCGTGACGTCGTGCAAGGATGAAGCGACGTGGAAGTCCTACGGCGACAGGGCCTGTAGCGCCAAGGGGCTGACGCTGCACAGCATCGCCTACTCGGGCGCCTGCGGGCGAGGCCACTGGATGATGGCGGACTACGAGTGCTGCGGCAAGCCGACCCCGCCGCCGCCGCCGCCGCCGACCTGCGCCTGTACCACCGATAAGGCCGGTGGACCCAAGGAGTGCAAGGACAAGAAGGACTGGGAGAGCTCTGCCGCTGCGGCCTGCAAGGCCAAGGGCAAGATCCTGACCCGCGTCGATTATCACAACAGCTGCGGCTGCGACTCGTACCGCGACGTCGAGTTCACCTGCTGCACCACCATGACCCCGCCGCCGCCGCCGCCGCCGCCGCCGCCGCCGACCTGCTTCGACATGGCCGATGGCGCCGCCGGCATCTGCCGGAGCGAGGCCGACTGGAAGGCCGTGGCCGAGATGACCTGCGCGGGCAAGGGCTACAAGCTGCGCGACATCGCGTTCGGCACGCCGTGCCGCCCGACGGGCGGCGGCATGGTGCCGGGCTACGCCGAAGTGAAGTACAAGTGCTGCAAGTAGCTGGCTCCGACGCGCCCGGATGAGGTCCGGGCGGTTCCCCCCTCTGCAGCCCTCTGGGCCTCCTGCGCCCTCACAGCTTCGGCAGATCAGCTAGAATAAGAGGTCTTAGCGCAGATGCCGAAGCTGCTCGAGAACGACTACTACCGCGTCGATTATGATGAGGAGCGGGATCTGGTGATCGTCCGTCGCTCTGCGACGGTGCTGCCGCAGCCGGAGATGGGTGCGCAGGTGCTCGCGATGGTCCTGAGCGCGGCGCTTCCGTACGCGGGAACGCCCATGCTGAGCGACCTGCGGCTGGCCAAGGCCACCAACGACCCGCGCTACGAGGATGCCATCCGGCCGCAGCTGATTCGCATGCGCGAGCTCTTTCCCCTGACCGCCCGCGTGGTGAAGACCGCGTCGGGGCGGCTTCAGATCCTGCGCATGGCGCGCGAGCGCAAAGACAGCCGGCTGTCCGCAGTTTTCACGGATGAAGCCGAGGCCCTGGCCTTCCTGGAGGCCAACCGCCCCCCGCGTTCACGCAAATAACTTTGCCGAAAGAAAAGAACCTTCCGTCGAGCCCTTCTGGGTTCGGCGGAAGGTTTTTGTTTTTGGGGAAGGGGAAGCGGGGAGGGAAGGGGGCCGAGGCCCCCAGGCGCTAGCCGATGGCGATGCCGAGGAGCTGACGGAGCTCGAAGTACGCCGGCGAGATGGAGTACATGAGCAGCTCCTTGACCTTGTCCTTGGGCTGCATGCCGCCGACGGTGGTCGGCTCCTGACCGATGAAGCGGGCGGCCAGGCTCAGGTCGTTGGCGATGATGAGGCCCGTGCGGTGCGACGTCAGGTCAACTGCCTGCGCCCACTTGGCCATGTCGAGCTGCGCCTTGGCCTGGATGAAGCGCTGCACAACCATCTGCAGGTGCTCCGCCGAGGCCTGGGGCAGGTACTGCCGCATCGCTTGAATGTACTGCTCGACGAGCTGGAGCTTGTCGACCGGCACATTGAAGTTCGGCGACACCATGCGGATTGCAGCCATCACGGCCACCGACAGCTCGGTGTTGGTCGGGATGATCTGCCGCAGGTAGTGCTCGGGCCGCATCTTGGTAAGGAACGTGGCGATTGGGAACGCCAGATCCTTATCGCTGCGACCTGCGAGCATGCCCTGTCCGACGACGATGGACGGGATGTACTGCTGCTTCTCACGGGCGTTGGCGACCTGAAGCTCGCCCTGCTGATCCGGCCGGAAGAAGATCTCGATGTTCGGCGGCACGTTCAGCACCTGCAGCACGTAGGTGAAGACCTTGCTGAACAGCGCCTGGTCGGTGGCGAGATCGCGCCGCTCCTTGCGCTTGAGGCCGTACTGCTTGTGCTCGGCGCTCTTCATCATGCCGACGGCCATGTAGACGGCGGCGAAGATGTTGCCGACGAAGCGATCCTCGTCCGGGTGGTACACGTACTTGGCCCACATCTCGTCGGTGAGCTTGGCCTTGGCGCGAACCAGACCCTTCGACTTGTACTGCTCGAAGAACTGGGTCTCGTCGGCGTCCGCCCGCTGCAAGTAGACCAGCGCCGAGCACATGCACCACGCCTTGTCGTACTGGCGCGAGTCCATGTAGATGCGCCGCAGCGACTTGTACGCCTCGATCTTGAACGGGTCCTTGCCGATGAGGAACATCTGCTCGGCAATCGCCTTCTCAAGGAAGTCGGGGCCACCGACGATGTACAGCTCGGCCAGGATCTCGTGCCGCTTGAGGTTGTCCGGCTCCAGCTGCGTCGCCACCTCAAAGGTCTGGATGGCGGCGTTGATGTCGCGCAGACGCGAGCGGTAGATCTCACCCAGAGCGTGCCACAGCGCGACGGTCAGCTGCTCCTGCCCGGCCTTGGGCATGCGCTTGATCATCTTGCGGTAGTTGCGCTCCTGCGCCTTCCAGTCCTTGCGGTTGGTGCAGATCTTGTCGATGGCCTCGAACGGCTTCAAGTGCGCCTGGAACTGATCCTTCGGAATCGAGTCGGGATTCTCGAAGTACGCATCGAGCGCCAGGTTGAACTGGTCGATCGCTTCGTCGGTCGACTTCAGTGCATCGCGGAAGATGACGCCCGCGGTGTAGTAGAAGCGTCCGCGGCGCAGCGCGTTCTTCTCGATGGTGGCGATCCGTCCCAGGACCTCGATGGCCTTCTTCCACTGCTCGGTCTTGGTGTAGAGGTCCAGGACCTTGTGCAGGACCACGTGGCTCTCGGGCTTGAGGTCCACTGCCTCGTTGTACGACTTGATGGCGTCGTTGTACTTCTGCAGCTTGTCGCTGTAGAGCTCGGCCATCTGGCAGTGCAGGTTGAAGCGCTCCTCGGCATCGGCCACCGGCAGCAGGGCCCGCTTGGCGTTGATGACGGCTTCCCAGTCGTTCTGGGCGCTCTGCATGTCGATGATGGCGAGCAGAGTCGGCCGGTGCGACGGGTCGATCTCCAGCGCCTTCTCGAACATGTTGAGCGCCTTCTTCTTCTCGCCCTGGCGGAGCTTGATGATGCCCAGGCGATAGAAGATGTCGACGACCTCGGAGTCCTTCTGACCTTCGCGGTGGTGGACGAGCACCGTCTGGTAGAGCTTGAAGGCGCCCTCCCAGTCTTCGATGCGGTACAAGAGGTCGGCACGTCCCAGCAGCGTCGGCAGCGAGGTGCTGTCGAGGTCGTAGGCCATCTTGAAGAACTTGAGGGCCTTGTCGCGATTGCCGAGGCTGTCAGCGGTCTTGGCCAGCCGGTAGTACAGCTGGTTGGTCTCCTTGGTGTCGCGCTTGTCGACCTTGCGCACGAGCATGTCGAGAATCGGCTCAAGCTCCTTCCAGCGGGACTCGCGGAAGTACAGGTCGGCCAGCGGCTCGGCGGCGCCGACGTGCTCGGGATCGAGCGCGATGACGCGGGCCAGGAACTCCGAACCGGTCTTTTCCTCGTCGAGACGCTCGCGATAGATCGTGCCGATCTCGAAGAGCATCTTGACCTTGTCGAGCGGGTTCGGCAGCTGCTCCTCAGCGCGGATCATCAGCTGAACCGCCTTCAGCCAGTCGCCGCGGCCTTTGTACAGCGCGATGAGCTTGAGCATCGCGGGGACGAAGGTCGGATCGACGCGCAGGGCCTCGAGGAAGCGGCCTTCCGCGGTGTCCTGATCCTGAAGACGATCCTCGTACAGGGCGCCGATGCGGGTGTGGAGATCCACGGCCTGCTTGCGGTCGCTGACCAGCGTGACGAGGTGCGCCAGGGTGTCGATGGCGCGGTTCCAGTCCTCGACCTTTTCGTACAGGCGGCCGAGGGCGATGAGCGCGTTGTTGTGGTTCGGGTCGAACGACAGGATGTCGCTGTACGACTCAACCGCGCGGTCGAGGTCCTTGATCTCGTTCTCGTAGACCTCGCCCATGAGGGCGTACAGGTTCATCCGGTCGACGGGATCCACCGCAGCCATGATGTGGCGGCGGTAGGTGTCGACGAGCTCGGGCCACTGCTTCTGCGAGCGATAGAGCCGCTCCAGCTGCTTGAGCGACGGCTCGTGCCGCTCGTTGATCGACAGGATCTTCTCGTAGGAGTCGGTGGCCTTGTCGACCTTCTTGAACAGGTTCTCCCAAGCAACCGCGATGCGCTCGAAGACCGAGACGCGCTCGTCGTCGGTGGCAACCACGTCGAGCTGGTTCTCAAGGATCTGCAGGTACGGATCGTTCTGGAACGTCCGGGCGTACAGATCTTCGAGGGACCGCATGGCGCGGAGGTTCACCGGATCGAGCTCCAGAATCTCCTTGAAGCTGACGATCGCCTTCTTCGGATCCTGGAGCTTCTGGTCGTAGTACTCGCCGATGCGCCGCTTGAGGGTGATGACCTTGTCCTGGTCGTCGATGATCTGGGCCTTGCGACCCAGGATCTCGATGAGCTCCACCCACGCCTGGCCGGCCAGGTACAGCCGCTCCAGGTTGTCCAGCGCCTTGAGGCTGGTCGGGTCGGCCGCAATCGCCTTGCGATACGAAGCAATGGCGCTGGCGGTGTTGCCCAGCTGGTTCTCGTAGCGCTCGGCCAGCTCGATGAGCAGGTCGACCTTCTTGGCGGCGTCGTCCTCGATGTTCGAGTGGTGCTCAAGCACCTGGACGAGCTCGGGGTACTGCTGCGTCTTGCGGTAGCACTCAGCCAGGTTGGTGAGCGCTTCTTTGTGGTTGGCATCGAGCGCCAGCGCCTGCTGCTGCGACGCGATGGCGTAGTCGACGCGGTTCAGGTGCTCCAGGTACCAGCGGCCGATCTTGACCCACAGGTCGGCGCGCGCCTTGAGGTCGGCGATCTGGGTGACGCTCTGGGTGTACTCGCCGAGGAGATCGCCCCACTTGCCGGTGACGCTGGCAAGCCGCTCAAGCTCGCGGGCCGTCGAGTCTACCGAGTAGTCCTCGCGGAACGCGGCCTGAAGGACGATGAAGGCGTTCTCGCGATCGTTGAGGTTGTCCTCGAAGATGCGCGCGATGCTCTGGTACGTCTCGATGCGCTGGTTCGGCGTGTTGTTGGGGAACTCGACGCGCGCCAGCAGGAGCTCGGTGAGCTGGCTCCAGTTGGCCTTCTGTCGATAGATGTTCTCCAGCTGCACCGAGGCGGTCAGGTTGTGCTTGTCGATCTGGAGGACGCGCTCGTAGGCGTCGGCCGCAGCCGCCGGATCCTCGACGCTCTCCTCCCAGATCTTGGCGGCCTTGAGCAGCTCGGTGATCTTGTCGGCCGGGCTCTCCAGCAGCTTGACGCGCTTCTCGATGATGTCGACGGCGTCCTCCCAGCGGGCCTCCTGCATGAACAGCTCTTCGAGGGCCTTGAGAGCGCGGAAGTCCTTCTTGTTGTACTCAAAGACCTTCCGCCACGAGTCGATGGCGTCGTTGGGCCGCATCAGCGACTCGGCGTACAGCTTGCCGAGCTCTGCGTAGGCTTCGCGGATCTCCTCGACACTCATGTTCGACATGGCGCCGGCATCGATCAGCCGGTGCAGGATCTCGACCAGATCGTCGGGCTGCTGGAGCTTGCGGTACAGAGCCGCAATCGCCCGCAGCGCGTCGATGTCGCGCGGATCGATCTGGAGCACTTCCTGCCAGGCGTCGAGCGACTCGCGATCGCGCTCCAGCTTGGTCTCCCAGATGGGACCGAGCTTCTTGTAGTACCCAATCCGATCCTCGGGCACCTCGGTGATGCGCACCGTGCGCTCCAGGACGTCGACGAGCTCGCGCCAGGCCATGGCGCTCTCGTACTGGCTGGCCAGCTGCTCCAGCGCCATCGGGTCTTCGCCGCGCAGGTCGATGACCTTGTTCCACAGCTCGATCGACTTGTCGCGCTCGCTCAGCGCGTCGCTGGCGATGCGGGCCATGCGGGCGTAGCAGTCGGCCATGCCGGCGTCGCCGTCGGCAATGTCGACCATCTTCTCGTAGATGCCGAACAGCTCGCGCCACTGCTCGCCGCGGTAGTAGATGCGCTCCAGGCACTCCAGCGCTTTACCGTTGCGGGCGTCGTCCTCGAGGATCGCCAGGTAGCACTTGATGGCGTTCTCGGGGTGCTCCAGCGCGTCGGTGTAGACCTTGCCGAGCCGGAAGTACAGCTCGATGCGGTCGTCGGTCTCCGGCGTGATTTGAATACGGCGGGTCAGGATGTCCGCCAGCTCGGGCCACATCGACAGCTGCGCGTAGATGCGGTCCAGCGCAGCCAGCGCCTCCGCGTCCTTGGGATCGATCGCCAGCACTCGCAGGTGCGCCTCTTCGGCGTGCTGCAGATCGCGGAGCTCGAACTCGTAGACGCGGGCCAGCTTGAGCAGCAGGTGGCGCTGGATCTGCGGGTCGCGCTGCGCCTGCTCACCCTGGAGGGTGTCGCCGTAGACGCCGACCAGCTCCTCCCAGGTGCGGCAGATGCGAGCCAGACGCTCGACCTCTTCGCCACCGAGCTCGCTCATCGGCGCTTCGTTGATGGCGCGGCACCACCACTGGAAGGCCGCAACCTGATCGACGAGCTTGTGCTCGCAGATCTCGGCGATGCGCTGAATGAGCGCCTGACGCTCGTTTTCGTCGGTGAGCTTGTCGAGCTGGACCTCGTGGATCTTGACCAGCTTCTCCCACTGCTCAGCGACGCGGTACAGCGGCTCCAGGATGCCGGCGATCTCGATCGGCCGCACGCCTTCGGCGAACAGCAGCTCAAGGGCCTGCAGCGTCGGACCGTGGTTCGGGTCGCTGGTCAGGATCTCGCGGTAGACCTCGATGGCGTTGTCGACATCGTGCAGGTTCTGCTCGTACAGCTGTCCGAGGCGGAACTGCAGCGCGACGATCTCCTGGTCGCTGTTGGCCAGCCGGATCTCGCTGCGCAGGATGTCGGCCAGCTCCTTCCAGTGCTGGCCGCGCTCGTACAGACGATCGAGGGCCAGGATGGCGTGGGAGTTATCGGGCTCGACGTCGAGGACGCGGCGGAAGGTCGCGATGGCCTTGTCCTCGGCCTGCATCTCCTCTTCGTAGACGCGGGCGGTGCGCAGCAGCATCTCGACCTGCTGGAGCACGTCCTGCATCTTGACGATCTCGGCTTCGTAGAGCTCTGCCAGCTTCGGCCAGGCCTTGGTGCCCTCGGCGAGCCGCTCCAGGTTCTGGATCGTGCTCTCGTTCTGGGCATCCAGGGTCAGGGCGCGGCTGAACGCCTCGAAGGCGCTCGGTGAGCGCTCCAGCTGCCGCTCGTAGTAGCCGGCGATGCGGTGGAGCAGCTCGACCTTGCGCAGCGGGTCTTCAGCGTGCTGAACCATGACCTCCAGCACGTCGATGAGCTTCTCCCACTCACCGGCGGTCTCGAAGATCGGCTCCAGCACCTGCGCCGCCAGGACCGGCTCCTCGGTGCCCTGGCCGTGCGCAATGCCGTCGAGGGCCTTGAGGGTCGGCTCGTGCGAGCTGTCGAGCTCCAGGGCCTCGCGGTACGACTCGACGGAGCGGGTCATGTCCTTGAGGTGGGTCTGGAACAGCTCGCCGATGCGGTACTTGAAGACCACGGTCTCGGCGGTGCTGCCCGAGAGCTCGACCTCGCGCTCCAGGATCTGGAGCAGGTCGTACCAGCGCTGCGCGACCAGGTACAGCCGATCCAGGGACTGGATGGCGGTCCAATCGGTCGGGTCGAGATCGAGTATGCCGGTGTAGGTCTCGATGGCATGCTCGGTGTCGTTGAGCTGGCGATCGTACAGATCGCCCATCTGGTTGAGGATGCGCTTCTTGTCCTCGACGGTCTGGGCCAGCTCGACCTTGCGGAGGTAGATGTCCTTGAGGTCGGCCCAGCGCTGAAGCTCGACGTACAGCTGCTCAAGGGCGCTGATGGCCGCGGTGTCGTTGCCGTCGGTCTCAAGCACGCCCTTGTAGACCTCGATGGCCTTGTCGGGGTTGTTGAGGACTTCGACCTGGAGCCGCGCCGCCCGGAAGTAGAGGGACTTCTTCTCGTTGACGTCGCTCACCATCTCGACCTTGGCCACCACCACATCGACCAGCTTCTGGTGCTGCTCGGTGCGGGTGTACAGGGCCTCGAGGGCGTTGGCCGCCGGGAGGTTGGTCGGGTCGGCCTTGATGACGCGGTGGTACGCCTCGGCGGCGTGCTCGTTGTCACCCAGGTTGAGCTCGTAGATCTGCGCGATCCGGGTAAACAGGTGGACCTGCAGCTCCATGTCGTGGCTGGCCTGCTCGACGACCTCGCTGTAGAGGTTGACCAGGTCCTGCCAGCGATCCAGGTACTTGGCAAGCCGCTCCAGCTGCTTCTGGCTGTCGTCTCGCGTCGGATCCTCGCGCAGGGCGCGGGCGTAGGTCTGGAAGGCCTGGAGGCCGTCCTCGCCGCCCTCTTCGAAGAGGCGCGCGATCTCGTGCAGGAGCTCGATCTTGCGGACCGGGTCGAGCGAGTGCTTGACCATGATCTCGTAGGTGAAGATGAGCTTCGACCAGTCGTTGCGAGCTTTGTAGATCGGCTCCAGGATCGTCGCGACGTTGAGCTCGTGATCCGGCAGCTTGATGAGCCGCTCCAGCGCCTCGGTCGACTCGGCGTTGTTCGGATCGAGATCCAGGACCTGCCGGTAGGTATCCACCGACGCGGCGATCTCGTTGAGCTCCTTCTCGCGCAGGGCTGCCAGGCGGTTCAGGAGCTGAACCGTCTCGTTCTGATCCTGCGTCAGCACCAGCTGGCGCTGGAGGTTCTCGCTGAGGTCGGTCCACAGCTTCTGCTGCACGTACAGGCGATCGAGGCTGCGCAGGGCCTGGAGATTGCCGTCGTCCTGCGCCAGCACTTCCTTGTAGGTCGCGATGGCCTGCTCGAAGTTGCCAAGGACGTCCTCCCAGAGCTTGGCCATCTGGAAGAACATGCGCTCGCGAACCTCGGGCTCGCCGGCCAGCTCGACCTTCTTGCGGAAGACCTCGAGCAGCTCGTTCCACTGCGAGTGGCGCTGGTAGAGCTTCTCCAGGGCTTCGAGGACGATGATGTCCTCGGGGTCGATGGCCTGGGCGCGGCGGAAGTACTCGACCGCCTTATCACTGTTGCCCAGGTGCTCGTCGTAGACGGTGGCCACCCGCATCATGAGCTCGCGGGTGAGCAGCGAGTCGAGGCCGCCCTTCTCGATGGCCTCCTCGTAGAGCGCGACGAACTGGCTCCAGAACCCGAGCTGACCGGCCAGCGCGTCGAGCTGCGCACGGCACTGCTCGTTGGCGGGGTCGATGCGGAAGCAGCGGCTGTAGGCATCGAAGGCCTTCTCGCCGTTGCCCACCTGCTGCGCCCACAGCTCGCCGATGCGCATGAGCAGCGTGACGCGGGTCAGCGTCTCGGTCTCGTCGGTGCGCTTGAGCTGGATCTCGTGGACGCCGATCAGGCGCAGCCACTCGCCCAGCTGCTCGTAGATCGGCTGGAGGATGTTGGCGGCTTCGACCTGGTGGCTGGCGTCTTCGAGACGGCTCTCCAGGGCCTCGCGGGCCCCGGTGTGCGCCGGCATGAGCTCCAGGATCTCGCGGTAGCACTCGATCGCGCCGGGCGCGTCGGAAAGGTGCTGCTCGCGGATCTGGCCCAGGCGGTACTTGAGCTCGACGACCGAGGCCACATCCGCCGGGTCGACCAGCTCCAGCTCGCGCGGGATGGTCGCCTGGAGCTCGTTCCACTGCGCGGTCGCGGTGTAGATGCGATCCAGGGCCTGCCAGGCGGGCAGCTCGTTTTCGCCGCCGACGCCGTCGAGGATCGCCTTATAGGCATTGACGGCCTGGGCAGCGTCCTTGATCTCGTTTTCGTAGAGCTGGGCGATCTGGTAGCGGATGCCCTTCTGAGCGCCGGGATCCATCTCCAGGTCGAGCTTCTTCTGGTAGATGCCGAGCAGGTCGGGGTAGCGCCCGGTCTTGAGGTACAGGCGCTCCATCGCCTCCAGCGCGATCGAGTTGTTCTCGTCGGTGCCGAGGATCTGGCGGTTGGTCGCGATCGCCTTTTCGGCGTCCTGCATCTGCTCTTCGTAGACCTTGGCCACGACGAGCAGCAGGGGCAGGGCGTCCATCTTGTCGGTGAACTTGGGCGCCGCCTCTTCGTAGGCCGAGACGAGCTGGGCCCAGCCGCCGGCCTCGGCCGCCAGGCGCTCGATCTCAGGGCGCAGCCACTGCGCGGTGTGGTCCTCGCCAAAGCCGCGCAGGTACCAGGCGTACGCGGTGGCCTTGTCCTTGAGCGACGTCTCGGTCAGCTCGGCCAGGCGCTGCATGCGCTCGATGCGGGTCGCGACGTCCTCGGTGTGGCCCAGCTGGATTTCCAGCACGCCGGCCAGCTTCTTTGGATCCTTGGCGCCCTCGTACAGCGGGATGAGGGCCTCGGCGGCCATGAGGTTCTTGGCGTCGAGCTTGAGCACGCTCTCGAAGGCGCGCATGGCGCGGTCGGGCTTGCCCAGGCGATCGCGGTAGAGCACCGCGATGCGGTTGTAGAGCAGGACCTTGTTGGCGTCGTCCTCGACGTCAACCTGGCGCTCGAAGGTGCGGATGAGCTCGTCGTACTTGTTCTGACGGGCGTAGAACTGCTCCAGGTCATCCCAGCTCTTCTGTTCGACGAAGAGCTTCTTGATGGCGTCCTGCGCGCGGCGGTTCTCCGGCTCGATGGTGAGCAGCTCGCGCCAGGCCTTGGTCGCGCGCGCCGGATCCTTGACGCGGTCGGTAAAGAGGACGCCGAGCTTCTGGAGCATGGCGACCTTCTTGGCCGTGTCGCTGAACAGCGAGACCTGACGCTCGCTGACGTCGGCCAGCTTGTCCCACATCTTCTCGCGCTCGTACAGCTTCTCGAGCTCGCCGAGGGCCTCGACGTGATCGGGATTGGCTTCGAGGACGCGCTCCCAGAGCTCGATGGAGATCGCAGGCTTCTTGAGCTTCTCGGAGGCGAGCTTGGCGATCTCGACGAAGCGCTGACCGCGCTCGGCGGGGTTTTCAATGCGCTGGGTCTCGCGCTGATTGACGGCGATCAGCTTCTCCCAGTCGCGCCGCTTCTCGTAGTTGCTCTTGAGGTACGCGATGGCTTCAGCGTTGCCCTCGTCGAGGGCCAGCGCCTGCTCGTAGGCCTTGATGGCCTCGGCGACGTTCGAGAAGCGCTCCTGGAACAGGCGCGCGACGCGGTTGTACACCGCGACCTTCTCGGTGACGTCCTCGACCTGGGCGGCCTTCTTCTGGAGGGTCGAGATGAGATCCGGCCAGCGCTTCATGCCCTCGTACTGAGCGGCGAGGGCGTCGAGCGCGCGGATGTTGCCCGGCTGGATGGCCAGGATGGCGTTGAAGGTGTTGACCACCTGCGAGTCGATGCGCAGCCGATCCTTGTACAGATCGACCAGCTCGAACAGGTACTCGACCTTCTCCTCGGGGGAGAGGTCGGCCACCTTCTCGACGGTGTCCTTGATGGCGTCGGCCAGGGCGTTCCACTTCTCGGACTGGCGGACCAGCCGGATGAGCTCGCGGCGCGGCACCCGGTGGCCGGGGGCCTGGGCGACGACCTTCTTCCAGGCATCCACGGCCTTGTCGGCGCTGGTGCCTTCGAGGGCCCAGGCGGCGTCCATGGCCGCGCGCACGGCCGGCTCAAGCCCGGCCAGCTCACCTGCCGCATCTTCGGCAGCTGGAGCCTGCTGCTCGACGGGAGCAGCCTCTTCGACGGGCGCAGCAGCCTCTTCGGCGGGCGCGGCGGCCTCTTCAGCCGGAGCCGCGGCCTCTTCGGCCGGAGCCGCCTCTTCAGCGGGTGCGGCAGCCTCTTCAGCGACGGGCGACTGCTCGACCGGGGCCTCTTCCGCAGGGGCGGCGGCAGCCTCTTCGGCCGGCGCCACTTCTTCAGCGGGCGCTGCCGGCGCTTCCTCGACGGGAGCGGCCTCGGCCTGCTCGACCGGAGCTGCCTCCTCGGCGGGAGCGGCCTCCTCAGCGGGGGCGGCGGCCTCTTCGGCCGGAGCCTGCTGCTCGGCCTGGGCGGCCTCCTCGGGCGGAACCACCGTCGGATCGCCGAACTCGGCCATGTAGGCCTGGAGCTCTTCGTTTTCGGGGTAGACCCGCGCGACTTCGGCAAAGTACTGACGGGCGCGCGCCGGATCGCCCAGGTCGTGCCAGAAGATGCGGCCGGCCTGGACCATGATGGCGCCGCGCTCGGCGTCGCTCATCGGAGCGACGCGGCCAAGCTCGGCGTAGTTTACAAGCTGATCCCACTCGGCACGCGGCACCAGCACGTCGTGGAGCAGGCTGAAGGCCGCCATGTGGCCGGGGAACGAGGTGCCGGCCTCGATGTTGCCGTGGTAGGCCATGTCGAGCGCGCGGCCGTAGAAATAGGCGGCGCGGTCGCGGTCCTTCCAGCGCAGGAGCCACATGTTGCCCAGGCGTTTGGCGAGGTCGATCTTGGCCTGATAGTCGTCGAGGGCATCGATGCGGCCATCTTCCAGGGCGACGATCTCGTCGAAGCGATTCTGGGCGGCCAGGGCCTTCTCAAGGAGAAAGTTGGCCATCTCATGCTGGGGCTCAATGCTCAAAACCGCGTTCAGGCACTGCTCGAACTTGGGATCGCTCTGTGCCTCAAGATTCAGAATTCGCGCTGCTCGGAACAAGACCCGCGCCGCCATCGAGGGATCGCTTGCCTGCAGCTTTCGTGCGGTTGCCAGCAGGCGATCCACCTCGCCCTGCCAGTCCTCGCGGTCATAGCGACACGCAGCGAGCGCGTCGGCGAGGTCGGTGTCATCCGGCTGCCGCTTGGACGCGTTGTCGAGCGGGGCCACGGCGCGATCGCGCTGACCTGCATCGAGAAGCGTCTCGCCGAGCAGCCGCTCCGCCTCCTGCTTGCGAGCAGGATCGGGGCTGACCTTGAGCTCCAGACCCAGCAGCGTCGCGACCATCTCGAGATTTCCCATCTCGCGATAGATCTGTCGCGCTCTGGTAAGAGCGCGAGTCTGCTGCGGATTTTGCTTAAATGCCTGTTGATAGTGGGCCATGGCGCGGTCCTTGCGCAGGAAGATCTCCTCGCAGACCTCGCCGAGCTCGAACAGCGCTGCAGCCCGGTTTTCTTTGCCTTCGATCCGCTCGATCTCTTTTTCTAGGTCTTCGAGCAGACCAGCCCAAGTTCGTGCATTGCGAAGGCGCTTCGCTACCTGTTCCCGGAGTTGCATGAGCAGGCCACCCTTATAGCGGTTTTTGGCGGATTACAGATGGTTGAAAGCCGCACCTTTTATACCACGCTCGGCCGACGGCGATCAATATGGAACCCAGCACGACGCCGCAGGATTCGGGCGGCGTGCCGTCACGCAGCAGGTGGTGTCCCTAGGCTACAAAAACTACTTTAAGACAACAGGAGAACGATCCTACAGTCCGGCCCATTGCCCAGCCCATTTACCACCTAAGGTCCAACCAGCGGAAGCGGGTAAGGTAAGGTGCTACGTAAGTGCTAAGGAGCTTCTAGCTGGTTGAGCGCGTCCGATGCCGCCTTCGCGAGATCGGGCCCGCCGCGGCTGCCAGCGGTGATGAACCGCTTGAGCCACTCGACTGCGTTCTTCTTATCGTCCATCAGCTTATACGTCATGCCAAGGTTGTACACGGCCATGAACATATCGCCATTGAGCTCCAGCGAGCGCTTGAACTCTTTGACTGCTTCATCGTACTGCTTGGTCTTCTGAAGCGAAACCCCAAGGCCGTAGTGGGCGTCGGGATCCGCGTCATTTGCAGTCACCGCGGCCTGGAAGACCTGGGCCGCTTCCTTGTCGTAGTCGTAGTCGAGGTAGAGGTTGCCCAGGCGGATGTAGGGCGGAATGAAGCGCGGGTTGACCTCGATCGCCTTGCGGTAGGCGGCGTCGGCCTCGCGGTTTTTCTCCAGGTACTCGAGCACCATGCCCAGGCGGTAGTGCGCCTTATAGGCCTTGGGCTCCAGCTTGACCGTGGTCTCGAACTCGGTCTTGGCCGGCTCGAGCTTCTTGTTCTCGAAGAGGGAGCTGGCGAGCTCGTAGTGGTAGCTGGGATTGTCGCTCGAGTACTTGACCGCGTTCTCGAATGAGGAGACGGCCTCGTTCCACTTCTTCTGGTCTTTGTAGACGACGCCGAGGTTGTAGTGGGCTTGATCGTTGGTTGGATCAATCGAGATCGCCTGCTGAAGGTTGCTGATCGCTCGATCGAACAACTTCTGCCGGCCAGCTTCGACGCCATTGTTCATGGCTTCGATCGACTTGTTGCGCTCCTGGTTGCAGCCGAGGAGGAAGAGACAGAGGGCCCACCGCTTCAGGTTGTGCATATACATCCTCTTGGTTTGTGGCTGCCGGAGCGAAGTGCCGCATCCGAGCTATGGGATCCGAATCGGGCCTGGCCAGGCGATCGGTTGGGCGATCGCTTTGGTGCTCTGGCCAGGCGAGATTGGCTTAGCGGGGGATGCTACTCAGCTCCAGCTGCCTTCAGAACGAATGGATAAGTTACCACAACGATACCGCCACCCTGCGGTTTCGGGAACTCCCAGCGGCGCACTGCCTGCGCAATACACTGCTCCACCGGCGGGCTGTTGACCGTTGAGGCCTGGACCATGGAGGCGATCACGTTGCCAAGTCCGGCGATCGTGAACTGAACCATGACGCGGCCGACCAGGTTGGAGTTCTTCACGAGCTCGCGCTCGTAGCAGAACTTCACCTCGTTGATGTGGCGACGGATGATGCGGCGGATGATCTCCTTGTCGAGGGAGCCGCGCACTTCAGCGGTGCCGGGGACCACTTCCGGGGCCGAGGCGCGACGTCCGCCGAGGCCGCCGGCGCCGCGGCCGTAGCCGGAGCCCGAGCCGCCGCCACCGCCCTTGCCGATGGTGCCGAGGTTGCCGAGGCCGATGGTGCCTTCGCCGGTGCCGCCGCCGCCGCGTCCCGAGCCGACCAGGCCGAGGCCGCCGACGCCGTACGCCTCGCCCACTTCGGTGCCGACCAGGCCGCCGAGGACGTCCGCCGCTTCGCTGCCGAGCGCCGAGTCGCGGCCGTAGATCGAGGCCAGGATCGAGCCCTTGTTGGCGGCGATGATGCCGAGGACGCCGGCCTTTTCCGCCGCCTCCTTGGCCAGCTGCTTGGCCAGGTGCAGGTCGGTGTTATCCTTCGGGCCCTTCAAGGCATAGAGTCCCTGCTTGTTCTTGGACTCCTTCTTGCCCATCTTGCCTTCTTCGTCTTTGTGCCGCTTGCCCTTGCCGCCCGCTTCATCGAGGCTCTTTTTCTTGAGCCACTCGGGGATGACCTCCTCTTTTTCCTCGGGCGGCTTGATCAGGAACTTGGCGAAGCGCTGATCGTTCATGAACGCGTCGAGCGACAGCGTTCTCGGATCCGGCGGCACCGAGAACATGAGCAGCAGCAAGAGGGCGTGGAGGGCGAAGATCGCGCCGGTGTAGGACTGAGCGCCCCAGTCGATGGTGATCGGCACCGGGAAGCGCCGCGCCTTGGGCGTGGCGACGATGTTGAACGTGGTCTCGCCGATGCGCAGGTTGATGCGGGTCTCGTTGCCGATCGGCACGGCGTAGGCGCCGGCGAACTCCGAGACCTGCTTGGCGGCGCCGCTCTGGATGAGCTCCGTCAGCGACTGGGTGCCCTTGGCGTCGCGCAGATCGCCGGACATCTGGGTGGTAAACAGCGCCTCGAAGTCGGTGCCGGTCGAGCGCAGGATCGGCAGCTTTCCCGACCCGCCCAGATCGGGCATCGCGAAGGTGGCCTTCTCGTCGTTGCCGATGGTGTAGTCGCGATCGCCGTGCTCTTCAAACAGGCGGAACAGGCCCCACATCAGCGAGGCCAGACCGAAGATGAGCAGGGTGCCGCAGACAATGTCGGTCGCGGGGTTTTCCCGCGGCATGCGGAACTCGTGATAGGGCTTGCCAGCGTCGAGCCAGGCGTCGCGGGCAGCGCGCATCGTGCCGACCTGGACAAAGGCCACGATCAGCATGATGAAGGCCGCCAGGAGGGCGCCGCCGCCCAGGCCGATGAGGGCCTTGGTGGCGCCGCTGATGCGGCCGGCCTGCGGGTTGTCGAACAGACGCACGTCGATGACGGCATCCTCGAACATCGCCGAGACCTCGACCGCGCGAGCGCCGTCCCGGACCTCGATCTCCTCGGCGCTGGCCAGGAAGGGCGAGCCGGTAAAGCCTGCTGCCGGCAGCGGCGGTGCACTGGCGCGGGCGGCACTGGCGCCCATGGGGGCCGGGATCGCGAAGGGCGACGGTACCGTCGGCATGGGGCTGGTGGCGTCGATGCCGTCGATCAGCTGCCCGAGGTCGACCTGCTGGGTCGCCTCGATCTCCACTGCCTCGCCGACGGTGAGGACCACGCGAATGTCTCCGAGCAGGAGCTCGTCGCCGCTCTTGAGCTTCTGCTTGTTGACCTTCTGGCCGTTGACCAGGGTGCCGCGAGCTGAGCCAAGATCGATGATCGAGATCTCGCCGGGGCCAGTGACCTCGATGACCGCATGCATGCGGCTGACCGATTCATCTTCAATGCGCAGATGGGAAGAGGAGAGCTTCCCAACCTTGATGATGTCCTGGTTGAGGGTGGTGGTCTGGATCAGTTGTTCCCCTTTGTAGACCTCGAACGTAAGGGGAACGGTCACACCGCTGGGCATAAAGATCCTCCGCTGCGCCGCAATCCAGGCTGCGGCTTCGTGTATGACAGGGCATTGCCAGGCCGCCAGCCAGGCTGCTGCCGCTCGCAGCGACGATCGAGCAGCGGTCTGCTCAACCTATCGCGGGGGCGCCTGGCGAATTGACTTGGCACGACAGGCGTTTACCGCGTTTTCGCGCCAAATGCAATGCGAAGGGACCGCCTGCCGACGTTCATTTTGTCCCGTGAAACCCGCGCAAGAAATGCGCGGCAGGAGAGGGGGAGTGAGGGCCAACTTCAAGAAGTCGGAGCCGCCGAAATCCCTGTCCCCCTCGGGGAGATGAAGCCGCCGAAATCCCTCTCCCCTCGGGGAGAGGCTAGGTGAGGGGAGACGCGACGGGCTGTGCTGCCCTCACCCGGCTCTCCCGCGAGTGGGAGAGGGGAGCGGAGGGAGGGGAGGCGCTTCTAGTGACGGATATCGATGTGGGCTTTGCGGCGCAGGTCTTTGGTCCAGTTGGCGATGGCCTTTTCCATGTTCTGCTCGTAGAGCTGCTTGCGCAGATCCTCTTTGGCCTCTTCGAAGGGGCGCACATCGCCGCTCTTCTTTTCTACTAATAAGAGGATGTGCAGCCCGCGATCCGAAACGATGGGGCCGCGCAGGTCGCCCTGGTCCATGCCGGCCACGGTCTCGCGCAGCTCGGCCGGCAGGTCGCCGCGCTGCAGCGAGCCCAGATCGCCGCCCGCCTTGCTGGCCGCATCGTCGCCGTACTTCTTGGCCGCTTCGGCAAAGTCGAGTCCACCCCGCAGCTCGCCCACCACCTTGTTGGCGAGCCGCCGCTTCTCTTCCATCTGCCCGTTGGTGGCATTGGGCGGAACGGCGATGAAGATCTGGCGCAGGTGCACCTGCATCTGATCGCCGGCCGCCTGGCGCACGCTCTGCGCATAGTAGGAGCGCACCTCGTCATCCGGGACCGAGATGCGGCTGCGCACCTCTTGATTGATGACCTTGAGCTGGAGCAGCTGCTTGCGCATCGCCTTGCGATAGTCGGCGATGGTGGCAAAGCCCTGCTGCTTGAGCGCCTCGGCAAACTGCTCCTCGCTGAGGTTGTTGCTCGTGCGCACCGAGTCGGCGGCGGTCCGCACCTCATCCTCGGTGACCTCGATCTTCATCTCTTTGGCCTTCTGGGCGACCAGCACGCGCTCGATGAGCATGTCGAGCATCTTGTGCCGGTGGGCTTCGTACTTGCGCTGCCCCTCGGGCGTGGACAGATCTGTATCGCCGACCTCGGCCTTGAGTGTCTGGTTGGTGGCCTGCGTGACCTCGGAGTCGAGGACGATCTCATCGTTGACCACAGCCGCGATGCGATCGATGACCGTGCCCGCCTGCGCGGGAGCGCCCAGGCCCAGGAGCGCAACCAGCGCCAGCGCCCCAAGCCCAAGAGTTGGTGTCGACCTCTTCATGGCTTACGGCTTTCCTGCGGGTGCTGCGGCCCCAGCTGCCGGCGCTGCTCCAGCTGCCGGCGCCGGAGCTGGCCCAAGCGATGGCAGCGGAGCGCCGGGCCGGGCCGGGCCTGCCTGCGGAGCGCGCTGTCCGGCCGGATGAAACTCACCGCTGCGCGGCGGCGGGCGGAGCTCATCCGGGGCGCCGATGGGATTCTGGCTGAGGTCCACCTTCACCTGGCTCAGGCGGTCGGCGTGCACCTCGATGTGCGCCTGCTTGCGCAGCGAGCCTTCGTAGTCGTCCATCAGCCGCTGCCGCCGCTCGCGAAACAGCTTGGCGCGGATCTGCGGCGCCACTTCGGCCAGGGTGCGGGTCAGCGCCCGCCGCTGCCCGGTCAGCTTGAGGATGGCGTAGCCGCGCGCGGTCTTAATCGCCGGGCTGATGTCTCCTACATTAAGGAGCTTGAACGATGCATCGACCAGCTCCTTGGGCAGCTCGCGGTTGCTCGCATCAAAGAAGCGCAGATCGCCGCCGCGCTCCTTGGTCTCCTGATCGATGCTGTATTCGGTCACAAGCTGGCGGAATCCCAGGTTTTCCAGCCCCTGGCTGCGCGGATCCGCCAGCACCTTCTTGGCTGCTGCCTCATCGGCAACCAGGATCATGCTGACCCGAACCTCGGGCGGACGGTTGAACTCGTCCTGGTGGCTGTCGAAGTACTGCTGGATCTCGGTGTCCGGCAGATCCTCGGCCTTGAGCTTTTCGAAGCGGCTCTTGAGCAGCTTCTGGATCATCACCTGCTTCATGGTCCGCTGGACCTCGGGATCGCGATCCAGCCCCTGGCGCTTCGCTTCGTTGGCCAGGACCTCGAACTTCACCAGGTTGTCCAGGAAGTCCTTCTTTTGCTCCAGCGCGGCATAGCGCGCCCGCACATAGGGCGACTGGTTGTTCAGCCGCTCTTCAAACTCGGTGACAGTGATGACGGTGTCATCGACCTGTGCCAGTGCAACGCCCTTGGCGCCGCCCAGCTTGCCCGGAAGCTCGCGGCAGCCAGCGACTCCGCCGGCACCGCACGCAGCCAGGACCAGAAGCACAGCGACGGGGCGCACCGGACGGCCAGAATAGAGAGGATACATGCCCCAAGCAATAGCTCAGTCGGGGCGTCATTGCAATTGCCGCGGCAGCCAAACCCCACCCCAAACGTGGTGTTTAAGATCGCGACTCTACTAATAGATACAGGAAGCGCTGCCGCTACGACTTCTGGGAAATCGGCAGCTAGGGTAGGGTGGGCACAGTAGGCGCACTGCGCAGAGGAGACATTTATATGATGCGGTTCTTCGGTCGGTTGCTGTCGTGGCTTGGTGGCCTGGTGATCCTGGGCGGCCTGGCTCTGCTGCTGTTCGTGATGGTTGCCACGCGCAACAAGGAGGTGCCGGCGCGCACCATCCTGGAGGTGGATCTGGAGACCGACCTGGTCGAGGATCGCCCGGACGATCCGCTGGCGCAGATCGCGGGCATGAGCAAGCACGACCTGCGCTCGCTGCTCGCGGCGCTGGAGCGGGCCCAGGACGACCCACGGGTGATCGGTCTGGTGGCGCGCATCGGCCAGTCCAAGATCGGAATGGCGCAGGTGCAGGAGCTGCGCGATGCGGTCGCGCGCTTCCGCAGCAAGGGCAAGTTCGCGCTCGCGTTCTCCGAGACCTTTGGTGAGTTTACGTGGGGCAATAGCGCCTACTACCTGGCCACCGCGTTCGAGCAGATCTGGCTCCAGCCGTCCGGCGACATCGGCCTGACCGGCGTGCTTCTGGAGCCGATGTTCTTGAAGAACGTGCTCGAAAAGGTCGGCGTCAAGCCGCACCTGGATCAGCGCTACGAGTACAAAAACGCGATGAACATGTTCACCGAGTCCAAGATGACGCCGGCGCATCGCGAAGCGATGGAGAAGCTGGCGCAGGGCTGGTTCGGGCAGCTCGTGCGCGGCATCGCGGAGGGGCGCCACCTGCCGGAGGCCGATGTGCGCGGGCTCATGGATCGCGGCCCATTCCTCGGTCCCGAGACCTTGAAAGAGAAGCTCGTGGATCAGCTGGGCTACCGCGATGAGTTCTACGCCAAGGCCAAGGATCGGGCAGGAGATGGCGCACAACTACTTTATCTACACAAGTACCTGGACCGGACCGAGCGCGCAGCGCAGAAGAAGCTCAAGGGCGCCAAGACCGTTGCGCTGATCTATGGACTCGGCGGCGTGCACCGCGGCCAGAGCGAGTTCGATGCGCTGGGCGGCGCGCCCTCCATGGGCTCGGACACCGTGACCGCCGCCTTCCGCGCCGCGGTCGCTGACAAAGATGTGAAGGCCATCGTCTTCCGCATCGATAGCCCTGGCGGGTCGTACGTGGCCTCCGATTCGATCTGGCGCGAGGTCGTGCGGGCGCGCAGTGCCGGCAAGCCGGTGATCGCCACGATGGGCAACGTCGCCGGATCCGGCGGCTACTTCGTGGCCATGGCCGCAGACAAGATCGTGGCCCAGCCCGGAACCATCACCGGATCGATCGGCGTGCTCGGCGGCAAGTACATCCTCACCGAGCTCCTGGATAACAAGCTCGGCATCACGCACGACCGCGTGGTGCTTGGCCAGAACTCGACCATGTGGAGCACCAACCAGGACTTCACGCCCGCTGAGTGGGCGCGCTTCCAGGCCTGGCTGGATCGCGTCTACCAGGACTTCACGGCCAAGGTGGCCGAGGGTCGCAAGCTGCCCAAAGAGAAGGTGCTGCAAGTAGCCAAGGGTCGCATCTGGACCGGTGAGGATGCCAAGGGCCTGGGCCTGATCGATGAGCTGGGTGGGCTTGATACCGCCTTGCGTCTGGCCCGCCAGGCGATCGGTGCACCCGACGGTGAAGCGCTCCAGCTCAAGCGCTTCCCGGAGCGCAAGAAGCCCGCGCAGGCGATTGCCGAAAAGCTCATGGGCAAGGAGCCAGACAACAGCGAAGCGACCTCAAAGTCGGTTCAAGCCGCAACAATTTCGGTGCGCGCGCTGAGCGCTCTAAGACCGCTCTTGCGAGCGCTTGTCGAGATGTCCGCCACCGACGAGTCAGCGCTGGAGATGACGACCGTTCCAGAGCTCCGCTGATCACGCTGCTTGGAAAAAAAAAATGCACGAAGGACGGTCGCGCCTTCGGAAAAGTGGATGAGTTACGCAAAGAATTGGATTATGGTTCGCATACTTAGGAGGTGCTCATGACCAGCACGAAGAAGACCGCGAAGGCGGCGACCAAGAAGACGACCGCCAAGAAGCCCGCAGGAAAGAAGCCCGCTGCCAAGAAGGCAGCCGCCAAGAAGCCTGCTGGCAAGAAGCCCGCAGCCAAGAAGGCCGGCAAGAAGCCCGCCGCCAAGAAGACTGCGGCCAAGAAGACCGCAGCCAAGAAGCCGGCAGCCAAGAAGACTGCGGCCAAGAAGACTGCCGCCAAGAAGCCGGCCGCCAAGAAGACTGCCGCCAAGAAGCCGGCCGCCGCCAAGAAGACCGCCGCCAAGAAGCCGGCCGCTGCCAAGAAGCCGCCGACCAAGAAGCCGGCCGCCAAGAAGGCCCCCAAGGCTCCGAAGGCTCCCAAGGGCGCCCCGGCCGTTGCTCCTCCCAAGGTTGGCGAGTAGTAGCGACGCGGTAGGCTGACAGAGCTCTGCCTCTGTCAGCCGGCCGGAGACTCCTCCGCTTTACGGAGCGAGAGGGCAAGAGTCCCGGCCCACCGCGTGTCTCTTTATTGTAACGGGTTGGAAGGGGCGGAGCTGAGTGTCTGGGTGAGATACCCCGGTACAAGGCTTCGCTCCAGTTGCTCTCCGACGCCTCCCGGACGAAAGTCGAAGGCGTGCTCGGCGAGCGGAATCTGCACCAGGGTCGCCTTTTGTCCGGCCGCCTGAAGCGCCGACAGAAGCTGCGCGCTGTGCCAGCTGGGGACCAGCATGTCGCTGCTACCGTGCAGTAGCAGCGTCGGTGGAAGCTGCCGCGCGGCCACTGGCAGGATGTGCGTCTTGGGGCTGGCCAGCTGATAGGCGGCGCTCTGCGCTGCTGCGGCGCCGCCAAAGTGCCTCTCCATGACCGAGCGCGTCTCTTCCGGATCCGGAGTCGGCGGCTCGGCGTACGCGGCCAGCAGCTCGGTGAACGGATAGATGGCGACCACCGCCTGCACCGGCTCATCGGGCACATCGCAGGCCGGGGTCAGCCGCCCATCGCCCGCCGAGTAGGCGGCCAGGAGCGCGAGCTGCCCACCGGCCGAGCGTCCGATGAGCGCCGCCTGCCGCGGATCGATCCGGTACTTCTGGCTCTGCGCCCGCAGCTGCCCGAGCACGCACTTCACATCCTTTACCGAGGCGGGAAAGCGGTGCTCGGGCGACAGCCGGTAGCGCACATCAAAGACGCTGATGCCGGCGCTCGCCAGCGCCCGCGAGATCTGCCGCGCATCGCCCTTGTCGCCATGGATCCAGCTGCCGCCATGGATCACCAGCGCGAACGGCCGCGGTGACGATGTAGCTCCCGCTCCTTCATACATGTCGACCTTGAGATCCGGGCGGCTCGGGGTCAGCACCACATCGCTGCGCTCTGTCACCTCGCTCTGCCGCGCCCCGGCGGCGCTCAGGGTCAGGTACTCGCGCAGCGAGAAGTGCGCCCCGCTGCGCCCCAGCGCCGGCAGCGCCGCCAGCACCGGCAGCGACGCCAGGAGCGCGGTCGCCAGCGCAGCGCCGCGCCAGGCCGGGCTGCGCAAGAGCAGCGCCGCCAGCACGCCCAGCAGCGCCACATCCAGGGCCAGCTCGCGCGCGATGAAGCGCACCAGCCACAGCCCATAGACCGGCATCGGCAGGTACATCGCAGCGGTCAGAAGCGCCAGCAGCACTGTCAGCGTCCCTGCCACCAGCCGCCGCACGCCGATCCCGTTTCGCGTCATCCCCATCTTGAAAGTCTACGCGCTAACTGCTCGTTCCGGCGAGCATCGACGACAGGGAATGACTTTGGCATCCGTTTAGCGTTACATGAAATTCATGAGCAACACTCAGACTAAGACTACAAGGCGACCGGGCCGCCGGCTGCTTGCAAGACTGGCCTTGAGCTCTCGATCGATAAGGGCGATGGCGGCGATGGCGGCGACCTTCACCGCGGTCTCGTGCGATGTGGACCTGGGCAGCCGCCCCTCCCAGCGCCCTCGCACCTTTGGCGAGGTGGTCTACACCGAGGTCTGCGAGCGCGTCGCCTACACCGGCGAGCTGGAGCAGCAGCAGGCCGGGCAGCGCACCTCCATCGATGCCTCGGGCGTCGCCTACCGGCCGATGTGCAACTTCAATGGGGCGCCGCCCGATGGCGCACCCCAGATCATGACCACCGTGGCGACCGCGCGGCCGACGATCGTGAGCGATATCAACACCATCGCGCCCGAGCCGCTGCTGAGCCCCCTGGACCACACGCTGCGGCTCATGCTGCCGTCGATGGATGGCCCCTCGGGGCAGAAGGTCATGGTCGGCGGCGGCAGCGTGCTCCTGGCGCTGGCCAGCGATCCGGTCACGGTCTCTGCGATCTCCCGGCTCGGCTGGCGCGAGGGCTTCCGGCCCGCGGGCAGCGAGCTTCGCGCGGTGCGCCGGCTGCTGGACTACAGCGACCTGTACGCCAGCCTGAGCGCGACCCTGCCGGTGCTGTGGCCGAGCACGGACGGCGGCAGCGATGCCCCGGGATCGGCCGAGCGGCTGGCGCTGTTTGCCGCGCTTGGACGCGAGGTGACGGCGGCCACTGCGGTGGCCAAGCCGGCCGCACCGGATCGCACGCTGGCCCTGGCGCTGCGCTTTCTTCTGACCGAAAACGACGAGCTGCGCACGCTGCCCGCCGGTCAGAGCCACTGGGCCGTGCTGCGCGACAGCCGCGGCATGCCGCAGCTGAGCAAGGTCGGCGGCGCGTTTCCCGCTCCATATATTGATGCCGACAAGGACGGCCTGCCGGATCTCGACCCGAGCGGCCTCTTCAAGAGCAGCACCGGCGCCTCCCTTCCCTACATCGCACCCTTCTCGCTGCTCGACTGGCGCGCGGCGGACAATGCGCCCGGCCGCGATGTCGATGGCCGCGTGGTGCTCAAGGGCAACCTGTTCTATCGCTACATCAACCTGGACGACACCGTGCTCGCCGGCCTGCTGCGCGACACGCCTTCGCTGCTCGACCCGCAGAAGGACATCCCGCTGCGGCTGTTCGCGGGCGCCAAGCTGCTCATGGGTCCGCGCACCGCTGCGCACAAGGACTACGCCGGTCAGGCCGGGCTCGACTACACCGGCTTTGACACCGCGCAGTCGCCGCTCCTCGATCTGGCCTACGGGTTCGTGCAGCTGCTCGGCTTTACCGACAGCGGCAACGCCGATGGGCTCGACATGGGGCGCCTCTTGCGCGTGATCGCGCTGCTCATCCGCGATCAGGAGTCGACCATGGCTCGCAACATGCAAGCCATGTCGCTCGCGTTCGAAGAGGCCAAGAAGCCCGAGTACGCCGCCGCCAAGCTGCCCGAGACCTCGACCCTCTACGACGATCTGGCGCCGATCCTGGTGCGCCTCGTGCGCGTAAACGGCCTGCTCACCGATGTGCTGAGCGCGATGACCAACCCGGCCACCGCGGACCTGGGCCAGCTGGCCGGCGTCATGATGAACGACGCCGACTACTTCTACATGAACCAGAACCAGCTCGACTCGACGATGCCCAACGCGGTCATCGGCACCACCGGCAAGCTGGTCAATCGCTCGATGCCCGACAGCGACGTCGATCAGACCAACTCGAACGCGCAGAACAACCGCTCGATCATGCAGCGCGTGATGCACCTGGTCCACGACGCCAACGGCCACCAGTTCTGCAACAAGAACGGCGCCAAGATCACCACCCCGATCCCGCTGCCCGGCACCTACGCCCCCTGCGAGCTGCTCCAGATCGATGACTTGGCGGTCTTCTACCTGCTGACCATGGCCGACCCGGCGGTGAAGGACAACATCCCCGAAGCCGACTTCATGACCGCGATCCGCAACAGCCTGCTCGTAAACGGGCTGACCTGCGCGCTCCTCGGCAACCTCATCGGCATCCCGGGCTTTGACTGCACGGTGCGCACCGTGGTGCCGCTGAAGATCGTCTCGTACCCCAAGCCCGAGGCCGCGGCGCGGCTCTTGTTCCAGCAGAACAGCCTGCGCAGCGCATTTTCCCAGGATTCCATGGACTTCGGCGCCTGCGAGCCCAAGCGCGCCGGCACGCTCTGCTGCAACCAGAACCACGCCTGGCAGCAGCACCACAACGGCGCCCTGTTCGCGCTGGAGGGGATCAGGAGCAGCAACGGCCGCAACTTCTACCAGGCGTTTGCGCCGCTCGTGAATGCCTTCGCCAAGCACACCGAGTGCATCAGCTACGACCCCAGCGGCAGCTGCCTGGGCGGCCAGACGCGCAACGCCGCCAAGATCCTGGTTGATCTGTTGTCGGTGATGCACCGCCACTGGCCGACCAAGCAGTCGTCGTTCTACGGCCTCTCCTATGAGGCGCAGAACAAGCAGGACGGCGTCGTGAACTACGAGCCGCTGGTGGCCAAGCTGCTGAGCCAGGGCGATCTGTGGCCGGCCTCGCTGGCGCTGGCGCCCGCGCTCTTGAACACCCTGGTCGATGACGGCTCGTCAACTTCGGCCTCGACCCTGATCAGCAGGTTTGCGCTGTGGATGCTCGATCCCGGCCGGCAGCGGCTGGGCGGCAAGCTCACCTATCGCGATGGCCGCGATGTCGCCCTGCGCAACGATGGCACCAAGACCTTCGCCCCGACCAACGATCCTGTGATCAAGGACTCGCTGGGACCCACGGTGCAGGGCAAGGTCACACCCTATGACCTGCTGGCCGAGGCGTTCCAGCACAAGCGGGCGCGCCTGGCCACGGCGCCGGATGTGGAGGCCAACTGGAAGGGCGCGGTGAGCAGCCTGGCCGACCTGTACCTGAGCGCGCGTCCGGTCGGCGGCGGCTACAAGTTCCAGAATCCGCGCATCCGCAGCATCCAGCTGGCGGGCCTGGATCTGCTGCGCGAGCGCGTGCTCAGCCATGGCGCTGCCGGCGATCTGGCGACCTGGGTGCAGACCGGCCTTTACGGCGATCTGTCGGCCAGCCTGACCGGACCCGTGGGCGCCGGCCTCTTTGATGTGGTCGACCGCCTGGCCGCCGACCCCCAGGTCCACCAGAAGCTGCCGCCGCTGCTGACCGCACTCGTCGCCGATCCCGGTCCTGGCATGCCCGGGGCTGCCGGCTTCAAGGCCATCCTGAGCATGACCGCCGACCTCATGCAGATGCTTCTAAATGATGCCGACATCGTGCCGGTCCTCCAGAAGCTCGGCCCGGCGTTCGATCCGGAAAACGGCGCGATCGATGGGGCGCTGGCCCTGTCCCGCCGCGGACTTCCTTCGGACCCCGATCAGAACCTCATCAAGATCGGCCGCAACCTGTACACCCAGGACGCGACCGGGCTGTATCCGGCGTTCCGGCTGGGCAACGTCATCAATGAAATCAACCGCTTGAACGCGGGTCAGAAGGATGTGTTCGGCTCGGTGCTGACCGAGCCCGACTACCAGAGCATCCTCAAGACCGTCGGGACCTTCCTGGGCGATCACCAGCGTGGCGGCGCCCGCCTCATCGACATCGTGCAGTCGCGCAACCTGCCGCAGTGAGCGCGCCGGGGGAAATTCCGCCATGAGCCACTCCATCATCGCCGCCACGTCCCTGCTGATTGCCCGCGCCCTGGAGCGCGTCTGCCCCAAGTGCGGCAAGAAGCAGCGCGCCAAGATGGGCGAGTCGCGCCGCACGATCCTATGTAGTTCTTGCAGGACCCCCATCCCACCCCCCAAAAAGCGCTAACCAGACCCAGCTGGTGTAACCGAGGGGCACGAGCGGAATTGACCCTCGGGGCGCAATGCGAATACGATTAAGTCGTAGAAAGTGCGGCGAATCGCCCGGACTTGTTCGCCGGAGCGGCTTGGCGATATCGGCCCACGCCCACCACTGAGTCGCCATAGAATCACCACCAGAGACACGCAAACGAATAGAGAGCCAGACGATGAACTTCGCTAGTCGCACCACTCTGCTCCTGGGATTCGCTTGGGTGGGAACCGCCACAATGGCCAGTGCCTGGGCGGCGCCTCCGCGTCCGACTCCGACTGCGGCACCGCGCCAGCCCGCCGCCGCTGCGGCCCGGCCCGACGAGGATGAGATCGTCGAGATCGCCCCGACGCTCGGCGACGCCATCGCCAGCGCCCGCGCACCCGTCGATCTCAAGGCGCGCATGGACGTGCTGGAGCAGCAGAACACCGACCTGACCAACCGCCTCAAGGATCTTGAGAAGCGGCTGACCATCGTCACCAATCCCCCGACCTCGGTCACCATTCGCGGCTACATCGACTTCGGCTTCTTCGCGTTCTTCCGCGGCAACGGCTCGGGCATCACCAACTACACCGAGCAGCCCGCCAACGACTACGCCGGCATCTCCGACACGGCGATGCGCAACGCCGCTTTCCGCAACGACCCGCGCGTGCAGCGCTTCCCCGAGTTCTTCGCCCCCTGCGGCTTCAGCGAGGCCGGCGGCGTGACGCCCTGTCCGCGCGCTCCCGGCTCGGGCCTCAGCCAGCTGCGCTGGCACTTCCTCGGCGACCCGCTGGCCACCGCCATCAACTCGGCCGGCCATCCCGCTGACACCCGCTCGCAGAACAACCCCAGCCAGACCTCGCAGGCCGTGCCCTACGACTACATCCAGTCGGGCGGCCGTCCCACGTTCATCATCAATGAGCTGAACGTCAGCCCGATCGCCAAGCTGGGCGAGGGCTTCCAGGCCATGGCGTCGATCAACTTCTACCCGCGCACCGCCAGCGCCTCGATCGGCGACAAGCAGGACGGCGGCAGCGTGGTGCCGGCCGGGCCGACCAAGGTCGGCGACTACCTGTGGGCCGACCTCGCCTACCTGGAGTACACGACCGCCCTGCGCAGCGGCCGCCACCAGCTCAGCATCTTCGCCGGCCGCTTCGACCCCAACGTCGGAATCGAGTACCGGGTGCGCAAGTCGCCCGACCGCTTCGGTGTCACGCCGTCGCTCATCTGCCGCTACAGCTGCGGCACGCCGATCGGCCTCAAGGCGCGCGGCCTGTTCTTCGACGAGTTTTTCACCATCGCGCTCGCCGTCCACAACAGCGCCAGCTACCAGGAGCAGCTGTTCCGCTTCGCCGAAAACACCGACAAGAAGTACATGAAGACCCTGTCGGGTCGCGCCTCGATCCACTGTAACGAGAAGAACCACTGCAGCAAGTTCAACCTCGAAGTGGGCATCTCGGGCGAGTTCGGCGGCGAGGTCGACGGCTTCTACAACGTCGGCCAGTCGGAGTTCAGCCCCTTCGTCAAGCAGTGGACCGTCGATGTCGACGTGCACTTCGAGTACCGCGGCTTCGAGCTGCGCGCCGAGTACTTGAAGACGCAGGCCGATGGCTACTACGGCGACGCCGTCAAGCCGGCGCTGCCCTTCCTGAGCGCGCAGGGCGCCTACTTCGAGGGCAGCTACCGCATCACCAACTGGCTGGGCGCGCTGTTGCGCTGGGACGTGCGCGATGCCGTGCACATCGACTACTCCGAGCCGTTTGCGTATAACTCGCTGCTCTGGCGCCTGACCGTGGGCGCGCGCTTCGACATCAACGACAGCATCGCGTTCAAGGCCGAGTACGTGCACGTGCAGCCCTTTGGCCGCATGCAGGCGGGCCTCGACGACATGAAGAACTCGATGGCCGCCATGGCACTCATGGGGACCACCGTCGGCGATTACGCAGCAGACTACTTTACTAGCTCCCTGGTCCTGCGTTACTAGAACAGGAGCTTGGGCAGGGCGGCACCCTAAAGTTGCAGGAAGGACATAGCCAACATGCGGCGACCCAGCGTGACTTGCAGACCGGGGCTTCTTTTCGGGCTGGCGGCGGTGGCGCTCGCAGGGAGTCTCCCAGCCTGCGGTCTGGATGCGCAGACCGGAGACTGTGGAGCCCTGCTCTCCAGTGCTGAGTGCACCATCGTTCGCGCTCAGCTCGGTCGTCTGGACGACCATCCCCCCGCAGACCCCAGCAACCGCTTCGGGCGCTGCGTCAAGGATGGCACCAGCGAGTGTCTCTTGGAGGACGCGGCCGTAAAGCTCGGCAAGCGGCTCTTTTATGACCGCTGCCTGTCGATCGGCAACAACACCGGCTGCGTCACCTGCCACGAGCCCAAGGACGCCTTCATCGATCCGCGGGTGCGTCCGATCCAGAACCCGGCCGCGACCTATATGGTCAACGGCACGCCGGTCACCATGGCCATCCCCTTCATCCAGAAGAAGGATGCCAATGGGATGCCGCTGCCGCTGTCGCCGGATCAGGTGACCACGCCGGCGCCTGCGGTGCAGCCGCTCGTGGACATCAACGGCACGCCGCTGGCCAAGTGGGATGGGCAGAAGTGGGTGGCCGTTGTCCGCAGGCCGCAGTCGAGCTTTGGCTCGGTGGCCACGGGCTCGCCGGGCGGCACCGGCCGGCACTCGCCGGGCCTCTACAACATCGCGTATGGCGGCGTGCTGCCGAACAACGATGGCGGCCGCACCGCGGGCGTCATCTGGTCGCCGTGGGATGGCCGCTACGACTCGCACTGGGCGCTGGTTTCCGACGTGTTCGAGTTTGGCGGCACCCAGAACACCGACCGCTCCCACATCGCCTTGCGCATCTTCAGGAAGCACCGCGCCGAGTACGAGGCCATGACCGGCCGCACGCTCGCCGACTTCGACTCCAAGGATGTCGGGACCGGTCTTTTCAACTATCCGCGCCACGGCTCGCCGACCCTGGCCAACAAGTGCTGGTACACCGCCGCCGGCTG